>WNGK01008237.1_pt1 | contig 10830 bp, 6 predicted proteins | sample 5400601 | NCBI WGS metagenome assembly WNGK01 (sample SAMN13153376, study PRJNA577476) | soil metagenome | isolation source: 60 cm soil or saprolite under Garry oak tree replicate 1 | place: USA:California | collected 2016-06-15
CCGGCCACGTCGGCGATGCGCCCGCAGGCCAGACAGGTGAAGTGGTGGTGCTCGCTCAGGTTGCAGTCGAAGCGCGTGTGAGGTCCGGGCAGCTCCTTGACCAGTCCCTGGGCGACGAGGAGCCGCAGGTTCCGATACACGGTGCCGAGGCTCACCCGCGGCAGCCGGCACCGCACCATCTGGTGCACGGCCTCGGCGGTGGGATGAGCGTCGCTCCCGCGGACCACCTCCAGCACCAGCCGGCGCGGACCGGTCAGCCGGAGGCCGACGCCGCGCAGGGCCGCCGACGCCCCGTCCCGCCTCCGCGCGACCGGGCTCTTATCAGGAATGATTGTCATAACGGAACGTAGCCTAAACGCGACGCGCCCCCGTGTCAAGGAGTCGTGAGGTTCCCTGGCTTGACTCCGCCCCCTCGCCCTGCCCTCTCCCCTCGCGGAATCGAGGGCGGCCCGTGTGGCTGATCTCGGTGCAAGGGCTGGTCGACCTTGCGGACTAGCCGCGGGCTGAAGACTTGTTCAAGGCCACGGCGGCCCGAATGAGAGCCTTCAGAGCCTTCTCGTTCAGCTTATCGCCTTCGTGAAAGTCGATGGCGCGCCTGACGTTGCCTTCGAGACTGGAATTGAAGAGCCCTGAAGGGTCCTTCAGGGACGCTCCCTTGGCGAAGGTCATCTTCACGACATTCTTGTACGTCTCGCCGGTGCAGATCAGCCCGTTGTGGGACCAGACGGGAGTCCCTCTCCACTTCCACTCCTCGGCCACTTCGGGGTCTGCCTCCTTGATCAGGGCGCGGAGCCGGGAGAGCATCTCGCCCCTCCAGTCGCCCAGATCCTCGATTCTCGCGTTTATTAGCTCAGATGGAGACCCGACTCTCTTCGACCGGCTCTTCTTCATGTTACCTGCCTCTCCTTGGGTCGCTTTTCTCCCTTGCCTTGCGGCGCCGCTGAGCCTCGTGAATCGCTGGCTGACTCTGGTTTGGTCTCACGGCGGACCGGGAACTGTTCGCCCCCGCCATATCGAAAGAGATCCCCGAAAGCCTCGAGACGAGTTCGCCGCCAGTAGACGACCGAGGCCCCGCTGACTGTTCTGGGTCGTCGAAGGACGGCCCGCACGACGTTCCGGATATCTTACCTTCTGGCTCGATCGTCTCACGCTCGACCGCGGCAGCCCCGCTCCCGCATGACCAATCAGGCGGGCTGGTCAGTCACACACCGTCGTCGTGGCCCCGGAAGGAGAGATGGCATTTCTCCCGTGGGCCGTGCTGAAGCTTCCGACCGAGACCTGACGGCAGTGTCGAACCGGCGCGGGTGAGCTCCCGCGCGAGCCGCCGAGGCCGGGCGAGCCCGGGCCGGCGGTGCCTCCGGACCCGATCGCCGAGCTATCCGTGGAGCCCTGGGCGACGTCGAGCGCCGCCGCGAGCACGATCATCGCCATGAGCGCGCCGAACACCTTCTGCCCGTCGGCGGCCACCTTCGGGCCGGCTGACTTGCTCGGCTGATCGGGGTCCTGGACCTTTGGAAGGTGCCCCGTCGCGGCCTTCTGCCTGTACTTGGCCGCCTTCTCTCTGAGCCAGTCCAGATCCTTTCCCTTGCACGCTTCGGACTTCGCGAACCACTTTTCGGCCTGCGCGCGGTCCTGGGGCACGCCGTCGCCGTTGAAGTAGAGCCCGCCGATGTTCATCATCGCAACGCAGTCGCCACCTTCGGCGCCCTTCAGATAGGCATCCATCGCCATCTTGTACCAGTACGGACGCGATCCCCCGAGATATCCCTTGTTGTAGAGATAGCCTACGAGCGCCCAGCCCGCAGGATCGTCCCTCCTCGCGGCCTCCTGCGCCCAGTAGCGCGCGCGGGTGTCGCTCACTCCCGTTCGCGTCGCGGCGTATGCATAGGAGAGCGGCACCATCGCGGGAACGTAGCCTGCCAGCGCGGCCTTCCGGAGCAGCTCGAGCGCAGTGGCCGGACTCGCGGCGACGCCCGAGCCGTCGCGGTAGAGCACGGCGAGGCTGTACGTCGCCTCGTAGTCCCCGCCGTCCGAGGCCTGCTGGTACCAGTACGCCGCTCCCACGTAGTCGGGCTTGACGTTGCCGTCGGCGCCGACGGAGCCGAACTCGTAGAGCTTGGCCAGGGCCATCTGAGCCCTGACACTGCCGGCGTCGGCCTTTGCCGTGAGCTCACGCTTGAGCTGCTCGACCGAGCCCGGCTTCGCGGCTGCGCTGCTCAAGGCCGGCCGAGGCAGCGGCGCCCTTGGAGTCCCATAGGCGAAGCCCGTCGTCCCCGGCTCGCCGAGCGCCTTCAATGCCAGCGCCTTCAACTGCTCCAGGGTGGCGGTGCCGTTGATCGTCAGGACCATCGTTCCACCCCTGAATACGGCGAGGGTTGGAGCGTTCGGCCCTCCATGCGACACCGCCGCATCCCCGAGCCCGGAGACCTCGGCGGGGTTGTCGTAGGTCTTCTCGTCGATGAACTTCAGGTACTGCTCCACCGCGGCGCGGTTGGGTGCGGCCGCGTACTGGACGTTCACCGACACGTCCACCCGCTGAGGCGGCCTGGGCTTGTTCTGCGCGAAGTTGGTGAAGTGGCAGCTCGCGCCGCCGGCCTGAGACATGGGCTCCTCGAGCGCCACGCCCAGGACGGACTCCACCTCCGCCCTGGTGAAAAGGTCGCAAGCCTTCTTGTCCTGCGCATGAGCGACCGAGCCGATTGCCAGGGTCACGCAGGCAAGGACAGCGCGCAAGCCGGACGAAAGTCGCATGCTGGCGCAAGTGTACCCGCATACACCATCAAAACAAGACGAGGTAACTGACGCACTGGCTCGCCTGAGTCCGGCGCCTTCACGCGACGAAGCTCGGTCGCTCCGATGCGCCCGAGGGCACGAGCGCGGTTGACAGGTCACAGCGGCCAAACTAGAGTCGCAATGATGAGCCAGGGCTGCGCCGGCTGTGGCTTCGACGTGGCCGCCGAATTCGCGTTCTGTCCGAAGTGTGGGCGCAAGGTTGCCGCGCTGTGCGGGTCCTGCGGCACGTCGTCCCCTCCCGACTTCGCCTTCTGCCCGCGCTGCGGCGCCGGGCTCGGCCCGGCCGAACCCGCGTCCCCTCTCGCCGCGCGCCCCATCCCTGTCGCGTCCGCCGGCCCCGTCGCCCATGAGGCTTCCCGCCCTCGCCCCGCTCCCGAGGGCGATGCCGGCGGGAATCGCCGGCCCGCCACTGTCCTCTTCGCCGACCTTGCCGGCTTCACGGCAATCGGCGAGCGGCTGGACCCCGAGGATGTTCGCGCCTTCCAGAATGACCTCTTCGCCGCGCTCTCGGCCGCCATCGAACGGTACGAGGGCTTCGTCGAGAAATATGTCGGCGACGCCGTGATGGCCGTGTTCGGCGCCCCCATCGCCCACGAGGACGATCCCGAGCGCGCGCTGCGGGCCGCTCTCGACATGCACGCGCAGATGCCCGCCATCAGCGCGCGCTGGTCGCGCCGGCTGGGACAGCCGGCCGCGCTGCATGTCGGTGTCAACACGGGGCTGGTGGTAGCCGGTCGGCTGGCCGGTCAGGACGCGGCGTTCGCCGTCACCGGCGATACCGTGAACACAGCCGCGCGGCTCCAGTCGAAGGCGGAGGGGGGGCAAACCCTGGTGAGCCAGGCCACCTACCTCCTCACCCGCCACGCCTTCGCCTTCGAGGCGCTGGGGCAGCTGACCCTGAAGGGCAAGGTGGAGCCGGTTCCCGTCTACCGACTCGTCGGCATCGCCGATGCGCCGCGGCCGCGCCGGGGACTCGAGGCGGAGGGGTTGGTCTCGCCGCTCGTCGGCCGTGACGCCGAGCTCGCCCAGATGCAGGCCACCTTCGATCGTGGGCGCCGCGGCCACGCCCAGATCGTCATCATCGGCGGCGATGCCGGCGCCGGCAAGTCACGCCTCCTCGCTGAGTTCCTCGCTCGGCTCGATGCCACAGGCCAGGTCGCGGGCGTCACCGTGCGCCAGGCCGCATGCTCGTCGATGGGCGAGCAGCCCTACGGCGTCATCGCGCGGTTCTTCCGCGAGGGCTACGGAGTGACTCCCGACGACACCTTGGCCGTGGCGCGCGAGAAGATCACGAACGGTCTCCGGGCCCTCGGCGTCGCCGAGGACGAGGTGGCTGGTGTGGCGCCGATCCTCGGCTACGTGCTCGGGCTCGAGGCGGGCGACAAGCTCGCGGAGGTCGAGCCCGAGACGGCCAAGCGCCAGATCTTTCTCCTCCTGCGCCTGGTCTTCGAGCGCCGGCTGAGCCAGGGACCCCTCCTCCTCGTCGTGGAGGATCTCCAGTGGGCCGACGCCGCCTCCGTCGAAGGGCTTCGAGTCATGGCGGACTGGCTGAGCGACCGCCCACTTGTTATCCTCTGCACTGGCCGGCCGAGGTTCGACGTTCGCGCCCTGGCCACAAGCCGCGCCAGTCTCACCACGCTTCGGCTGTCGGACCTCACCGAGCAAGACGGCACTGCGATCCTCGACGCCTTCTTCGGACCCGCCGCCGCCCAGCTTCCGGCACGGCTGCGCGAGGTCATCGTCAAGCGGGCGGGCGGCAACCCCTTCTACCTGGAGGAGATCGTCCGAGACCTGATCGCGACGGGCGTGCTGGCCCGCGCCCGCGGCGAGTGGCTGTGCACCGCCGACGCCGCTGCCGTCGACGTGCCGACCTCCATCCAGGGCATTCTCCTCGCTCGCGTCGACCGCCTCCCGGCGACGGCCAGGCAACTGCTCCAAGAGGCAGCGGTGCTCGGTCCCTCCTTCGAGCCTCGCGTCCTCCGCGAGGTGGCGAGCGATCGAGCGGGATGCGAGGCCACCCTCGAGCTCCTGAGCGAGGCCGGCCTCGTCGAGGAGGCGCCCCTCCAGCCAGACCAGGGCCCGGGCGTCGAGCGACTCTTCCGCTTCGACCAGACGCTGGTGCAGGAGGTGGTCTACCAGAACCTCCTGGTGCGCCGGCGCACGGAGCTCCACGGCCGCGCGGGAGAAGTCCTCGAACGCCTCCGCGGCGCGCAGCCGTCCCGGCTGGAGGACCTCGAGGCGCTCGGACGTCACTTCGGCCTGAGCGAGCACCGCCTGAAGGGGGCTGAGTACCTCGTGGCTGCCGGGGACTGGGCCCGGGGCATCTACGCCAACGAGGACGCCATTCGACACTATGAGCAGGCACTCCGGGCGCTCGGCGAGTGCGAAGGCAGTCAGGCCCACGAGCTTCGGCTCTGCGAGCGTCTGGGGGACCTGCTCGGCCCGGCCGGGCGGCGGGCCGAGGCCCTCGCCCACTTCGAAAAGGTGCGGCAGGCGGCCGACGAGGGCGGAGACCAAGTCACCGCTGCCCGTCTCTATCGCAAACTGGGCAGGCTGCACTGGGATGGCGGCGAGCGCGAGCGGGCCCTCGCATGCCTCGACGCTGGGCTCCGCCTCCTCGAGGGCATGACGGACCACATCGAGCTGGCTCACCTCTACCAGGAGATGGGGCGGCTCGCTTTCCGGAGCGGCGACAACCAAGAGGCGGTGAAGTGGGCGGAGCTCGGGCTTGGCCAGGCCGAGCGGGCGGCAAGCCATGCCGCCGGCGACGCCGAAGACGCTCGGGAGGCGGCGAGCGCCATGGCCCACGCGCTGAATACTCTTGGTGTCGCCCTCGCCCGGCTGGACCGCACAGAGGAGGCGGTCGGACACATCGAGCGGAGCGTGGCCGTCGCGCGAGAGCACGGTCTCCTCAACGTCGCCTGTCGATCCTACGCCAACCTCGGCGTCCTCTACGCCCAACTCGATCCCCGGCAGGGCATCGAGGCATGTCAGACCGGCCTCGACACGGCGAAAAAGATCGGCGACTTCGGGTTCCAGTCCCGGCTCTACGCCAACCTCGCGGTCGCCTACTGCGCCCTCACCGACCGCTGTGACGTGAATGGCATTCAGGCTGCCCAGGCCGCCATCGACCTCGACCGTCGGCTCGGCCAGGTCGATCATCTGGCCGTTCCTCTCATCGTGCTCGGACAGATCTACCAGTGCCACGGCGAGCCCGACACCGCCTTGGCCTACTACCGGGAGGCGCTGAGCCTGGCCGAGGAGAGCGGCGAGCCCCAGCTCCTCTTTCCGTGCTACGACGGGCTTGGTACGATCTTCCTCGACAAGGGTGACCCCGCCGAAGCCGAGCGGTACCTCGTGAAGGCCAACGAGGTTTGCGACCAGGCAGGCACCGACCGGGATTCGCTCGTGGTCCTCCCGTTTCTCGACTAGAACCCCACCCGAAGAAGAAGGAGATTTCCCATGGCCAGCACCGCTGCTCCCGGCCAGCCGATCACACCCGGCTCGCCCGCTCCGGATTTCTCCCTGCCCGCGGTACACCGCGAGGGCGCCGTCTCGCTCGATAACTACCGCGGTAAGAGTCCGCTCCTCCTCGCCGTCTTCCGCGGCCTGTGGTGCCCGTTCTGCCGGCGCGCCATCGCAGAGCTGGGCGTGGTGTCGGACAAGCTCCGCGCCCTCGGCGTGGAGACCCTGGCCGTGGTGGCCACCGACGTGGACAACGCGCGGCTCTACTTCAAGCACCGCCCCAGCAAGGTGCCCCTCGCCGCCGACCCCGAGTGCGCGACTCACCGCGCCTACGGCCTGCCCAAGGCGCCGATGACCCCGGAGACAATAGCCGCGCTCGGCGCAACCAAGGTGAACCCGACCGGGGAACTGCCTTCCCCACTCCCGGTGATCGAAGCGACCGACGCGCTGGATCGGCTCAACAATTTCCAGCGGTCGGCCGCCGACACTCGGGACCACGATAAGCAAGTGGGGCAGATGAAGGGTCAGTTCCTCATCGACCGCAACGGCATCGTTCGCTGGGCGAACATTGAAGGCGCCGAGGGGCTGGGCGGCATCGGCAAGTTCCCGACCGCGGACGAGCTGGTGGAGGCTGCCCGCAAGATCGCGTGAGCAGCGCATTCGAGCGCCACGGCGGAGGACCCGGCCGTGGTGGGCAAGATCCTCGCGCGCCTGGGCCTGCTCTACCCGGCGGGCTCGCGTTCCTCGAGAAGCGTTCGCCGCGCTTCGCGATGCGCCCGAGCGCGGACATGCCCACGTTTTACCCGTGGGGGACGAGCGGGCCGTTCTCGCCTTGAGCAACACCGCGCTGCTCTGCTTCATCAGCCTCTGCAGCTGCTTCTCGATGGGCGCCTTCAGCCCGCTGCTGCCCGAGATCGGCCGCGCCGGCGCGCTGGCCGACTGGCAGCTCGGCGTCGTGGCCGGGGCGCTGGGCTTCGCCCGCATGGCCACCGCGATCCCCGCTGGTTGGCTGGCCGGCCGCTACCTCGGCACCACACTCTGCGTGTCACCCGCGCTCATGCTCGCCGGCACCGTGTTGCTGGCTGCATCCTCGTCGTTCTCCGTGCTGGTGCTCGGGCGGCTGATCCTGGGCTTCGCGTACACCCTCGGCACCGTGAGTGGGCTCATCGCGCTGCTGCGCGACGACCGAGGGCCCGGGGCCTCCGTGCGCCTGAACATCTTCGAGTTCTCCGCGATGATCGGCGTCCTCGGCGGGCTCGGCCTCGTCGGGCTGCTCCCCGGCCACTGGGGCTGGAGCCTCTCGCTGCTCATCACCTCGTCGCCCCTGCTCCTGATCCTCGCCGCGGTGCCGACTATCCGCCGGCGCTTCCCCGACGCCTCGAGGGCGCCGGTGAGGCGCGCGTCGCGGACATCGGACGCGGGCCGAGGGGATGGGATGTCGGTCACGCTGTGGACGATGTTCGCGGTGGGCATCGTCCTCGCCCTGGCGTGGTCCGCGGTCAGCCAATTCCTCCTGCCGCTCCGGGGGACGCGCGAGTTCGGCCTGGATCGGAGTGGCGTCTCGCGTCTGCTCATGCTCGCGCAGCTCATGGACCTCGTCGCGCTGCTGCCCGTGGGGCGGCTCGCCGACGGCCTGGGGCGCACGCCCGTCCTCGGCTTCGTCATCGTGGTGCTCGGGCTGGGCACGGCCGCGGTCGGCCTGGGATCGTTCCCGTGGTTCGTGGCGGGCTGCGCGTGCTTCGGGTTCGGCCTCGCGGGGTGGATGCTGCCGGTCGGCGTGATCCGCGAGCACACGCGCGCCGAGCACCTGGCGTGGCGGATGGGCCTCTACCGCGTCGGCGTCGACGCCGCGATGTTCTTCGGCCCGTTCGCGAGCGGCCTTCTGGGCGAGGAGAACGCGGGGATCTTCGTGACCGCGGTGGGCGGGCTGGCCCTCGTCGTCGGCGGGCACCTGCTCCTCCTCCCGAGTGGCCGCCGCCCCGCCGAGGTCTAAAGTTCGCCTGGTGGCCCCAACGGGATTTGCCACCTAGTGGGCCAGCATTTGCGGTTCCCTTTGAAGGGTTCTGCCTTCCCGACTTAGGGTTTCTCCTGGCCTCTCCGTTTACGGCGACGTATCTAAGGCGACTTCTAAGGCTGGACTTAAACCCGTGTTTACAGGATCTTGGTAAGGACTCGCGTTTCCCCACAGCGGCCGGGCTCGACGGTGATTGGCGTCGCCGGGCGGGTCAGCCTCGTCATGTGCGTGGTCCTCCTGCCTCTCTGGCTATCGGTCAGGAGCTAGCGGACCAGTGCCTCGGTAGGCGCTTGCCGTGCCTCGGCGAGCAGGCGGCCGAGGTAGCGCGCGGTCTCGCCCATGCCACGCCGGCCGTCCTTGGCCTCGGCCTCGGAGTTGTAGTTCGTGTTGGTGTTGATGTCGTAGGTAAACGGCTGGCCCCCCTCGTCGACGATGAACTCGACGCCGGCGACGTCGATACCGTTCGCGGCGAGGACGGCGCCCCAGCGCGGGATCAGCGGATGGCCGAACTCGCTCAGGATCTGAAACTTGTCGCCCGGGGCCTCGGCCGGGCATGCTGTCGCATCCACCTGGCAGGCATCTGCCGGGCAGAGCTCGAAGCCTTGTGAGGTATCCACCCGCACCGCGTAGAAAAACCGCCCACCGACGAATTCGACTCGGGTGATGAACGGCTCCGGCGCGCGGATGTAGCGCTGGACCAAGGTGATGCCGTCCACTGGTTCCGCGAAATCGGGGCTCGGCAGATATTCAGCGAGCGCCGGCGCCGACAGGAACAGCCGCACGCCCAGCCCCTTACCGCCGCGGTTGTGCTTGAGGATCAGCGGGAAGCCGAGGCGCGCGGCGGCACCCGGGATGTTCTCCTTGCCGATGACGGCGATCGTCGGCGGTGACGGAATGCCGCACCGTGCGAGCGCCTCGTATTGCGCGACCTTGGAGATCTCGAGCTGGAGCGCGCGCTCCCCGTTGGCGACTCGTCGCCCGTGCCGCGCGAGCCAGGCGAGGACGGCGCCCGCGTACTCTGCGCCGTAGCGATGATCGCGCGTGTGCGAGGACGCGCTCATCCGGTTGTAGAAGACGCCCGCGGGCGGCTCGGCGCCGAGATCCAGCGTCCCGCGGTCGAGGAACCACTCCGCGTACGGTACGCCTTGCGCCTCGAACTCGCGGCGCAGGGGCTCGAGCCAGGCGTCGTTCTCGTGGATCACGTAGACGCGCGGCGTGTCGTCGTCGCCGTGTGGCATCGGGTCGCGGCGCATCGCTTTCTCCCTGGGAACCTGTGGATACCTGCCGCTGTGGGCGCTGGGCACCGACGTCTCGTGCAACGGGACCTGTCTCACGACCGACCGCCGATGACGTCGCTGACTGATTCTCCCGCGCCCGGCCAGGGCGGTCAAGCCACCCAGGAAGTCCGACACGAAGAAGAAGGCGGCGGCGGGGGGATGCTTTACCCTCACCCAGCCCTGTCCCTCCTCGGAGTCGCGCCGCATAGCCGGCGGCCCGCGCAAAAAGCGACAGGTCACTGGCGTTCCGGTTCGAGGTCAGTGACGCCCCCCGGGCGTAGCCATCATTAACACCCTCCAGCGACGAGCGCCCCGTCCGTGGACCCCATCACCGTGACATAAGGTGCCAGACCCAGACGCCGGCCGCCCCAGGAGCCGATGCCAGCCTGATGGCGAACTGTCTGCGGACGCGTCAACAGGTGGCACGGCCCCAACAGCCAGTGCTAAGGTCTGCGCACGGGGGTGGCGGCATGAGTCGGCTCACGATGCGGCTCTTCGGTGGATTCGAAGTGCTAGCGGGTAGCGGGAGGTCGCTCGCCGTCCCCACCAGGAAGGCCCAGGCCTTGCTGGCGTACCTTGCGCTCACGCCGGGCCAGGCCCATCCCAGGGACAAGCTGGCGGCCCTACTCTGGGCCGAGGCGTCTCCGGCGGCGGCCCGCAACGCCCTCCGCCAGACGTTGTTCGTCCTGCGCAAGGCACTCGGCTCCGCCAAGGGCGCCCTGCTGATCGTGACGGGCGACGCACTCACGCTGCCGCCGGATGCAGTGCAGACAGACGTGGTTGCGTTCGAGCAAGCAGTGGCTGCGGGTACAACGACCGCACTAGAAGGCGCGGCCGCTCTGTATCGCGGCGACCTGCTGGCCGGGCTCACCGCCGAGGCTCCGGGCTTCGAGGACTGGCTCATGAGTGAGCGTGAGCGGCTGCGGGAGCTCGCCATCGAGAGCTTCGCCCGACTCCTCGCGCAAAGGCGGGCGGCGGGCGCAACCGAAGCCGCGGTGCAGCTAGCGCTTCGGCTGCTCGCCCTCGATCCGCTTCAGGAGGCTGTGCACCGGACCCTCATGCGCCTCTACGCACAGCTCGGTCGGCGCGACGCGGCGCTCCGCCAGTACCAGGTGTGCGTGGCGGCGCTCCAGCGGGAGCTGGCTGCGGAGCCCGAAGCGGAGACGACCGAGCTCTACCGCGATATCGTGCGACGCCAGGCGCGCGCGGCCGTGGCGCCGCCGCCTCGCACGACGAGCTCCGCGTCACGCGCCCCGGTGGCCGACTTGCGCGGCGTGATGA
>WNGK01015357.1_pt1 | contig 10830 bp, 17 predicted proteins | sample 5400601 | NCBI WGS metagenome assembly WNGK01 (sample SAMN13153376, study PRJNA577476) | soil metagenome | isolation source: 60 cm soil or saprolite under Garry oak tree replicate 1 | place: USA:California | collected 2016-06-15
TGAGAAGTCGGCAAAGCAGCTCAGGAGGAGTTGATAATGGCATTGAGCAGTGCAGCTATGCAGAGAGAGCTGCATGCACCAAGTTCAGAAGCAGAAGTACAAGTCGTGGAGATGCCCACCAAGGAGGGTGGGTGTCAAGAACGAGTCATGCTGGCATGTTCGAAGGATTATTTGAAGAAGAGGAGGCAGCTGCCCAAAGGCATGAGAGGATGCTGGGAGGGCATATATTGTATATGTTGACAGCCTCTGCGATTTAGAAACACGAGTTGTCACTGACATGGAGAACCACTGATCAGAGCTTGGACAAGCAAACAAAGGAATAAGAAGAAGCTTACCCAGAGAAGACCAGACAGGAGAGAAGGTGTGGAAGGTAAGTGGCACAGTAGCATTGCTCCCGATTGCCTGACCGACAGAAGTCTCCATATGGGATGGAAACCTATCCCTCAGTCAATAGGTAGAGGATGCCGAGCCAGCCAAAGATTTGGTGGTAGTAAATTATACACCTTTCTATTTCCTTTCAGCATGGTGGCATCGGTTCACCCCAATGGCCAGATTCTTCTGTGTTATGGCACCACACTCTTCCAGTATACACAGCTGAAATGCTCTCACACTATTAGCATGACCAGCTCAGAGTTGTGAGCTCATCGGGACTCAGCACATGATAGCAGCACGGGAAGCCGATAGGAAAGAACATGAGGAGATGGCCGATGCCTGTCCAAAGCTGACCACAGAAGTACTTGTAGGAGCGCACAGAGTGAAACAAACTTGGGGAAGGCCATTGGTGCTTCAGTCCTGCTAGAGCCTGAAGAAGAGATCATGGAAGATATTGTGTGGGACAAGGTTGGGGACCACAGACGGGCATACCACAGACGAGTCGAGGCCAATGGGATCAGTGGATGGGATTACTGATTGGCATCGGCATCTGAAATGACTTGGACTGTCGATCTCTGGAGTCGTGGATTGGTGCAAGTATAGTATATAGCTCATATATAGTTCTACATGCGTATATTGGGCAGCACACACTGGCTAGTATTTTAAGTAGACAGCATTAGAGTAGATGATTCCAGTCGGGCTATATACAGACTGAAGTGAGTATCATGCATCAGAGTTACTCTTATTACTTGTAGTGGTATCATTTAGGTATCTACTAACTTATCTAAAGGGTCTGCTATACATGGACTGAATGTCATGATTTAGGGTTATCTTATTTGTTAGTTCTTGCTTTGCTTCGATGGGTTTGAAGTCATACCAAATTCTTACACAAGTCAGGTGAATGGGGAAAAGGGTTGTTCACATTAAGAAAGAAAACATGGTATCTACAAAATACTCAAAATATGTCCATTCATTCTGCTTCGAATGGCATGACATGCTCCAAGTCAAATGTGAGCCCATCAAAGTCCTTGTTATCGTAGTCCTCAGCTGCATCTTCCACGTCAAAAGGGGACAGTGGTGTGTCACCATTTTCACCAGGTACAGGGGACCCAAAAGGGATCGAAGGCTTGGGTAAGGGCAAGGGTAAGGGCAATGGTGAGGGAGATGGCAATGGCAACGGCGATGATGTATCACATTGAGTCATGGCCAGAAGTTTGAGGTACTGCTCCCAGGCGAACTTGCATCATCTCATGGCAATGGAGGAATGCGCAGAGGCATTCAACTTGCGGTCTTCTGCTGCTTTGAGGGTGGCATTGGCAGCAGCCTTGGTGAAGGTCGCAGCCCTGAGGTCGGTGGCAGCATTGCTACACTCGAGGGTAGTGGTGTTGATTTCAGTGTGCCAGGATAGGAAAGCGTCTAGGGGAGTGGACTTGGTCTCATGCAAGGGGACATCAGGCAGGATTTTGGGGACCAAGTCGTCAAGCAGAATCGAGAAGAGGACTGGCCTCAAGTCAGAAGTGGGAGAGGCAGCCCTCCCCCAGGCATGAGTATGAGTACAAGCTGATGGGGCCAAGACAGAGGCAGCATGCCCCTGGGCACGAGTGTGGGTAGGACCTGAAAAAGGGCAAGAAAGAAATTAGTAGCAAGGCAGAGGAAAAGAAGGAATAGACATACCTGTGGGCCCAGACTCCCGCACACACTCCAGCCCACCTTCGAGACACTGGTGACATGAGGCAGACTAAGGATTTGCTTCTGGAGGTGCACAGTGTTGCTTGTGGTGGCGGCAATGGGTGCATGCAGTCTTGGTCACAGAGTGACACCCCGGGACCTTGACAGCCAGGAAGCAAAGTCAAGAAGATCATTCCCGATTTATGGGCAATGGTGTGGTGGAGGGGGTGGCACAAGATGTGGAAGAGTGAGAGTGGGAAGGGGAGGCAGGCATGTCAATAACCTTATGGGGTTATATAGGCCAAGACACCGACATGAAACCACATAGGCAGATGGGCAGTGACAGATGATAATAGGTACACAACCACATAGCACAATACTCGCATTAAGCGCTGTTGCCATATGGCTAGCCATATGGCAACAAGCAGGTCAGTAAGTCCAGAAAACAGAACAAAAGGCAGAGGGATACAAATGGGTAGGCATGGCTGGTCAGAGGGTCCACAACAAAGGTCAAGGAAGTTAGACAAGTCAGAGAGTGGAGTAAGGCTAGAGCAGTGCAGGTCCCTCGGAACAAGTGACCTTCCACTCAAGCAGCCAAAAAGGAGGCAGATAGAGTAGGGTGGAGTGGGAGAATGACAAAATGGGTGTGCGGCGATGTCGCAAGGATGGGATGGGGCAGGGGATCGGCAGAAGGTACGGCGGAAATCCACAAAAGAGGTGGAAGGGAATTGGCAGTAATGGAAAGGAGCCAGAAGGCAAAGATGTTGGCAGAACCACACTCAAAGCAAACTTCTTGTTGAGAGTCAAGAGGTACAAGTCCATGTCTAAGACCGACGATAGTGGTGGGTCACACTTAGCTTGCATGCAAGTAGCATCAATCATAAGTTTGCAATAACTTGAATTCATTTGATGTCTACATGCATAATCATCTAGATGACACAATATATGGTTCCCTCCGAAATTTGCCGCATATACACAGAGGGTGTATATGCGGCTGTCTATAAACTGTATCCATTACCGCTTATACACCTACCATGTATAAGCAGTGATATTAACCATAGGAAATGTGCCGCATATACACGGAGGGTGTATACACAGTGGTCTACATAGTGTCTAAATCGCTGCTTATATATGGAGGGTGTATACACAGTGGTCTACATAGTGTATAAATCACTGCTTATGCAGAACACTTTCCCACTTTTAGACTCTTTTTGTTACTTTTAAGCTGCTCATTACCTTGAAAACTCATGCCAACAATGATCAATATGACTGTTTATAAAGTACTATCCATGATACATATATTCATCTCATTCTTCTCGTTAGCATGCCTATATTGTTGGCAGAGAGTCCCCAAACACCAAGTGCATGGCATAATGGAGCAATGTGGGGGTTTGCATCTTTAGATACTGTAGTGTGCAATGGTCCCTCATTGGTGAAGTGTGAATCACACCTCCCACAACCCCACCTATAACTGTTTCGGTCAGCACACATTACTGACAATGGCCATCGCAGGACATCAAGAGAACGAGCAAGAATTTTAGGTATCAAAATGATGTTGGCCTCAGCCTCTTCGAGGCCAGCCACCTCATCTGCACCATCGCTAATGAGCTCAGCACATGGTCCATTCAAGCTTGGTAGGAGCGATTCTTTGGGTGTTGCCACCATATTTCAGAGTTGGGTCGTTCACATTCATGAAAGAAGGTGAGGTTTAGGCCTTTCAGGTGGGTGTCATTCGACAAAAGCATAATCACAGTAGCTGTCCTAAACGATCTGTAAAATTGATTTGATTTGATGAATGGATTTTGTGAGTTTTCACTATAGATCCCTCAAATCTTATGCAATCATTTAAAACATTGTTCACTACAAGAGAGTATGACATTTCGCACATGATCCCTGAATCAGACAAGATCTCCTGCCAGGCCATCTGGCACCATCATTAAATTCTGCCTTATATTGGGTCTCCTTCTCTGATGCATGATCCTTTGAGATAAAGTCCACTGAGATGATGGGGTCTGAGAAGAGCCTGCAACCGGGAGAGTCGTGTTACATGCAGTTATGTGCAAGATGCGCTTGCTTGGATGCTTATTATCTAAAGTAGATGCAAGGGGTTCAGATTGAGGAGGGGTTTACAAAAAAAAATAAAGACACATACCAGGGGGAGAGGTTGGATGTGGACACTTGCTGCCACCTTGACAAAGTTGTCGTTGATACAATACACACAGAATGGAGAGAGAGCGAGTTAGGTATGCACTGCTGGCCTTATCTGCTGCCACTTGAACAGCTCACTCCTCTTCAGCTTGCTGGATCGCTATAAGATCCACCAGTGTTAAAACTGAACAATCGGATGATGAGATGAAAAGAATGAGTGGTGGATAGACATACTCAAAGAGTCTTTCTCGTAATCGCTGGATGCTAACCATGGAAAAGGGTGAATGTAAAGCAAGTGAAAGATGGGCGATGACACACATTTGGCAAGGGGCGCGGTTGGCTGGATGTCTATATCTATGTCTTCGTCATTGTTGTTGTCGTTGTCATTGTCATCATTGTTGTTGTTGTCTGCATTCAAATTTGGTTTGGATGGCAATGTCCATTCAGACAGCAATGTCTGGCCTTGGTATTTGCTGGTCCCGGTCTTTGGGTCTTTCCTGTCCTCTTTGGAGGGGAGGACCAAATGGGGATCGAAGGTGTCATCGGTGAGGGACTGTTCCGAGGAGGAAGACAACACCTTATACACACGGCGTGGAGTGCCTTTAAAGAGGAGTGGTCAGAAGACGATGCCATATTATGGTTACTCGATTCTGGAACCCACATGTATTCAAAGACTGAGTCTAAGATCTTGGACCGATGTTGGACATGATCAGTTCAGTTCGTTGCTCATAACTATGTGAGAATGAGAATAAAATGTGGGACCGTGACTGACAGATGGGCCCACCACCCCCTCCTGCCCCTCCTGTGACTTGAAGACACATTTGTTGTATCCGAGCTGATCCACAGATAAGTAGTGCATTACAGAATACAAACGCCCTCCCGTGCTTACATGATCAGCAACATCATCCGACTTGGCATGTGGCTTGCGTTTGAAGAATGGCTTCCTCACCTTTGTCACATCGAAAGGTTCACCATTTTCGGTGCTCTTCTCATGCGCCAACTGCATGGCATTAAAATGCATAATCTGTGGATGTGAAAGAGTCAAGGCATCGCATTCTGCAGCATGCGATAAAGGGTTGACTTATGTCTGACAGTGTGGAGATACAATAATGAGTGAGGGTCTCAATCGAACCATACTCTGCATTGGGGTATGAAGACCACAGAAGAGTGTTCTTCTCGAGGGCCTCGATTGACTTGCACATGCCACTAAGATTGGCTCTGCCCTTGGTCAGGGAAATGGTGGTGCTCAAGTCATTCATCTGAGTTGCGAGGTTGGTCAGATCATACGAAGTGCTGCTGCAAGTACCGACGTCCAATCTGATGCCATTTGGAAATGCCCATTCCAGGGTCCTCTCCGAAGGGCACATGCACCTGGACAAGCCATCAAAAGTCGATACGGTAAGATTCCACCAGACCGGTTTCTAACGTGACTGTGGCGGCAACATTGGTCCAATCCCAACTCTTGTTGTGGGAGACGAGATTCCATGACAGACCAGACATAACGAGAAGCCTTGCACCTCTGCGTGTGTCGACGCGATGCTCCCAAGTGAAAGGCTTTTTCTTTGGCATGAGCATGGTGTTCTTTTCCCACTCACCATGGTACTTGACTAAGGTCCAGTTCAGTTCGGTAATGAACTTCTCAGCAGCAGTCATTTGGTGAGCAGCAGTGGCAGTCATCTCTCTGGCCAAAGTCTTCATATAGGTTTTCTCAGAGTCGGCCTTCTTGTGAGCCTTATCAGCGATCAACTTGAAGCCTCCGACAACCATGGAATTGGCTGCCTTTTCAAACAAATCCTTGAAGGCTCTGAGTTGCTTTGGGATGTTGTCACATAAGGTTGGGTTTTTTCTAAGGTAAATCTCAACTTCAGTGATGGAGGTGGTCAAGTGGCAAAAGAACATGGAGAAGATCTGACAGGGAGTGTGGGAGATTGGAGTCAGCGAATGGTGACGAAGGGAATGGACACCATAACAGAATAAACCTTTCTTCGGAATCCTGGATGTATCTTGACAATCAGGGGATCTTTGCATAAGGTGTCAATCATGGTGTCGAATTGGTTGTGAGAGATGAAAATCTTGGAACTGAACCGTGGATTCCAGGATAAGATGGTCGTGGTCCAGGATATGACCTTGATGTGGGTGGTGTGTGTGGATCAGTGTATGTGAAAGATAGGAAGAGAATGGTGGAGTATACATCCTTCGTGTATACATGGTTCTCATTTGGGTGGTGCAGGTGGTATAGTCAAATATGTGCCGATCAATGCAATGCTGAGTCGGATGCAAACTATATATAATATGGTCGACTCACCTTAGAGATCGCTATCTTTAGGTTCCTTGCCATCTTATTTGAAACACCAATGATGGACTTGATCCTGAGTGGCATTGGGAACCCCCAGTGTCACATTTGCCAAATGCTGTAGTACAGGAAGTATTCCTGTGTGTTTCTGGGGGTGGATTCAGAGTGCATGTGTAGTGCCTAGTCAACCTTGCTGCAGTAGGTCATGAACTTATTCAGGTTCTCTGTGCTGTTTGGGAAAAAAAAAGACGGGACGGGTTTGCCTTCCTCCATGTAGTTCCCAATGAAGCAGTCATCGATCTTGTCAAGAAGTTCAGGGGTCCAGAATGACAGGTTGCCCAGGTTTCTGAAGGCTTCTTCCATTTGGTTGAGGCTGGTTTGAAGCACATCCATGTCGCCCTCCTGTGAGTTGAACTGGTGCTTTTTCATTTCTATGGTGGCAAAGTTAAGGGGGGGTGGATGTGGGTTTATGATTTGTTCAAGGTATTCAACGCTTTCAACTATGAACTCAGTGATGAACTGTATCAATTATGGTTAGATGGGCGGCAGGGATTTGGACCAGTTCGCTTATGGTCCCATACATGTCGATCATCTCACTGAGCGGGCTGAGCTTAAACCAGGAAGTGTGGGTGTAGTGGCTTGAAACTCTTGAGGCCATGACGAGGCCAAGGGTGAACAAAGGGAGGCAGCAAATTTGGCAATAGCCATGCACATTTTGTTTAAACTGTTTGGCTTTCTGTGCGACCTTCTTCATGAATCAGGGATATTTGAACTTAAAGTCCTCCACTCATGAGGGGTCGGTCATGCTATCAAGGTCCAACTCAAATGCATCTTTCAGTTTGTCGATGACCTCCTGTAGCAATTCCTCATCAGTCACATGAAGGACACCTGTTGTCATGTTTTGTGAAATTAGTCTGAATACAGCCTTTGCGAAATCGGGGTTATTCTTATTATCGTTCTGGATCTTGGCTAGATGCTTGGGGCATTACAGATGCAGTCTCCGTACGATTAGTAGTACCATGCACTGTGGTCATAAAGCCTGATGAACCACATAGAGGAAGAGTCGATCTTCTCCTCTAGCTCCTTCACCCTCTCCTCAGCATCTCTCACCTTGCTCGCAATCTCAGGGTCCATGTGGAGGATTTGATCCTGGGTCATCCCCTTGGTTTCCTCCTTGATGGCATGCTTCATTTTTGCAAGATTGGACCTCAACTTCTCGATGTACTTGATCAATGCAAGACGTTGGTGATTGCCTCCAAGGATCCAAAGGTTGTCGTCCTTGATCGCAAGCTTGCCGTTCAGGTCGAACTTGATAAGGGGCACTTCATCTATGGTAAGGCCCTCAATGGTTTTCAATATGGTGTTGGGGTCCAGAAGCTAATCTGGGTCGATTGTGATGTCCAATGAGTTGTTGTCGGAACAGTTGTCCATGCTGGACATAAAGGTCTTGAACAAGGATTTGATCCAAGGATAGCTGATGGGACGGTTGTTATATTTGCCCCATAATGCACCTTTCGGAGGGTTGATAATGTCCATCTTCAAAAACCCGATACAGGCTGCTTTTCTTTGTTTTTAAAGGCTCTTGATAGGGAAGCCAAAATATCGGTCATTGTTGAAACCTTCATCTATCACAGTGCTTTTTGGTTCTTCTTTGGGTTCAGTCAAAACTTTCTTTTAACTGCACATTAACTGTCAGTCTATGTGTGTTAAATAAAAATGAATGGGTTCAGTTACATCAAGGAGGGTTAGGGCATCCAGATCTTTCTCTTTCACTTTCTTTTCCTTCTTCTCTTTTGGCTTCTTTTCCTTCGATTTCTTTGAAGCTTTAGCTTGAGACATGTATAAATGTGAAAGGGTGAGTGTGTGTAAAAGTGGAAAAGGTGAAAGGACTAAGGTAAAGTACTAGTCAGAAGTGGATTTGGGGGAATGGGGGTCATCGGAGACAAGTGAGCAGTCAGGTGAGGTGCATATGAACAAGTGTCAGAAATACCTCAGTTGAATCTGAGAAGAATTCTCCTTCTTTTTTCACCTTATCACATCACAAGCTGAGCTACCCACTTTCCAATTGGTTGCTTATCATTCTTTGTCTTCTCTAATTTACCACCAATTGATATATCGCCGTTCATGTGTTTCTATTTAGAATATTGGTAAACATGTCAATATTGTCCAATGGCACTCATACTTGTACGTTTTGCTTATGATATGGATATGATGGTTATCAGATATCATCTTGTTATTAGGGTTGCAGACATGCTGGCATGTGGAGAATATGATGTTGGGCGGGCTGCCATGGTTGATGTGTAACCAAGTAAGGGTACAGAACTATGTATGCTGTATCTGGAAAATACAGTAGATATCTTAGAATACATACCATGTCTTATAAATGGAGGACATATACTCTATAAACATCTCATAATAAATACCACAGTATCTATAGGAATGTATATACATGGAGGTCTACACTATGTATATAGCACCACTTATACATGTGCCATGTATAAGCAGTGATATTATTGTTATTTACCAATAATGTGCCACATATACTGTACATGAAGGGTGTGTAAGCAGCAACATTCATGATAGTAAATATGCTGCTTATACACAGAGGGTGTATAAGCGGCGACATTCACAATCAGAAATGTGCTGCTTATACACAGAGGGTGTATGAGTGGCAACATTTACCATTGAAAATGTGCCACTTATATATGAAGTGTGTATAAGTGGTGACATTCACGATCAGAAATGTGCCGCTTATACATGAAGGGTGTATAAGTGGCGATATTCACGATTGGAAATGTGCTGCTTATACACAGAGGGTGTATAAGCAGCAACATTTACCATCGGAAATGTGCTGCTTATACATGGAGGGTGTATAAGCGATGACATTCATAATCGGAAATGTGCCACTTATATACGGAGGGTGTATAAGCAGCAATATTTACCCTTGGAAGCATGCTGCTTATACATAGAGGGTGTATAAGTGGCGACATTCACCATCGGAAATGTTCCGCTTATACACCTCCTTGTATAAGTGCTGATATTTATTTTTATTGTCTCTAATGTCCCGTGTACACACAGAACATGTATGCACTTCATGCTTATCTACACGAAATCTATCAACTAAACTAATGCTAAGGTCCAACAAGTTCACCATTTTTACATCAAGTCACACCAAGCTTACTTACAGAACAAACAATAGCCTGACACATCAATATTCATGTTACAGATTAAAAACAAGGCAAAACTATATTACTATGCTCTAGGCTAAGTCCATATCATCACCCTCATCCTCATGCTCCTCCAATTCTCACAAAACACCATTCCCTTTCTCACCATCCTCCAAGCCGAATGGACAACCACATCCCTTACCCTTCCGATTTCCCTCCACAGCAGGAGGCTGGCGTGGATCTTTAGCCCCCAGAAGGCAATCATTAACATGTTGCCCACCAATGAGCAACAAGTAGTTGCCCATCACAAGATGACAACATTGGTCCGTGGCTTCAAGGGCAGCAGTCGCAGCAGCATGGTCATGAGTTGCAGCCAGGATCTCGGCATGCCAAGCCAAGAGGACTGGGACTGAAACAGAGGCTGAACCATGGCATGGAACAGCAGGGATATTGTCATCAAGAACCAATGCAACCAGCAAATGCCCCAAGTTGTTAGGGGCAGACTTGGCCAACGCCAAAGGCTTGTCGGGAACAGTCTTAACTGACGCCAAAGGCTTTGGTGACAGCTGACGAGGAGGGTGGGAGGAAGCTAAAAAGGCATAATGTTAGAAGAAGAAAGGATATAACAAAGGTCGACGCACCAGCTGCCGACCTGCAAACACACTCCACCCCATCCTGCAAACATGAAATGCATGACAAGAAGGGAGGATCAGCCTCCAAAGAAAGAATGCATGCCTTTTTCTTCTGCTTGCAGAGAACACAAGCGGAAGTCTAGACAGGGTGAGCACAAGACCTACCAGCTGTAGGTTTCTTTCAAGACAGCCGCGATGAAGATGGAATGGCCGTAACAGCCAAAGAAGATGGTGGAGGCACATCCACAGAAGGAGCCCATGGTGGTCAGAACAAAATCCAAGGCAAAGGGCAACAAGGACAGGATGCGATGTCTGAATCATGAGAAGGAGGGTTGACGTGCCCCGAAACTGATGAGGGCGTACTCGACAAAGGAGGAGGCACCACACAGGATGCTGCTGGAGAGGGTGATACTGAATGAACAGGCTCAGGGGCCCCGGGAAGAGACAGTGTACTGGATGATGGAGAAGGAACCACACAAGATGCTTCGGGAGAGGGGGGAATGGAAAGAACAGGCTCAGGAGCCCCAAAAAGAGAGGATCCTGATGGCAC
>WNGK01008239.1_pt1 | contig 10829 bp, 8 predicted proteins | sample 5400601 | NCBI WGS metagenome assembly WNGK01 (sample SAMN13153376, study PRJNA577476) | soil metagenome | isolation source: 60 cm soil or saprolite under Garry oak tree replicate 1 | place: USA:California | collected 2016-06-15
TAGCGAGTCGAGTGCGGGGCAACTGCGTTTCTTGCCGCGGCATTAAAAAGACCGCCGCGCAAAGAAACACAAACACCGCCGCGGCGCCCGTCCATTCCCAAAAACCCAAGTGCCAAAACACCGAATGCCGTAACGCAGCGCGAATAGGCATCGTCCAGGTTACTTTCAATCGAGTAAGCAGCAGCAAACACTCGCTAGATACAAGCCCAACCAAGGGCAACAGCGTCAGGCACGACCAAGTCCAGAACAATCGAGCCCCAAATAGCCTTCGTCCGCGACCTTTCCACGCGCACCAGCAGCCGCACAACATTCCGATCGCGATAAATCCCGCGGAGGAGCGGGCAAGAAATTCGTGCAGCCGGCGGATTCCTAATACAGAGTGCGCGTGCTGCGGCACAACAAGAGATGCGCAAATCAGCGCAAGAATTCCCGCCATAAAAGCTCCGCTGCTCACCAGAGCCACGCGCGGCGCAGCTATTTTCAAATACCTCCCCAAATATCCGGCGAACGGTAGCATCAACAACGCCGCGACCGATATTCCACAAGCGGGCATCCAATAATGGGCGGGGTTATCGCGCGGCGACAACAGGTTACAAATAACGCGATAACGCCAGTCGTAATTTTCGGGGAACATCCACGCGGTCGCGCCAAGTGTTCCAAAAAAGGAGAGGAAAATCAGGACCAACAACACAGCCAGAATTCGTTTGCGATAAAACATTGGCAAAGACTCGCACCCAAGATCAAAGCTGCTCATCGGGCGCGGCGTTGCCAGAAGGCCGCGGTTTGACCAGAAAGCGGTCGACTTCTTCGTTGTAGGTTTGGAATGGATCGCCCATGACAAGAAAATCGCGGCTGTCGCACGCGATTGAATCCCAATTGATCACGTACGGAAAATCGCAATTCTGAAAAAAAGCCGCTGCGTGCGCACGACCCGATGCACGCGTATTGGCAGGCGGAACATGTGTCGCATTAGGGCGTCGGACGCTGTTGTTCCACTCCGCAATTCGCTTGCCCGGGGTGACGCCAAAGAATAATCCCCGGGCCGGGTCGATGTTGTGATATTCGAGATCGACGCTTTGCAACCAGGGATGATCCCAGGTCAATTTCTCTGATTCCATGAATGTCTCGAGCAACCATTTCTTCGTGATCCAATCGACACCGCCGATCAGTGACTGCTGGTTCTGTTCGAGCGCCTCAAGGACGAAGCCCCAGTTTTCCAGTAACCAATTTGTTTCCGCGCTCCTGTTCCGCAGATATTTTTGCGCTAGTTGATGGAATTCCCACTGCACGTCGAGCGCACGAATGGTCTTGCCGTTTTCAAGATCGACAATCCACCGTTGAGTGGGATCGCGTGAAATATTGCGGGTGCTTTGCACGGCATCGGCCAGGACAAGGTTTCGGGGCAAGCGGCCATCCTCGAGTAGCGATAAAACACAAGAGGTCGTGCCGATCTTCAGCGCGCTAGCAAACGGACTCATGTTGGAGTCGCCGATCAGTAAATGAAGGCGCCGATATTTTCGATAATCGGCCAGGGGCTCATCGCGCGCATTGATAATGGCGCGATTAAATTGCACCCACTGATAGATGTCGTTCACGATGTGATCGGCGCGTTGACTGAGCTGAAAATTGACCTGCGCTTCTGGCTGAGGCGGCTCAAAGTCGAACGCGAGCGGATTGGATTGGCCGACACGACCAGCACCGGTAAAGATCTGCCTGGTCGCCAAAAAAGTGAGCAACGTTCCCAGAATCGGCGGCGTGAATTGGGCCTCCCGTTTCATCAAGTAATTTTCATGGCAACCAAACGTGGCGCCGGTGTAATGATCGACATTGTTTTTTATAAACGACACACGGCCATCCGCGCCCAAGGCAGCGAGCGATGATTGGAGCAGGTCGTCTCCGGCGAGTTCGTAGGTGACAATATCGTGCAGATGCAAACACTCCGGCGATGCATACTCGATATGCCCCATGTCGAGGTAGAGACGACCGCCATTGAGAAGGAAGCCTCCGTTCCCTGGCGGTTCCTCGTAGTCGCGGTAGTGCAAATCGATCGTGCCGGCTTTAGCTTTTCGGAAAAGATAGTTCTTAACCTTGGCCGGCCAGAGCTCAGAATTAACGTGCGGTTCTTCTTCGCTAAGGAGGCAGCCGTACTCGGTTTCTATTCCAACGATCCGATCCATTTTAGTCAGTTAACGATAGCGATTGAAACCATTTAATCACTGAATCTCTAAATCTCTAAATATTTTCGCAGGCATCCGTAGCAGAGCGCAGCCAAAAAAATAGTCTTGCGAGGGGCTGTGAATAACTGTTAATAACATGCAATAAATCCAGAAAGTTCGTAAAATGGTCCCTGACATAAGAGACTTGGGTCTTCGTAGTCCCTGTGAGAAGGTGGGCGGCTTAGTTTATTTCGGCCGAATGCTGGATAAAATTCGGAGTCATGCGACAGGCGAATTGCCTCCGGATTATCAGGCGAACCTAGGCAAAGGTTTCGATGGGAGTTGCGTCCGGTTGTTGGAGGTAGATTACGATCAGTTAGTCGAGCGCGCAAAGCAAGGCGGCACGGATGACGAAATCTTGCGGTGGTGTTTCAGCATGGGGCGGCAACCGTCCGACGATGAAATTCGCGTTTGGAATGAATTCATGCGTAAACGGGGCTGGAACGATGAAGTCTCGGAAACGCTTGAACGGCGGAAGAAGGAAGCCGGCATGGCTGCCCGATCGGAGATCGAGACGATGTTCGCATTTATCGACGCCGACGAAGGGCGCTCACCAAACGCCAACCATCGATAGCATCCCGGAACATCGAGTTAGATCGCCAGATTCTGTAGGCGCGTCGTTAACGCTGGCCTGCGGTTAACGACCCCGGCTGCAACTGCAGATGTTATTCAGAAAGCGTGTCGATCCGCTCCGCGAGTGCAAAGTCGAGCTCGGTCAGGCCGCCTTTGCTGTGCGTAGAAAGAATCAGGCGCACTTTGTTGTAGCGGATGTCGATGTCAGGATGATGTTCCTCGTCGTCTGCCACTTCGGCCACTGCATTTACGAAATCAATCGCATCGGCAAAATCATCAAACTCAAAAGTCCGTTCAATGTGCTTCTTCTCCAGTTCCCATTCCGGAATTTTCTTTAGGCGGGTCTTCAACTCATCCGCTTTCATCAAATCAGCCATAACGGGGAACGAGTAACATCCTGAAAGCGTTTTGCAATGATGAATCGCTAACGAAATTTTTGCCCTGGCGGCGGCTCTAAACTGCCAGGATTTTTCGCAGGTTTTTCGCTGAATCGAACACTTCCACCGCACACTCGCGCGCGCGCTTTGAGCAACGCGTCCAGTTTGCGAGCACCGCTTTCATCGCCTCAGCCGCTTCGGCTATTCCATTAACAAACTCAAACCCACTCTCGTGCGGGAGATAGTTCGCCGCGCCCGTATTCTCGGTGATAACCGGTCGTCCCATGGCGAGAAAGGCGGCGCCGCGATCGCTCAGCCATCCGGTCCGCCATGCCACATCCACACCTTTGATCGCAGTGAATTCGCCGAGCGCACTGGCGATGTACCGGCGATAAAAACCGGGAGTGCGCGCAACGCGGTGTGGATCGACAATATGCCAGCCGCGCCTAGTAAGCCGCGCCCTCTCTGGATCGTCCGCATTAATGTTCATTGCTAGCTCGAAGCACGCTTCTGGAATTTGCTTCGGCAGATCAAGATAAGGTTCGAAGGCAAATTTCTTGGAAAGATCGGGGAATGTGCCGTTAACTTCCACGACCCCAGTCCAATACCATTGACCAATTGTCGTGAACTTAGGCGCCGTCGGACGCGGCCGGCGTCGAAGAAGTTGGGTATCCGCCAGCGGATAAAATGTCTTCCACGAAAGGGGCGACTTTGGCAGTTGGCAATCGCCTCCGTAAACGTTAAGGCCGATCGTCCAGAATTCGTCGTGGAACGACTGGCCCATCTCCAGCTTGGTCATCCAATAAAAAATTTCGCTTGGATCGAGGTCGCAGAAAATGCGGCGTTCGAATTGCAGAAGAAATGGCGGATGAATCGAATAACTGAGATTGAGCAGCGCGTTTGATCCCGCTAATCGATCGAGTAGAGCGCGCCTCGACATTCCGAAGCAGCGCATCCCGCCAAGATCATGCGCATCCGATGCGGGCTTTTGATAAAGCAAACAATACCGACCACCAAGTCCGTGTTCGCGTAATCTTCGTTGGAAATTATCGATCCTGGCCTGGTCGGCGCGCGAATCGTTTGTCGCCGGCAAGAGCTCCAGCCAGATCGCGTCCAGTTTCAATCTACGCAATCCGAGCATCCATTGCAGCGGCACAGAAAAATTGCCACCGCCTTCGCGGTACTTCGCTGCAAAACCGCATCCAAGAAAGATAGTCATAGGCTGAGACGATCGTGGCAACCGCTCAACCATGGAGGAAGCAGCGCGCTCTCATTGTGCCTTTGGAAGCAATCGGGAGATCAGCAGCAGCAGCGCAAGAACGACCACAGCGAGAACACCCCAAAAGATGGAGCGCGCGGAACCACTGAGCGTTTGCGTGATCCGCTCGGTTTTGGAATCCGTGCGTTCCTGCCTCCCAAGTGTCGCGAACGCCCGTTCTGCACGGAAAAGCTTATCTGCGATCAAGGTCACGTCATATCGCGGGGAAGCAGCGCTACGGTTTCCGTAATAGATCCAGATTGGCTGCGTGGCATCGGACCCAGCCTTGAAGACAAGTCGGGTAACGGGGTAATGGCCGCGAAAGGTACGCAGGTCGATCGCTGGATTGTCGCCATTATCTGTCTCTAAGAAAAGTGTGTCGCTCCTCGGTGTAACCTCAAGGTGAATTGCAAATTCCCGCGTTGTCTCACCTGGCACTTTTTTCCAAGTCGCGCGGCCGAGCCCGCGAGGAAAAGAATTGCCCCGCTCGTCCGCCACTTCTTCCCATAGATGCATTTCGCGTTGGAAAAGCGCAGAACCAGAAGCGCAAGTAATTCTAGCGATCGGCATGCCGGCTTGCGGTAATCGCAACGACCACCGCGAGAGCCTCGGTTTTTTCGGATCGTTGGCCGGGGTTGGTGCCAGCGAAATCGAGCGGGAAATAGAAGTACGCTCAAGAAGAAATGGAAGTTGTCGATCTTCGGTCACGATCCTCAAATCACGCTGATCCGGCGCCGCGCGTGCCAGCACATCGGGATCCAGTTCGATCTGTTGCGCCCCGGCTTTCGACACTTGAATGAGCTTGCGAAATTTCCAATCGGCGAGATCGATTCTTGCGCCGGTTAACGGAAGCTCAGCAAGATTGTCCGGCGGCTTGTAATCGCGGCTCGCCATCAAAGAGGCTGGTCGCAGTTCAATTGCCGCAGTGCTCTTTAATTTGTCGCTCAATTCCGACAGATCGTAGCGCGGTGCCGAGCATTGAGTGTTTCCGGAAAGTAACTGATACCGGCCCGGCTCACCCGCTAGGAATACAAGCTGCGACACGCGCCTGTCGGCATCAACCGCATCGATAACCATTGGCGGGCTGTCGCCGTTATCGATGAGCACGATTAATTCGCGACCGCGAATTTGAGTGTCGATGGGGATTTCGAGATACGATTCACTTTTGCCGTTCAGATCCACGCGATAAATCGACCCGGTGCAGAGCGTCAGTTCGCGAATACTATCGTCAGCCAATTCCGGGATGGCGATCGTGACTAAGCGTGCAAACAATCGATCGGACGTTTTGATCCGCAGAGATGCTATCGTCAAATTCGTCGCGCCAAGATCAACTGCCAGGCGTGTGATCCCCAGACTTTCGTCACGCGACTTAATTGACATCGGGAGAGGTTCGACCGGTGCTCTTGTTTCGGCGACCCGCAGTCGCACGCCGGTGAACGGCACCGCAGCGGTGCGGCTGTCATCGAGCGTCAGGCGCAGAAATTCCCAAGCGCCCTCGGGAAACGAAACACCCAGATTCTCTGCGCCGCCGGTCATTTTAAAAATCGGTTTGTCGGTCGTGATCTGGCGCCACTGCGCGCCGTCATGCGAACCTTCCACTTGCACAGCTTTAATGAATTCAACGCCTGGAGGCGTTTCGAAGGTTACGCCTTTGAGCAAGGATTTTGTTCCCGTTGTCAGCGTAATCCGCGTTGCCGTTGGTTCGAGCGTGGTGCGCAATTCCTGGGATCGTAGCACGGACTCGTGACGAGGCATCGGTCGATCGATCAAGTAAGGTACTTCACGTCCCGCAGGGTCCAATATGCGTACATCTCCAAGATCGGGACGCGAAGCATCGAGCGTTTCCGCGGGCAGATTTATCCGGATCAGTCCGTTCGCCGGTACATCGATGGTTTGGCTGAATCGCCACTCGTTCGGCGTCAATGCACCGAGCGATCTGGCGAACAAGAACGCCGCGACCAGAAAACCTGCCGTCAACCCGTTCGACCAGCGAACCTTCGACTGGAATTTCATCGGATCTGCTTTTCGGAAAGAGCGAGAAAGCGCTGGTAAAGGAAAGACGCGAAGATCGCGATGATTGCGACGACGACGAACGCGGCGATTCGATAGAGCTGATCCAGTTGGGAAAGGTCGTGCAGGAACAGTTTGAGAATGGTGACACCAAGTAATCCGAGACTCGCGTATCGCACCGGCCTGACTGTTCGACGAATCCCAATAATCAGGAGCAACAGCGCGAACAACGCCCACGCGATGCTGTAGCTCATGTCGCGCGCGAAGTTTCCAGAAAATTGAAACGTGAGCGCGGCCATGCCCGGCCGGCTGAAGTAATCGGCGATCTCGATGTTCAACAATAGAAACGCGAGCAGGGTGCCGAGCGTGTAAAGCAACGGTTGCATGTTGCGACCGAGGACAAGATTTCGCGGTGGCGCAAGGAGCCGCGCGGCAATGAAGAGACAAATCGCCACGGTACCATAGGTGTAAAGATACCAATTAAAGATCGGCGTTGCAGAACGGGCATGATAACTGAGGACGGCCGGGTTTAGCGCGAGCCGCGCAAACGCAACTACCAACAGAGCAGTTCCCACCAAACGCAACCCCGGATGTGGCACGCGATGGAACAACCAGCAGAGAGCGGCACCTTCAAGCGCCCAGCCAAGCGTGATCCATTGGCGGTCGAACTGAATGGGAAAGATAAGAGTGATGAAAAACAGCGCCGCGCCACCAAACAATGCGAGCTGCGCATTTAGCGCTGGATTTTCCGCAGGCGTGCGTTTCAAAAGAACGATGAGCCCGAGCAGCGATGGCACGGCGAACAGAGCGGGAACCAAACCGAGCATGCCATTCGGATAAGCGGTGCGCATCACGTCATAAACGAGGAAGAAGTGTAACGGCGCAGACAGCGCAGCTGTCGCCCAAGGCATTGTTTTTGCGGCGAATTGTCGATGGAACAAAAACGGAAAAACCGTGAACAACGCGGCAAGTCCAATGTACCAGGCGAACGGCAGCGTTGCGCGGTCGGGATTGAAGTGCCCCAAATGCCAGGCGTATTCCAATGCCAGGGTCGATCCAAGACCAACCGCTGAAAGCAAATCCAGCGAAAATATCTTCGCCATGCCGAGAAGAAGAACGACGAACACAACTGCCAGCCCAAATACGGGCGACGGATTTGCCAGCGGGAGCCGGAGCGTCACCATGATTAGTAGAAGAAAAGGAAGCGTCGCGGACAAAGCGGGAAGCTGAATCGCGAAATTGGCCGGATCGCTAAGACTGCCGAACAATTTTCCTCGCGTTGTAGTTGCAAGCCCTGCGCCAGCGAGCAGTTGTCGGCACGCCCAAACCGCCACAAGCAGAAAGAAAATGGCGAAACATCCAAGAAGGAAGAGAGACGTTGGCAAGCCTGTGAGCTCGACCGGGATTCGGAAAATCCATCCGCCAATTACAACGAACGTAAGGACTAAAACGACGAGGATCGGCAGCAGGATGCCGGTCGCGACTGCCAGGAAGATGGCCAGCAGATCCACGCACAACACGAGCGGCCAGACCAGAAACGAAACGGCCGGCAAGTTGAAGATCGGCATCAGAACCAACAGTAGCGCCAGCGCGGGAAAGAGATGACCCCACCACTGCATCTTGATCTGGCGAACGCGCTGGAGCACCAGCGGCACCGCTGAGTGAAGCAGTGCGAAGACGAAAAAGGCCGCAAGCGCTGCGTAAAGATTTTGTGTCGTGAGATACCACGCAGTCCAGATCGCCAGAAACACGAATACAACAAGACCCGCTGCTGTACTAGTGTTCGCGAGTTTTTCTTTCAGGAAAACGGTCGCGAGCAGGCCGATGTCCGCGAGGAAAATGTAGCTCAGCAACAGCACCGGCCGATGTCCAAACGCTTGAAATGAGAGAAAATAAAAGCCCCAAAGAATCGCCGTGCCGCCCATCCCGATCGTCGCGGCCGAGAGAGCGCCTTCCGATTTCGAAGCGTGTTTTGTCGAAGCCATTACACTGCAAAAGAGAAGTTCGAAGCCGAGAAAAATTGCCATCGGCACGAACACCTTGTCGCCAAGAAAGTACTGCTCGCGGAGGAAGAACTGGGTCACCCAACCGATCTGCATGAGCACGGTTCCAATCGCGCCGAGAATAGGAAGCGCACTCCACTCTTTCCTGCGTGCCACCATCAACAGGCCGATATCAAGCAGCGCGATATAACCGAAAAGACCAAACGGATTATCCTGCCTAGTTGAAAGCAGGATTGGCGTAAGAAAACCGCCAGCGATGCCGAGAATCGCCACCGCAATCGCATTCAGACGCACCGCGAGCAGGAACGCCACCGCCGTGATCAGCGTCATCAAGAGGAAAGTTGGAACCAAGCCGAAGAACGCGAAATGATAGAACGACCGGCATGCGAAGGTGACGGCGTAGAGAATAAGGGTTCCGGTCGCACAAAGCGTTTGTGCCGTAACCACGTTTTCCTTCCGCTTCAGCGCCAAGCCACCGACAACCAAAATCAGACCCACAGCAAAACCGATCGCCACGCGGACTTCCGGCGGAATGAGATTGTGCTCGAACGAGTATTTTACGAAAAACGCCACGCCGAGGAACAGTGCCAGTCCACCAATCCATGCGAATAGTTTTGCTCCCATAAACTGCTCCCAGTTGATGGCGGGAAGCGAAGGTTGCGCCGCCGGCGGTTCGGCAGAGGACGGTCGAGATGCCGCAGCGGCCATGACTTCCTCTGGTAAAGGTGGCGGAACGGAAACGGGCCGTGCCTCCAGGGACTCCGCAATCGACGGCGAAACGAACGGCTCGTGCTCTGCCGTTTCCGTTTCCTTTTTTGTCTCGAACGGTGGCTCTGTTGTCGGTTCGCCCGGCGGGCGCCTTAGCATCTGCAACGCCGCTTCCACACCGCGCAACCTGGTTTCCAAATCTTCAACGGATCGCCGCGCGCTCGTCGCTTTAGCGATTGCGACTAGAGGCAGCACGAAACAGACGGCGATGACAGCCAGCAGGAGAAAAACCAGAGCTTCCATAGATTAAGGTGTGCGAACCGGTTCATATAATGCACGCTTTGGTGCGGTTCCGTGAATCGATAAATTTGCCGGTTAGCATCGAATTATTCGATCATGAACATTCATCACCTCGAGCTCTTCTATTATGTCGCGAAACACGGCGGCATTGCGGCGGCCGTGCGCAACATGCCGTATGGAATTCAGCAACCAGCTGTGAGCGGACAAATCGCCAAACTCGAGGAAGCTCTCGGCGCAAAGTTATTCAATCGTAGGCCGTTTTCGCTCCTTCCGGCTGGCGTCGAGTTGTTCAAGTTCATCAAGCCATTTTTCGATGACATAGATAAGGTCGCTGGCAGAATCCGCGGCGCGTCGCAGCAATTGCGCATCGCCGCGCCTTCGATCGTGGTGCACGATTATGTTCCCGAATTATTACGGCGGCTTCGACGGCGCTTTCCAATTTTCTGACTCCAACTTCACGAGGCGGCACGAGCCGACGCCGAGAGATTGTTGCAGGCAGGAGAAATCGATGTGGCAATCACGGTGATCGACGCCAAGCGGCGTCCTGAGATTCATTCGCGTCCCCTGCTCGAACTGCCATTGATCTTGTTGGTTAACAAAAAGCACCACGTCACGACCGCGAAGCAATTATGGAGCCGGGACAAAATCGAAGAGACGCTAATCACGTTCCCGCGCGGCGATACAGTGCAGAGGCATTTCCAGCGTGGCCTCGAGCTGCTTGGCGTGGAATGGTTTCCGGGGATCGAAGTGACCTCCACCCGGTTAATCGAACACTATGTCGCCAACGGGTACGGTGTCGGAGCAACCGTTGCCACGCCCGGTTTCAAACCGCCGCCCGGAGTACGGGTGATCCCATTGCCAGGCTTTCCACCGGTCGTCGTCGGAGCGGCCTGGGCAGGAAAACTGTCGCGGATCGCGCAACAATTTCTCGCCGAAGTCGAAATCGAAGCCAGCGCGGTAAAGCGCAGCACGAAATCGCTCTAGCTACTGCAGCGACCTACTCAAGCCCGAACGATCGTAATCTTAGAAAATTCGGCCGTGCGGCAGATGCGCTTGGTCATGATTTTGATGGCCGGTGCAAAATCCGCCGTTCGGGATCGGGATAATCGAGCCGAGGAATTGCGGCTGCTGCCGCACATTTAACGCCTGCTCCAGAGCGTAGCCGAAGCCGATTAGCTGCGGTTCATGCAGGAAGGTGCTGTACATGAGCATTCCCGCCGGTCGGCCGCTATCGCGAATGCCGACCGGTATCGATAAATTTGGATAACCCGCCACTGCGGGTCCGGTCGAGTTAGTCAAGTGCGGAGCGACGATCGCATCGACACCCGAGTTGATTACACTATCAATGCCAGAGCGCGCAGCAGTGCGGGCATGCGTTCGCGCG
>WNGK01016628.1_pt1 | contig 10828 bp, 9 predicted proteins | sample 5400601 | NCBI WGS metagenome assembly WNGK01 (sample SAMN13153376, study PRJNA577476) | soil metagenome | isolation source: 60 cm soil or saprolite under Garry oak tree replicate 1 | place: USA:California | collected 2016-06-15
AATGCCTCTAAATATAGAATCGCTTTCAGATGACGCGAGGACCGCACTCTTGGCTCGCATCGCGCACACGCTTACGGTATGTGCGCGAGATACCTATGAAGTCGGGACAGAAAATGTTCTCGAGCCCCAAACACTACGCGCCTATAACGAACTCTTGCACCGCGTCACCGGTTCGGTCGTCAGCCACTTATCAGGGTCGCAAGGATTTTCTCTCCAATCCATTGTTGAAATGATGCGCTCATTTGGCATCCACCACAAAAGGGTTGGAGAAATGGACTGGGCTTTGCAAACTGCTCTTCGAAGCACGGAAAAGGAAGCGATGGAATGAACGAAGAGGACTCGCTTGCTGTGGTATCCGGGCCCTCGACGGGTCATTGGATGTGTAGTCGCGAAACCGGAAATGTGCCCGGTCAGCCTTCGTGCCGGATTCCACATGTATGTGTACCGCGTTAACCAGGACCTTGCGCAGCATGTTGAAGCGTGGCGTTACGGCGGGTACGGCTCCACTCCAAGCCACCTGCGCAAATGCACGCAAAAAACACCGCGAGTATTGGAAGCAGGCTGCTCTTTGCGAGGCTCTTCCAGAAATACGAATAGCCAATCGAGTCACGGAGCCACTCTGTGCGCGTAACTCTCACCTGCCTTTTTTGTAGGATAGGCCCTATTTGCGCTATTGGAAGGCCGTTGAGTTGTCGCCATTCACCTTCACTTATCGGAGGGTCGTATTTCACGCCGCGGTACACCCACAGTAGGGAGTTGGCAAGTGCCGTCAACGGACCAATTGTCAGTGCCAAGAGCAGTGAAATAAGGAGGATTCTCTTCAAGTTTGGCCGACCCCATCAGTCTCAACAGAGTCTAGCATTCTAAGTGCGGCGGCGACCGAGATGGATAAAAATACTTATTCGTTCCATTACCCGCTGAGGTCCGGTTTCCTCGTTTACCAGGACCTGTGATGACATGATGTATCATGGCCCCTATGTCCGCCAGCCGAATCGTTCCAATTCTCCTACTTGGCTTACTCGCGTTTGCAGCCTTAGTCCACGGGATGATGGGAAGAAAGAATCAGACTTTCGACGGTGTAATCGTGCAGGATGTCTCGACTTACGAGTTCTACCCGAACGCGAAAGACTGCAATTATCGCGGGACACCATACGTGTTGTTGCCCAACGAGCGTTTCCGCGAAGTTGTTGCGATTAGCACTGACGTTGAACATATAGACCGCTTACTCCACGGTACGTGGCGAGCCAGGCTAAGCGGCAACCTCTCCCCTGTGGGGTGGCATAAATACCGCAAGAACTACTGGCGCGAGCTTTCAGTGAACCATGTGATTGACGCGGTAGAGATGAACTGCGGCGGTTCGCAGTTGACTCCAGCAGAGCATAAGACCGTGACCGTGGATTGGAAAGCTGAATTGGCGAAAGCCAAGGCTGGTATCGAAAAGAATCCGAAGTCGGCGTTCTGGCACAACCAAGCTGGTATAGCTTATGACGCCTTAGGCGAGTTTGAGACTACTGTGAAGGAACTCAGACTGGCATGTACGCTGGACCCTTCAGACCCAGGCTATTATTACTCGCTCTATGCACTCTACAAGAGAAAATCAATGCATTCGGAACAACGCAAGGTCCTGCTCGATGCTCTCGAAATAGACCCGAATAACCCCGTAGGTCGTTTTGAATTTGCCTACATCCTTGAGGAGGAAAAACACTGGGCAGATTCTCTTCGGGAATATCGGGTGGCTAAGAGCCTCGCCGCGAACGTGGAAGGTCCGATGTACAGAGACTTGAGAGGCGGTGTGTACGAAATCGCGGGTGTCCGAGAGGAAGTCGATAGGTCGATAGAAAGAGTTGCGAAACTGAACGAATCTGCGCGGCAACAACCCTGAAAACCCACGCAAGGTCCCGATAAGTCCCGAAACCGGACAGGTGGTTTTGTGGCGATTTCAGTTGTCCGCGTTTACCAAGACTTGGAAACGACGTGGTGTATGATGACCACCCATGTTGGCCAGCCGAATTGTGACATTTCTGGTAGTCGGAGCAATCGGGCTTTTCGCGTGTTGTGCGACGACCGTGGCAACGCCGCCTTCCCTTTGGTGGGTCGCTTCTATCCCGTTTAGACCAACGAACGTAACCTACAATTCCGACATCCTCTGGGTTTGTGGTGCGGATGAAATGATAGCGAGGTCGGATGACGGTGGGAAAATATGGACCGTGAAGCACCAGAAGGGCGACGGCGAAATTTTGCTCAGCATTGGTTTCGCAGATCGACTTAATGGTTTCGCGGCTGGCAGCAATGGCGCGTTTCTGCGAACGACCGACGGCGGGGACACGTGGACATCAGGTTCCTTGGGAACTTCAACGATAAATTCCATCGCGTTCGCGGATGACAAACACGGAATGCGACAAATTGGTTTAACCGTAGAAATGACCGATGACGGCGGCCTCCATTGGAGCCCTGTCACGGGTTTGGAGACTGCCCCTTCTAAAGAGGCCTATTTCGAGGTTCTATCGTTCGCCCGGCTTGATTTCAATCGCGCAGCAATTGCGCTTCACCAAAACGAAGGCGAAAACTACTTCTATGTCACGCAGGACGCTGGGAAGACCTGGAAGACGATTCATTTAGACAATACCTTTGCGGGAACCCTCTTTTCGCGAAACTCTGAATACTGGGCCTTCGGAATCGAATACCTGGAAAGACAAAAGGGCGGCGGATACAGCGCCCCTGTAGTTTTGCATTCGTCTGATGGAATTACCTGGTCCCATGGGACCCGTTCACCAAGCGAGTTCACTTCGTGTACATCACAGGGCTGCGTCCTCTACGATGGAGCTATTGCAAATCTGTACGGAGAAAAACCTACGTACCTGGCCGTGCCAGCGGATGAAACTCTTCAATCATCTTGGGCTGCTGCGAAGGGTAACGTCTGTGTCGCAGGAATCAAATTAAAGTGTACTTCGGCCGAGACGAAGGACACCCCGCCGCCCCGTCCAGAAATTAGCCGCCCAATTACCACGTCCGTTAATGAGTCGCGGCTCTTTGATGACTGCATTTTGTGTTCTTCGGGCGCCTTTGCAGTTCCGAACACGCTTCGATTCTACGGCGTCGTAGACGTTACCTTTGATATCGCCAAGAACGGCACCTTAAATCATGTTGAGGTCCGAAAAGCTCCGACCGGTCAGGTGGAGAAGGAAATCGAAAAGATTATCGTTGCGTGGCTCTTTGTACCTCCTCGGGAGAGCGGAGTGCCCACAGTAAAAAAACACCACTTCACATTCAACCTAGGCTGTTTCGCATTTCCCGGAAACGACCAGGGAACTTGTAGCATGCTATTCATGCCGAAGCGTTAGTCGAGGCGCTTCCTAAATCTCCGCTTTTCCTTAACGGCCGGTCCCGGCTAATCGCGTAATCGGAAACTTGAAATCCACGTGGACGGTTTCGACGTTAACCAAGGATGTGACTCGTAGCTAGTGGCCTCTAAAGCCCCGTCAGCGGCGGTTAATTAACGCGCATCGCCGGTGGAGCGGGCGAAGAGCGGCGTCTTCGACGCCGGCTTCAATGCCATGCATGCCGATTCGTCTCAAACCCATTCGCGGTTCCGATGGAAGGCGGTGCCAACCCGCTTCCGCGTGGTACATCTGAACCGTTTCTATACTCTTCGTTTCGTGGGAACAACCTGAGGAACATTAAGTGTTTCTGACTGCTCCTTAGACTCCTTAATGCTCCTGAAAGTGCCTCGTAAGTTCCTGATTTTCCGTTGGCTTCAGAATTGCCAAGGTTCAGGCGTGAGTTCGATTCTCATAGGCCGCTCCATTAAAATCAAGCAGTTACGCCGCAGCTTCATTTTCCATATTTTCCAAAACTACAATCTTCCTGCCAGTCTTGGGGGAAAATGCCGATGCCGCGCTGTACATCCTCAATTGGAATCTCGCCAGAATATAGCCGTATCATACGCTCATCGGTATGGCCCATCTGTTGACGTAAGACGACCGGAACAAACCCAGCTAACTCCCATCGGCGGTTACAGCCGCGACGGAAACCGTGCAACCCCGCTTGCTTCAAGTTGAGAGACTCCGGATACAGCCCTTGATTGAGTACGGTAGTCTCTAGCAGGCTGCTGAAAAATCGTGCTGAGGCAGCAATTTCTGTGTTGGTTTGAGTCATTCGGGCGTCTGAGGCGAGATTTTTCGTGCTACCGAGAGCCCGAAAGAGGCGTTTCGGTGCCGTTCAGAGACACTACGGCCCGGACTAACTACGCCGGAACTGCGCTACGCATCAGGTTCCGCATGCGCACCAGATTGTAAGCCGCGCAGGCAAACGTAAAGATCCAATCGACCTTCAGCGTTCCGCGATGCCGCACTTTGCGCAACAACGCAATGGTCTTCAGCCAGCCAAAACATTCTTCGATGCGCTTCCTCTTCTTCTGACTGATGGCATAGCTCGCGTGTCGCGCCGTGCGACTATCGATGGCGCTGCCGCCTCTTCGCCCAAGATTTTGCGCCACGTGCGGCGTCACCCCAAGGTTCCGGCACTCGCGCACGAAATCCGCCGTGTCGAAGCCCTTGTCGCCGCCCACCGTCACGCGCCCGCTTCCTGGAATTTCCTGCAGCATTTCCAGCGCGGCATAGCGCTCGGCCGTGCCCGTGGCTTCCCATACTCGGCTGTCCACAATCAAGCCGTTGCGATTCTCCACCAGCAGATTTCCGCTGTAGCTCAACTTGGCCTCCTTGCCCGCACCTTTGCGCGCCATCTGCGCTTCTGGATCGCTTTTCGATTCGTGCGTTTCGTTCGAGCGCTTCTCGCCGCGATAATCCACCGTGGGATTTCCAGGATCATCCGGCGGAGGCGAACTCTTCTTGTTCTTGGGCTGAAAACTCTTCGCGCTGGCCCAAGCTTCCAACAAACTTCCGTCGACCGTGAAGTGTTCGTCCGAAGCCCATCCCTGCCCGCGGGCTTGCTCCACCACCAGCGCCAGAAACTCCTTGGCCACTTCGGCCTCCAGCAAACGGTCGCGGTTCTTGGTAAACACCGTGGCATCCCACACTGCATCGTCCAAATTCAGCCCCACGAACCAGCGGAACAAAATGTTGTAGTCGATCTCCTCTATCAGCAGCCGCTCGCTGCGCACCGAGTACAGCATCTGCAACAGCAGAGCGCGCAGCAACTGCTCCGGCGCAATCGACGGACGACCCACTTTGGAATACATCTTGTTGAACTCAGGCGAGAGTTCCTTGAGTACTTTATCTACCATCGTGCGGATCGGCCGCAGCGGATGATCTTTGCGTACCCGCTGCTCCGGCGAAATGTAGCTAAAAACATGTCCCTGCTGCTGATCGGTTCCTCGCATGCCCAATAAGACGCACCGCGCGCCGCTTCGTTACAAAATTCCTGACTTTTTCAGCAGCCTGCTAGGAGAGGTGCGCCGCGTTCCGAGTGGAAGATTAGATCGTCCGATGCAGCCGGATGCAGCGCAAGAAATCTCTTGAGCCGTTCTAGAACTAGACGTTGGATTCGTTAGGTTTTTGGCTCTTGAAACGCAAATGAAAAGACCGCGCACCGAAAGTGGCTCGCGGGTCTAGGTCGTTGAAGCTGAAAATATTCCGCTGGCAGAGCCTATTCCTTTCCTTCGATGTGCCCCTTTAGATGTTTCGCGCAAGCCTCTGCCGTCGTTTGCTGCCCGTGCATCGTAGACTTCTTGTCTACAGCATATGCAAATACAATCGCTCCGGTCTTCACATCGGTCATGGTCACGCTCGCAGCGTTATCCGAGTGAATGTTTCCCATAAACACGATTTTCGCCCAACCAGCTTTCTTGTCCACGGATGTTCCAGTGATCACATAATCGGCGTGTTCTTTATCCGCTACCGGAACAAGAGGGACTTTCTTCTTCGCTATTGCCGCAGCCATGTAACTCTCAAAGCCGTCCATCGGAACGATGAAGACTCTGGAACCGGGTACGATCTTTGTACTTATGGGTTCAACTGGTGCGGCAACTGGTGCTGTTGGTGTGGCGACTGGTGTGGTGGTCGTAGCGGGTTTCGCCGACGTAGCTACGGCGGTCTGCGGTGGAACCGCGTTTTGCTGAGTCGTTTGAGCTTGAATCGAACCTGGGATGGCACTGGCGCTGACGAGAGCGCACACGAACAGAGCTGTTTTCACGATCTTCTCTCCTTTTAGAGGGAACAGACGGACCTTAATATGTTTGACTATAGAGACTAGATAGGTCTCTAATACAATAATTTAGTACTTATATAGTAAGCATCGCACGTAATCGGAACCCAGCGGCTTCCTTAGGACTTCGTTCCTGCCGCGTTGGTGGCGTTCTAATTGGCGTCCTAGTGATCCGCGCGGACGAGAGCAGCTAGGCTGTGTGCCATCAAGCAGCTATGTCACAATCCTTCTTACGAAACCAAACCGGCCGAATCCAGAAGGACACTCGTGGCAACCCTAAGGGAGCCTATACAAGTTTCTAAGAAAAGCCGCCAATTCCAGCGTTCAGTGTGTTGCTAACCTGCCAAAGGTTCAGGCGTGAGTTCGATTCTCATAGGCCGCTAAATAACATCCACCAGTCACGTCGCGGCTTCATCTTCCCCAGTTCCAATTAGATCAAAACAGATTCGTTCTACCCGAACGATTTAATTAAACGGTGACTTATGCCGTTAGATTGCCGCCACAGCGTCTCGAATGCGGCCTTATTGAACTTTTCGTGAAGGCCTGCTGTCCGGCCATACGGCGGGAATGGCAAGTTCCATTCGTAAGACAGGACCATCGCCAGAGAACGGTCCATCCGATCGGGCGAATGCGGGAGCTTCCTCTGTGAGTATCCATGCCTGAGTATCCGGCGGCTGTTTTCCCGTGATCGTGGCGATTGCACCGGCTACACCGCCGATTTTCACTTTGATTGCATAGAGCAGGGCCTTGTGAGTGTGGCTGCCAATTGAGAAGGGTTTTTGGCCTTGTGGAACGATCTCCAGGTTAACGACTCGCGCCTTTGGCATGGCTGCGACATAGGAAACAGTTGTTTTGGGAGCTTCCGGTTGAACGTTCTTTAGTAGCGTGAACAATATTCCGTTGGCCAGATCGGGCGGCAGTTCAAGATGCTCGGTCGTCACTTTCTCTTGCTTATGATCGTCCGTGTAGCGAACCGTGACCTCGCCCTTCGATGCATCAATCGATGTCTCCATCTGGTGTTTGAAAGACGGCCCTTGTTGAATGACGTGATCGCGCAAGAGGCGAAACGTGCCACGCTGCGAGAAAACCGTAGTCTGATCGTACGATGAGCCGTCCTTAAATTTGAACCACAAGTGGCTTGTAACGTGGTCGCCTTGTGCAACCTGTGTAGACTCACCGTCGGCGATAGGCTTGCCGTCGGGGGTCCGCAGTACGAGAAAACCGTGGGACACACCTTCTTTGTAGCGGACAGCCACTCCATCCGCCGCGAGAATCGTTGGCGGAAGCAAAGAAACGAGCAGGAGCAGTAGCCGTATCGAAATGGCGCGAATGTTCCACTCAGGCATCGCAGATGAGACCACTGCCCTTTGTTGAGTTTCCGATTTGCGCGCAGCGCCTTGATGACAACTTCAATTTTGTTGCGATCTTAACGGCCAGTCACTGCTCACGAGCGCCGCTGGTCACGGCTGTCCTGCGCACAAATGAGCCTAAAATGCGAGCAAAAGTGCCATCAATCCGTATGTCGCTGTAGATTTATTCCGCGTCGGCCCAGCAGTTCGTGGTCCTGGAAAACTGTTCTTCGCGAGTGGCGAGATTAGCGTGCTCGAACAACGGGCAAGTCGATGAAACTGGCTTCGCCCTTTGTGTGGTACACGCGTTGGGTGGCTTTGACATAGTCTTCAGGACGAGCAAAAAAGATGTTGGGGACAAATGTTTGCGGGTTGCGATCGTAGAGCGGGAACCAGGTCGATTGAATTTGCACCATGATGCGGTGACCGGGCAGAAAGACGTGGTTCGCCGTTGGTAAAGTGAATTTGTAAGTCAGCGGTGTGTTGGGCGTGAGTGCCTTTGGAGTCGCAAATCCATCGCGATACCTGCCGCGGAAAATGTCCATGCCAATTGCGAGCTGGTAGCCTCCCATTTCTGGTTGGCTTGGCACTTCGTCCGGAAAAACATCGATGAGTTTGACGACCCAATCGCTGTCGGAACCACTGGTGGAAGCGACGAGATTGACGACGGGCGCTCCGCTGATGCGAAGAGGCTCGGTCAGCGGCGGCGTTGCGTACACGAGCACGTCGGGACGATCCGCGGTGTTGCGCTGGTCCATGACAAGCCAGCGGCGCCACGAGTCGCCGTCGGCAAAACGAATGGGGCGAGGGTAGAAGGGAACAGGCTTCGCGGGATCGGAGATGTATTCGTCGAAGCCTGTGCCGCGCGTGTCAGCAGGGGCGGCAAAAGAAAGAGAAGAGCCGGACGCGAGATAAAGCGGCTTCATTTTGTTGGGGCAGCCGGAGTCGCAGGCAAGCGGCCAGGACTTGAAGCGCTCCCAGTGGTTTTCGCCGGTGTTGTAAATGAATACCGGTGGAGTATCCGCTTTCGGCGCGCCGTCTTTTAGATACTGATCGAAAAACGGTTTCAGGACATCGCGGCGAAATTGCAGGGCAGTGTCGCCGTCCCACTTGAGCGGGCCAAGTGAACTGCCATCGTAGTTCACGCCGCTGTGGCGCCACGGACCCATCACGAGATAGTTCATGTCATTGTTGCGATCTTTCGGCTCGACGGCGAGGTAACTGTGGATCGCGCCCCACATGTCCTCCTGGTCCCAAATTCCTTGTAGCCACATGGTGGGGACTTTCAAAAGCTGAGCGGCCATGGTTTTATCGAGCGCCTGTTCCTGCCAGAACGAATCGTACGCGGCGTGCTCGGTGGTCTTTCGCCACCATGGAATTTGATCGAGACCGGCGCTTTTGGCGAAGTCACCCGCGGAACCCGCACGGAGAAAATTATCGTAATCTTCATAGCCGCGGCGGACGATGGATGAGCCGTGAGCTCGCGCGGCAGATTGCCCGGTGAAATAATCGAGATTTGCTTGGCGGAAAGCGCCAAAGTGGAACCAGTCGTCGCCCATCCAACCATCGACCATGGGACTTTCCGGAGCCGCGACTTTGAGAGCGGGGTGCGGATTGACGAGCGCCATGACGACGGTGAAGCCTTCATATGAGCTTCCGAGCATACCGACCTTGCGGTTGGATTCCGGCACATTTTTCACGAGCCATTCGATGGTGTCGTAAGCGTCTGTGGATTCGTCTGTAGTGGACGAGTTCAAAGGGCCACGAAGCGGACGCGTCATGAAGTATTCACCCTCCGAGCCGTATTTGCCGCGGATGTCCTGGAAAACGCGAATGTAGCCATCGGCGACAAAGACTTCATCGCCTTGGGGCAATGTGGAAAGCATGTAGGGAGAATCAGATCGGGCGGCGCGCCCAGCGGCATCATACGGCGTGCGCGTGAAGAGGATGGGAACGTTGTGCGCGCGCTTGGGCACGACAATGACAGTGAAGAGCCTGACGCCATCGCGCATGGGAATCATGACGTTGCGCTTTTCATAGTCGTATGACGAAGTGGGAGTATCAAACTTTTGCGGCATATCGGGAGTCTGAGGTGAGGTTTGAGCGAGCAGCGGACGTGAGAGAATGGAAAGAAGGGTTCCCGCGAGTAGAGTCTTGGTAAATGACACGGACCTGGACATTTGCGCTCCAAAAGTGGACTCGAACATCCCGATGAAAAACAGCGTCGTCAATTACTGCTTGCGGCCACACCGAACGGCCGCACGAAATAATAGTGAGGTTTTAACGTTTATGCACGGCGATTTCGTAACACCAGTCCAAGTTTCCTCAGGCGCTGGAATTCCGGCTGTTCATTGCCTGGCGTGGCCGTTACAATCGCGTGAAGCGAATGAACTTTGTGAGCGAACTAATCATCGCCGTCGGAAGCACCCGAAAGCCGAAACTTGCCGCAGTGCGCGAGGCAGTGGACGGAATGTCGGATCTGCTGGCTGCGGAAACGTCGATTGAGATTGTGGGCGTGGAAGTTGAGAGCGGAGTGAATCACACGCCGCTGAGCCGCGAGGAGTCCATGCGTGGGGCGCGGCAGAGGGCCGAATCGCTTCAGCAAGTTGCGCGACAAAAGGCAAAGCCGTGGAATTATTTTGTCGGGCTCGAGGGCGGGCTCGATTCTGTAATAGAGAATGGCGAGCGGCGTGTTTTTCTGGAAAGCTGGGCGTACGTGAGTGACGGAGTGCGCGGCCACTTTGGAAGATCGGGCGCGGTAGAATTACCCGAGGCGCTTGCGGAGGAAGTTTTTGTGCGCGGCAGGGAATTATCGATCGCGATCGATCAATTCGCGGGAGAAGCGGGGATTCGCGATGCGCAAGGCGCGTGGGGCGTACTGAGCGGGAACAAAATTACGCGGCAGGAAGCATTTCGCGTCGCATTGATCGCCGCATTTGCACCGTTTTTTAATCAGCCGATGTATCGCAGAACCGTAGTCGCTAGATAGACAATCAGGAAGGAGCGAGTGTGGATATCGTCAAAGGGAATATGGGCTGGATCGAAGTTGTGGTCGGGCCGATGTTTTCGGGGAAAAGCGAGGAGTTGATTCGCCGCTTGAGGCGTGCCGAGATTGCGCGGCAGCGTGTGCAGATCTTCAAGCCGGCGATTGACGCGCGGTATGCGGCGAACGAAATCGTTTCGCATTCGGGATTAGGAATTACATCGGACACGGTTACGAAGGCGTCGGAAATCCTGGAAAAGATTCAGCCTCGAACAGAAGTGGTGGGAATTGACGAAGCGCAATTTTTGGGCGAGGAAGTTTTGGATGTTTGCAC
>WNGK01008244.1_pt1 | contig 10827 bp, 6 predicted proteins | sample 5400601 | NCBI WGS metagenome assembly WNGK01 (sample SAMN13153376, study PRJNA577476) | soil metagenome | isolation source: 60 cm soil or saprolite under Garry oak tree replicate 1 | place: USA:California | collected 2016-06-15
GGCCCGCGGTGAAGAAGATTCTGGTCGTCGGGCCGCTCGCCGACTCCACTGAGGTCTTGTACGGCAACTACAACGGTACGCCATCGCACGCGGTCACGGCGCTGGAAGGAATTCGCAAGCAATTCCCGGGCGCGCAGGTTTCGTATCAACCCGGCACGAGCTTTCTGAGTGAGAAGGCGGTAACTGGCGACCCACTGGCTGCAGCCGTCACCGCGGCCAGGCAAGTGGACGTGGTCGTGGCTGTCACGGGCATCACCTCGAAACTCGAGGGCGAAGAAATGGAGGTCGACGTGCCCGGCTTCAAGGGCGGCGACCGCACCAGCCTTAATCTTCCCGCCGACGAGGAAGCGCTGCTGGGAGCTCTCAAAGGGGCGGGCAAGCCATTGGTCGTTGTGCTGATGAACGGCAGCGCTCTGGCTGTGAATTGGGCCAATGCTCACGCCAATGCGATCCTTGAAGCGTGGTACTCGGGCGAAGAAGGCGGGACTGCCATTGCGCAGACTCTGGCCGGCGTCAACAACCCTGGAGGACGATTGCCGGTCACCTTCTATAAGGGCGTGGAGCAGTTGCCGGAGTTCGACGACTACGCGATGAAGAACCGCACCTATCGCTACTTTAGCGGACAGCCGCTTTATCCCTTCGGCTACGGGTTGACGTACTCGAAGTTCGAATATAGCAATCTGAAATTGTCGGCTCCTGAGCTAGAAGCCGGCAATCCTCTGGCGGTCGAAGTTGACGTGAAAAACACGAGCAAGCGAGCGGGGGATGAAGTAGTAGAACTCTATGTGAATTTCCCCAAGCTGGCGGGTCCGCCTTTGCGCGCGCTGCGCGGCTTTACGCGCGTTCACGTGGCGCCGGGCGCAGTTCAGCACGTGAAGCTCGCGCTGCAACCTCGTGACTTGAGCTACGTCAACGAAGCTGGCGACCGGATGGTTGCGGCGGGAGACTACGTGATCAGCGCGGGTGGAGGACAACCGGGGACTTCAGCAGCACAGGCGGAGGCTCGACTCTCCGTCCGTGGCGAGCAGCGGCTGCCAGAATAGGCACTCAGTGCTGCTTGATCATGCGTGGACGGCCTCCCTTAGCGGAGGCAAAGGGGGCGTCTGCCCCAAAGACGAGGTATAACCTTGGACCGACGTTTTGAGCGCCATCGCCTGATTGCAACAGTTGACAATTTCCTGTAGGAAGCAAATCGTCGTGAAGGTTAAGCACGTGGATCCGGGCCGCAGAACTTACGCCAACCTCAATATGACGGCGGGAAGCATGTCTATTCTGTGGCCATTCTTCCCTGGCCAAGAACCTCAAGCTTCGCGGATCGCGTAGCTTTGATCAGCACCAACGCCCCTTCGTGGGGCCCAAGTGTATACTTCCTGCCAAGAGCTTGGGCTTACCTACACCCTGTTAATGAGCACAGCAACAACAGCAAAACTGTCTGCGAAGAGCAGCGCAGCAACCCTTCGATGGTCACGTGCGTTCAGACTCGCCGAGTGGCGTTTGAGTTGGTCCGCCGCGCTTGAGGTTCGGCCGTCGGTGGCGCTGATCCTGCTGCTTGCATCGTCCTCGGCTCATGCACAAGCGGATGGTTCGCAGCCGGGCTCGGTCCAGTTCACGAATGTCACGGCCGCGGCCGGGATCAAGTTCGCTCACTACCGGGGAAACGACGGAATCGCCATTGACCGCGAGATTTTCGGTCCGGGGATCTGCGTAGCCGATTTCGATGGCGACGGTTTCCAAGACATCTATTTCGTCAACGGCCGCGACCTTTATGGGCGCGGTATTTCAGTTCGCAATGCCCTGTATCGTAACAACGGAGACGGAACCTTTAGCGATGTAACGGAGAAAGCTGGCGTCCCGGGCACAGGCTATGGTCTTGGTTGCGTCTGGGGAGATTACGACAACGACGGAAGTCCGGATTTGTTTGTCACGCAGTACGGCCGCAACGTTCTTTACCACAATAACGGGGACGGAACATTCACCGACGTCACCGACAAGGCCAGAGTGGCCGGTACCGAATCGGGCACCCTCTTTCATAGCGGCGCCACATTCTTTGACTACGATCGCGATGGCCGCCTGGATCTATATGTCGGTGGATACGTAAATTTGGATTCAGGTCCCCGCTATTGTACTTTCGCCGGAGTACGCACAAGTTGCCCGCCTGTTGCATACAAAGGAAGCGCGAATATTCTCTACCACAACAACGGCGATGGAACGTTTACGGATGTAACGTCCTCCTCTGGAATCTCGAAGCCACAGGGCAAGAACCTTGCGGTGGGAGCCGCCGACTATGACAATGACGGCTGGCCGGACCTGTTCGTCGCCAATGACGGGCTGCCCGCCTACCTCTTCCACAACGAACACAACGGGAAATTCACGGAGATCGGGATGGATGCTGGGATGGGCCTAAGTGGACTCGGCAATACCATGGCAGCCATGTGCATCTCCCTGGGCGACTACGATAACGATGGCTGGCTCGACCTCTTTATCTCCGATTTTCAGCAATCTTCAGACCACGTATTCCACAACGACGGCAAGGGCGGGTTTTGGGACGTCAGTCATCAGGTACACATCGCCGGTCCCACGTTCAACGTGCTTAGTTTTGGCGGAGGTTTCTTCGACTACGACAATGACGGCTGGCTCGACCTCTTTATCGCCAATGGCCACGTCTATCCGGAGGTCGAAAATGTTCAGGCCGGCACTTACTTCAAGCAAGTCAATTCACTCTTACACAACGACGGAAGCGGCAAGTTCGTCGAGACCACCAAACTGGCGGGAGATGGTTTCAAGACGCCATTCGTCGGGCGGGGCGTCGCATTCGCAGACCTGGACAACGACGGCTTTGTCGACGTTGTTGTTGGCAACAACGGAGACCCGCCGTTGCTGCTGCACAATAATGGAGGAAATGGAAATCATTTTGTGAATTTCCGACTGGTGGGAACGAAAAGCAATCGCGATGCCATGGGCGCACGGATCCGTGTGGTGGCGGGTGGACTGTCGCAGATACGCGAGATCGCTGGAGGTGGCAGCTATCTCTCGCAAAGCGACTTGCGCGCAAATTTCGGACTGGGCAGAGCGGATCTGGTGAAGACCGTCGAGATCAACTGGCCCAGCAGTCAAAAGCAGGTCTTCCACGACGTCGAGGCAGACAAGTTTTATTTGATCGAAGAAGGCCGGGATAAACTGGGGCTTCAGAAAATCTCCCGCAAGGTTTCCAGGGTTCTACCAAGGCCTCAAGGCCTCTCTGCGGCCGATCTCCACAACTTCGGAGCGGCCGGAGAAGCCGTGTTAAATGGCATACTCCCGTAACGGTTGCAAAATCGCCATTTCGCTCATGGATCGCGAGCGCTGAGGAGACAGGAGACACGTGCCTATTGACGCGCCAGTGGTCAGGAATTTTTCGACTACGGCACGTGTCGTTCCGCGGTCCGGTGCGACCGCCGAGACCGCCTTGCACCGCCGACGGGACGCCGGCGCTACGCTTGCGCTACGTTTCCAATGTCTTCAAGGCTGGATAGATTTTTCGATAGGCGGGGTACGCCTGCTGCATGGTTGAGGAATCTTTCTGGTTCGGCGTAATTTTCTTAGCTACTCGGACGACTGCGTCGCAGGCTTCGTCGACGGAACTCCACGCACCCACTCCGGTGCCTGCGAGAATTGCTGCTCCATAGGCGGCGCCTTCTTCCGCGGCGACGATTTCTACTTCATGGCCGTAGACGTCAGCTTGAATCTGTCTCCATAGGGGCGATCTCGCGCCTCCGCCACCCAGGCGAATTGAAGTCACTGGAATCTTCATCTCTTCAAAAATTGTGAAGCTGTCTTTCAGGCTGTAGGCCACGCCTTCCATGACAGCGCGAATGATGTGGCCGCGCGTGTGGGAGGCCGTGAGTCCGACCAGAGCCGCGCGCGCGTTGGGGTCGAGATGAGGAGTGCGCTCGCCCATCAGGTAGGGTACCCAGAACGCTCCCTCGGAACCGGCGGGAGCCGCGCTGGCTTCTTCGGCGAGGATGTCGTAAGGATCGCGACCGGCGTTCGTGTCCACGTTCGTGTGCACAGCGGAAAACACTCCGAAGCGATCCCGGAACCAGCGCAAGGAGAGTCCAGCGGCCTGCGTCACACCCATCACATGCCAGCGTCCGGGGATGGCGTGACAAAAAGTATGTAAGCGTCCTTGAGGATCCAGCGCAGGACAATCGGTCGCGGCAAATACGACACCGGAAGTTCCAATGGTGGCGCTGACTGCTCCGGCGCGCGCGATGCCCATGCCGACGGCGCCTGCGGCCTGATCTCCGGCTCCCGCGACGACCGGTGTTCCAACTTTCAAGCCCGTCGCCTCAGCACCGGCGGCGGACACTTTTCCGCAGACTTGAGAGGACTCGTAAAGCGCCGGCAGCAAACCTGTCTCGATGCCGGACTTGCTCAGAACCTCAGCGGACCAACGGCGGTGGGTCACATCGAGAAGAAGAGTGCCGGAGGCATCCGCCACATCGATGGCTCGTTCTCCGGTGAGACGGAATCGCACATAATCTTTGGGCAGCATGACGTGCGCGACCCTCGCCCAGTTCGTGGGCTCGGTCTCACGCACCCAAAGCAATTTGGTAAGAGTGAAATTGGTGAGGGGAGGATTACAGGTCAGACGGATCAGAGCATCACGGCCGAATAACTTCTCGAGTTCGTGGCTTTGCGCCTCGCTGCGCTGATCGCACCAGATGATTGCGCTGCGTACGACTTCATCGCTCGCATCGAGCAGCACTGCGCCGTGCATCTGGCCCGAGAATCCGACACAGGCGATGTCATCCGCACGCAGATTCGCGGATTGAAGCGCTTTGCTGACCGCCAATCCGCACGCTCTCCACCAATCGCGCGGATCTTGCTCGGCCCAGCCGGGCTTAGGGCTGAGGAATGGCTCATGCTCTTCCGTTCCGGAAGCGACGACCTTACCCGTGCCGTCCATGACGAGCGCTCTGGTGCCGCCGGTGCCTACGTCGATACCGAGATAAGCGATGTGTCCTCCTTGATGCAGCCCGCAGCACCCGCCGTTTAAGCGAAATCTCCTGCCAAGTCACGCGCCGCTTCTTGCTGGTCTTCCAGTTTTATCTTTACTTTTTCTTTGGCCGATTCCCGGGATTGCCTCAGCAGGAAGAAATCTAGATTTCCGCGCATCACAAGGTGTGGAGGTAGCGCGACTTGATGAGCCCGGCTGGCGCCCTCCACCAGAAACTCGTGCAACATGCGGAAGGCAATCTGGCCCTGAGCGCGGGGGCGCTGGTAGATAGTCGCGGCCACCGCGCCCGATCGGATCTGCGAAACCAGGTCGGGAAACAGGTCGGTCGTAATGATGGTCAAGCTTTCCAGCAATTTTGCGTCAGAAGCGGCCTTCAGCACCGGGATGGAAGCCTCAGTCGTCACGTAGACTCCGGCCAGGTCGGGACATTTTTCAAACAGCTTACGGCACTTGTTGTAGGCTTCCGCCTCCACGTCGTGATCTTCGATGGGCTTCAATAACTGCAGGTTGGGATAAAAGGTGCGCAAGGTACTTTCAAATGCGGCATACTTTTCGGCATGTTCGGTGATCCCCATGTCAAACAGGGTGACCGCGATCGAGCCCTCGCGCCGGCCTAGAAATCTCCCCATGAGGTCCGCGGCGATGGAGCCGCTGGCCAGAGTGTCGATCGACACGATGCCCAATCGACCACTATTGGGAGCGTCGGTGGCCACGCAGACGACAGGGATCTTTGCCCGGGAGGCACGTCGAATCCAGGAGCGCAAGACTTGAGGCCGGCTGGGAAAGGTGATGATCCCATCCACCTCGCCGCGAATGGCGGCTTCAAAAGCCTCTTCGTCCCCTTCGCCGAGACGCGGATAGGTACGAAACTCGAGCTCGACATTTTCCAGGAGGATCGACCGGGCCGCCTCTCGAATGCCGGTGCGCACTTCGTCCCAAAAGGACGTGGTTCCTTGAAGAGTGTTGACCGAGATGCGCAGAGTCTTTTTAGAAGATAAATATCGGGCGGCAAGATTTGGCCGATATCCCAGGGTCCTCGCCATTTGCAGAACCCTGTCTTTGGTCAGTGGACTCACGCCTGGGTTGTCGTGCAAAGCTCGATGCACCGAACCGATCGAGGTGCCCAGAGCGTTCGCAATATCGCGCAGAGTAGTCGGAGGCTTACTCATTTTTCTATGGCCAGTGTTCGTGTCGAACAGTCCAAAAGCTGAGGAAGCAATTTAGACGGCCCAGAACCGTAAACGTTAACGGAACTTAGACAAATGCGCAAGCCGTACAAAAATCAGGTAATGGATCAATTAGACGCTGGAGACAAAAACCATCAACCACTAAGGACACGAAGTATCACGAAGGATTTCATTTTTAGTCATCTCTTCGAGTGACTTCGTGGCACGTCCTCGAAGGCGATGCAGTCAGCGTCGGGGTTCGGTTCCGACTCGACCCTTGTCATCTGGAATGCGAGAGAGGCGAAAAATCCAGGTGCAGATGGCATCACGCCACGCGATTGCTTCCGTAGCCTGATACTGCAGGCGCCCCAAAATATCGCGATAGCGGTCCCGATCGACGTGGCCGTTGAGGGTCTGCCATTGCGAAACAAAATCGCGGGCACGGTCTGCGCCGTCATAGTGCGAATCGTAAACGTGCTGGATTACGGCTTTCCCCGAGTACAGCACATACGTGTAGGGAACGTGGTGGAAGAACAACAACAGATTGTCAGGACAGTGTTCTAGCGATTCATAGAGCTGCTGCACCTCGGGTGGATACTGGCCGATAAATCCTGTTCCGGTCGCTACCGTGCGATCCATGCCGATCCCCTGATGATCGGCACGATGCCATTGTCCCCAGCCATTTTCTTCGGAAGATTCGGGGCCGGGGTCATAGTGATTTCCAAGGATGTTGGTGAGCGTCCCCGCGCCCAGTGGGCCGGTATAACTCTCATAGACGCGCCACGAGTTGAGTTGCATTGCGGTAAGTGTCTTGACTACGAGTGGGTCGCTGCCGAAGGTCAGACGGGTCCATTCATCGACGATTTTCTCGGCGCTGAGATTTGGATCCCACGCGAGCCGTCCGAAGCCATAGAGATTGGCCATCGCTAAGGGACTGCCCAGCCAGTTCGCATCCATGCCAACATTGGCAACACCGACAAATCCACCGATGGGCCGATGGAACACGCGACCCGCGACCAGGGCCTTCACCGGCGTCGCGTTCGCATCGATATGCGGATCCTTGATGCGCATATCGAAATCCAGCACCTCTTTCCACATGGACACGAGGAAGCACAGATGGCGCTGCTGTCCGGTATATTCCTGAGTGATTTGGAGTTCGATGGCTTCGTTGGTGCGGTGCATGCCAGCGAACAGTGGGGACGCCGGCTCGCGCACCTGGAAATCGATTGGGCCATTCTTGATCTGAATGATGACGTTGTCGTCGAAGGCGCCATCTAACGGATGAAAATTGTCGTAGGCGGCTTTCGCGCGATCGTTTTTCAGATCGCGCCAGTCGAGATGGTGGTTGTAAACGAAGGCGCGATAGAAGACGACGCCGCCATGCGGCTTGAGCGCGCGAGCGATGACATTGGCCGCGTCGGCCGGCGTTCGGCGATAGGTGGAGGGACCGAGCCGGCCCTCGGAATCGGCTTTGACGACGAAGCCGCCGAAATCCGGAATGTGCCGGTAAATCTCGTCGACCTTCTTACGCCACCACTCGGCGACCCGCGGATCCAGAGGGTCAAACGTGTCCAGGCCACCAATGACTTTGGGACTGCTTAGATCGACCGAGAGCGAGAGCTGAACACCCCAGGGACGAAACACATCCGCGATGCGGCTGATTTGCGCGAGGAAACCATCTTCCAGAATTCCGGGGGCGGCGTTCACATTGTTGATGGTGCAGCCGTTGATCCCGACCGAAGCCAGCAAGCTTCCGTACTGGCCCGCGCGGGTCAGGTCGGCGCGAACCTTTCCCTCAGCGAAGAAGATGGACGGTCCGCCATAGCCTCGTTCGATTCGGCCATCGAGGTTGTCCCACTGGTTCACCCAGCGAACGGGCGCATACGGCTGCTGCACTTCATCAAGGGCGGCCAGACTCTCACCGCGCGCGATCTTACTCAACAACGCAAACACGCCATAGAGAACTCCGCGGTCCGTGGCAGAAGCAATTACGAGACATTGGGATCCGTGGATTTTTGCCGCCTTCAACCAATAGCCGTCGGCTCGCAGTTCTGGTGGCGGATGCAATGCTGGGTCTAGTACGGACAGTTGCGTCAGCGTTCCCAGAATGATGGCATGCTCCGGGGATGAGCCGTCCTCCGCGTGCAAGGATCTACCTAACATTTGTGACACAGCTTGGACCAGTTCCCACTGAGCGGTCTTGAGCACTAAGGAATCGCCGAGCAACACGGTTTTCTCAGGCAATTGCTGGTAGATCGTGGCCGCTTGTAGATTCAATGCGGAGTAGCGCAGCCAAGCCTCGGCTCCCGTCTCAGCGGCGACTGGCGACGGAAGAACGATCGTACACACGAGTGCTATTCCCAGAACTACAAACCCGGGCAACGCACTTACGTTTTGGGTTGATTGCATGGCAAGCCGGCTCCCCGAGTCCTCGAGTATAAGAGCTGATGGCTGCTCCCGCACTTCACAATCTAATTGCATTTGCCACGCTGGAGGCCTAACATTCGCGGCTGGAGGGCCTGCCATGATGCCCGGCCCGAGTCACACCAATCTCCTGAAGCTTGCAGTAATCACCTTGTTGGCCAGTTCCGCTTTCTGCCAGGCGCCACCCAAGTACGATCCAGCCACCGAAGGCAAAGTCAAAGGCATCGTTGAAGAAGTAAAGCTGGTTCCTCCGTCGGGTGGGAAGCCCGTCACTTACCTGATGATGAAGAGCGGCACAGACGACGTTCACGTTTTTCTGTGCCCCAAGAAGTTCCTCGACGACATGGGAATCGTTTTCAAAGCGGACGAAGAGATTGAGGTCACGGGTTCCAAGGTCAAGCAGGACGGCGCGGATTTGACCCTGGCCCGCGAAGTACTCAAAGGCGGGGAGACGCTGACCCTGCGCTTCAAGGATGGGAAACCCGCCTGGTAGAGAGTGCGTCTTATCTGCGCGTCTTATCAAGGATTGAAACCCACCTACAGGCATTCCCTCCGCGAACTCATGGATTCCACCGGAGCGTTGAATGCTCCATCCAAATCGTGCTTCCTGATAACCTCAAGACAGATCGTCAGGAGATTGCTCATCGTTGCCACCGCTGATTAATGTACGCAGCATCTCGAAAACTTTTGGAGCGGCTCCGCTTTTCCAGAACGTCTCCTTTACGGTTTCCGAAGGAGATCGTATCGGGCTGATCGGTCCAAACGGCTCGGGCAAGTCCACTCTGCTTCGAATTCTCGCGGGCACGGAAGATACGGACGACGGCGAAATCGCGGTTCGCAAACGAATCCGGCTCAGCTATGTTGAGCAGGAATCAGAATTCCGGGCTGGCGACACGGTGCGTTCCGTGATCGATGCCGCATTGCACCAATCTGCGGTGCCCGAGTCGGAGCGGGGCACGCGCTTTGCGGAGACGCTGGGGCGCGCAGGGTTTCTCGACCTGGACCTGCAAGCTACGGCGCTGTCGGGAGGATGGCAGAAGCGGCTGGCGATTGTTCAGGCGCTGGTGCAGGGACCCGACATTCTGCTGCTGGATGAGCCCACGAATCACCTGGACCTGGCGGGGATTGAATGGCTCGAAGAGGTGCTGGAGCAGGTCGGGTTCGCGTGTGTAGTCATCAGCCACGATCGCTACTTTCTGGAGAACGTTGCCACCGAGATGGCGGAGCTGAGCCGTGTCTATCCCGACGGCTTGTTGCGGGTGAAAGGACGCTACAGCACTTTCCTGGAGAAGAAAGAGGAATTTCTGCACGCGCAATCGAAGCGGCAGGAAGCACTGGAAAACCTGGTTCATTCCGAGATCGAATGGCTGCGGCGCGGGGCCAAGGCACGTACCAGAAAATCGAAGGCACGCATCGATAAAGCCGGCGAGCTCATGGAGGAACTTGCGGACCTCAATACGCGAACCCGCACCGGGACCGCGCAGATTGATTTCTCTGCCACCGACCGCAAAACCAAACGCTTGATCGAGCTGCAGAATGTCGCCTACGAAATCGGCGGGCGGCAGCTGTTTCAGGGGTTGAACTTCGTCATCTCCGCTGGGCTGCGGGTTGGGTTAGTCGGCCCGAACGGCAGCGGCAAGACAACCCTGCTGCGCCTGGTGCGTGGCGAGGTGGCAGCGAGCGTGGGAGAGATTCGTCGAGCCGAGAAGTTGCGCATCGTTTATTTCGACCAGCGCCGGGAACTCGACCCGAATGTCACGCTGCGCCGAGCGCTGGCTCCGGAGGGTGATTCCGTCATCTATCAGGATCGGGTGGTTCACGTGGCATCGTGGGCGGCGAAGTTTCTCTTCAAGGGCGAACAACTCAATCAGCCGGTTGAACGACTCTCGGGAGGCGAACGGGCACGGGTTTTGATTGCGCAGTTGATGCTGCAGCCCGCCGACGTTCTGTTGCTGGATGAGCCCACGAATGATCTCGACATTCCGACCCTCGAAATTTTGGAGGAAAACCTGCTCGAATTTCGCGGATCCCTTGTTCTGGTGACGCATGATCGTTACATGCTCGATCGCATCTCAACCGTCGTGCTCGGCCTGGATGGCCAAGGAGGAGCCGAACGTTTTGCGGATTACTCACAATGGGAAACATGGCAGGCAGATCGTCAGACAGCAGCGCTGAGCAACACGCGCATGGCTGCGCGCGCGGCGATCACGGAAGCCGTGCCGTCATCGAAAAAGAAGC
>WNGK01008245.1_pt1 | contig 10827 bp, 10 predicted proteins | sample 5400601 | NCBI WGS metagenome assembly WNGK01 (sample SAMN13153376, study PRJNA577476) | soil metagenome | isolation source: 60 cm soil or saprolite under Garry oak tree replicate 1 | place: USA:California | collected 2016-06-15
GCGAGAACAGGTCAAGGAAGTACGCCATCTGCCCCCCATTTCTGACGGTGTTCTTTATGCAGCAGTCCGGCTCCGCCGTCGGCTTCGTTGTGGCACACGCTCAGGCGCTTCTCGCCTGATGCGCTCCAGTAGCCGTTCCGCTGATTCGTAATCTCGCCCTTCTTGCCGAGCGAGTTCGGCTTCAGTGGGGACAAGCTCGCCTCGGAACGCTTTCGCGAGCACACTTTGGCTCGCTCTGTCAGCCAGGCAGCGGCTGCTGCGATACGGCGTTCGATAGTGTCAGCCAGCGCAAGCGAACTGGCGACAGGCCCGGCAAGCCGAGCCGCCCACGACGGCGCTCGGCCGTAGCCCAAGTGCATCCGCAGGTGCGACAGCTCCAGGAGGGAATCATCGGGCAACAATATTACCTCACCCTCTGACACAAACGGCGAAGGTGGACGTCCACCACGGCCCCGGGTCCGTGCGTTCCCAATGACGTGGTGACCGTCGAATAGACTGACTTAGGGCTGACCCACGAGTTCGCAGGACGACACGCCTGGACGGCCTCGCTGTTCGTCGACGACATGGAGCACGGTCCCGTGCGAGAAGGACCCCTTAATTTCCTGCCACACGAAATAAGTGCGTCCAGCCTCGGCTTTCACCTCAACCTCAGAAGAATCGTCAAGCTTGCTCACAATTTTGTGAATGCCGGGGCCGACCTGTGCGTGCAGGTAGGTTTTGTGAGTCGTCATCCCGAGCAGATTCCCATCGAGGTAGACGATGGCAGCGATGTCCCCACCACGCCACTCATCCCGAAACACATACAGGTTGGCCTTGCCTTCAGTCGGAGCCTGAAACGTCTTTGCAGCTGCATCACGTTCAGGGGATGCCCGCGGCGCCGGTTGCGGCACGGTGATGCAACCGCTCATCGCAGCAGCAAGTGCAACAGCACACATCATGGGAAGGGTGGAGCGGAAGGACATGGCTTCTCCTCAGCGTGGTATCCACGGGCGTGGGTTTGATCCGGTTCAGCGGACAGGTTTCGCTAAGCGAGCCACTGCACCTCACCATGATCACAAAGGGTGACGGTAGCCGCTGCCTCGCTGGCCTTGACCTACGTGCCGCAACGATACGTGATCTGGTACTCGGTCTTCTGCTTGGTGGTCGAACTGCCGACGACCACGCCGCCGCCCAGGTTCGTGGCGCTCCCGACCGTGGCCGAACCAGCCGCCACGTTGTCCTCCGCCACGATCCGGTATGGCCCCCGGCAGTTCGCGGCCATCTGCTCACGGGCCTCTGTCATCGCTGCCGACCGAGAGCCCTTGAGCGCGAGCGTGCCGCCCTGGTCGTCACGATGCACCATCCTTGCGTGACCGCATCCGACGAACGCGAACGCTGACAAGACGGCAAGTAGCTTCCTCATGGTGCCTCCATTTCTGTAGGTCAGTAGCGTGGTACGACAACGGACGCGGTGGAAACCTGCTTGGGTCCGAGGCCTGTGTCGAGGGTTACCTCGATGTGCCAAGGCCCTGGAGCAAGTCCCAGGGACGTGCGCACCCTGGAGGCGCACATGCAGCGACAAGGGCTTCCTGAAAGCTTCTCTGCCACAACGATGATCCTATCCTCAGTCCGTGTGGAAACGTCCGCTCGAAGGCAGCAGGCGTGCGAGAGTTCATGACTCACGAGGACGCCGCTCGGGGTATCGGTGACGGTTACGGCAGGCCCTGCGGAGCGGGTCGGAGCCTTGATCGGGAAATGCTCGGCCTCGGACACGTTGCTGGCAGAAAGGCAACCTTCCACCGTAGTGCGCGATATTCCTGGCGAGAGGGGGCGATCAGACTGAGCCAGCAACGCGCCTTCTTCGACAACAGAGTGGCGCGGGCGCTGATCCACCAGCAGGTTCGGAAGGGGCGGCGGTGAGGCGGGTACGGCGCTGTGCGTGGCGTTGGCACACCCTAACAACAGGTACGCTAGTACAGCGACGGGATACATGAAAGGCTTCAAGGCTTCACCGGGGCGGGCGAAACGGGGGTCACAACCCAAGGACCCTTACCTGCCGCGTTTTCTACCCGAAGGCCCGCGAAGAACGAGAAGCCAGACGGCGCGGAAAGAAGTTCGTAGCCGATGGGCGTAGTAGCGTCGAACGCCCCGCTCGAAGTGTAGTCGACCCATTGCCGGTTCCACTGGCCTGCGCTGGCCAAGTAACCGACCCTGGCGTGCAGCGTAGACCCAGGCTCGGGCCTCAGTTGCCCCACAACTCCGCCAGTGCTGACGTAGTAGGTGTCGGAAACAAGCGCGGAGGAGGCGAGGTCGAACACAACGGCGCGGACCGCAGCCTGCGCCACAGAGGAACCGGGTGAATAGTAGCTCATGGGGATCGCAGCTACCCCCGTCGTGGCGCTCGCCTTCCTGACCGAAAGGTAACTGTATTCGTCGTGAGCCACTGGGGTGGTCTGGACCAGGTGCAGGAACGAGTACCCCCAAGTGCTAGTTACGTGGTCTCCATTCGCGAGTGTGCTCGTGGTGGCCGGTTGATCTCCATACAGCCAAGCGTCACCGCTACTTCCCGGAACACCGTATTCGAGCGTGGCTGAGGCCACATTGGCAAGAGACCCCACACTCAAGAGGGCGTCGAGCGTCACGCCAGTGCTCGTCGCCGAGTAGGTGGCGCTAGCGAATGCCGGAATAGCCGACGCAGCCGACGCGCCGTAATAGGCTTGGAGGAAAGTCCGCCAATTCTCCATTCCTGGAAGCGTGTCATAAATGGAGCCGATGTAATAGCTCGATGCGCTCGGGAAGTACACGGACAACCCCGATGCATTGGTGTACGCGCTGCCATTAACCTTGTATGCGACTGCTCCTTGAACGGCGGCCTTCAGCGCAAGTGCGTCAGCACCCATGCTCGACAAACCGGAGGATAAGTCACCTACATCGACGAGATTGAAGGCCCGAGAAGGATCGGGGTTAGCACCGAAAGCGAGAGCAACCGCTCGTCCTTGCCCAATGGAGGACGAGATGGGCGCCACAGCGGTGACGGTTCCATAGTCGTGCGTGACGCTCGCTAGAGCCGCTTCAACGGGACCAAGCTTAGAAAGGTCGACCACCGAGAACGTGATGCCAGCACCATCATTCCACGGCGGTGTGTTCGCGATAGATATGTAGCCGTCAGCGATCTTCTTGGACAAGGCGAGGGGGTCTAGCGATGCGGCTCCATTGAGGACGGTGTAGTCCCAGCCGTGTCCCGGTTCCGACTCCTCTGAGGCCATAAGATAGTTGCTGTAGGGCTTTATCGCCTCAGCGACTTCAAGCGAGGCCATCATGCACGCGTCAAACCCTATAATGTCGAACTTAGCGATTCCAGCTTGCTGTAGCCCGTTGCTGACTCCGGCCTGGATTCTCAGAAGTCCCATCATGTCGGTGCTTGAGCTTCCAGGAAGCGTTTCATCAACGCCGAACCCCTGCCAACCCCCGCCGTGATCCCACAAGACAAGCATGTAATGCGCCGCCGGGTAAGTCTTGATCCCCCACTGAATGAAGTCGGATAGATTAGCGGGATCGGCACTATTCAGTTCACCTTGGTCGGAGAGTTCTTGAAACGACCCCTGCTGCACTAGGAGCCGCTTTGTTGTGGTCCAAGGAGACAGGTTCAAGAGGCCCGTCCCCAGTGTCGTGTACTTACCCGCAGGGGCTCGATCCACCTCGGCGACGATGTTGAGACCCGGCGACGAGCCCACGGCGGCCATCTGCTTAAGGTTCAAGAGAGCGAACGATTCAAGGTTGTTGTCGGCCGCGGCATAGACAAGAACTGTCCATCCGGTAGGCGCGCTGGTGCCCGTGCCCGTGCCCGTGCCCGTCCCAGTGCCCGTCCCAGTGCCAGTGCCAGTGCCAGTGCCAGTGCCAGTGCCAGTGCCAGTCCCGATACCAGTGCCGCCACATCCGGCGATGCTCATCGCAAGCAGAGAGCTGAGCACGAGTCTAAACACAGCCATGTAGCGGACCCCCGGGTCAGGACGAGTGTGAGAGACAAGAACATCGCAGCGCCGTCGTCGATACGACTCCGGGTTGTACCGGACTGTCCGCAAAGGTGTCTTGCTGCCAGTCAAGGCCGGCGTCTTCCAACGCCCCAAGGATCGCGCGCCGCGGAGTCACGGCTACCCCATGGCGTCTATCGCGTCCAAGTTGGGGAGCAGCCCGTCGAGCCACAGCGCGTAATCTGCGGGCCGTTCGCGGTATCGTGCTCCTCGCCGCGGCAGGGACCGCGGACCGGAGTGGCCCCATTCTTCGCGAAAGGCGCCACCTTGCTCCATCAAACATGGGCTCGATTCGCTGCCAGGCAGCGCGGAGGCAAGCGCGGCGCGGTCCACGACGGGCCTAGGGCGTGGGCCAGTGCATCCAGAGTGACGTGGCGGCACCCCGAACGCAGGGTGCCGCCACGTCCACATCGTGCTGACTACGGGGCGACGCAGACGTGCTTCACGCAGACCCGGTCGCCCTTGCAGTCGGTGTCCTTCGCGCACCCATCGCTCACCGCGGCTGCGGGAATGACGGGCGGTGGGGGAGTGGACGTAACCGGCGCGGGTGCCGACCTAAAGTCCGACGCAGCAGGATCACGCCGGAACGTCTTGATCGTGTACTCGGCCACCGAGTCGGCGCACTTGTCTACAACGTCGCTGAATGCCCCGCCAAACGTCCCCATGGAGATTTCGCACTCCGCCTGGGTTGTCGAGAGTTCCTTCCCAGCGGGATCGTAGTAGTTGGCCATGATCACGAGGGAGCCCTTCCCAGCAACGCTACCCCCCACGAGCCAGCGCAGAAACCGGCTCCCCTCGTCGTACTGGGCGAAGCGCCACTTGAGCATCAGCTCCGACCCTTCGCCGAATGCTCCGCGGGCATGCAGGCGGTTGCTTAGTGCCTTCTGGAATTGTTCGCTCGCCTCCGCCGGCACAACGTTGCCGGCAAGCTCTTCCTTGATGACCACAGTTCTTGCGGAACTATTCTCGATTGCGGGCCGCGTGACGAGGTGTCTCGACGTAGCTCCGCAGCCGGTGCTGAGTCCCGCAAGAAGAACCATCAAGGGAAAGGCGGCCTTATAACGTTGAGTCAGACGTGCCATGTCGAGTAACTCCAGTCCGAGAGAGAGACCTGCGACGACGAGGAGTGCCGTAAGGGGTCATGAGACGCCGACCTGTGAGGCCGCAGCGGAGGCGCGCCGGGCCTTCCCTGGTCGTTGGCTGCCTGACCTACTGTCGAGTCCCAGCGAGCGAGTAGGCCAGGGTGCAGGGGAAGCCCACGACTGCGCTTGAGGTCGAGACGGTGATGGTTCCAGTTCCAGTCACGCTGCTTCCGTTGAAGGTCAACTCCCTTGAATCGGTTGCCGAAGCCGTGATCGGAGTGCCGGCCGAGTCCGTTCCTGCGTTGAAGGTGTCGGAGAACGCCAGGTTAGCAACGCAGGCCGCAGTAATTGTGCCGGCATAACCCCTGGTGCTGCTGGTGGTGCTGCTGGTGTAGGTCGCTTGCCCGGAACTGGGGATGTTCAACAGGTCCGTTTCGGCTGGCGAGAGCGTGATCGCGGCGCACGCCGACGTACTGGCCTGACCCTTGGTGATCGTGGTCAGCCAAGTGCCGGAAGGAGTGCAAGTCACTGGGGTTTCAGGCGACGAACCACCACACGCGCCGAGCAGAAGCGCCACTGCCACTGCGAAGAGCCTCTTCATCGTCCGCTACTCCAAGGGGAGTTAGGCTGTGGGGTGGCTGCAAGGTCTTCGATCCCGAGGCCCTCTCCCTTCCCTCGGTTCCGACGACCCGCCCGGACTGGGCGTATGCAGCATGGATACCCTGTCCGTTCCTTCTGAGTCAACCTGTCTGGGCGTAGTCAAGAAGGCCACCCTGTCCGGGCGGCTACATGGAGACGAACCTCGCAAAGACGATGGGTGATGCTCTCCGGGTGGCCCGGAAGTCGAAGGGGCTCACCCAGGAAGATGCCGCCGAGCGCGCCGGCATAAGCTTCGAGTTCTTCTCGCGAATCGAGCGTGGCGGGACCCTTCCCAGCGTTCCAACGCTGGTGCGCCTTGCCTCGGCGCTGGACGTGAGCGCCGATGAGCTTCTGGGTCTTCGAGCGGGTCACCTTGGTGGCACCGCAGCGGCCCATCCGCCTTCGGGGGAGGGGGATGATGGCCCGGACCTCCGGAGGCTGATGCGCAGGCTCCGAAAGGCGCGCCCGAAGACGGTGCGCCTCTTGGCTATCCTGACGGCTGAGTTGGAGCGCGGGGCGGTGAAGCCTCCTGCCCGCCGAGACGCCGACACCAAGGACTTGTCGGCGAAGCCGGTCCGCCCCGCCAAGTAGAAAGCGCCCGGCCACGCCGCATCGCGACGGGGCCGGGCGCCGGAGCATCCCTCATGGCGAGAGGGACAGCCGTTCCTCCTACGACTTGCGGCGACGGGCGCGGCGGGGCTGCTCCTCGTCGTCGTCATCCTCCACATCGGCGAGGTCGTCGACGCCATCGACCCCGCCGAGGTCGCGATCCTCGTCCTGCTCCTTCGCTTCGATGAAGGTTTCCGTGACCCTCTTGACCAGTTTGGCCGCCATCTGCGCCTCCAGGTGAATGTTGTCCGACCCCTTCGACGTTAAGGGATCGGGCGTGGGCGGAGCAGGGGGGCTTGGCAGTCCCTCGGGACACCGGGTCACAGGGTTTCGCGTAGTCCGCTTGCGGAGCCTCGCGGCGATGCGGGTTCGGACGGGCACGGAAGGCGACAGGCCCGACTCGCGGGCGACAAGGGCCGCGACTTCGGTTGATGGCACCCCGGCATCCCTTAGCCGCCGGACAGCCGCTCCCGTGCGAGCCAAGGCCCCCCGGTAAACGCTCTTGGCTACGGTGAGGGCGGCCTGAGCCTCATGCTCGAACTGCACCGCCGCGGTCAGTTCATCCACCAGCATTCGGGGAGCGTGACGCATCTCACTCCTCCAGGCGGAGGTGCCGCTCCAACCGAGCGATGCGGCAGTTCAGCGATTCCAGTGTTTCCTGAATCCCCAAGACCACGTCGTTGAGCATCGCCACCACATCTGCGTCGCCTGGGGAGGGGTACGAGGGGCCTGTTTCGAGTGATATGGCCTGAACCGTGCCACTGGCACGGGTTCTACGGGAAACACCGGCAACAGCCCGCAGGCACCCGACCTCCACGAGCCGCCTCCCAGCGACTCGGACAACCGGCACCGCGCCGCGCTCGGCCCATCGGAAGGCGGTGCGCCGGGCGACGCCTGCCACCTCCGCCGCCACGCCGATGGTCAGCCAAGTCTGTGGGTGGGCGCTGTCCATGGACTCCATGGTTACACAGGCCGACGCCCTCGGGGCCGGTCGGGCAGGATTCCAAGGACCCGAGCAGCCGCAGCCGCCCGGTGGAGGGCCGCCTCGGCATCGAGGAGCGCGGCCTTGAGGTCGGCTCGGGCTGCCGCTCGGCGGTCTCGGGCGGCGTCACGCCGGCAGCCAGCCGTGCAGTAGTACGAATCCAGCCGGGGTCTACCGGCTCTGGTCCGGGGAAGGGGGCCGCCGCAACGGGCGCAGCCCACTCGCAAGGACCCTTCTCCGGCTGCCGGGTTCTTGAGCGGCTCAGGATTCGTGGGAATAGCCGAGCCGTACCTGTTCCCGCGGACTTGAGCACTCATGCGCGCCTCCTGCGGCTCCGGTCCGGGCCGAGGTGGGAAGGTCGCGACATTCCACGACAGCCGAACCCCAGAAGCGTGCCCGTTGGTCGCGACCTCTGCTGCGGCCCCGACGGTGAGCCATGTTCCGGGCAGCCTTCTCCATGTGCTCCCCATTATTACGCAGGTCTGGTCAGGCGAAATGGTTGTGTCGGCGGACGAAGATCCTTGGGTGGAGGCGAGGTTTCGGTGAGCGCGGCTGGAGACGCGCGTCTCCCGTATGTCTCCCGGCGCTGGGGGCACCGAGGGGGCGAGTTGGGGCATTGCGGGGTAAGGTCTCACGCTGAAAGAGGCTGGTGTTGCCGAGGGTTTCGACAGAAAGGCGTGGACTGTCGCGTGGTTAGTTAAACCCCTTCAACGATGTTCAAATCCCTTTTCCCGCTCCATCTAACCCTCCGATTCGTCGGAGGGTTTATTATTGGCCTCCCTCCCTCTCCAAGCATGTCTCCAACGACGTCGTCTCTCTGCTCGATGCGGCGGGGCTCGGGCGGCGCCGGCGGGGCATCGTCGAGGGCCTGGACTGCCTCCCGCTTCACGTCCGGCGTGAGGTTGTGCGGGACCGCAGACTAGAGCCCGCTGCCCCCGCGCGTCCCGACGTCACGGATCGGCGCCGCCCTCGTAGTCGTAGGTGGCCTGGGTGGCGCTGTTGTACTGCTGGTGGTCGTAGCCGCAGATGCTGACCGAATCCCATGTCGGCTTGGTGTAGCAGGTGACCGCGCTGCTCTTGCTGCCGCGCCTCACGCCGGACAGGGCCTCGCCGTTCATCAGGCGCTTGCCGGAGTAGCTGGCGGCCCTCTGCGACCCGCCAGCGAAATCCGTCGTGTGCCCGTGGCCGAGGTTGGAGCCGTGAATGGAGCCGACGCGGGCGCCGCCGTGACAGATCGTGCACGGGATGCCGCGGACGCTCCACGCGTCGGTGTAGTGCTGCCCGGTATGGGGAGGATGCCACTGCCGCGAATAGGCCTGGTCGGTGGGGTTCACGTTCGCGAAGGCTTGCGCGGTGTCCCCGTACACCTCGAACCGGTGGCAGTTCAGACAGAAGTTCGTCCGGTACGGGACGTTGCCGATGCCCCCCGGCTCGACGGCCGTGTTGCTCACCGTCGTGAACTGGCCTGCCAGAGCGCTCGAGGTGGAGGCACCCGGAGAGTAGGCCGGGTAGGTCTTCCCCTTGTAGTTGCGCAGGAGCCACTTCTGTCCCGAGCCGTGAGGACCGAACGGATCGGCCGCGCCGGCCGGCGCTCCCACGTCGTCGCTCGCGTGGCAGTCGGTGCACTTGAGCGTGCTCCAGGGACCCCAGGGCGGAACGAACGTGGCGCCGAGCCCGGGCGTCAGCATGAAGCCCTGACTGGCCCCGGCGTTCGCCGCGGCGCTCCGGTCGAGCGTGAGGTGCGCCGAGTCGGTCACCGCGGCCACCTGGTACCAACCCGTCGCCCCCTGCGCGGGCGCGTTGCTCCCGAGGTACAGGAACCAGCCCGGGAGCGTGGTGAGGGGCCAAGCGGTCCCGGCGGTCCCTGCGAGCGTCACCACTCCCTTGCCGCTCGCGTTGTCCTGGACGCTCACCGTCACGCTGGCGCTGGAGATGAACTTTGGCCAGGCGGTGTTGTAGTAGGAGGGCTGGCTCGGGCTCGAGACGATCGGCTGGTTCTTGCCGGGCGCGAAGACCGCGTGGTGCGAGAGGTTGTTCGGGTTGAACTCGTTCGCGACGTCGCTCTCCCGCACGCAGCCCATCGGCGAGGCCTGGATCTTCGCCGCGATCGCGCTGCCGCTGCTCCCGGAACCGAGCTGCGAGCTGCACCCGGCGCCGCCCGCGATGGTGAAGTCGTTGAACGCGATCGAGGAGAAGCCCGTGACGGTGTGGTTCACACCCACCGTCATCGAGGTCCGCCCGTTGTTCGACCACGGCGCGTTGGCGGGGTCGGAGCCGTAGGCGTAGCTCGAGTGGCACTTGAGGCAAACTCCGGACGAGCGGCTGGGGGTGGTCGTTCGCGTGAATGCCACCTGGCTGTAGACCGGCTGGGTGGCCGGGCTCTGCAGGCCGTCCACGCCGCGGAAGGTCGAGTCACCGTTTGTGAAGGGCTGCCCGTCGGTCCCCCACCCGTCCCAGAAGTCCGGCGGGGACGGCTGCGCCGGGAAGGAGGGCTCGACGCCCCAGACTCCTTGCAGCGGGCCGCCCGAGTCCACCGCACCGTAGGCGCCGTTGGCGATGACGACGTACGTGCTGCCCACCGCCGGCGCGGGATCGCTCCCTCCGAACTTCACGGTGAGCGTGGTCGCGGTGCTGGCGAAGATGGTGCTCGTCGAGCCCGCTCCCGTTCCGGAGAGGATCTTGACCGTCCATCCGGCCCGGCCGTTGACCGGCCAGGACGCCTTGTTGTCGGTCAGGACGTCCAGCGCCCACACCTCCGGGTTGCCGGCGGCCTGGGACGTGCCGGCGACGAAGCCGGTCACGGTCGAGGCTCCCCCGCCGGCGGGCGTTGCCCGGTGCGGGTCGTGGCAATCGGCGCACTCCACGTGCCGGTTCGCGCCCGAGAGCGTCCCGTCGGCGGCCGCGTTCCCTTCCGCTCCCGGCTTGTGCGCGGCCGAAGCCACGCCCATCTCGTGCTTCGTCCGGTAAGAGGTCGGAGGGGTGTAGTAGCTGTAAAGCGTACTGGACCGGCTGTACACGCTGCCGGGCGGGAAGTCGTCGGGCCAGTAGAGCGCCGATTGGGATCGGTAGATCCCGGAGCTCTCCGGAGTCATCGGCTGCGCGTTGAACAGATCCATGCCCGCGACCGGCTTGTTGGACCAGCCGACGAGCGCATCCGAGGTGGTCCGGTGGCACGACTCGCAAAGCGTGGACGAGTCCATCCAGTCGGCGCCGTGCAGGCCGAACCGGTTGACGCTGTCGAGCTGGTACCGCTTCGCCAGCCGGTCGTCGTGGCACTTCGAGCAGTTGGCCAGGAACTGCGCGGTCCCCGCTCCCTTGAAGGTGGCGGTGGCGCCGTAGTTGTGGGCCGAGGCCGTGAAGGCGCCGGTGTCGATCGCCAGGGTCTGCGCCGTGCCGCTCGGATCGACGTAGGCTTTGGTCCGCGGGGACTGGTGGCAGGAGAGGCAGATGCCGCCGGTGGCGGCGACGAAGTCGGAGTTGGTGAAGTTGAGGTTCGGCGCGGCCG
>WNGK01008246.1_pt1 | contig 10826 bp, 10 predicted proteins | sample 5400601 | NCBI WGS metagenome assembly WNGK01 (sample SAMN13153376, study PRJNA577476) | soil metagenome | isolation source: 60 cm soil or saprolite under Garry oak tree replicate 1 | place: USA:California | collected 2016-06-15
GGCGCCGTGCCGGTGGTGACGGCCACAGCTCCGAAATCGATCGCCGTGCTGCCGTTCGTCAACATGAGCGCCGACCCGGAGAACGAATACTTCACCGACGGGATCGCCGAGGAGATCATCAACGCGCTCACCAAGATCCAGGCCCTGCGCGTGGCGTCGCGGACTTCGGCCTTCGCCTTCAAGGGGAAGAACCAGGACATCCGCAAGGTAGGCGAGCAGCTGACCGTGGGCACGGTGCTGGAGGGGAGCGTGCGCAAGGCGGGGAACCGCCTGCGGGTGACGGCACAGTTGGTCAACGTCGCCGACGGCTACCATCTCTGGTCGGAGCGCTACGACCGCGACCTGGAAGACGTGTTCGCGATCCAGGACGAGATCGCGGGGAACATCGTGAAGGCGCTGCGGGTGGTACTGAGCGATGAAGAGCGACGGGCGATCGAAATCGATCCCCGCTACGCCCTCGCCTACGCCGGGGTGGCCGACTGCTGCTCCTTCCTCTACATGTACTGGGACGGCAGCAAGACCAACCTCGAGAGCGCGGAGTCCGCCAGCCGCCGGGCCCTGGAGCTCGATCCCGAGCTAGCCGAGGCGCACGCATCGCGAGGATTGGCCGTCTCCCTGAGCAAGAAGTACGACGAGGCGCGGCGAGAGTTCGACGTGGCTATCCGGCTCGACCCGAAGCTGTACGAGGCCCACTACCTGTACGCGCGGGCGTGCTTCCAGGAGGGCAAGCTGGAGGACGCCGTGCGGCACTACGAGGATGCGTCGCGCGTCCGCCCCGAAGACTATCAGGCGCTGATCCTGGTGTCGGTCCCTCTCAAAGGGCTGGGCCGCCACGCGGACGCAAAGGCATCCATGCGCCGGGGGCTGGAGGTTGCCGAGAAGCACCTCGAGCTCAACCCGGACGACGCCCGCGCTCTTTACTTGGGGGGTGGGGCGCTGGTACAGCTCGGCGAGCGTGGGCGCGGCCTCGAATGGACCGACCGGGCGCGTGCCATCGACCCGGAGGACTCGGGAGTCCTCTACAACGTGGCGTGCTCGTACGCGCTGCTGGGGCGGAGCGACGACGCGATCGCGTGCCTCGAGCAAGCGATTCGGAACGGCTTCGGGCACCGCGAGTGGCTCGACAACGACTCCGATCTCGACCCTTGCGCGGCGATCCGCGATTTCAGGCGTTGCGGAGCAAGCTCTGAGCCACTCAGATCTTGAGCACCGCCGCCCCCCGGACTCTTCCCGCCCTCAGGGCCCCGAGTGCCTCGTTCGCGTGCTCCAGCGGATACGACTCGATCTCCGTCCGCACGGGAGCCTTGGGAGCGAGCGCGAGAAACTCCTCTCCGTCCTTCCGGGTCAAGTTCGCCACCGAGCGCACCACCCGCTCGCCCCAGAGCAGGTCGTAGGGGAACGCGGGGATCTCGCTCATGTGGATGCCGGCGCACACCACGGTTCCGCCCTTCGCCACGGTGCGCAGCGCCATCGGCACGAGGCTCCCGACCGGCGCGAAGATGATCGCGGCGTCGAGCGGCTCGGGCGGTCGATCGTCCGACGCACCCGCCCACACCGCGCCCAGCTCGAGCGCGAAGCGCTGCGCGTCCGTGTCCCCGGCGCGCGTGAACGCGAACACGCGCCGTCCCTGGTGACGAGCCAGCTGTGCCACGATGTGGGCGGCCGCGCCGAACCCGTACAACCCGAGCCGCTCGGCGTCGCTTGCGGCGACGAGCGAGCGGTAGCCGATGAGTCCCGCGCAGAGGAGCGGCGCGGCGGCGGCATCGGCGTACTCGCCGGGGAGCTGGAATGCGAACCGCGCGTCCACCGCGGCGTACTCGGCGTAGCCGCCGTCGATGTGGTATCCGGTGAAGCGCGCGCGGTCGCACAGGTTCTCGCGGGCGGTGCGGCAATAGCGGCACTCGCCGCAACTCCAGCCGAGCCAGGGAACGCCGACCCGCTCTCCGCGGGCGAACCGACCCGCGCCCGGCCCGGTGGCGACGACCGTCCCGACGATTTCGTGACCGAGCACGAGGGGCAGCTTGGGGTTCGCGAGTTCTGCATCGAAAATGTGCAGGTCAGTGCGGCACACGCCGCAGGCATTCACGGCAATGAGCACCTGCCCGGGACCGGGCTCGGGGCGCGGGACATCGGCCGCGCGAAGCGGACGGCGCGGCACGTCGAGGAGCATAGCGCGCATGGTCGAAAACTGTTGTTGTGAATTGTAGCGGGCGCGCGACACGGGCACGAGCCGTGCCAAAGCTGTCGCGGGGTTAGTGAGCAGGGCGTGCGCGACGATTACGTGGTGCATAGATTTTGCAAGGGAGCGAACCGTGGCATATGGAATGTCAGCGCTAGACGCGTCCGTGATCGCCCTCGGTCCTGCCGACAAACTGCGGAATACCATCCGTATCCTCTTGGTGGACGATCACGTCGTCTTCCGTGCCGCGTTGCGCGCGCTGCTGGAAAAGCAGCGGGATCTCGTCGTGGTCGGCGAGGCCGGAACCGGGGACGAAGGCGTTGCGCGCGCGTACTTGACTCGCCCGAACGTCGTCCTGATGGATCTGGCCATGCCGGGGGGAGGAGGCCTCGAGGCGACACGCCGGATCGTCGCGCTCGGGATCGGAGCCAGGGTACTCGTCCTCACCGCGGTCGCACAGGAGCGCCAGTTGCTCGACGCGCTCGAGGCGGGCGCGAGCGGATTCGTCGAGAAGGCGGGTCCAGTGGAGGACCTCACGCGGGCGATCCGAACGGTGACCGAGGGTCGACTGTTCCTCGGGGCGGACGCGGCCACCCTAGTCGTGCTGCAACGCTACTGGAAGGAGGGGCAGACCCAGGATGAGAAGGCTGCGGCGGATCGGCTGAACGCGCGCGAGCGTCAGCTGCTGGCGCTCCTGGCGCTGGGTTACACGTCGAAAGAGATCGGCCGCAAGCTCTCCGTCAGCACGAAGACCGTGGACGAGCACCGGGCCCGCCTCATGGACCGGTTGGGACTGCGACACCGCCCGGAGCTGGTTCGATTCGCGCTGCGCACCGGACTCCTCGTGGGCGAAGTGGACGTTCGCTCCATCGACTCGGGCGGCGGCAGGCGCGGCGGATCAGGCGGCCGGAAGGGCGGCAAACGGTCGCGGAAATGGGAGGAAGGAGGAAGAGGGGAGGGCGCGATCCCGACCTGAGTCCTCTTGCCGGTTCGCCTCTTCCCACCGGTTTCCCGTGTTTATCGGACGAGGATCGACTCCCGCACCGGCGGTTGCTTATAGACGTACCGCTTCCCCGCGTAGTTGCGCAGCACCACTTCTTCATCGCTGATCGACTCAACGTACTCCGGGACGAGCGGGATCTTCCCGCCTCCGCCCGGGGCGTCGATCACGAAGTGCGGGACCGCGAGCCCGGACGTCCAGCCACGCAGGGCCTTGATGATTTCGAGTCCTTTCTCGACCGTCGTCCGGAAGTGCTCGGCGCCCGCCACTTGGTCGCACATGAAGAGGTAGTACGGCCGCACCCGGGCCGCGAGCAGCTTCTGCATCAGCGCTTTCATCACCTCGGGATCGTCGTTCACCCCCCTCAGGAGCACCGTCTGGCAGCCGAGCGGGATACCGGCGTCGGCCAGCATGCGGAGCGCGTTCACCGCCGCGGGCGTGAGCTCGTCGGGATGGTTGAAGTGAGTGTTGATGTAGAGCGGATGGGACTGCTTCAGGATGGCGCACAGCTCCGGGGTGATCCGCTCCGGGAGGTGGCATGGCACCCGGCTGCCGATGCGGATGATCTCGATGTGCGGGATCGATCTCAGCCGCTTGCACAGTTCGTCGATGCGGCGGTCCGAGAGCAGCAAGGGATCCCCCCCCGACATGATGACGTCCCGGATCTCGGTGTGCTCCTCGAGGTAGCGAAACGCCGACTCGAGCTCGGAAATGGGGATCTTCTCCGGATCGCCGACCTTGCGGCGCCGGGTGCAAAAGCGACAGTACGAGGCGCAGACCGGCGACACGAGGAACAGGGCGCGGTCGGGGTAGCGGTGCGTGATGTTGGGGACGGGGGAGTTCGCATCCTCCGCGAGCGAGTCCACGAGCCCGTCGTGGACTTCGAGCTCCTGGAGGTCCGGTACGTACTGCCGCCAGATCGGGTCGCCCGGGGACTTGATCAGGTCCACCATGGCCGGGGAGATCCGGAACTCGAAGTTTCGGGCCGCCTCCCGGAGCCGTTCGAGATCCGGGAAGTGCTCGGGGCCGAACTTGGCCACCAGCGCTTCTAACGTTGCGACGGACTTCTTACGGAGCAGCTCTTGCCAGGGCGCCATGCGTCAGGTCCTTGAGGTACACGATCAGGTCGTCGTCGGGCGCGTAATAGCCCGGGACTCGGGCCGCCGGGGCGTAGCCGCGCCGCTCGTAAAACCCCCGGGTGGGCGCGTACCCGGCGCGGGACGAGGTCTCGACGACGATGAGGCGACAGCCCTCGGCCACGAGCTTGACCTCGACGGCCCTCAACAGGAGGGTCCCGAGCCCTTTGCCCTGCCACGCGGGATCCACGACGATCCAGTAGAGGTCGTAGGTCCCTTCCGTCCCCGGCGTGGGGCCCCAGCACGCGTACCCGAGGAGCTCGTCCCCCGCGTAGGCGCCCAGGAAGCGGTAGTCGGGATCCCCGGCGAGACTGTCATCCAACAGCTCCAGGGCGGTCGCGACCTCTTCCCGCCGGAAGAAGCCCGTCGCCGTCGTCAACCCCTCAAGCCGTGCGCGTTGCGCGCGGCCGACGGGACGGAGCGAGCAGCTCAAGGGCCGCCTTTTCGCCCTGGGCCTCACGGAGCGCCACTTCGGCGATCCGGCGCACCAGTTCCGCGTAGTCCCAACCCGCCGCCCGCGCCATCCGCGACAGCCCGGCGTCGTCGTTCAAGTCGGGGTTCGGATTGACGTCCAGGATCCAGGCGCGCCCCTGCTCGTCCAGCCGCAGGTCTACGCGTCCGTAGCCGGTTCCCTGCATCACCCGCCACGCAGCCTCTGCGAGCTTGGCGAGCTTGTCCACAACCTTCTGGGGAATGTTCGCGGGGCACACGGGTGCGCTACCGAGGTCGTCGGGCGAGCCGGGCTCCCACTTCCCGGCGTAGGTGAGGATCGGCCAGGCGCCATCGGGCATCCGGCTGAAGTCGATTTCGGAGATGGGGAGGACGCGGTTCCCGACCAACCCGACGGCGAACTCGCGGCCGGCGACGTACTCCTGGACGAGCACCTCCTCGAACTGCTCGGTCATCGCGGCGACGCGGGTGCGGAGGGCCCGGCGGTCGGTCACGATCGATCCGCGGTCGAGCCCGGCGCTCGCATCCTCGGCTGCGGGTTTGACGATGGCGGGGAGCGGGAAGGTCTCGTCGATCTTGCCCTGGGCGAGCGTCCAGCGCGGGATCGGGAGCCCCGCGTGCGCCAGCAGCGCGTTCGCGACGGCTTTCCGCCGGCAGGCGGCGAGCGTCCAGACGCCGCATCCGGTGACCGGGATCCCGGAGAACTCGAGGACCGCTACCACGTGCTCTTCCCACTCGCTGCGGCCGTGGACGCCTTCGCACAGGTTGAACACCAGGTCCGCGCGGCGCGCCACCGGGAACCAACGCATGTCGTGCCGGACCGGCACCTTCCGGATCTCGTGGCCCATCCCGGCGAAGACACCAGCGATTTCGTCCACCGCGTTGAGCACGCTACGGATCTCCGCCGGCGCCCAATCCTCGGCGCCGGGGTCGTAGAGGACGACGATCCTCATGCGGGTATCCCGGCGGCTGGCACGGGCGCCGCGTGCTGCGCCCGTGCGGGGGCACCGCGACCGGTCGCGAGGTCCTGTCCCGTCACCCGTCGCCAGGCGATCTGCACGACTTGCTGGATCAGCTCGTCGTAGCTGAAACCGGCGGCCCGCGCGGCTTTCGGAAAGCAGGAGTTCATCGCCGGGTCGGGAATGATTCCGGGGAGCGGGTTGAGCTCCAGGATGTTCGGCACCCCGAATCGATCCACGCGGATGTCCACGCGGCACCAGTCACGGCACTCGAGGGCGTGGTACGCGTCGAGTGCCGTGCGCTCGATCTCCCGGTAGAGGCCGTCCGGCACGCGCGCCGGGCACTGGAAGAGCGCGAGCGGCGCCTCGGGTCGATCCCACACCCACTTTGCCTCGTAGCCGTACACAGGCGAAGCGCCGGCGGGAAGTGTCGAGAAGTCGAACCCGATGACGGGGAGGCAGCATGCTTCGGGGCCGTTGCCGAGGATCGCGACCGTGAACTCGGGGCCGGGAAGGTACGTTTCGACCAGCACCGGCTGCGCGTAGCGATGAAGAAGGAAGAGGGCGCGCTCGCGGAGCTGTGCCGAAGTATCGCATAAGTTGTTGCTGAATACGCCCTTACCGGATCCCTCCGCGACGGGCTTCACGAACACCGGGAAGGGCAGGGCCACGCGCTCCAGGTCCTCCGCCTGGCGGACGCACGTGAACGGCGCAGTGGCGACGCCACGATAGGCGAGGATCTCTTTGGTGCGCGCTTTGTGGAGCGAGAGCGCAAGCGTGAGCGGGTCGGACCCCGTGTACGCGACGTTCAAGTACTCGCAGATCGCCGGAACGAGCGCTTCGCGACTCTGGCCGTGGAGCCCTTCGGCCATGTTGAACACGAGGTCGGGCCGGGCGAGGGCGAGCTGCTGCGGGAAGGACTGATCGGCTTCGAGCCGGACGACGGTGCCGACGAGACCGAGAGCCTGTTCCACCGCGGCGATCGTGGATGGGTCGTCCCACTCGGCGAAAGCGTCGTTGGTACTCGGAGGCTCTTCGGGAGAGCTCGTGGCCTCGGATTTTTCGTTGTAAGCGAGACCTAGGCGCATGTGGTCTCGGATGACCTCCTACAAAAAAGGCCGCTCGTGCGGTCTGTCAATCGAAACGCGTCGATCGAATAAGACAATAAGAGAAGCCGGAGCGATGCGCAATAGGGAGGTGCGGTTTTTTTTCTGATGTCCGACGGCTCGCGTCACACGTCACACGTCGCACGTCGCACGTCAGACTTTATGGTAGGCGACGCGCGCGGCCTCGTGTTGGTCGTCTGCGACGTAGCTCTCGAAATCGGAGAACAGTGCGGGCGCCTCGCGTTGGAGGACGCGGAGGCACGCGATTGCCAGGCGGCGGATCTCGAGCTCCGCGCCCTCGCCGCACCGCAGCTCGAGCATCGTGCGCCAGGCGCGCGCGTTGCCGGAGACGACGATCTTCACCTCGGTGGCATTCGGCAGGACGCTCCGCGCCGCTTCACGCGCCATTTTGCGGCGATGGAACTTGTCCTCCACCCCCGCATGCCGTTGCATCAGCGCCTCGACCGCCTGCACGTAGGCCGCCTGCGCGCCGGCGACCTCGCGCTCCCACTCCCCCTCGAGCTTCGGATCGCCGCTGATCGCCGGCGGCATCACGAACGCCGCGTGGGACTCGTCCACATAGCGCTGGGAGAGCTGCGAGTACCCGAAGCCCGCCCGGTGCCGCACCAGCTCGTGCGAGCAGGACCGGGAGATTCCCTCGATCAGCAGCACGTACACGGCGTGCTCGAGCACCGAGCCGTGGCCCTGCTTCTTGATGTTCTCGAGATATTCCGCCGTGGTGCGGCTTGCGGGATTGTGCTGGCTCATATAACAGATGCGTCCCGCGAACTCGGCGAGGCGCTCGCCGGCGGAGGCTTCCCCGCGCCACTGGACCCGGACGTGCTCGGGCTCGATGAACTCGGGGCGGGCGATCAACGTGACACGGGGTGCGCGGATGATCTCCATCTGGTGTCGGGTATCAGCTGTTGGGTGTTAGGGAGTTCCGGGCCAAGTCGAGCTTCGGAGTGACCCAGCCGGCGGTGCGCTCGATTTCCCGTAGCCTACCGGCGATGTCTTCGGGGATCGGTGCGGCCTCCGGCCCGACCTTCAAACCGGCGAGCGGCGCCCAATCGGCCGAGGGGATTATAACACCGGGATTGAGGATCGAGCGCGGGTCGTGGACACGCTTCAGGTCCCGGCACAACGCGACCACTTCGGGCCCGTAGATGCGCGCCAGTAACCCGGCGCGCAGCCGGCCGTCGCCGTGCTCGCCTGAAGGCGTGCCGCCGAGCCGGACCAGGAGGTCGGTCACGTCACGGAACAGCCCGGCGAGCGCCTCCTGCCACCCCCGCCGGGTGGTGTCGGGCAGGGCATTCACGTGCACATGCCCGTCCCCGGCGTGCCCGAAGATCGCCACCGGGATGCCATGCCGGTCCACGGCGGCGCGGATCCCCGCGATGTAGCTCGTCAGTCCCTCGAGCGGGACGCAGCCGTCTTCCACGACCTGGAGCGAGCGTCGTGTGTCGGGGAGGCGGGCGAGCGCCGGGCTCGCGAGCTTGCGCACGGCCCAGAGCCGCTCGAACCCCAGCTTGTCCACGGCGGTCTCGACGTGCGTGGCGAGCGCCTTCAGGGCGCGCACGGCGTCGCCGACGGCCGCGCGAGCGCTCGCCGCCGTCTCGCGCTCGAATTCGACGAGGAGCAGGGCGTCGAGACCCTCGGGCAGGCGCGCCCGCGCGTCGCCGGCCCACGCCAGGAAGGTGCGGTCGAGGAGCTCCACCGCCGACGGGTTCAGCGCCATGAGATTGGGCACCGCCGCGCCCACGGCTTCGAGACTCGTGAACCCCAGCGCCGCTCCGGCGACGTGCGGAGGAAGAGGCGCGAGCCGCCACTGGACCGCGGTGATGAAGGCGAGCGTCCCCTCGGAGCCGATGAGTAGATCGAGTTCGTCACCCGACTCGGCGAAGCGATCGAGCGCGTACCCGCTGGAGTTCTTGCGGGTCTTGGGGAAGCCGTGTGTCACGAGGTGTCGGGCCTCGGGGACCAGGCGCCAGGGGCCCGCCCCTCCCCCCCGGCTCACGGTGCGCGCCTCGCCGGTCGCGGTTACGATCTGAACCGCCTCGACCCAGCCGCGCACGCTGCCGTACCGCACGGAGCGAGGGCCTGCCGCGTTGGTCGCGACCATCCCGCCCGACGTTGCAAACGCCCCCGAGGACGGATCCGGGGGGAGCCTGAGCCCGAATGGGCGGGCGGCGTCGTTCACGTCCGCCCAGGTCACCGAGGCGCCGGCCCAGACGGTGCGACGGCTCCAGTCGGGGGCCACCCGGTGAAACGCCTGGCTCAGGTCCACTATCACGCCCGGACCGACGTTGCCGCCCGGCATGCCGCTCCCGGCGCCGCGCGGGACGAGCGGCGTTCCCGTGTCCACGGCCCAGCGGACGAGGTGCTGCAGCTCCTCGACGGCCTGCGGGACGGCGACGCCAGCCGGCACGATGCGGTAGATGCCGGCGCCCTCGGCGTACGCAGCGCGAATGCGCGGATCGGTCAACAGACCGGAGAACCGGGTGAGGGGCACGGGAGCACGGGGGAACTTACCATGCGTGGTCTCACCCGGCGTCGTCTCCGCTTGACACGGCAACAGCCCCGGGTGATGCTTCGACCCGTTATGGCGACAGAAGGGGCGCGCGCTCAGCTCATCCACATCGAGACCGATCGCCGCCTGGGGCACGAGTGGGATGAGTGGGACGGCAAGCCCCTCCCCCGAAACGGCGACTTCTCGGCGCCTCCCGGTCTCTTCTTCCGGTTCGCCGCGCTGGCGCTCGTCGTCGCCCTGGGCGCGGCGGGAACCCTGCTCTTCCTCCTCGCCCCGCGGCTCCAGGCTGTGCTTCCCGCGCTGCCCGCGGTTCTGGGGGTCGGCGTCGGGGCGGCGGTCGTCGTCGCGTGGCTCTGGTTCGGGCTGCTGCTCCTGTCTTTCTACGGCGGTGTCCTGCTGCTGCCGGAGCGGTGGCTCGAGCGGGGGCCGTACCTGCGCCTGATGAGCCTCACGTCCCGCGTCGCGCGGCCGTTCGGGAGGCGAGATTGGGTGGAGCACGCCGCGATCGACGTCTACAACGGGCTCGCCGCGCGGCGGAAGCGCACGGTGGGGAAGGGAGAGCTGCTGGTGCTGATCCCGCGGTGTCTCTCCAAGCAGGCGCTCGACGGCGTGTTGGCGATCGCCGGACGCTACGAGGTGCCGGTGTTCGTGGCGACGCGCGGGCAGCTGGCGCGGCGGGTGATCCGGGAGCGCCGGCCGCGGGCCGTCGTAGCGGTCGCCTGCGAACGGGACATGATGACCGGCCTCCGTGACGTCGCCGGCAAGCTCCCGGTGCTCGGCCTCACGATGTCCCTTCCCAACGGCCCGTGCCGCGATGCCGTGCTGGACCTCTCCGTGATGGAGCGGTGGGTGAAGAGCTGGGTGGGAGCGTAACGCCGCCGGCGTGGCCGCGACGCCCTACTGCGCCGCTTTGGGCACGCCGACCCGCTGCTTCACCTTTTCGATGAGCCGCCCCGCGATTCCGACGCCCGGGTGGTCTTTGGGTACGATGACCTCACGGTCGCGCTCCGGGAGGGAAGGGTCGTAGCGCGGGCGGTAGACCGTCTCGACCGTGAGCCGGGTCTGCCCGGGCACGTAGGGGTCGGCCCAGCAGCGGATCTTCACCGTAACGGAGAGGTTGGGGAGGTCGCGCGCGCCGGCGAACGAGCGGCCGGTCTTCGCATCGTACCAGGCCGTCTCGAGATACCCGTCACGGGGGTTCACGCGCTCGATGCGCAGGCTCTCCGCCGGCACGAGCGTGGCGAGCTCGCGAGTCACCCGCTCGGGACGCGCGTCGAGGATCAGGATCGGCGCTTCGGGATAGGGGAGGAAGTCGGGCCGCGTGGTGACCGGGGTGCAGGCGGCGAGCAGGAGGCAAATGCGGAATGCGGAATGGGGAATGCGGAATGGAGCGGCGAGCGTCGCCGTGCGTGACCTGTCCCTGCGATTCCGCATTCCGCACTCCGCACTCCGCATTCGGACCCGTC
>WNGK01008855.1_pt1 | contig 10825 bp, 10 predicted proteins | sample 5400601 | NCBI WGS metagenome assembly WNGK01 (sample SAMN13153376, study PRJNA577476) | soil metagenome | isolation source: 60 cm soil or saprolite under Garry oak tree replicate 1 | place: USA:California | collected 2016-06-15
CCACAAGTACGGAAAAAGGCCGGGGATCATCGCATTCGTGGACGGCGTCACCGCGGCCGCGGTGGGCACCATCACCGGCGCGGTCGTCGTGCTCGGCAAGCGCTCCATCACCGACATTCCGACGCTCGCCGTGCTGCTGATCACGCTCTTGCTGCTCTGGAAGGTGAAGAAGCTGCCCGAGCCCGTGATCATCGCGGCGGCGGCCGTTACGGGCTTGATCGCATTTCCGTTGGTGAGGTCCTAGAGGCGACCCGTCATGCGCGCGGCTTTCCTCGTGTTGTGCCTCTTGCCTCTGTCTGAGTCCGCACTTGCCCTTCGCCCGTACGACTCGACGGACGCCGACGTCGCGAAGCAGGGCGAATTCGAGCTGGAGCTCGGTCCCGTCGGCCGGCGGCGCGAGGGCTCGAAAAGGATAGCGGTCGCTCCGGCCGTGATCGGCAACTTCGGCTTGGAGAGAGATCGCGAATTGGTGATTCAGGGGCAACGCGAGGTCGCGCTCGACCGCGAGCCGGGCGAGCCGCGCAGCGCGATCGTCGACAACGGCGTTTTCATCAAGCAGGTGCTGCGGCAGGGCGCGCTGCAGGACGCGTCCGGTCCGAGCGTCGCAACGGAATACGGAGTGCTGCTTCCGTCCGTAAATGGGGAGAAGGGGACAGGCCTTTCCGTCGCCGGCATCGTATCCCAGCGCACCGAAGCGGTATCGGTGCATCTCAATGCGGCTCTCGCGTGGACGCGCGAGCACGAGCCCGACCTTTTCCTGGGCGCCATCCTCGAAGGTCCGTATTCCTGGGCGGTGCGTCCGGTCGCCGAAGTGTTCGGTGAGCAGGCCTCAGGCAGCCCGCGGATAACCTCGGGGCTCGTCGGTGCGATCTGGCGCTTCCGCGACGGTCTTTCGTTCGATGTGGGTATTCGCAGGGCTCACGACGGAAACGAGACCGTCCGGGAGCTGCGCCTGGGATTGACCTGGACATTCGGCTGAAAACGGAGCCACGGCATGAAAGCGAAATGCAAGCTGATTTTGGTACCATTCCTGTCCCTTGTCTTGCCCGCCGGGCTGCACGCTGCAGAGGTGCTCGAACCGGCGGCAACCATAGCTCTGCCTTCCGTGAAGGGGCGCATCGACCATTTCGGGGTTGACCTGAAGCAGCGGCGGCTCTTCATCGCCGCCCTCGGCAACGACACGCTGGAAGTTGTCGACGTAAGGTCGGGTCGCCGGGAACGAAGCCTAGACGGATTCGGCGAGCCGCAGGGGGTCCTCTATCTGCCCGAGTTCAATCGCATCTATGTCGCGAACGGCAGCGCCAACCGCGTGGACATCCTGGACGGGACTTCACTCGCGCGCATCAAGAGCGTCGAGGGACTGGATGATGCCGACAACGTCCGTTACGACGCCGGCGCGCGGAAGGTGTACATCGGATACGGAAAGGGCGCGCTGCGCGCGCTCGATCCCGCGACGGGTGACTCTTCGGACGATATCCGGCTTGCCGGACATCCGGAATCGTTCCAGCTGGAGACGCGCGGGACGCGGATTTTCGTCAACGTGCCTCCGGCGCGCCACGTCGCGGTGGTGGATCGCGCAAAACGCGCGATTGTCGCAACTTGGGGCGTTCCCGGCGCGGAATCCAATTATCCGATGGCGCTCGACGAGTCGGGCAGGAGGCTTTTCGTCGGAGCACGCAAGCCCGCGGTGCTGCTCGTATACGACATCGATTCGGGAAAGGTCGTGGCAAAGCAGCCGATCGGGGAAGACACGGACGACATCTTCTTCGACCCGGAGCGCAAGCGAATCTACGTCGTCTGCGGAGAGGGGCGGATCGACGTCATACGCCAGCAAGATCCGGATCGTTACTCGAGGGAAGGCACGGTCCGCACGGCTCCCCGCGCGCGCACCGGGCTCTTCGTTCCCGAAGAAGGACTGCTCTACGTGGCCGCACCGGCGATCGGGACATCGCCCGCCAAGCTGCTTGCTTATCGGCTTCGTTGAAATGAGACAAGGAACGCTCAACAAATCGCAACACGTCTCGGGGCCGTACTGCCCCGCATTGATCAGGAGGCAAATCATGAAACGCAAAGAACCCCGGTACTTCCACATTGTTCCCTTGATCGCCGCATTGGCCGTGGCGGGATGGCTTGGCTGGCAGCCCGCTCGTGCCGAAGGGGAATCCAAAGAGCTGCAGGCGGTCGCGCAGGCGTTGGGCAAGAGCAAAGTCAGCTTGCTCGCGGGCATCCGGCAGGCAAGTCAAGGAAGCGCAAAAGCCATTTCGGGTAAGTTCGAGCTGGAGGACGGGAAGTTGTCGCTTTCCGTGTATACCGCAGAAAAGGGGCTGGCGGTCCCTGCCGAAAAGAATGTGCTTCAGGAGTTGAGCGGCAGCCCCGAACAGGACAAGTGGACACCGAAAGTGGAAGTCTTCAAGGACGTACCCCATGTTGCGAGATCCGCGGAACAGCTGGCAGTGATGTCGCTTGGCCGCAAAAGCCTTGCTGCCGTCATCGCCGAAGTGCGCAAAACGCATCCCGGTACCGTTTTCTCGATTACACCGACGATCAAGAACCACAAGCCCGTCGCGGTGGTGCTTGTCGCCCAAAAAGGCAAAGTCACGACGGTGACCCAGCCTCTATGAGTTGCCGGACAGTCTTCCAACACCATTCTCTAGGAGGTCACGCTATGAAGCGCTTTAATCTAATTTTGGCGGGCATCGGGTTCGCGCTCGGACTGTCCACCGCCGCCCTCGCAGCCGACGACGACTGGGCTCCGGTTGCAAAGGCACTTGGCCGATCTGGTGCACAGTTACCCGGCGGAATCTACCGCGTCGGTCTCGGGCGGAGCGACCTGAAGGTCACGCTCGACGGGGTCGAGATCAGACCCACTCTTGCCCTGGGCTCCTATCTCGCGTTCCAGAAGATGGGAAGCGAGGCGATGGTGATGGGCGATCTCGTGCTCCTGCAAGAAGAGGTCAATCCCGTGATGAAGAAACTCGTCGATGGCGGTATCGAGATCACGGCGCTGCACAACCATTTGCTGCGCTCCTCGCCCGCAACCATGTACATGCATTTCTTCGGCCGCGGCGACCCCGCCAAGCTCGCCGCCGCGCTGCGCGCCGGGCTGGCCGAAAGCAAGACCCCGTTGGCCGCGCCGGCACCGGCCGGTTCTCCGCCGCCGCCGCTCGACCTCGACACTGCCGCAATCGATCAAACGCTGGGCGCGAAGGGCAACGTCAACAGCGGCGTTTATGCGTTCAATATCCCCCGGGCCGAAACCATCATGGAAGATGGAATGCCGGTTCCCGTCGGCATGGGTTCGGGCAACGTCATCAACTTCCAGCCAACCGGGGGCGGCAAGGCGGCTATCACCGGGGACTTCGTGCTCATCGCACAGGAGGTCAACCCGGTGCTCAAGACGCTGCGCGAAGGCGGGATCGAGGTGACGGCGCTGCACAGTCACATGCTCAGCGAGCAGCCGCGGCTGTTCTTCATGCATTTCTGGGCAAACGATGATGCAGGAAAGCTGGCCAGAAGTCTGAAGGCGGCCCTGAACAAGGTCAGGCTAGCGAAAAACTGAGCAACGAAAGGAGCCGCATCTTGAAAAAAGCTCTCGCATTGATCCTCCCAACTCTCGCATCGGTGGCGATCATGACAACGACTCATGCGGAAACTGTTTCATTCGACCGCGACGCGCCGGGCGCGCTGCCCGCGGGCTGGCGCGCAGGCGTCACCGGACGCGGCTCGCCCAAATGGTCGGTCGAAGCCGACGCTTCGGCGCCGAGCAGGCCGAACGTGCTCAAGCAGTCTGGCAGCGGAACGTTTCCCTGGTGCGTGAGGCCGGACGTGTCGCTCGAGAACGGCTACGTGGAAGTCAAGTTCAAGCCGCTCTCGGGGCGAGAAGATCAGGCCGGAGGCCTTGTGTGGCGCTGGAAGGACGGCGACAACTACTACGTCGCGCGCGCCAACGCGCTCGAGGACAACGTGTCGCTTTATTACACCGCGAACGGCCGGCGCAACACGATTAAGTATGTCGATGCGCCGGTGCCCGGGAACGTCTGGCACACGCTGCGGGTCGAGTTTTCTGGCAAGGCAATCCGCGTGATCTTGGATGGCAAGCAGTACATCGGGATGGAGGACGATCGCATCGTGGGTAGCGGCGCCGTGGGCGTATGGACCAAGGCGGACAGCGTGACGCTCTTCGACGATTTCAGCTACGGCGTAACAGCACGCTGAAGACTCATGGGAGGACCCGACACGATTTGAAGATCTAGCGCCCGTCCGGGCGACATTTTGGTTTTGTGGGCGCGCCGATTTCCGTGCGCGCCCAGCCGGGTCGTTGGCAGGCACCCGGTCCTAAACACGCCTTTCGCGTCCAAGCACTGCTCCGATTCCCATTTGCGGAAGGAGTGCACATGAACGGCGAAGGCGTATCCCCCTCTCTTTCAACCCGGTCTCCGGGACCGGCACGGCCGGTCGCCGCGCGCACGCGCATGCTCCTCGAGGCGCCGGTTCTTGCGACGCTGTTGCGCCTCGCGGCGCCGAACGTGCTCAACCTGCTGGCGATCACGGGCCTCATCACCTTCGACGGCCTTTTCATCGGCAGGCTCGGCCCCGATGCGCTCGCCGGCGTGTCGCTCGCCTTTCCCTGGGTGATGCTCGCGCAGCACACCGCCGCAAGCGGCATGGGCGGCGGCGTTTCCTCTGCGATCGCCCGCGCGCTCGGCGCGGGCCGGCACGACCGCGCCGACGCGTTCGCGAGCCACGCGTTCGCGCTGGCGGTGATCCTCGCCGCGATCTTCTCGGGGTTGATGATCCCGGGCGCGCCGCTCGTCTTCCATTGGATGGGCGGGCGAGGGGAAGTCCTGGCCGCGGCCCTCGCCTACGCGAACGTCGCCTTCGCCGGCGCGATCTCGATTTTCATGCTCAATCTCCTCGGCAACGTCGTCCGCGGCACCGGCAACATGGGAGTGCCCTCTGCGGTGATCGTCGGCGCCGTGCTCGCGCACGTGGCGCTGTCTCCGGCGCTCATCTTCGGCTGGGGGCCGTTCCCGGCGCTCGGCCCGGCAGGAGCGGGCTGGGGACTGGCCGTAACCTTCGGCGTCGGCAGCCTCGTGCTCGTAGCCTACCTGCGCAGCTCGCGCTCGCTCGTCGCGCTCGCTTTTCGCGGCGTGCGCGTGCAGCCGGAGCTCTTCAAGGAAATTCTCCGCGTCGGCGTGCCCGGCATGATCAACACCGGGATCACGAATCTGTCGGTGGTCGTGCTCACGGGAATCGCCGGACGCCTCGGCCGCGAGACGGCGATCGGCTAAGCGATGGGCGCGCGCCTGGAATACATCCTGATTCCGCTCGCGTTCGGCTTCGGCACCGCGATCGTCGCGATGGTCGGCACCAACTGGGGGGCGAGGCAGTTCAGCCGCGCGCGCCGCATCGCGTGGATCGGGGGCGCGACCTCCGCGGTGGCCTGCGGCGCGGTCGGCGCGTTCTTCGCGATCTTCCCACGGCTCTGGATGGGACTATTCACCGAGGACGCGGAGGTCATCCGCATCGGCGTCTCGTATCTGCGCATCGTCGGGCCGATCTACGCGCTCTACGGCCTGGGGATGGCGCTCTATTTCGCCACGCAGGGATTGGGGCGGGTTTTGCTCGCGGTGCTCGCGAACGGCTTGCGGCTTCTTGCCAGTGCCGGCGGCGCGCTCCTGGCGCTTTACTGGCTCGACGCGGGCGCGACCGGCTTCTTCATCGCGGTGGCCGCCGGATTCGCCATGTACGGCGCGCTCACTGCCGCCGCGCTGGTTCACGCCGGCAAATCGGAGACACAAAGATGAACACGCGCTATTTTGGCAGTGCCTTGGGACGCTGGCTCGCGCCGGTGCTTTTCGTAGCCTTCCTCGCCGCGTGCGACGGCGGGCCCGACGCAAAGCCGGACGGCAACCGGCGCGCCCTGGAGCATCGCTCGGAAGGACGACTCGAGGCGCTTCGCGTCCAGGTCGACGCGGCGCGAAACCGTCTCTGGGTGCTGCATGGCGACGGCGTTTACGTCTACGAGATCACGACGCGGCGCCGGATCGGGCGCGTCGGGATGTTCGTCGGCGAACCGGCCGACTGCGCGCCGGACCTCGCGCTCGATCCGTCCGGGGCCGCGATCGTGTCGAGCAACGTGCGCGCGGTGCTGTGGCGGCTCGATCCGGAGCGTTTCGAAGCGAGACGGCACGAGCTTGCCCGCGACACCGACCGGCACAAGGTCGTGGGCTTCACCGGCCTCGCCTTCGCGGACGGACTGCTCTTCGGCGTCGATGCCAGGCACGGGTCGCTGTGGAAGATCGACCTCGCCGCGGGGAAAGCGGAGAAGCTCGAGCTTTCCTCTCCCGTGCGGGGCGCATGCGGGCTTGCGCGCCACCCGAACGCCGGGCCGGGCCGTCCGCTCGTCCTGTGCGCCGCCGGCGAGAAGGGAATTCGCCGTATCGAGATGTCGCCGGACCTCGGGCGGGGGACTGTGAGCGACGGGCCTTGCTCGTAAATCCCGGATGTCCGATCGCGTACGTTTACCTAGTCCAGCGGCTCCAGCTTGACGATCGAGGCGCCGTGGTTGTTGCCCACCCAGAAAGTCACCGGGGTGGTCGAGTTGTCCACGAAGACGCGCCGGATGTTGGTCTTGCGCGGCAGCAGATAATCGACGAACTTTCCGGTTTTCGTGTCGAGCCGCGTGACCTGGTCGGTGATCATCGAGCCCGTCCACGCCTCCTCGTTCTTGTCGATCGTGACGTCGTAGGGCGACGACCAGCGCGGGCCCACCGCCCAGTCTCGGAACTGCCCGGTCTTCGTGTCGAGCACGGCGATCTTGTCGCCGCGGTACTGCGCGAACCAGAGCCGGTCCCGCGCGTCCATCATGCCGCGGCGCGGCGCGACGACCTTGGCCGTGGCAGGTATCTCGAACATCTTCACCTCGCCGCTCTTCGCGTCGATGCGCCCGATGTGCCGCCAGCGGAAGTCGGTGAACCAGGCGTTGTTCCGCGAGTCGGGGATCACGTCGTAGATGTTGTGCGGCTCGCCTTTGGGCGCGCTCTTGAACGGCTCCCAGGTCTCGATCTTGCCGGTCGCGACGTCGAGGCGGTGCACGCCGGCGAAGCCGTTGTTCTGCGTCCACACCTTGCCGTCGACGTGCGAGAACTGCGGGCTCACCATGTTGATCTGCGCGGCGTCGATGTTCTGCTCGTAGGGCAGCTCCCAAGTGGTGAATTTCGTCGTCTTGCGGTCGAACTTGACGATGGTCGCCTGGTACATGTTGCCGAGCCACAGGTTGCCTTCCTTGTCCGTGCGCAGGCCGAGGAGCCCGGTCGGGAATCCCGGCTTGTGCACCTGGATGCGAAACTCGGTGACTTTGCCGGTCTTCGGATCGAGCCGGCCGAGGTTTTGCTCGCCAAAGCTCGAATACCAGGCGATGCCCTCGGAATCGACGATGACGTCATGCGGCGAGATCGTCTCGCGCGGCAGCTCGTATTCCGTGTAGATGACGCGAGTGGCGCGGCCCGTGGGGCGCGGATGCGGCTTCAGCGCGTAGCTCCACGCGGGCGCGGCGCTGCGGTTGATCGTGGCGAGATACTCGGCGGTGGTGCGGTACACCTGCACGCGCTGGTCGCCGCGCTCTTCCATCAGCCGCTCGGCGCGGCGCGGCTGCGGATGCTGCGGGATGCTCTGGTTCACGTAGCCCTGCATGCGCGGCAGGATGACATTCATGAAGGTGTCGGCGTCGTACGTCGAGCGCACGACGCGCTCGAGCGTGTGGCAGCCGACGCAGTTGAGGAGCAGGCCTTTTTGTTGATCGGCGCCCGGAACACTCGCCATCCATTCGCCGTTGGAAAGCTGCGCGGCGAGGTCGGACGTCTTCTTGAGCTTGAGCTCGAGCGTGGCGGTCTTCCGCGCGGCGACCTCCACCGCGCCGGGGCCGTCGAGATCGTAGCCGACCGCGCGGATGCGAACGGCATAGCGCCCGGGCTCGAGCTTCGCGGCCGGGAAGCTGTAGCGCCCGTCCTTGTCGCTCACGACGGTGATCGTGATCGTCGAGCCCGCCTTCTTCGCGCTGACGAGCACGCCCTCCATCGCGCCTTCCTCGGCGGAGCCGACCTTCCCGCTCAACGCCGCCGGTTCGGTTTGCGCTCGCAGGAAACCGGGCGCCGCTTGAAGCACAAGGGCGGCCGCGCCCGCAATCGCCGTAATAACCGCAGATTGTTTTTTGAACATGTCGTCCTCCTGAACGGGACTAGGCGGACAGTATTTTGCAGGCGCCGGGACTTGTCAATGAGTCTCGGGTCGCCACCCGCCTACCTTCCCGCCGGTTTCTCGGGGATGACTTCGGGGGCGAGCTGAATGCCGATCCAGATTCCGCGCGGCGCGCCGGGCGCATAGAAAGTCTCGTTCGTCTGTGCCCCTAGAGGGGCGAGGCCGCCGCCGGGGAAGAAGTTCTGCCGTAGCGCGCCGGCAGTCGCATAGCGCCGGTCGAAGACGTTGTTGATCTTCGCAAACAGCTGGAGGTTCTTCTCCAGTTTCCAGACGGAATTCAGGTTGAGCAGCGCGTAGCCGGCGATCTCGCCCGGGCCGAGGAAATTCACCCCGTCGGCCTGATGCCGGTTGTTGTCGTTGCCGCGCGCAAACTGCCGCGACACGGCAACTATGTTCGCACTGACTCCGAATCGGTCCGTCAATTCGTAATTTGCAAAGGCGTTCAGGTGATGCCGCGGGATGCCGGGAATGCGGTCGCCGGGCGAAACCTCGATGTTGCCGTTGGCATCCGCCGTGCTGTTCGCCTGCGAGAGCAGCAGAGCGCTCGACTGGTAAGTCGCATCGACGAGGCTGTAATTGAGGCCCCAAGCGAGCCTCCCCTGGGCGCGCTCCAGGGCCGTCTCGAGCCCCTGCCGGCGCGTGCGCCCGAAGTTGGTGAAAAAGCCCGAGCTTGCCGAGGAGCTCGCGAACAGGATGTCGTCGTAGCTGGTGGTGCGGAAAAACGTCGCGCCCCATTTCAGTCCCGTCTCGGTCTTTCCGCGCAAACCGGCTTCGAGCGTGCGGGAGACGACCTGCTTCAGGGGCGGGTCGGAGACCATCGCGTTCGGAAGCTTGCACGGGCTCGCCCGGTCCGAGCACCCGAGCTCGATCGGCGAGGGCGGACGGTTGCCCTGGCTGAACCCGGCGTAGAAGCCGAACGCGTTCTGCGGCGCATACGACACGCCGAGCGCCGGGTTCAACTTGGTGTAAACGAGATCGTTGTTCAAACCCTGAGCCGGCGGCTGCAAAGGCGGCGAGAGGCGGTCGGTGGTGCGGATCGCCGTGCGGTTGTAGCGCGCGCTTGCCGTCATGTGCCAGCGCGGGTCGAACGAATAGGTGTCGGTGGTGTACAGGCTCGCGGTTCCGCTCGCGCCGTCGAGCTTCACGATATCGGTCTCCGCACCCGTCGGCATGGCGCTCCGGTCAGGGTTGAAGCCGCCCAGCTGGTAGGTTTGCCGGAAGGCGCTGTCGCTGTGATCGAAGCCCGCGCCCGCGATGAGAATGTTGCGCGTTCCCGCTTCGCGCTCGCTCGTCAGCGCGAGTTGCGTGGAAAAGCCGTATCCCTGCTGGTCGACGCTCGTGCGGTTGGTGGAAGAGGCGTTGGGATCGCCGTTTTCGTAAGGGATGACGTTGTTGCGCAGATCGGTGATCTGGTTGACGTCGCCGCTGGAAGTGGTTTTCCCGCTGTCGCGGTAATAGGCGATGCCCGACCACAGCGCGTCGCTCGTCAGCCATCGGGTGGCGTTCAGCGTGAGCAGCGTCATCCGGTTTCGGGTGTTGTCGCGCAGTGTGTACGCCTGCCTCGGATCGGCGGCCACCATGCTCCCCGGCAAGAGCCCGTTGCCGCTGAGGTCGGTTTCGGCGTGGGTGACGCTGATATCGATGTCGGTCGTGCCGTCCTGCCAGCCGAGCTTGGTGAAGAGCTGGCGCACGTCCGAGGGCGACTGCGCGCGCCAGCCGTCCTCGCGAAATGCGTTCGCGCTCGCGAAATAGTCGAGCTCGCCTTGTGCGCCGCCGTGTTGAGCCTCCGCCGCCCGCCGCCCGAACGAGCCGCCGTAGAGCTGCGCCTGCGTCCCCGGATACTGCGCGCCGCTCCGGGTGCGGATCGAGAGCGCGCCGCCGAGCGTGTTGAGGCCGAACAGAGGGTTCGATCCGGGGATCAGATTGATCGTGGAGATCGCCGAAGTCGGGATCAGGTCCCAGTTCACGGTATCGCCGAAGGGCTCGTTGATGCGCACGCCGTCTTGGTACACCGAGATCCCCTGAGGCGTGCCGAGCAGCGGCGAGGCGGCGAAGCCCCTGTAGCTGATATCGGGCTGGAAGGGATTGCCCTGCATCTCGTTGACGTTCACGCCGGGGAGGCGCTGATTCATGAACTCGGGCAGGTTGATCGAGCTGGGCGTCTCGAGCTGCTCGGCGGGGTTCTGGGCAAAGCCGGTGCCCGGAGCAGCCGCGAAGCCGGCCCAGCAGAAGAGAGGACCGGCGAGGCGCCGGCGAGATCCCATGTCTGATCCCGTCATTCCCGCGCAAGCGGGAATCCAGCGGCGTCAAGTCCCTTGATCCCCGCTTGCGCGGGGATGACGTCCATTTGAATCAGCACCACGCAATGACTCTCAATCGAGGGTCGCGATATAGTGCGCGAGGTCCACGATGTCGCTCTCGCTGATGGTCCGGGCGACGCTGGTCATGCTGCCCGCGTCGTTGGTGCGCGTGCGCGCCTTGAAAGCCTTGAGCTGCTTGATAACGTATTCTGGGTGCTGGCCCGCGACCCGCGGGATCTCGTTCTGTCCGGACATTCCTCCCAGGT
>WNGK01008248.1_pt1 | contig 10824 bp, 7 predicted proteins | sample 5400601 | NCBI WGS metagenome assembly WNGK01 (sample SAMN13153376, study PRJNA577476) | soil metagenome | isolation source: 60 cm soil or saprolite under Garry oak tree replicate 1 | place: USA:California | collected 2016-06-15
GTCTCCCGTGGTTCGACTTGAGACTGAGCCGTGGTCTCTCAGATTTCAACGTTGGACACACTTTTGTGTTGAATGGCACCTGGGAGGTTCCAACACCACAATCGCTGGCTGCCCCAGCTCAGTGGGCACTCGGAGGATGGGAATTGGGGCTTATCTTCACGGCCAGCGATGGGGTGCCAGTTAGCCCAACTTGGGGGACAGGCTCCGACCCCCTAAACAGCCTCAGCAGCGACGATTGGACGTTCGTAAACCGTCAAGGCGGCTCTGGCTGCAAAAGTCTCACGAACCCGGGTAGTCCCAATTACGTTAACACTGGGTGCTTTTCCGTCCCAACGGCGCCGAATTTGGCCTTTTGGAACGCGAACTGCGATCCCGCGCCGATTAGCCTGGGACAAGCATTCGATCCTGTGAATCCGAATAACAGTATCGTTGTTAACGGGCAACCACAGCTTCCCACTCCATGGCTCCCGCCGTTGGCCTGCTTCAACCTTCGCGGAAATGCGGGCCGGAACACGATAGTCGGTCCGGGAATCACCGAGTTGGACTTCTCCGTGTTTAAGAATAACTGCGTCAAGAGCATCTCGGAGCGGTTCAACGTACAGTTCCGGGCCGAGATTTTCAACATTCTCAATCACGCCAACTTTGCGCCACCCGCGACGCCCACGAACACCGACATTTTCGACGGGACGGGGGCGCTGTCAGCCGGGGCTGGTGTGGTGACCAGAACCACGACTACAGCACGTGAGATTCAATTCGCTGTCAAAGTGATTTTCTAGTATGGGCACCACTCAATGCAGCAGGGGTGGGGTCGGTGTTCCTCACTCATCTGGTCGGTTGCTATTCAGCTTTCCGCCACAACCCTGGGAGGCGCACGCCGTTTTCAACCATCAGTTTTACCTGCTAAATCGTCGTCGTAATTAAGATGAACTCCCTCTGAACCAAGGTGAACGGTGAATTCGGAAGATCAAGGCCCAAGCACCCAGTTTCAATTCCATCCGCAATCTCTAACCCGGCGTATCTTGTTGCAGCGCTCAGCGTCTATTGCCGTCGCTTCAATATTTCCACGCGTAGCGGCAGCGGCTGCGCATGACATCAGTCCCGTGATGGAGAAGCTCAGCGTATATATGGCGGAGGCCCGCAATCGCGCGCTGCCAGACAATATAGTGCAGGAGACAGAGCATCACATCCTCGACACAATCGCTGCCATGGTTTCCGGGGCCGACCTCCCTCCTGGCCGCATGGCGGTCGAGTTCGCTCGCTCGTATGGTGGGGAGAAAATCGCCACGGTAGTTGCTTCTAACATCCTGTGTGGACCTATCGAAGCGGCATTGGCTAACGGCGAACTCGCACATTCCGATGAAACCGACGATGACTTCACTACGGGAGGAGCGCATCCGGGATGCGCCGTCGTACCCGCGGCGCTCGCTGCAGGCGAGCAGTTCGGCGTGAGTGGCGCGCATTTCTTGCGGGCCGTCACGCTCGGCTACGACATCGCGCTGCGAGCCATGAGGACCGTCGGCCCTGGGATGAAAGAGACCCACAATCTGGTGGGGACCATGGGAGCGACGGCCGCAGCGGGGTGCACCGCTGGTCTCAATGCGCAGCAGATGCGCTGGCTTCTCGACTACGCCGCGCAACAGGCTGGCGCCGGCATCGGCGCCTGGCGGCGCGACACTGAGCATATCGAAAAAGGTTTCCTCTTCGGCGCAATGGGGGCCCGCAACGGGGTCAACGCCGCCCTGATGGTCCATTCTGGTTGGACTGGAGTTGACGATATTCTTTCCGGTCCGAACAACTTCGTGGAGTCCTACAATCCCAAAGCCGATGCCGCGGGCATGATCGATCAATTGGGTGAGGTGTATGGGGTAACCCTAACCACGCTAAAGAAGTGGACGACTGGCGGCCCTATACAAGCACCGCTGGACGCGCTTGAAAATCTACAAAAACGTCACCCCTTCCAGGCGGACCAGGTAAAACAGGCGGTAGTGCGGGTTGCGACCAGCGCGGCCTATACCGTAAATAACCGTGATATGCCGGATATCTGTCTGCAGCACTTAGTCGCAGTGATGCTGCTCGACAAGACAGTTTCCTTCCGAGCAGCCCACGACAAGCCTCGCATGCAAGATGCGTCCGTTCTGCGTGAGCGAGCGAAAGTACAACTCGTGCCTGATGCAGACCTGGAAAAGCTGATACCGGTGCGCGTGGCCGTTGTTGAACTAAAGTTGTTAGATGGCACCCAACTGACCGAGCGGGTTGAGCACGTTCGCGGTACTCCTGAGAATCCGATGACTCGCGAGGAAGTAGTGGCGAAGGCGCGCGAGTTGATGGCGCCAATCCTCGGCGCCCAAACATGTTCGAAGTTGATCGAGCGCGTGCTCGCCCTGGATACAGTGAAAGACATCCGGGAACTTCGTCCACTACTTTCACATGCCTGATGAGGTTGGAGCGAAGATGAAAAGCATAACGATACTTTTTCTCGTGATAACAATTTCTGCAACTTTGGCATTACCACAGGACCAGCCTGCCGCAGATAAAGGAGCGCCGCTGCTCCTGGTCCAGGAAATTCCTCTGCCGAACGTGGGAGGTCGCATCGATCACTTCACGTTCGACGGAAAACGCAAACGGGTTATTGGCGCCGCCCTTGGCAACAACACGGTCGAAGTCGTAGATACGTTTTCAGGTCGCGACATACACAGCATCACAGGCGCGGCCGCACCGCAAGGTCTGGTATACGTGGCCGAACTTAACAAGCTTTACGTGGCGAACGGTACAGACGGCAAACTCAGGATTTATGACGGAGATTCGTTCAGTCTGCTGAATACGGTCGACATCGGGGAGGACGCCGACAATGTCCGATATGATCCGGCGGGAAAACGAGTCTATGTTGCCTTTGGGGGAGACGAGGAGGGTAGCATTGCCGTGATCGACGCCGCCAGCGGCAAACGGCTCGAGGACGTTGCCAAGCTTGACGCTCACCCAGAGTCGTTCCAGATCGCTACGTCAAAACCGGTAATCTACGCCAATATCGCTACCAAGGCGAAAGTAGTGGTTATCGATCGGAATACTCATAAGGTCACCAATTGGCCTTTGAAGTCCGGAAAGGCCAATTATCCAATGGCGCTGGACGAAACCGACCATCGCCTCTTTGTAGTGACCCGAAAACCGGCACAGCTCGTAGTACTGGACTCTGCTAGCGGTGCGACGGTTGCGAGTGTTCCTTGTGTGAGCGACGCCGACGATCTGTACTTCGACACAGGCAGAAAACGTATCTATATTCCCGGAGGCGAGGGCTTCATCAGTGTCATCGAACAAACTGACCCGGATCATTACCAGTCCATAGCCAGGATTCCGACGACGGTCGGAGCACGCACCGGCCTTTGGTATGAAAAACGAGACCGGCTTTATTTGGCGGTGCCCGCCAGCTCCAAACAGGGTGCCGCAATGTGGGTATATGCCCCGGAAGACTGAGTGACACTATGCACAAGCCTTCCGTCATCTGGTTGACTGCGGTCGTCTTCCTGATTGGATGCGGCACCCGGTTAACAAACTCTCAAGAGGCTGAAAAGCAGCCTTTACATCTCGTTCGGACGATTCCTCTGCCGGACGTCACAGGCCGCCTTGACCATATGGATGTGGATGTCAAAGGCAAGCGCCTGTTCGTTGCAGGGCTGGAAAATGGCTCGCTGGAAGTGGTCGATCTACAGGCTGGCAAGTGGATAGGAACCATTCCCGGATTCAAGAAATCGCAGGGTGTCTTGTATGTTCCGGAACTCGACAAGCTGTTTGTGGCAAGCGGCGACGACGGAATGCTACGGGTGTTTCGAGGGCACACGCTCGAACTTCTCGATTCGATCCACCTCGAGGCGGGACCGAACCGTGTGGTTTACGAACCTCATTCGAAACTTGTCTACGTGGGTTATGGCGGCAAGGACGCCGGAAAAGATTATGGCGAAGTCGGAGTCATCGACGCAAGCAATGACAAAGCTGTTGGCTCAATAAAGGTTGCCGCTCATCCATCTGAACTCCTGCTGGACAAATCTGGAACGACGCTATTTGTTTTCACTTCCATTGCGAACCAACTGCAGGTGATCGACACGAACAAACGACAGGTCGTTTCGACCTGGCAAGTGAGCGACCAGCGCCCAGGCGACGCGGCATTCGACGAATCGTCGTCTCGACTGTTCATAGGAACCCGCACGCCTCCTGAAATGATTGCGATGGACTCGAGGTCGGGAAGGGAAGTTGCTCATCTCCCAACCGTCGAGGGTATGGACGGCGTTTACTTTGACGCAAAACGAAAGCGTATATACGTTTCGGGGGGAAGAGAGTTGCCGTCCGGCTTTGTATTTGTCTATCAACAGAAAGATGCTGACCACTACGAGACTGTCGGAAAGGTGCCCACACGGGCCGGCGCCGGCACCTCATTCTGGTCACCTGCGCTAGATCGTTATTACGTCGCCGCTCCCGCCAACGACAAGGAAGGTGCGGCGATTCTGGTGTATGCACCCAGCGAGTCCGCGACAACCGATGCTCTTGATTTCCAGCTTTTTAAAACGAAGGTCGAGCCGATTTTCTTGAAGCAGCGCGCTGGACACGCCCGTTGCTACGGTTGCCATATCCTACCGAACAGAGGGTTTCATCTCGAACCGCTATCCCCGGGAAGCACAGAGTGGAACGACGATCAATCACAGCGTAACTTCCAGCATGTTTTGCAGCATGTCGTTCCCGGAGATACCTCTTCCAGCAGGCTGTTGATTCATCCGCTTGCGCCGGAGGCCGGAGGAGATGCGTTTCACTCAGGTGGCAGGCAGTTCGCATCCCAGAACGATCCCGACTGGCTCGTGCTCGCGGAATGGGTACGAAGCGTTCGGACGGAAACTGCTTCTGAGTTATCGGCGCCTCCGAAGGTACTCGTCTACGTCACAAACAGCGCCGGCGATACGATTAATGTGATCGATCCTGCCAGTAATAAGGTCGTGCAGGTAATCAGCGGCATAGAGTTGCCGCATGGCATCGTGTTTTCTCCTGATGGAGCGCGTATTTACGTCAGCAATGAATCCGAGAGTGTACTGGACGTAGTCGATCGGCAAAGTGGACAGATTCTTAAGAAAATTTCTCTGAGTGCTCGGCCCAACAATCTCACCATCACGAAAGATGGAAGCAAGGTGCTGGTGGGTATTCGTACCGAACCCGGCGTCATTGACGTGATCGACACGGCTTCGCTAACGCGCGTCAAAAGCATTCCCGTAGACGGAGGCGTGCATAACGTGTTCGTCACACCGGACGGCAAGTACGCGGTCAGCGGTTCGATCGAAAAAAAGAGTGCCACCGTTGTCGACCTCAGTACCGAGAAGGCGGTTTGGGTAGTGAAATTCGACAGACCAGTCCGGCCGATGGCGTTCGAAACAAATTCCGACGGTTCGACCAGCCGTATTCTCGTCCAGCTTTCGGGATTTAATGGATTTGCAGTCGTAGACTTCGCGAAGCGTGCAGAGGTGGCGAGAATCAAGCTGCCCGACAAACCCAGCGGGTTCGGAATGTTTGAGGGCCGACTCGGCGTTCCCTCTCACGGAATTGGGACAGCGCCGGACGGGAAATCGCTCTGGGTTAACAGTACGTTGGCCAATGCCGTGTTCAAGTACTCACTTCCCGATCTCAAATTGATGGGATATGCAACTCTGCCCGAAGTTCATCCGCTAGGGCGTCCGCCAACCGGGTCGGTGCCGGAGTGGATCACGTTTACGCCAGACAGTAAAGTTGTATATGTTTCGAACTCGGGAGCAGGATCGGTGTCTGCAATTGATGCATATACGCTGAAAGAAATAGCTGTGATCCCGGTAGGCGAAGTACCGAAGCGGATCAATACATTGGTCCTGCACTGACCTCTGATCGATCTCACAGGTTTGGACGAATTAAAATCTAATTCTGATGAACTTTAAGAACATAATTCGCGAAGCGACTACCGCCCTAAAGCGTAATTGGGTGAGAAGTGTTCTCACTATTGTGGGCATCTCGGTGGGAGTGGGTGCGTTTATCTGCGTTGTGGCAATTGGCAATGCCGGCAGTAGCAGTATCGAGAGCCAGCTTCAAAGTCTGGGAGACAACTTCATTTGGATTGAAGCTGGAAGTCGCGCCAGAAATGGAGTGCGATACGGGGCCCGTGGTGATCGCACTTTGATTCTTGGTGACGCTACTGCAATCGCGGAACAGATTCCTCTGGTTAAGAGTATGTCTCCAAATGTCGACGGAAGCCTTCAGGTCATTTACGAAGGAGAAAACTGGTCTACGCGGTTTCGAGGCGTCACTCCAGTGTTCCTGGAAATCCGAAGATGGAAGATGAGATCGGGAACTTTCTTCACTGACGCTGACGTCGAGGCGGGTGCGCCGGTTTGCGTTCTGGGGCAGACCGTAGTGGACAACCTGTTTGGTACCGATGATCCCGTCGGCAAGAGCGTACGCGTGCAGAGTATGCCTTGCAAAGTAGTGGGCGTGTTGCAGGCCAAAGGATTTTCCGCGACCGGGCAGGACCAGGACGACTTTATCGTGATGCCTTTCACCACCGCGGAAAAAAGGATCACCGGAACCTTCTGGCTCGACGATATCTTCTGCTCGGCTGTCTCGCGGGAAGCCATGCCGGAGGCCACCAAGCAGATCGCGGCCTTACTGCGCGAGCGCCACCATCTCAATCCCTCCGAAGATGACGATTTCAACGTTCGCCGCCCCGAGGACGTAGTTCAGGCGCAGCTGGCCACCAGCCGAATCATGACCATACTCTTGGCCAGCGTCGCGTCTTTATCCTTGTTGGTGGGAGGCATCGGCATCATGAATATTATGTTGGTGTCTGTCACTCAACGCACGCGAGAGATCGGATTGCGGCTGGCTGTAGGCGCGACGGAATCCGACGTTCAGTTGCAATTCCTGAGCGAGGCGATCGCGCTCAGCCTGCTGGGAGGCTTGCTCGGCCTTTTGGCGGGATTGCTTTCGTCCGCATTGGTGGAGAATCTATTCCAGATGCCCACGAAACTTTCGCCACAGATTTTTGCCATCGGCGGAATTTTCTCAGCCGGCATCGGAATTCTTTTTGGTTACTACCCTGCCCACAAAGCTTCGCAGCTTGACCCGATCCAGGGTCTTCGCTACGAATAGTTCAAATCCGGTGCCTACGACCTCGTTGGGGCGCTCCACGATTCCGTCGACACGAGATTCTTTCCATCACTCATAGCGGAGAGCTTCAATTGGATCCAATTGGGCGGCCTTGCGAGCGGGGTAGAAACCGAAGAATACTCCGACTGCCATAGAGAACAGCACTGCGATACCGATCACGATTGGAGAAACCAGAACCGGCCAGCCGAGCGTTTGCGTAATAACATAGGAAGCAGTCAGCCCGAAGAGGATTCCAGCTACTCCTCCAATGAGGCTGAGAACCACCGCCTCGGTGAGAAACTGCTGCTGGACATTGCCTTCGGTTGCCCCAATCGCTATTCGCAGACCGATTTCGCGAGTACGCTCCGTCACCGATACCAGCATGATATTCATGATGCCGATGCCTCCGACGACGAGTGAAACGCTGGCGATGGAAGCCAACAATAAAGTCATCACTCTGCCAGCTTCGTCTGCTACGTCGGCCATGTCGGCGAGATTGCGCACGAAGAAGTCATCTTCTGCACCGGGGCGGATATGGTGGCGATCGCGAAGCAGCGAGGCGATCTGCTTCTGCGCTGCATAGCTGGCCTCTCGGGAAACGGCCGACACCATGATCCATCGCAACCAAGGCTGACCCGTAACTTTCTTTTGAAGCGTTGTCAGGGGAATGAGGATGATGTCATCCTGGTCATCACTCATGGCGGCGGACGTTCCTTTGGGAGACAGGACGCCCGTCACGCGAAACGGCAAGTTGTTTATGCGGAGGGTCTGGCCGACGGGATCAGTCGCGCCGAAAAGGTTCTTGCGGACGGTCTCCCCGATCGCGGCCACATTGGCTGACATGGTCACATCATCTTGCGTAAACCCTGATCCCTCCTGAAACGGCCAGTTGCGAACATCAAAGTATTGAGGCTCAGTGCCGTTGAGCCGGGTGGCCCAATTGTCATTCCCAAAAACTACCTGTCCGTTTGAACTGCTGCCCGGGGCTGCCGCATGGGCGGCCGGGCATTCACGCAGTATTGCCAGCATATCGTCGTAGACCAGGCTCTTCGTCGATCCCCATCCCATGTGCATTCCGCGGCGCGTAACCGTTCCCGCGCCAACAAATAACAAGTTTGATCCCATGGCCTGAATCTGCTCCTGCATGGTTTGCCGCGCACCCTGGCCGACGCCAAGCATGGCGATCACGGCTCCGACGCCGATAATGATACCCAGCATGGTCAGGACCGAGCGCATCTTATTGCGCGACAATGCCCGCATGGCAATGCGAATGATTGCAAGCAGATCCATGTTTGTTCAATCCTCGAGCGTTGGCAGGGTCTTAATTACTTCCGAAGCCTGCGGCCGGTTCTGGACCGGTTCGTCCCGGCGAATCTTCCCGTCGCGAAATTGAATACTGCGTTTCGCGAACTTCGCGATGTCAGGCTCGTGTGTCACGAGCACGATTGTCAGTCCCTCATCGTTCAATTTCTGGAAAATGTCCATGATCTCCACTGATGTTCGACTATCCAGATTGCCTGTAGGTTCGTCCGCCAGAAGGGTCGAAGGCCGGTTTACCAAGGCACGGGCAATAGCCACCCGCTGCTGTTGCCCTCCGGAAAGCTGCGAAGGGAAGTGGGCGACACGGTCAGAAAGGCCGACAAGGGCCAGCGCTTCGCGAGACCGTTTTTCACCTTCCGACTTGCTGATGCGCGCGTACAACGTAGGCAATTCCACGTTCTCCAGCGCGGTAGTTCGCGAAAGCAGGTTGAATCCTTGAAAGACAAATCCTATTTTGTGGTTGCGAATAGTGGCGAGATCTTTCTTGGTGAGTTTAGAAACTTCGACGCCTTCCAGGAGATAGCGTCCCACACTGGGCTTATCGAGGCAACCCAGAATATTCATGAACGTCGACTTGCCGCTCCCGCTCGAGCCCATGATGGTTACGAATTCCCCTCGCGCGATACTGACGCTTACGCCCCGCAAGGCGTGCACCCGAGTTTCCCCCAGCTCGTAGTACTTATGAACCTCCTGGACCTGGATCACGGTTTCGTGATCCTGCTTTGCTATAAGATTTGTCTCGGATTGTGCGGTCGTGGCCATGTCGAATGTTTCAGATTCCGAGCCTGCTTTAGCGGCGTTGAGCGCCCATGCCAGGAGCCGAGGTCTTGCTGGCGGTCATTGAACCTGTGACCAGCTCTTCGCCTGGCTTCAACTCGCCTTTCACAATCTCGGCGACCTCGGTCTCAGTGTGGTCCGTTATCCCGGTGCGGATCTTCACTGGTTCAATCGTTTGGTCCGGATGCAGCTTCCATAAGACTGCAATATCAAGGCGCGGAGTTCTTTCCTGTTCCGCATCGCTTTCACTCGGTTGTGGGAGCGCCGCGTGCGCGCGATCTCTCTTGCCGACTACGCCACTGCCAGAGCTGTCGCTGGCAATTGAAGTAGTGGTGTTGTCGTCCAATCCATATTTCTGATAAAGCGCCCGGATTTCTTCTACCGTCAGATCGGGTTTGTAACGCAATGCTCCGTTAGGGACCCGCAAAGCATTGGTGGCCGATGCAACGGGAATCGTGATGTACGCAGTCATACCCGGGAAAAGCTTCAATTCTGGATTATCGAAATCAATCACAGTGTTGTAGGTGACAACGTTCTGCACTGTGGTCGCGTTCATCCTGATTTGCGAGACGCGCCCGGTAAACGTGTCACGTGGAAATGCATCCACCTTGAAAGTGACCACCTGCCCCCTTTTGATCATGCCTACATCTGACTCATCGGTACTGGCGTAGACCTGCATCTTGGTCAGGTCCTGCGCAATGGTGAAGAGCGTGGGCGCCTGCAACGATGCCGCTACCGTCTGACCGACATCCACGTTTCGGGCAATTACTGTGCCATCAATTGGCGCGCGGATCGTAGTGTAGTCGAGGTTGGTCTGCGCCACCGTCAAGGCAGCTTGTTTCTGTTGCGCCTGGGCGACCGCTTGCGTGACTTGAGCCTCGGCAGCAGAGACGGCCGCCACAGCAGAATCGTGGTTGGCTTTCGCCAGATCAAGTTGCTGCTGGCTCATTACCCTTTCTTTGGCGAGACCGACTGCACGTTCATAGTCCGCCTTGGTTTGAATCTCGGCTGCCTTCGCCTTTACCAGGTTCGCTTTCGCGGAGGCGACATTGGCTTCCGCGTTGGCCAGATCCGCCCTGGCCTGTAGCAAAGCACCCTCGAACAGTGGGGGATCAATCTGCGCGACCACCTGCCCCTTCCTTACGCGGGAATTGAAATCCACATAAAGACGCGCAATGGTTCCCGAGACCTGCGACCCTACTTGGACCGTGATGACCGCATTGATCGTGCCCGTCGCTTCCACTACCTCTCGAATGTCTCCGCGATCGGCCTTGCTCGTAAAGTATTGTGGCTGCTCCTGGCCTTTGAACTCAAAGGCAACAAAGGCACCCAGTGCGATGATGGTTCCAATTGCAATTAGCCAGTAACGCTTGAGCACTCGCACTCGATCCCCTCATTCTTCGAAGTGAGCAGTTTCTATCCCACTCCCAATCAAGTAGATGGAGAGTGCAGTGACCGGGTTGTGCTTACTTGTTGCCTTCACGGGGCGCCTGGGGCGGCACTCTCTTGGCATCCAACCCGATGGATGTTGATTATCTTCCAGTAAGAGCCAGCACACATGAACTCAAGATTAAAAGTGCTTCA
>WNGK01013953.1_pt1 | contig 10824 bp, 8 predicted proteins | sample 5400601 | NCBI WGS metagenome assembly WNGK01 (sample SAMN13153376, study PRJNA577476) | soil metagenome | isolation source: 60 cm soil or saprolite under Garry oak tree replicate 1 | place: USA:California | collected 2016-06-15
GCCGCTGGAAAGACAGCCCGAGCGGCGTCGGCCGAATCGGAGGTCAGGCCGGGTCCCAGGCCCCGACACTACGCCCAAGCCGCCGCGAAACCACAAAAGCAAGGCGCGTGTCGGAGCTTCTCTGATCATCCCTGCCGATATGTACGATTTTCACGGTTGACTGGCTGATCCTGGAAGGCGTACCGAACAGTCATTCTGGCCGGTATCCGCCCACGGCGTGCCGGCCTCCTCATTATTTTAAGTCCGGGTTGGCGGGCTGTGCTCAGCCGTGAGCTGACCGGCCTGGTGGCAGGTCTAGCTGGCCGGACATGCCACCGAGGATGAAGTCGGCGCTGGCCAGGAAGTCGTGCGGGAAGCCGCGAGTGATGTGGCTGGCCTGATCGAGCCGGGCCAGCGCGTCAGGCGGCAGGTTAACGTCCAGGCAGGTGAGGTTGTCGGCGAGCTGCTGAGCGGCCCGCGCGCCGAGGATCGGGATGACGCGCTGGGCGCGTAGCCAGGCGAGTGCTACGACGGAGGAGCTGAGTCCAAGACCGTCGGCGATGTCGGCGACGGCCCGGGCGATAGCAAGGCGGCCGGGGTCCACGTCGGCGATCCGGTGCTCGGCGGCTGGGGTGTCTGGGTTGGCGTACTTGCCGGATAGGATTCCTGCGCCGAGCGGTCCCCAGGCCAGTACGCCGAGGCCTAGGCCGCGGGCCATCGGGATTAGCTCCCGCTCGACCTCGCGCTGGACGAGGGAGTACTCGACCTGCAGGCCTGCGAAGGTGGACCAGCCGCGGTCTGCGGCCAGGGTCTGCATCTGGGCCGCCACCCAGGCGGGGGTGTCAGAGATGCCCAGGTAGAGGACCTTGCCCAGCCGGACCTGGTCATCGAGGGCGCGCATCACCTCTTCGGGCGGAGTCAGGTAGTCCCAGGCGTGCAGCCACAGGATGTCGACGTGGTCGGTACGCAGCCGCTGCAGTGATGCCTCAAGTGCCTGTACCAGGCTCTTGCGGTGATTGCCGCCGGCGTTGAGGTCGCCGTCGCGGACGTTAAGCGAGTACTTGGTGCCGACAACGAAGTGATCTCGGTCGGTCGCCAGCAGGTCGCCGAGGATCGACTCGGCGGTGCCGTTGGTGTACTTGTTGGCCGTGTCGATGAGGGTACCGCCGGCCTCGGCGAACAGCTCGAACTGCTTGGCACTTTCGCCCGTTGAGGCCCCCCAGCCCCAGTCGGTCCCGAAGGTCATGGTGCCAAGGGCCACCTCGCTGACCCGCAGGCCGGAGTTGCCGAGCAATGTGTAACGCATGGCGTGCTGATCTCCTTGCTGGTTTCTGGGGTGCGGCGCCAGTCACACGACGGCGGTGCTGCCACCGTCGATGCGCAGGTTGGTGCCGTTGATGTAGCCGGCTAGCGGGCTGGCGACGAAGGCCACGAGGTCGGCAACTTCTTCCGGGCGACCGAGTCGGCCGGTCGGGTTGTCGAGGACCTCGGTCAGGACGCCGGCCTCGATCGTCGGCCAGTCCTCGCCCCAGCCGCGGCGGCGGGCTTCTAGGCGGTAGAACTCCCGTACGCCAGGCGTGACGACTATGCCGGGGCTGACCGTGTTGACCGTGATGCCGGTGCGGTCCAGGTGCTTGGCCAACGAGGCCGTGAGGTTGAGCAGCGCGGCCTTGGACGCTGCGTAATCGGGCATGGTCGGAAACGGATTCACCGCCTCGCCGGTCCCGATCTGCACGATCCGTCCCCAGCCTGACGAGCGCATGCCCGGCAGGACACCCTGGATGCACCGGACCGCGGCCGCGACGTTGGTGGCGTACAGCGCAAGCCAGTCCTCCGGTGCCGCGTCGTCCCAGCCGCGGTTGGCGAACGCGCCGGCGTTGTTGACCAGGATGTCGATGTCTCCGCCAGCCAGCGCGCGGGAGATGAGCCAGGCGCAGTCGCCGGGATCGGCCAGGTCAGCCGTCAGGCCCTCGGCCTGGCCGCCGTCAGCGCTGATTGCCTGTGCCACCGCGTTGACCGCATGGGCCCGGCGGCCGTGCACGATCACCGCCGCACCCTCGGCTGCGAGCTTCCGGACGATAGCCTCGCCGATGCCGGCGCTGGAACCAGTCACGATGGCCCGGTGGCCTTTGAGCTGCAAGTCCACCATCAGCTCCTGCTGGTGACCGTACGGACTGCGGCTAGCTCGGCGGCAACGGCGTCGGCGCCCAGCTCGATCATCCAGGTCAGCGGCGCGTCCGGGAGGAATGCTTGCAGGGCGGTGCTGAGCTCGGACTTCGCCGCCGCGGATAGCTGTGGTTCACCCCCGGATAGCCGTCGGATGAGCTCGCGGTAGTACAGCAGGTAACGTCGCTGGTCAGCGAGCAGGCCCGGCTCGGCCGGGTCACCGTGCCCCGGATACAAAGTGCCGATGCCGGCAAGTTCGCCGCCGAGGACATCGAGCGCGGCAAGCCAGGCACCGGAGTGCCCGTCGGCGGTGTAGGGATGCGTGCCATGGAAGGCCAGGTCGCCAGTGAACGCGATGGTGGCGCCCTCGTTCGCGGTCAGGACGAGGTAGCTGTCGGCGTGACTTTCTGCCGGGCCTACCTCGCGGACGGTGAAGCTCATCTCGTCGAGCTGAACCTGGGCGCCGTCGGCTAGCAGCGAGTTCGGGTTGTAGGTCTCGGCCGGCCACTCCGTGCCGTAGACAGGCGACCACTGAGCCCGCTTGGCGTCGGCGATCTCCTTGATGACCCGGCCGACGCCGGCCGTCGCGTATACCGGCACTTCCTTGTCTTGCACTAGGCCGAGAATGCCGTTGAAGTGATCCGGATGAGCATGCGTCACCAGGATCGCCAGCAGCGGCTTCTTCAGCGCGCGGAGCCGGGCACGCAGAGCCTCGATGTCGGAGACCAGCAGGTTGGTGTCGACCACCACGACGCCTGACTCGCCCTCGACGAGATAAGAGTTGACATACAGCCCGGACTCGGCTGCCCGGTAGGTGTGCACGACAGGTCCGGCCATTTCTGCTCCCCTGGCTGCCCTATTGCGGGCTGCGGCGCCCTGGCGGCGACCGCATTCCTCAATGATCATCAGCTGGCGGCTAGCCGTGCGTCCAAGACAAGCTGTGATAACTGTTGGCTATGGATGCCCATCTCCGGGATCTTCGGTACTTCGTGGCCGTGGCCGAGGAGCTGAACTTCACCCGCGCCGCAGAGCGCCTGCACCTGTCGCAGCCGGCCCTCAGCAAACAGATCCGCGGCCTGGAAACGACGCTGCGCGCCCAGCTGTTCCGGCGCGACCGGCGCCAGGTTGAACTCACCGCCGCCGGGACCGCGCTGCACGCGCTGGCCCGTAGCCTGCTCCAGGACTGGGACGACGGCGTCGCCGTGGTCAGCGACGCCGCCGCCCAGGACGCGCGGGTGTTGCGGGTCGGCACGCTGACCTCGATCGGGCGGGCGCTGTACCCCGCGATCACCGACCAGTTCGCCAAGCGGCAGCCGGGCTGGCAGGTAGAGCTGCATACCTACGGATGGGGCGACCCGACAGCAGGCCTGCGGGACCGCGCGGCCGACGCCGCGTTCGTGTGGCTGCCCATTGACGCCGCCGAAATCGACACCGAAGTACTCGCAACTGAACGGCGGTTCGTCGCGATCAGCGCCCGCCACCCGCTGGCAGACCGCCAGACCATCGAATTCTCCGAGATCATCAACGAGCCGGTAGCCGCGCTGCCCGCCTCGGCGGGCTCACAGCGCGATTTCTGGCTGGCCGTCGACGCGCGGGCGGGCCAGCCGCCGCGGGTGGCCGCCGAGGTGCGCTTCACCGACGAGAAATTTGAGATCGTGTCGTCCGGCGCGGCGATAACGCTGCTGGCCGAGGGCAACGCCGACATCTACTCGCGCGAGGGGATCGTCTGCATCCCGGTCAGCGGCCTTGAACCAGCCAGGCTCGCGATCGCCTGGCGGCGCAGCGACCGCAGGCCCCCGGTCCGGGACTTCGTCCGGGCTTGCCGCGAGGCGGCTGACACCCAGAAGCGGAACCTTCGGACAGGCCGCTCGGGTTATCACGGGCGCAGCTCGACAACCGGCGAGTCCTCGCGGTCCCCCGCTAACCCGAATCCTGACCCGCCAGATGATCCGAACGACCGGTCATTCAGCGAGGTCAGACCATATAGAAACGGCTAATCTGTATTCAGCCATCCTCCGGAAACTCGAACCGGCAAGGCGCGCCGAGTCGTTATACGGGTGATCGGAGATCACCGTGCCCTGCGGGCCGTATAACGCTAGATACACGGGTGATCATCACTAATTTTCCGCAGCGATATGCGGAGATGATCACCCGTGTATCACTCGATCTCGAGCATCTCTGTGGCGGCCGGGCTCGACTTTGGTCCGTGGACTGTGACCTGGCGTGACCGGGTGACGGAGCTTACGGTGGGTTTCCGCTCAATCGCTGGGGCCCGCAGTCGGCCCAGCCTCCCGGGTCTCAGCCCGTCCGGGAGATGCCCGATGACCACTGCCGCCCTCGTCCCCATCCAGCCTGTCCTCACCGATGCTGAACGGCTCGCCCTAGCCGGGTTCCTGGCCGGGTACCGCGGCCTGACCCGCGAGGCCTACAGCCTGGACCTGCGCCAGTTCACCACCTGGTGCCGGGCCCGGTCCATGGCCCTGTTCTCGGTTCGCCGCGCCGACATCGAGAGCTTCGCCCGGGAGCTGGAAGCCAGGGGCCGCGCCCGGGCCACCGTTACCCGGCGGTTGTGCACCATCGCTGGGTTCTACCGGTACGCCGTGGAGGAAGAGCTCCTGGATCACTCCCCAGCTGCCCATGTCCGCCGCCCGCGGGTGGACTACGAGTCCCACGCGGTCGCGCTGGACCGTAACGAGCTCGGCGCGCTGCTGGTCGCCGCCGGGCTGGGGCCGCCGCCCGAGCATGCGCTGGTCTCGCTGCTCGCCCTGAACGGCCTTCGCGTGTCAGAGGCCACCGGCACGGACATCGAGCACCTGGGCCTGGAACGCGGCCACCGGACCCTGACGATCACCCGTAAGGGCGGCAAGGTCGTCACCATCCCGCTCGCGCCACGCACCGCCCGGGCAATTGACCTGGCCATCGGCGAACGAACCGACGGACCGGTCTTCCTAGCCGCAGACGGCCGGCGGCTGGACCGGCACGGCGCCGGGCGGATCGTCCGCAAGACCGCCCGCCGCGCCGGGATCACCAAAGCCGTCACGCCGCACACGCTCAGGCACGCGTTCATTACCGCCGCGCTGGACGCCGGGGTTCCGCTGCGCGACGTCCAGGAGGCTGCCTCGCACGCGGACCCGCGGACCACGATGCGCTATGACCGGGCCCGCGGCAGCCTGGACCGGCACGCGACCTATATCGTCGCCGCCTACATCGCCGGCGCCGCCCGGTGCCTACATCGGCTGGCAGCAGTCCGCCTGGCGACACCGCGGCCAGGCGGACTGCTCATGACCAGCGCCAGTGGCTGCTCGGCGGTCACGGACCGCGTCCTTCTGGTGAACGCGAACCGCCGCTATGGACGAGTCACACTTCGCCCCGTTTACCGGCGATCGCCCCACCGAACAGGGCCCTTTGCGCGTTCTGGCAGGCGGAGATCCGGACGCAGCTGCTGTGCTCATCCGCTGCCAGCTGCGAGGCGCCCGGGAGCGGGGATCAGCGGGATTCCGTCCCTCGCCCGCCGCGACGTGCAGCACATCGACGACCCGGCCCCGGTCAGTGTCAGAGGCACTCACCCGCCGCGCATCGCTTTCCCATTCCGCGTCAGTACCGCCCGGCCAGCCAGCGCTGTATCGCGTGCTGCCCCGGCCAGGCTCACCCGAGCGTCCAGCGGCCCCGGTTACCGTCCTGCCCGGCGGGTAACATCTGCGCTGCGATCGTGGGGAGACAAACATGAAACTCACCTCTCATCTGCCGCCGGCCGAACGCGACCGGGTCGAGGGCCGGTTGCACAGCAACCTCATCGCCTGGCTGACCACCGTGCGCCCGGACGGGCAGCCAGTCACCGTCCCCGTCTGGTTCCTGCTGCGCGACGACGAGACGATCCTGCTCTACAGCAGGCCGGAGAAAGACAAGCTGCGCAACATCGCGGCCAACCCGAAGGTGAGCTTCGCGCTCGACGTCACCGACATCGGGCGCAACATCGTGCGCCTGGAGGGCACTGCCAGGCGGGCCCGCGACCAGCCGCCCGCGAACGAGCACCCCGCCTACCTCGCCAAGTACACCGAGCGCCTGGGGGCGATGTTCGGCACGCCCGAACAGTTCGCCACGCTCTTCTCGGCCGCGCTCATCATCACGCCGGCCAAACTGCATACCTGAGAGCCCCGGCGCGGGCCGGCCGCGCAGGACGGCCAGCCCCTGTCGAGGTGGTGGCGCAGCCAGGCCGCCATCGCGGTGCCGGCGTCCGCCATACGGCCGGGTGGGCGCAGAAGCCGATGACCTGCGTGCCAGGACCCACGCCGCACGAGCAAGGCTCGACCGCTCATACTCGGCCGGCGGCACGCAGAGTCCGAGGCGGAGATAACGCTGAGTGAACTGGCGGGTCAGTGGCCTACGCGCGAGATCCGCCGTTACGTACTGTTCCCAAATGCAGGTTCTCCGTCGGCGGGGGCACACATAACAGGTCGATCTGGACTGCGCGGCGAGCCCCGGGTCGGGTCCGGGGGATGACCGGTCATGGCCGATGTGAGCAGGGCTGGCGGCGTCAGTGACGGTCGGCGTGCATTCGGCCGATCTCTTCCCGTCCGGGCGGACGCTACGGCCCGCGCGAAGCTGGCGTTTGCGGAATGTTAACGCGTCCGGCGGATTCTTAAGCGGCTGTTAACGGCGAGAGTTTTACGATCTGGACAAGGAGCCCGGCGGCGGTCACGCCGCTGCGGGTGTGCTCCGGGCAGGCCCAGCTCAGCAACAGTGGACCGGAGGTTCTATGCATCGGCCTCAAGAGATACGGCGATCGCAGGCAGTCCTGTTCTGGTCCTGGGACGAACCGGGGCTGCGCGGCGGTCGTGCACGGATCGCCATGGCTCAGGACCGGCCCCGGAATAGGAGCTAGAGCATGTCTGGGCACAACTACCAGCCGCTGCGCGGCAGGGAGCCGACCGTGCCGGGGCACGCTGTGCCCCGCGCTGCACGGCCGCAGCTGCGCATCATCGGCAGTGGCCCGGATGACACGGTAGTGCGCAGAAAGCGGTTCGAGGTCGCGCACCCGGAGATCGTGATCACCCCGCCCAGGACGCAGGCCTCCATGTGGACCGCGCGCCGCGATGGCAAGACCCTCGCCAGCGGATATCATCTCGGTGCTCTCCTGGACACGCTAGGCCGGCTGCTCGCGAAGCAGCCATAAGGCGCCCGCCCTCACCGCAGGAACCGTGGCCGGTGCGGCATTCTCCCTCCTCAGCGCTCAGCTCCGGGTCCGGCACCGCCGCGGACTCCAGCGATCACACTTCGTGATCCCCGCAGACGCCGACGCGCGCACACTGCCGCCGATATGGCCGGGTCATGGGTGCGGATGGTCGACGGTCATGTCGACCACATAACGGGTCATTATGTGGCTCGAAGGGCGGAGGTAATTGAAGATCACCACATAATGCTGATGAGAAGGCATCTACCCAGCTGATCGGTGCGGCAGTGGTCCCGGGTTGCGGCATCTGGGCCGCCTGTGCCCTCACCGACGTCGAACCGGACCTGCCCTGGTGCCCAGCCGAGCCGGGGCCGGTTCGGTGGCGGCTTGCCTCGGCGATCGATCTCAACCCACCGTGAAGGTCTCGCTCAGCGCGGTGTCGCGTTCCGACGTCCCGACGAAGACGCGGTAGGTGCCGGGGGCCGTGAGCCATGCGTGCGTAGCCTCGTCGAAGTAGCTCAGTGGGTGGTTCGCCGCCGCCGGGTCGATCTTGAGGTGCACGATCGCCGAGCCGCCGGGCGCCAGGCTTACCTGGGCGTAGCCGACGAGCCGCTTCGGCGGCTCACCGGTGCTGGCCGGCAGCTCGACGTAGACCTCGGCGGTCTCGGTGCCCGGGCGCTGACCGGTGTTCGTGACGCGGAACTCGACCTGCACCTTCTCCAGCCGGGAGGCGTGCGCGTTCGGAGCGTGCACGCCGAGCTGGCTGTAGGCGAAGGTGGTGTACGACAGGCCATAGCCGAACGGGAACTGCGGTGCGATACCCTGCACCACTGCGGCGGCGGACCCGAGCCATGGCATGGTCACAGGTCCGCCCGTGGCGAGGACCACGATGGTGCGCGGGTTGACGGCGCTGACGGCGCTCACCAGGAGGTCCGCACTCTCGGGCAGCTTGAGCGAGACCCGGTCGCGCTCCTCGGTCTCGAAGTCGCGCACGTAGACGACTGCGACATCGGCGTGTTTCGCCGCCGCGACGGCCTGGGCGATGCCCGGCGACTGCACGCCAGCCGGCGTGCGCCACTGGAGCAGCAGCGTGCCGGGCTGCAGGTTGGTCAGCGGGTGCGTCGCGCGGTACTCGATGTGCAGGGCGTACTGCTGGCCGGCGGCCAGGTGCAGCACCGGGGACGTGACCGCGCGCCGCCCGGCCTGGCCGGTCATGTCGATCAACGTGGTTCCGTCCAGGCTGAGCGTCGCGTCTCCCCAGCCGGTCAGCGCCAGCCGGTAGTCGCCGGTCGCCGGCGGCGTCAGGAAGCCGTCGTACTTCACCGACTGCTGCTCGAGGAAGAAGTTGAATGGCGGCACCGGCACTTGGGTGCCCGCGCCAAGCCAGCCCGGGAAGGTGCTGGCGAAGCCGAGGTCGTAGTTGACCTGCCGCTCGACGCGGGTCACCGCGGGCGCGCCGCTGAACGTGGTGTTGTGCCAGTACTGCGCGGTCAATCCTGGGCCCGTCCCGCTCGCCGGGGACAGCACCGACGAGGGAACGGCGGTCATGTCCTCCGTCTCGATCATCGACGCCGCGTTGACCGGGTCGTTGCCCGGCGTGAACGTGACGGTGGCGCCCGACCCGGCGCGGGCGGTGATGCCCTCGAGGGTCGGCGTGCCGGTGGTCGGGGACACATACGCGGAGCCGCTCTCCGCCGCGAGAATGTTCGCGTCCGCGCCGATGACGGCGATGGACTTCGTCGAACCGGTCAGCGGCAGCACCCCGTCGTTCTTCAGCAGCGTGATGGCCTTGTCCTCGACCGCCCGGGCCACCGCGTCGTGCGCCGCGACCGGAATGGAGGTGGGCGTGTAGTCGGTGTCGAACACGCCGATGCGGAACATGGTGGTCAGAATGCGCAGCACCGCGTCGTCGACCAGCGCGAGGCTGGCCTGCCCGGACTGGACCGCGGCCAGCAGCGCGCCGTCGTAGACGGTCGTGGTACCGGTCTCCATGTCGTCGCCGCCGGACAGGCCCGGCAGCGTGTCGTGCAGGGCGCCGAAGTCACTCATCACGAAGCCGCTGAAGCCGATCTGGCCCTTGAGCACGGTGCGCAGCGTCATGGCGTTCTGGCACGAGTACTGTCCGTTGATCTTGTTGAACGAGCACATGACGGCGCCGAGGCCGGCCCGCTTGACGACCATCTCGAACGCCAGCGCGTACACCTCGCGGAGCGTGCGCTCGCTCATGATCGAGTTCTGTCCGGAGCCGCGATTGGTCTCCTGGTTGTTTGCGGTGTAGTGCTTCAGCGTGGCGATGACGTTGTGCGCCCGGAGCACGTCGGTGTAGACGCTGTTCAGGTCGCCGTTGAGGAACGGGTCCTCACCCTCGCTTTCGCTGACGCGTCCGCCCCAGGGCACCCGGTCGACGTCGGTGTCAGGGGCCAGGAGGACGTTCTGGCCGGTCTCGCGCACCTCCTCGGCCACCACGGTGGCGAATTCCCGCGCCACGCCGGGTGACCATGTGGCGCCCAGCGCCATCTCCGACGGCATCGCCGTCGCGTGACCGTCCGTGCCGGGCAGGGACCAGCCCCGGGGCGCGACCCCACCGCCGGCGTCAGCCATCTTCAACGCCGGGATGCCCAGGCGCGGGATCGGCGCGTTGTAGAACGCATACGGTGCCTCGCCCTGATTTCCGGTCATCAGGTCGATCTTCTCCGCGAGCGTCATCTGCTGCAGGAGCAGGCGCGCGCGCTCCTGCGGGGAGAGGTGCGTGTCGAGCCACGGCTGCGAACTGGCCGGCTGCGCTGGGCTGGCCGGAGCGGTCACCACCCCAACGGCAAGAACCACCGCCACCACTAGAGCCGCACTACCAAATGCCCGCCGCGCTGTCGCCATGGCGCCTCCCGCATCCGGCCCGATATGGGTGATATTACAGAAAGTCGCTCGTTCCTGCGGCAGGAATAGACGGCAACCTTGCAGCTCATTGGGCTGCCTGGCCTCGGCGCTGTTACCCGGAAGCGCGAGCTTCTGAAGAAGCCGGGAGCCATGCCGGCCGCCGGAATCTCCTCCGGGCTCGCCGCCATCGGCGGCACGGCCGACGGAGGAATGGCCGCGGGCACGATGTGCATCATCGCCGCGCCAGCAGTCGCCGCAGCCGTCCCCGGATACCTGATCTACCGGCCCACCCCCTGGCTGTCTTCCAGCGCCCCACCAGCCACAGCGATCCGCCCAGCACCGTTCCGCGGATAACCATACTGCTAGCAACAGGTGCCGCGTGCTGCGCACCGCCTTCGTAACAACGCCTGGATCAGTCATGTCTGGAGTTGAACGTACAGAACTGGATGATCCGCGCGCTCCCATGAGCGCGGCGACAAATCTTTGCTGGCGCACCGAGTCGGCAGGGAGAGTGTGGATAGTGCTACCGGCGCGGCTTCCCTGATCTTGACGTGATGGGCGCGTAGCGTCGGGAGCCTGGGTCCCGGCCTGACCTCCGATTCGGCTGACGCCGCTCGGGTTGTCTTGCGAAACGA
>WNGK01023956.1_pt1 | contig 10824 bp, 9 predicted proteins | sample 5400601 | NCBI WGS metagenome assembly WNGK01 (sample SAMN13153376, study PRJNA577476) | soil metagenome | isolation source: 60 cm soil or saprolite under Garry oak tree replicate 1 | place: USA:California | collected 2016-06-15
AGGTCGTGCTCGTCTCGAGTCGGGACCCGCGCGACTTCGGCGCACGGTTCCGCCGGACCAGCGCTGTCGGCTTCATCCCGAAAGACGACCTCTCCGGGGAGACGCTGAAGGAGCTGCTGAAGGGCTCGTCATGAAAACCTTCCAGGTAGCGCTGCTCGTCGCGGGCGCCTGGCTCGGCGTTGTCGCCTACCAGGTCCAGATCGACAACCTCGGGGGCTACACCACGCCGGCTCGCGCCTGGGCGATCGTCATCGGGGCCTGGCTCTTCCTCGTCGCAGGCGTCGTCGCCTGGTCCCGAAGGCCGACCAACCGACTCGGACCCCTGATGGCCGCGGGGGGACTGGCTCTGCTCCTACGCCAGCTCCGCTACAGCCATAACTCAGTCCTGTTCACGACCTTCTTCGTGGTCGGAGAGGCCGCCTACTGGGTCGTCGCTATGGCCGTTTTCGCGTATCCCTCCGGGCGCGTGATCGACCGGGCGGAGCGCATCGTGATCAAGCTCGGTTTCGGAGCGACGATCGCGTTCACCGTTGCCATCCTCCTGTTCTACGACGGCAGCCGCCCATTGCGCTTCTTCGATCCCGCCCCGCGGAAGAGCGCCCTTCTCGTGCACGGCAACGGCGACGCTGCTCTTGCGATCCAGAAGGCGTTCGTCATCGTCGTCTGGGGAGTTCTGGCGGCCGCCGCGATCGCTCTCCTGATCCGGAAACTCGTGCTGGCCACGCCGCGCGCGCGGCGGATCCTTGCGCCTCTCTTCATCGCGGCGATTGCCGTTGGGCTGCGAGCCGTATTCGAAAGCGCGTTCACCTTCGGCAGCCCGCCGGCTCAAGTGCGTGACTACCTCTTCTGGTGGCAGATCGCCGCCTTCATCGCGCTCCCCGTCGCCCTCCTGGCCGGCTTCCTGCGCGCGCGGCTCGCTCGGGCAAGCGTCGGCGATCTGGTACTCGAGCTCGAGCACACGCCGCCACAGGGTCTCCGCGACGCATTGAGTCGAGCGCTCGGCGATCTGACCCTCGAGATCTTCTTCTGGCTGCCGGAAAAAGGGACATTCGTCGACGCAGCAGGGCGTAGCGTCGAGCTTCCCGCCGAAGGCGATCGCACGATCACGATGCTGGAACAAGACGGAGAACCCATCGCTGCACTCGTTCACGACCCCTCGCTGGTCGACGAACCGAAGCTGGTCGGAGCCGCAGGTGCAGCCGCGCGTCTCGCTCTCGAGAACGCGCGCCTGCAGGCCGAAACGCGAGCGCAGCTCGAAGAGGTGCGGCAGTCGCGTGCCCGGATCGTTACGGCAGCCGATCAGGAGCGGCAGCGGATCGAGCGCGACATCCACGACGGCGCGCAGCAGCGACTCGTCGCACTCGGCCTCCAACTGCGGAGCGCGCAGAGGCGCATCGACAACAGCTCCGATCCCGAGGTCGAAAAGTTGTTGAACGCCGCCGTCGACGAGTTGAAGGTTGCAGTCGAGGAGCTACGTGAGCTTGCGCACGGCGTGCACCCTGCAATCCTCACCGAGGACGGTCTGGCAGCCGCACTCGAGTCGCTGATCAGCAGGACCCCGTTTCCCGTCGAGCTGGAAGCGGACGAGGAACGGTTGCCCGCACCGGTTGAGGCGACGGCCTACTTCCTGGCCTGCGAGGCACTCGCCAACGTCGTCAAGCACTCCGAGGCGTCGCGCGGGAAGATTCGCGCGCACCGTCACAACGGCCTGCTCGTCGTCGAGGTGGAGGACGACGGAATCGGCGGGGCGAACGCCTCGAACGGTTCCGGGCTGCGTGGTCTTGCAGATCGGGTCGAAGCGCTCGGCGGCACCTTTCGCGTCCACAGCCCCGCCGGTCGAGGAACACGAGTCGTCGGAGAGATCCCGTGCGAGTCGTAGTCGCAGAAGACTCGGTGCTGTTTCGAGAAGGTCTGGTGCGCGTCCTCGCAGAGGCCGGGTTCGAGGTCGTAGCTCAGGTCGGCGATGGAGCGGCACTGCACCACGCCGTCATCCGCACGCGACCCGATGTCGCGATCGTCGACGTTCGCATGCCCCCGACGCAGACCGACGAAGGGGCACGCGCGGCGAAAGAGATCAGGGAGCGATACCCGGAGGTCGGCCTGCTTGTCCTCTCACAGGTGGTCGAGGCGAGGCACGCCATGGACCTTCTCAGCGAGAGTCCGGAAGGGTTTGGCTACCTGCTGAAGGACCGGGTCATCGAGATCGACGATTTCCTCGAGGCCGTCCGCCGCGTCGGTCGCGGCGGTACCGCGATCGACCCCGAGGTCGTCGCGCAACTGTTCGGCCGCCGCCGCGCCCAGGATCCGCTGGAGCACCTGACGGCGCGCGAACGAGAAGTGCTGTCCCTGATGGCGGAAGGGCGGTCGAATCGGGGCATCTGCGACAAGCTCGTACTCAGCCCAAAGACGGTGGAGTCGCACGTGAACAACATCTTCACCAAGCTCCGTCTCGGACCGGCTCCGGACGACCATCGCCGCGTCCTGGCGGTCCTTGCTTTCCTTAAGTAAGCGAGGCGTCGCTAAGATCCCCGAGTCCTGGCCGTCGACAAGGAGCTGACCAGCGTGGCGAAGATGCTGTTCCGATTGCCCCAGGCGATGCGGGTGATCGAGAACCCGAGCCCCGAGCAACTCAAGGAGCTCACAGCGAAGATGCCGACCGCGCGCCCGACGAAGTACGGGAACCTGAACGTGCAGACAGAGGTACTCGCGCGCTCCAAGCGTTCCACGTTCCTCGTCACCGACGAGCCGGACGGCCAGAACCAGGCGCTGTCGACCGACGACGCGGCCAAGTGGACCGAACGGCAGGACGAGTACATCGCCGGGCAGGAGATGGTCGTGATCGACGGCTATATCGGCACCGATCCGGAGTTCCGAACTGCCACCCGCCTCTATGTCGAAGCGGCGAACGCGAACATCGCCGGCATGCAGCAACAGCTCTACTTCGGCCCGCCAGAGGACGACTTCGAGCCCGAGTTGACCGTGATCTACACGCCGAACCTGGTGGCGAGCGGATTTCCGGACGACCGGCTGATCCTGGTCGACCTCGAGCAGGGCGTGACGCGCGTCTTCAACTCGGATTACTTCGGCGAGTCGAAGAAGGGCGGCCTGCGGATGTGGAACAAGCTCGTCTACGACCGAGGCGGCCTCCCGCTGCACGCCGGCTGCAAGATCATCCCGACGGACGACGGAGACAAGGTCTGCCTGACTGTCGGCCTTTCCGGCACAGGCAAGACGACGACGACGTTCACGAGGCAGAACGGTTCGCTCCCGGTGCAGGACGACTTCGTCGCATGGATGTCGGACGGCCGGGTCTACGTGACCGAGAACGGCTGTTTCGCAAAGACGTACGGTCTCAATCCCGAGGACGAGCCGACGATTTACGCCGCGGTCACGCAGCCCGACTCCTATCTCGAGAACGTTTCGCAGAAAGGCGACGAGGTCGACTTCTACGACGAGAGCTACACGCAGAACGGACGCGCGACCTTCCCATTCAGCGTGATCGAATCTGCGGCCGACCTCGAGATCGACAACGCCCACTTCCTGCTCATCCTCAATCGAAACGAGAACGTCATCCCGGCGGTCGCGAAGCTCGAAGGGCCGCAGGCAGCGGCTTATTTCATGCTGGGCGAGACGAAGGGCACTGCGGCGGGCGGCGCCGACGAAGCCGGCAAGTCACTGCGCGTACCTGGGACGAATCCGTTCTTCCCGATGCTGCACGACCTGCAGGGCAACCGCTTTCTCGAGTTGCTGGAGGAGCACCCGCTCGAGGTGTATCTGATGAACACCGGACGCGTGGGCGGGCCCGAGGAGGACGACCGCTCGAAAAAGGTGCGCATCAAGCACTCGTCCGCAATCGTGAAGGGCATCGCAGAGAGCACGATCGAGTGGGAGCGCGACCCCGATTTCGGTTATCTCGTGGCAGCGGTCGTTCCCGGCATCGACGACGTCGAGGTGCTCCAGCCGCGCAGGCTCTACGAGCGAACGGGACGCGCAGAGGACTACCGGGCACAGGTGCAGCGGCTGAAGTCAGAGCGCACCGAATTCCTCGGAGAGTTCGCCAGTCTCTCCGTCGAGATCGTCGCCGCAGTCAGCTAGGCGCTTTCGCCGGATAGTTCCCTCGGCCGAGGGTTATAGGCCGAGTGGCCTACCCCGATAAGGGGGTAATGGGACTCGCAACGCATAAAGGCGAGGTGAGGCTTGGCCTCTCCGCGATCGTTGCGTCTGCGGTCCTGTACGGCGCGATCGTGCTGTTCGGCGTCGGGTCTGCATCCCCATCAGCTCCCGACGCCGCCGCCCGCGATCCGCATGCGTCGGCCGTGCTGATTCAGCCGCACGCCGACACCGTCTCAGGCTCCGTGCAGAGGCTGCCGCAGGCTTCGCCGGAGCCGAGACGGCACCGCTCGCACGCACGATCGACTCGACCGCGCGCCGGGGCCGTGCCGTCACAAACGTCGTCGGCGCCGTCCGCGCCGTCGACGGTCGCCGGCCCGGCGCCGGCATCCCCGCGCGTAACCGAATCCGAGCCGCCGAGCGTCACCGGCTCCACGATCGCCACCCCGGCGGCAGAGCCCCTGCCTTCAGCGCCGCTACCGGTGGTTCCGTTGCCGTCGGTGACGGTGCCTGTTCCCGAGCTGCCGGCCCCGCTGACCGAACCGCCGGCATCGCTGCCACTACCCCTGCTTCTCCCCTGAGCTAGCCTCGGCGGCGTGATCGCCGCACCCGATCCACCTCTCACCGACGGCGTCGTTACCCTGCGGCAATGGGACGAGCGAGACGTGCCCACTCTCGTCGAGTGCATCGACGGCGACGAGGAGATGATTCGCTGGATGGACGCGATCCCGCAGCCGTATCTGGATTCCGAAGCGCGCACGTGGATCCAGCAGGCCTCTTCCTTCTGGATCCACGTGCGCGCTTCGGAATCCAGATACGGCTGCGGGATCGACGAGCGTGTCGGAGAGGTCGGCTACTGGTTGCGCTCGGACGCGCGAGGGCGAGGGCTGACGAGCCGTGCAGTTCGCCTCGTCTCACGCTGGTCCTTCGAGGAGCTGGGCTGCGAGCGGCTGCAGTTACGTGCGGACTCAGACAACGCCGCGTCTCAGCGCGTTGCCGGGAAGACGGGCTTCACCCGCGAGGGCGTGCTCCGGTCGGTGCACTTCAATCCGCGGCAGCAGCGCCGCGTGGATTTCGTGATGTTCTCGCTGCTCCCCGGCGAGCTCGACTAGATCTGCCAGCTCGAGTCGCGCAACACCGGAACGCGCTCGCCGTCGCGCGTGATTCCGGTCACGTCGACCTCGGCCGAGCCGATCATGAAGTCGACGTGAATGCTGGACCGGTTCAGCCGCTCGCTGTCCTCGTCGCCGACCGCGGCGTCGTAAGCCGAACCGAGTGCGACGTGACTCGCGGCGTTCTCGTCGAGGAGCGTGTCGTAGAAGACCGTGTCGAGAGGACCGATCCGACCTTCCCGGTCGACGAGGGCGAGCTCGCCGAGGCGTGCGCCGCCATCGTCCTGCGCGACCATCGCACGCAGCGTTTCGGCGCCCGACTCCGCCTCGATCTGCACCGCACGGCCACCTTCGAAGCGCACCGTCAGCCCATCGATGATCCGGCCCTGTGTCGTGAGCGGCTTGGTCGCGCGGACGACACCCTCGGTGCGCTCAGGATCGGGTGAGGTGAAGACCTCCTCGGTCGGAAGGTTCGCCATGTGGGGGATTGCGTCGACTGTCGCGTCTCCACCGCCGATCCAGCGCGAGGTCGGCAGCAGTCCGACGGTCAGGTCGGTACCCGGCCCATCGAGGTGAATCGCGTCGAACTGCAGGTCGGTCAGGCGCTGCGCCACGCCCTTCAGGATGTTGCTTCGATCTCGCCAGGAGGCCTCGGGATCGTCTTCGTCCAGGCGGCAGACGTGAACGATCTGCTGCCAGAGCTTCTCGAGCGCCGCTTCCGGCTCGAGGTCCGGAAAGACGAGCTCGGCCCATTTGTCGGACGGCCCGGGCGCGACGCACCAGTTCACGGTGCGCTCGTTGATGACCGTCGTCCATTCCTTCACGCGGGGGAAGACGTCGCGGCCGAGCCGTTCCGGATCCAGATCGTCGTAGAGATGAGGCTCGATCGGACCGCTGAGGGAGATCGTCGCTCCGCGCTCCTCGCCGAGCCGCAGGGCTCTCTCGCCATACCAGGGAGGGACGAACTCGAGCATGTCGTCGGCCGCGTAGAGAACGCGTTCGCGCTTGAGGTGCGGATCCCAGTAGTAGACGTCGACGAATTTCGCGCCGCGCCTGTACGCGCTCGCGGTGATTGCTCGCGTGAGCTCCTCCTTCCCGAGCCCCGAGCCGATGTCGAGGATCTGGCCTTTCTGAACATTGGCGCCGAAATTGACGAGCAGGTCGGCGAGGCGTTCGACTCGGGAGGTCATGGGGAGGCGATGCTAGCTGGGCCGCGAATGGCTCTGCATGAAGACTATTCATGCCATCGAGCGTTTTCTCAACTCGCCCGCGCTCAGCGAGGGGACCAGGCGTTCATATCGGCACGACGTCGAGGAGTTCGGTGGCTGGTTGCAACGACGGAACCTGGGCCTCGGCGACGTGGACGTCAGAGTGCTCACGGATTACGTGGCCGAGCTCGGGCGCGCGCGTCCGCGGAAGCTTGCTCCGGCCACGATCGCCCGGAAGATCGCAGCGATCCGCAGCTTTCTCCGGTTCACCCTCGGTCCGACGAACGTGCCGGACGCCTCCCTGGCGCCGCGACCTCCGAAGCGGCTGCCGGACACGCCGAAGACGGCGGACATCGAGGCTGCGCTCGACGCACTGATCGGCGACGGACCGCTGCCGCTCCGCAATCGGGCCCTGGTCGAGCTCGTCTATTCGGCAGGGCTGCGAAGCGCCGAGGCAGTCGGGCTCGATCTCGCCGACGTGGACTTCGACCGCGAGCAGCTTCACGTGCGCGGCAAGGGCGGCAAGGAGCGAATCGTGCCCCTGGGAGAGACGGCCGGCCAGCTCGTCGCGCAATACCTTCACGAAGCGCGCCCCGAGCTGGCGGCTGGCGCGGAGAACGCGCTGTTCCTGTCGGCGCGCGGTCGTCGTCTCGACACATCGACGCTGCGCCGAGTGTTCGCGCATCCCCACAGCCTGCGCCACGCGTTTGCGACCCATCTGATGGAGGGTGGCGCGGACCTGCGCACGATCCAGGACCTGCTCGGCCACAGCTCCCTCTCGACCACGCAGCTGTACAGCCACGTAGACGGCCGCCGCCTGAGGCGGGTCTACGACAAGGCGCACCCGCGGTCCTGACGTCCCGGCGCCCGCGGGACATGTCGGGGACTGTCCCCGTCATGGCCACGAGAGCGTTGGCCTTTTCAGGGCATCCCGGACAGGTCCTCTGCAACGGAAGTGTGGCTTTTCTTCCACAGACCTGGCGGGCCGCGACAGTTCAGTGCATCGTTCTGGCGTTCTAGGCGGGAGGGCGGCGCAAGAATGGCCGCGATCTCGTCCGGTTACCCGCGCGCGCAAAACCGGTCAAAGGCAGGCGATTAGGCGCTCGCCACGAAACCGTGCCGCGATGGAACGTTCTGCACGCGATCCCGAAGTCGAGGGCTTTCTCGCGCTGCTGGCAACCCGGCGCGCGCCGAAGACGGTCGACGCCTATCGCCGCGACCTTGCCGCACTCGCGGCCTGGCTCGATCGCCCCGTGGGGCGGATCACGACCGAGCAACTCGAGCACTACATCGCCGAACTGCGCGCCGCCGGACTATCGCCGTCGACCATCGCACGGCGTGTGGCCGCCATCCGCACCTTCTTCCGCCACCAGGCACTGCTCGGCACCCGCACCGACAATCCCGCGGCCGAGCTCGATCTACCGCGACGCCGGCGCACACTTCCGCGCACGCTCTCCCCGGCGGAAGCCGAACGGCTCGTCGAAGCGGCGAACGGGACTACACCGCGGGCTCTGCGCGACCGGGCTCTCGTCGAGCTGCTGTACGGCGCGGGCCTGCGGGTCAGCGAGGCCGTCGGCTTGCAGAAGTCGAGCGTCGACCTCGATGCGCGCATCGTCCGCTGCATCGGCAAGGGCTCGAAGGAGCGCATCGTCCCGATCGGCCGGCAGGCGGCCCAGGCACTGCGCCGTTACCTGGGGCGGGGCCGCCCGTTCCTGGACGTACGACACCGACCCGAGCTGTTCCTAAATGCGAAAGGCGGCGGGCTGACACGTGCGGGCGCCTTTCTGATCCTCCGCAAGCTCGCAGCCAAGGCCGGGCTCGAGCCGGAAAGAGTCCATCCGCACTTGCTTCGTCATTCCTTCGCCACGCATCTGCTCGAGGGCGGGGCCGACCTACGTTCGGTCCAGGAGATGCTCGGGCACGCGGATCTTGCGACGACCGAGCTGTACACACACGTATCCGATCGGCGCCGTCGGGAGTTGTATTTCCAGGCGCATCCCCATGCGCGCAGAAAAACGAAGTAGGGAGCCATGCACCTCGATCCGAACATCGCCCTGCTGATCACGATCACTTGCGTAGTCGGGTACCTGATGACCATCGCGGGGCTGAGCAAGAGCGCACTCGAATTGAGACGGCGGCAGCGCGTGTGCCCGAGCTGCGGGCGTGAGATCCGGGCGCGCGTCTGCCACTCCTGCACCAACTAGGTCAGGACTTCGCCGCCGCCCGTTTCTTCAGATCGCCCGCAACGGTGCGGGCGGCGTTGCGGAGCTCGCCTTCCTGTTCGTCGTCCTCCGCGAGGCCGCTGAGCAGGACGATCGTTTCGCGCTGAGGCGACCCATTCCGAAGACAGACGACCGCGAGACGCCGAACTGCCTGATTCGCGTCCGTGGTCACCAGCGTATGCAGGACGGGCCGAATCGCATTGACGACGCTCGGGCTGTCCTTCGACAGGAGCTGGACGGACAGGAGCGCGGAGCCGCGCGCCGCCGGGCTCTCGTCGTCGAGCCCACGCCGAAGGAGCTCGAGCTTCTGACGGAAACGGAACTGGCCAATTGCCCGATACGCGACGGCCCGCTCCCGATAGTCGCTGCTTCGGGCGGCAGACTCGAGCTCGTCGTCCCATTCCTGCCGCAGCGTGGCCAGCTCGCGCTCGGCACCCGACTGCGCGAGCTCGTCGGCCTGGGCGGCTGCCTCGACGAGGGACATGCAGCGCGGCACTCTAGCGCGCTGTCGATAGAGTCCGGCGCCGTGGCCCACAGAGTGACGCTCATTCCCGGGGACGGCACCGGGCCCGAGTTGACCGAGGCAACGCGCCGGGTCCTCGAGGCCACGGGCGTGGAGTTCGACTGGGACGTGCGGGAAGCCGGCGCCGACGTGATGGAGAAATACGGCGGCAACCCGCTTCCGGACGAAGTTCTCGAGGCGATTCGTGAGACCGGCGTGGCGCTCAAAGGCCCGATCACGACCCCGGTCGGCGGCGGCTTCCGCTCGGTCAACGTCGCGCTGCGCAAGAGCCTCGATCTCTACGGTCAGGTGCGGCCCTGCAAGACGTACCCCGGCGTGCGCACGCGCTTCGACGACGTCGACCTGATCATCGTGCGCGAGAACACCGAGGATCTCTACGCCGGCATCGAGTACGAGCAGGGCTCCAACGAGGTGCGCGAGCTGATCGACTGGATCAAGGCGCACGGCGGCAACCTCGCACACGACGACGCGGGCATCTCGATCAAACCGATCTCTGTCACGGGCACGCGGCGGATCGTCCAGTTCGCGTTTGACTACGCGCGTCGCAACGACCGCAGCAAGGTCACGGCGGTGCACAAGGCGAACATCATGAAGTTCTCCGACGGCCTGTTCCTCCGAGTCGCGCAGGAGGTCGCCGCGGAGAACGACGACATCGAGTTCAACGACCGGATCGTGGACAACATGTGCATGCAGCTCGTCCAACGCCCGGAGGAGTACGACGTGCTCGTGCTGCCAAACCTCTACGGCGACGTCCTTTCCGATCTCTGCGCCGGGATGATCGGTGGGCTGGGGCTCGCCCCGGGCGGGAACTTCGGCGAAAGCATCGCGATCTTCGAGCCGACGCATGGCTCCGCGCCGAAATACGCCGGCCAGAACAAGGTCAACCCGATGGCGCAGATGCTCTCGGGAATGCTGATGCTTCGTCACCTCGACGAGCGTGAGGCCGCGGACAACCTCGAGCGTGCGATCGGCGATGTCATCCGAGAGGGGAAGAGCGTCACCTACGACATGAAGCCGACACGCTCCGACCCAAGCGCCGTCGGCACCAGCCAGGTGGCAGATGCGATCATCGAGAAGCTCGGAGTGCGCGTATGAGACGAAGGGTGACCGTCGTCGGCGCCGGGAACGTCGGTGCCACGTGCGCGCAGGTCCTGGCTGCGCACGATTACGCCGACGTCGTCCTCGTCGACATCAAGGAAGGCCTCCCACAGGGGAAGGCTCTCGACATCAACCAGATGGGCGCGGTGCTGGGCTATGAACCGCGAGTCACCGGGTCGAACAGCTACGACGAGACCGCCGGCTCCGACGTCGTCGTCATCACGGCAGGCCTCCCTCGCTCGCCGGGAATGAGCCGGGACGACCTCGTCGCGACGAACGAGAAGATCGTCAGGGACGTGACGGAAAAGGCGATCGAGAAGAGCCCGGACGCGATCCTGATCGTCGTCTCCAATCCTCTCGATGCCATGTGTCAGGTTGCGAAGAACGTGTCCCTCTGGCCGAAGCAGCGAGTGTTCGGAATGGCGGGAATCCTCGACACCGCGCGCTTCTCGACCTTCATCGCCTGGGAGACGCAGGCGTCCGTCAAGGACGTCACCGCGATGGTCCTCGGGGGTCACGGCGACCAGATGGTTCCGGTCGTCAGCGCCACA
>WNGK01008255.1_pt1 | contig 10821 bp, 11 predicted proteins | sample 5400601 | NCBI WGS metagenome assembly WNGK01 (sample SAMN13153376, study PRJNA577476) | soil metagenome | isolation source: 60 cm soil or saprolite under Garry oak tree replicate 1 | place: USA:California | collected 2016-06-15
GCTGATCGCCCTGATCCGCCGGCACAGCGCCACTCCGTCCATGTCCGGCAGCCGCAGGTCCAGCAACACCACGTCCATGCCGACCAGGCGGTCGAGCACGTCCCGGCCCTCGGCGAGCCGCTCAACGGCGAACCCGCGCCGGTGCAACGCGGGAACCAGCGCCTCGACCACCTGGTCGTCGTCCTCGACCAGCAACATCCGCACGTGTCGTCCCTCCCCAGCACCACGATCGCATCGCGCGGCCAGTCCCACCAGCTTGGCGCACGATCAGCGACAGCGGCCCAGGAAAAGTGCCGTCAAGCCGGATGTTTCACTTCTTTCGCCGGAACAGCATGGTCAGCGGGTCGTACTTGCGGTCCACAACGCGCTCTTTCATCGGAATGAGCGCATTGTCCGTGATATGAATTCCTTCCGGGCAGACCTCGGTGCAGCACTTCGTAATGTTGCAGAAGCCGAGGCCGTGGTCGGCCGTTGCCGCCGGCACCCGGTCGGCCGTGTCCAGCGGGTGCATCTCCAGTTCGGCGATGCGCATCAGGAACCGGGGGCCGGCGAAGGACTCCTTGTTCTCCTCGTGGTCCCGCAGCACGTGGCACGTGTTGTTGCACAGGAAGCATTCGATGCACTTGCGGAATTCCTGCGAGCGCTCGACGTCGACCTGCTGCATCCGGTACTCGCCGGGCGCGACGCCCTCGGGCGGCTGGAAGGACGGGATCTCCCGTGCCTTCTGGTAGTTGTACGACACGTCCGTGACCAGGTCGCGGATCACCGGGAAGGTGCGCATCGGCGTCACCGTGATGACGTCCCGCTCCTCGAAGATCGACATCCGGGTCATGCACATCAGCCGGGGCCGGCCGTTGATCTCGGCCGAACACGAACCGCACTTGCCCGCCTTGCAGTTCCACCGCACCGCCAGGTCCGGCGCGTCGGTGGCCTGCAGCCGGTGGATGACGTCGAGCACGACCTCACCCTCGTTGACCTCGATCGCGTAGTCGACGAGCTCGCCCTTGTCCGAATCGCCGCGCCACACCCGGAAATGCGCCAGGTACGCCATGTCAGTCCTTCTTTCCACGGTGACCGGTGAGCTCGCCCGGCGTGAAGTACTTCTCCAGTTCGTCGTACTCGAACAGCGCCAGCAGGTCCTCACGCATCGGGATCTGGTCCTCGTGCGCCAACCGGATGGCGTCGCCGTCGGCGGTGCTGTCCGTGCTGTCCAAGCTGCACACCAGCAACTGCTTGCGCCAGGTGGGCTCCATCCGGGGATGGTCCTCGCGGGTGTGGCCGCCCCGGCTCTCGGTGCGCTCCAGCGCCGCCTTCGCGACGCACTCGCTCACCAGCAGCATGTTGCGCAGGTCGATGGCCAGGTGCCAGCCGGGGTTGAACTGCCGGTGGCCCTCGACGACCACCTTGGCCGCCCTGGCCTTCAGCTCCCGCAGTCGCGCGACCGCCTCGGCCACCTCGCCCTCGCGCCGGATGATGCCGACCAGGTTGTTCATCATCTGCTGCAGGTCGTGGTGCACGGTGTAGGGGTTCTCGCCGGGATCGCCGTCGTCGGCACCATCGAACGGGGTGACCGCGGAGCGGGCCGCCGCGTCCACGTCCGCCTCGCTGACGACCGGACGCTCGGCCAGGCCGGCCACGTACTCGACCGCGCCGGCGCCGGCCCGGCGGCCGAACACCAGCAGATCGGACAGCGAGTTGCCGCCCAGCCGGTTGGAGCCGTGCATGCCGCCGGCCACCTCACCGGCCGCGAACAGGCCCGCGAGGCCGACCGCGGCCTCGGTGTCCGGATCGACTTCGATACCACCCATCACGTAGTGGCAGGTCGGGCCGACCTCCATCGGCTCGGCCGTGATGTCCACATCGGCCAGTTCCTTGAACTGGTGGTACATCGAGGGCAGCCGGCGCTTGATCTCCTCGGCCGGCATGCGGCTTGAGATGTCCAGGAACACGCCGCCGTGCGGTGATCCCCGGCCGGCCTTGACCTCGGCGTTGATCGCCCGCGCCACCTCGTCCCGAGGCAGCAGGTCCGGAGTGCGCCGGTTGTTCTCCTGGTCGGTGTACCAGCGGTCGGCCTCCTCCTCGGTCTCGGCGTACTGCCCCTTGAACACCTCGGGGACGTAGTCGAACATGAACCGCTTGCCCTCGGAGTTGCGCAGCACTCCCCCGTCGCCGCGCACGCCCTCGGTGACGAGGATGCCCTTCACGCTGGGCGGCCAGACCATGCCGGTCGGGTGGAACTGGACGAACTCCATGTTGATCAGCCGGCCGCCGGCGCGCAGGGCCAGTGCGTGACCGTCGCCGGTGTACTCCCACGAGTTCGACGTGACCTTGAAGGACTTGCCGATCCCGCCGGTGGCCAACACGATGGCCGGCGCCTCGAACAGCACGAACCGGCCGGACTCGCGCCAGTACGCGAACGCCCCGGAGATCCGGTTCTCGTTGTCCTTCAACAGGTCCGTGACCGTGCACTCGGCATAGACCTTGAGGTTGGCCTCGTAGTCGCCGGTTTCTCTGTGGTCGTCCTGTTGCAGCGACACGATCTTCTGCTGCATCGTGCGGATCAGTTCCAGCCCGGTCCGGTCACCGACGTGCGCCAGTCGCGGGTAGGTGTGACCGCCGAAGTTGCGCTGGCTGATCCTGCCGTCCGCGGTGCGGTCGAACAGCGCCCCGTAGGTCTCCATCTCCCAGACGCGGTCCGGCGCCTCCTTGGCGTGCAGCTCGGCCATCCGCCAGTTGTTCAGGAACTTGCCGCCGCGCATGGTGTCGCGGAAGTGCACCTGCCAGTTGTCGTTCTCGTTGACGTTGCCCATGGACGCCGCGCAGCCGCCCTCGGCCATCACCGTGTGCGCCTTGCCGAACAACGACTTGCAGATCACCGCGACCCGCATGCCCTGCTGCCGCGCCTCGATGGCGGCCCGCAGGCCGGCGCCGCCGGCTCCGATCACCAGCACGTCGTACGCGTGCCGCTCGACCTCGGTCATTTTCCCTACCCAACTCAGAAGAAACGAAGGTCCGTGATCGTGCCCGACGCGACCAGTCTGATGTAGAGGTCGGTCAGCGAGATCCACACCAGTGAAGCCCACGCCAGTTGCATGTGGTAGCCGTTGAGCTTCGACACGAACATCCATGCCTTGTACCGCAACGGATGCCGCGAGAAGTGCTTGAGCTTGCCGCCCATGATGTGCCGACAGGAGTGGCACGACAGGGTGTACGTCCAGATCAACGCGATGTTGATCAGCAGCACGAGCGTGCCCATACCGGCGTGACCCCAGTTGCCGTTGTGGTCACGGAACGAGATGACCAGGTCGTAGGTCAGGATCACCGCGAAGACCATGGCGACGTACCAGAAGTACCGGTGGATGTTCTGCATGATCAGCGGGAAGCGCCGCTCACCGGTGTACTTCTTGTGCGGCTCGGCGACCGCGCAGGCCGGCGGCGAGCCCCAGAACGACCGGTAGTAGGCCTTCCGGTAGTAGTAGCAGGTCAGCCGGAAGCCCATCGGGAACACGATGATGATCAGGCCGGGCGTGACCGGCGCGATGCTGCCGAACCAGCCCCAGCCGCTGCCCGGCACGCAGTTTCCGGTCAGGCACGGCGAGTACAGCGGGGAGATGTAAGGCTCCCAGAAGTAGTCGGCGTTGATCAGGACGGCCCAGGTCAGGTAGACGACAACGATCGACAGGAGGCCCGCGGTCACCAGCGGCGAAAGCCACCATCGGTCGGTCCGCAACGTGCGAGCTTCGATCCGCGCCCGACCGGGAGCGCCCACGCCAGTGGTCGTCATGTTCTCCTCGTTCTCGTGATGGACCACCTCGTCATGGCCATCACGAGCCACCCGCTGGCGATGCTGCCGACGGACGCCTCCGACACCTTCGTCGTCGGCGCCGAGTCACAGCGCCGGGTCGTACGGTGTATCCGGGACCACAACAACGTCGGGTTTACCACCAGGACCGACGCGTTGGTTCGGCGGGGTAGGCCGCCCGCGCGTCACCGTAGTACGACCGCAGCATTGCGAATCGTCCGGTATGCGTACTGTTCGGCGGCACCGAATCGTGTCAGTCGGCCCTGTTTCACCCGTTGTGACAAGCGACACAGGCGGTGTCGCCGCCGGAGCCCGGATGCCAGCGGCGTGACCAGCGCCTTCCCCAGGCTGAGCAGCGCGGATGCGGCGCCGCACGGCACTGGAGCGCGGTTCGGTGGAGTTCCGGTGTCTGCAACGCCACAACCCGATCAGGTGGCCGGGTCAGGCGTACCGGGCCAGCGCCTCGGCGATCGAGTCGACGACCGGCACACCCGCCGCCTTCAGCGCCTGCCGGCTCGTCACGCCGGTGGTGACCAGCACGCACCGGGTACCGGCGGCCTCGGCGGCCGCCGCGTCGTCGAGCACGTCGCCGACCACCAGCACGTCGGCCGGATCGACGCCGATGGCGCTCAGGTGCTCGATCAGGTGGTCGGTCTTGCCGTGGCCGCCGGTGTCCACCCGCAGGCCGTCGATCCGGGTGAACAGGCCGGTCAGGCCGTACTCGGTCACCAGCGACACCAGCTCGTCGTGGAACCACATGGACAGCAACGACTGCCGGCCGCCGTCGGCCTGCCAGCGACGCAGCTCGTCCGGGATGCCGGGGGCCAGCCGGGTGGTGGGCAGGAGCGTGCGGTAGGCGGCGTGGTAGTGCCGGTCGATCTCAATCCAGTCCTGAGTGGACAGTTCGCGGCCGAGCAGGTCCCGGTAGCAGTCCAGCAACGGCCGGCGATAGATCGACCGCCAGTACGCCAGCCCGATCGGGTGCCGCCCGAACGCGGCGCACACCGCGTTGACCGACGCCACGACGGCGTCGTTGTCATCCAGGATCGTGCCGTTCCAGTCCCAGACGACATGGGTGACGGCCCGGCCACGACGGGGTGGTTCGCTGTGCACCGAACCACCCTATCGTGACCGCCGGACACTCAGGCCGGGAACGGGAAGGCGACGAAGCAGTTCGGCGCCTTGGCGTGTGCCGGGTCGAGCGCGTTGAACACGTCCTGAATGGTCACCTGGTCGTACGCCAGGTCGGCATGGTCGACCGTGTCGTTGACACACTGGTTCTGCACGAACTCGTTGGTCACGCCCGGCTCGTTGATGAACGACGAACCGACCGGGGTCACCACGAACTCCAGCAGTGTCTCGATCACCGTGTAGTGCACACCGGACTGGGCGATCGGGCCGGCGTCCAGCGGGGCGAGGAATGCCGAACCGGTCTCCTGATCCACACAGGCCTGGCAGAGCGTGCCGACGACCGTGTTGGCACCGGGGAAGAATCCGGCCAGGTTGGTCAGCCCGTCCAGTGTGGTGCCGTGCGTTGTCGGCGAGAGGCCGACATACGTGTGCACATTCGCGGCGCCACCGAGGACCTTGAGGTAGTACTCACCGAGCATGCCGCCCTGCGAGTGGCCGACCAGGTCGACCTTGGCCACCCCGGTGGCCTGCTTGACCTTGGCGACGAACGCCGCGACCTGCTGTGCCGACGTGGCGGCCGGGCCGATGGCCTGGATCAGCGAACCGGGCGTGCCGCCGTAGTTGAGGCTGAAGACGCAGTAGCCGGCGTTGGCCAGAATCGGGGCCAGTGCGCCGAAATCGTCCTCCATGACGGAAAAGGTGCCCGGAATGAGGACAACCGGAGTGGGATGTGCCGCGCTGGGTTTGCAGGCGAAGTTGTTGGTTCCCGGTGGTGACTGATCGGGATTGGCCGCCGCGGCCAACGCGCCCGCGACGATGTTGGGCTGAACCGGGAAATCCGCCGCGTTCGCGGAAGGTGCGAGGGCGCCGACCAGCACGGCCGAGAGTGCCAGTGCGCCGCTGGCCAGGGCGAACGTTCTGATGCGCAACGAAGCCTCCTCAACGTTGAGGTGCCTGGCGCGAAGGTTACTCGCGCGTAGACCCAACGGTAGGTTTCACACATGTAACCGGTCAAGAGGAACGACATGTAATATTCGGTATGTGACAGTTGGTGGTTTAACCGTTGACGCGGGGGGCGGATCGGTCGGCGGCTATCCGCGCGGCCGGGTGCCGGCGCAGATGCGGGAACAGCAGATCCTGGTGGTGGCCCAGCGATTGTTCGCCAGCAACGGCTACGAGGCGACCGGCATCGTCGACATCGCGCGGGCCGCCGGCGTGACAAGGCCGGTGGTGTACAAGCATTTTGAGTCGAAGGAAGCGATTTATCTCGCGGTACTGCGGGAAGCGCGGCGCGAGCTGATGGTCCAGCTCACCGCGACGATCACCGGTGAAGGCGGCCCGGTGGACCAGATCCGCGCCGCGACCGATGCCTACTTTCGTTATGTGGAACGGAATCAGCCGGCCTGGGAGATCCTGTTCGGCGGCGGTGCCGCAGTCGCCGGCCCCGCCGCGGACGAGGCGGCACGGCTGCGCGCGGAGACGATCCAGTTCATCGCCGGCCAGATCCGACGACTCGCACCGGACGCGGACGAGCTGATGTGCGAGGCGTTCGCACACGCGTTGTCCGGCTGCGCGGAGCAGCTCGCCCAGTGGTGGCGCCGCAACCCGCACCTGGACCGGCGGGAGATAGTGGACTATCACATGCGATTCACGTGGCCCGGCCTGTCGGCGCTGGCCGGCCAGGCCGACCGAGGCTGGCCAAGCCGACGGGAATGAGAGTGGCGTACGGAGTGTTGGTGGTGGACATGTCGGATGAGACCGTAGAACTCAGCCCCACGGCATGGGTGCAGGACCAGACGAAGACGATCCTGGAGACCGGGACCACCGAGGGCGTCGAGATCCTGGGGTGGCCGGTCGTGCTGCTGACGCTGCGCGGCGCGAAGACCGGCAAGCTGCGCTATGTCCCCCTGATGCGGGTGGAGCACGACGGCCGATACGCCGTCGTCGCGTCCAAGGGCGGCGCCCCCAAGCACCCCATCTGGTACTACAACATCAAGGCACACCCCGAGGTCCGGCTGCAGGACGGGACCGTGACGAAGGACTACGCCGCACGCGAGGTCGAGGGCGCTGAGCGGGCCGAGTGGTGGGAGCGGGCCGTCGCGGCCTACCCGCCCTACGCCGAGTACCAGACAAGGACCGACCGGCAGATCCCGGTGTTCGTGCTCGAACCGAAATGACGGGCGGGCCTGCGCCGCGCTGGTCGATTCGGATGTGGGCTTGACGATCTCGTGCCATGATCCACAAGGACGGCCCTAGTCCGGGTCAGGAATGTCCAGGAGGTCGGTCTCGGTGCCGGCGGCGCGGAGTTCGTCCCGGACCACCCGGTAGGCCATGCCCTCCGGATAGCCCTTGCGCGCGAGCATCCCGACCAGCCGACGGATCACGGTCTGCTCGTCGGCGGCGGTGCTGGCGCGCAGTCGCTTGCGGACCAGTTCGCGCGCGCGGGACTCCTCGGACTCGCTGTCGACCGCGGCGACGGCCTCGGCCGCCACCGGGTCGTCAACGCCCTTGCGGCGCAGCTCGGCGGCCAGCGCCCGGCGGGCCATGCCCTGGTGGGTGTGCCGGGACCGGACCCACTGCTCGGCGAAGCCGGCATCGTCGACGAGGCCGACCTCGTTCAGGCGGCCCAGCACCTGATCGGCCACCTCGGCCTCGATGCCACGGCGTAGCAGAGCCGTGTGCAGTTCAGCCCTGGTGCGGGGACGCATGGTCAGCAGTCGGAGGCAGTGCTCCCGCGCCTCGGTGACCGGGTCCGGCGGTGGGGTGCTGCCGTTGTCGCGGGCGGCCGAGCGGGGTCGGCCACCGCGACGGGTCGGATTGGTGTTCACGGGCAACTCGGCAGGCTCAGAAGTCCACCGGGCCGGGAGCTTCTTCGGCGTCCATCTTCGGGCCGATGCCCAGCTTGTCCTTGATCCGCTTCTCGACCTCGTTGGCGACGTCCGGGTTCTCCTTCAGGAACCGGCGGGCGTTCTCCTTGCCCTGGCCGAGCTGGTCGCCCTCGTACGTGTACCAGGCGCCGGACTTGCGCAGAATGGCCTGTTCGACCCCCATGTCGATGAGCGAGCCCTCGCGGCTGATGCCGTGACCGTAGAGGATGTCGAACTCGGCCTGCTTGAACGGCGGCGCGACCTTGTTCTTCACCACCTTCACCCGGGTCCGGTTGCCGACCGCCTCGCCGGCATCCTTCATCGTCTCGATGCGACGGACGTCCAGCCGGACCGACGCATAGAACTTCAGCGCCTTGCCACCGGTGGTCGTCTCGGGCGAGCCGAACATGACACCGATCTTTTCCCGGAGCTGGTTGATGAAGATCGCGGTGGTGCCGGAGGTGCTCAACGCGCCGGTGATCTTCCGCAGCGCCTGGCTCATCAACCGGGCCTGGAGGCCGACGTGATTGTCGCCCATCTCGCCCTCGATCTCGGCGCGGGGCACGAGTGCCGCGACCGAGTCGATCACGAGAATGTCCAGCGCGCCGGAGCGAACCAGCATGTCGGCGATCTCCAGCGCCTGCTCGCCGGTGTCCGGCTGGGATACCAGCAGGGCGTCGGTGTCCACCCCGAGTGCCTTCGCGTAGTCCGGGTCCAGCGCGTGTTCGGCGTCGATGAACGCCGCGATGCCGCCGGCCTTCTGGGCGTTGGCCACGGCGTGCAGCGCGACCGTGGTCTTACCGGAGGACTCCGGTCCGTATATCTCCACGACCCGACCCCTGGGCAGGCCGCCGATGCCCAGTGCCACGTCCAGCGCGATGGAGCCGGTGGGGATGACCTCGATCGGCGCGCGGCCCTCCTCGCCGAGGCGCATCACCGAGCCCTTGCCGAACTGCTTGTCAATCTGGGCAAGGGCCAGTTCTAGTGCCTTACCCCGGTCGGGTGCTGCTGGCATCTCGAAGTCCACCTCGTCGAGTCGTGCTGGGTCGGTTCGTCCGGCTCGACGCTACGTGGTCGGGCCGACGTTTTTCACACCGGAGCCGGTGTCTGTGGATCGATGGCCTCGGTTGTGGACAACAGAGTAGACGAACATGTGTTCGACTGTTCCACGACACGCCGCGAGGGTAAGTTGTCCTTTACTTCCTCCATTCAGGTGTCGTTCGCGCAACGCTCCCTAACGGACACTGGGAGTCACCCACGTCCGACTCGGCAAGCCCTGGAGGCGCCGATGAAAACAAGAATGGATAGATACCTGCCCGCTGATCACCCACTGTGCAAGGTCTACCGCGTCGGAGCAGCGCTGTTCGGCGGCGGCCTGATCATCTTCGGCGGGTTGGGGTTCGCCAACCAGTTGGCGTTCCTGTCCACCAACGGCAGGCAGATCCTCGGCCTGTCCAGCAACGGCCTGTTGTCCCTGATCTCGCTGGTGGTCGGCTTCGTGCTGGTCATGGCGGCCGTCATCGGCGGTCCCGTCTCGTCCACCGTGACGGCGACGATCGGCGGGCTGTTCATCGTCTCGGGACTGGCCAACCTGGCAGTGCTGGACACTCCGCTGAACCTGCTCGCGTTCAAGATCCAGAACGTGCTGTTCAGCCTGATCGCCGGCATGCTCATGCTGTTCGTCGGCCTGTACGGCCGGGTCAGCGGCGGCCTGCCGAACGACAATCCGTACGTCCGCGCGCGTCGCCACCAGGATCCGCTGGACAAGCACGCGGCGGCACGGGCGGCCGAACAACTGCACCGACGGCTGGCGGAGATCGACGAACTGGCACGCGCCGAGTTCGCCATGGCCGAGGGCAGGGCAACGCCGGAACAGGAGCAACTGCTGCGTGCGGACGCCCAGCGCAGGGCGGAGCAGCACCGCAAAGAGGCGTACGCGTGCGCGGCCGAATCAGACCGGGCATACGCGGCATGGCTGGAGGAGCGCCGACGCAACCCGCCGCCTGAGCACTTCGTCCTGTTCCGCAAGCGGCAAGTCGGACAGTAAACCCAAGCAGTGTCGTAACCAACGGAGGAACAGGGGCGTCAACGGCGTTCCGGGGGCACCTCGAACGCGTCGCACACCGCGAGCCAGATCCGATGCGGCTCAAGACCGGCGGTGAGCGCCTGTTCGATGGTTCGGCCGCCGAGGTCAGCGAACACGTGGTCACGAGCAATGCTGCCGGCACGGAGTTCGCCGAACTCGCCGCTCATCAGGGTACGGAAGGCAGTGGTACGCATCGTCGCAAGCCTACGTGCCCCACACATAGCTCCGCGCTCCCCGCCGTCGCCGACGGCGGGGAGCGCGGCATGTCGGGGGTCGGGGGCACTATTGCTGGGTGAGCGAGGCACTGAACGCGTTCTCGCCGGCGACCCGGGAGTGGTTCGACGGTGCGTTCGCCGCGCCCACGGACGCCCAGGCCGGCGCGTGGCAGGCCATCCGGGCCGGTGCGCACGCGCTGGTGGTCGCGCCGACCGGCTCCGGTAAGACGCTGGCCGCGTTCCTGTCGGCGCTGGACCGACTGGCCGTCGAACCGCCGCCGAGTGAACCGAAGCGGCGCTGCCGGGTGCTGTACGTGTCACCGCTGAAGGCGCTCGCGGTGGACGTGGAGCGCAACCTGCGGGCGCCGCTGGCCGGGATCCGGGCGGCTGCCCGGCGGCTCGGGGTGCCGGAACCGGACATCACGGTGGGCATGCGCACCGGGGACACACCGGCGGAGGCCCGCAGGGCGTTCGCCAGGACACCGCCGGACATTCTCGTGACCACACCGGAATCGCTGTTCCTGCTGCTCACGTCGGCCGCCAGGGAGTCGCTGCGCGGGGTGCGCACGGTGATCCTGGACGAGGTGCACGCCGTGGCCGGCACGAAGCGCGGGGCGCATCTGGCGCTGTCACTGGAACGGCTGGATGCCTTGTTGGAGCGAGACCCGCTTGCGGGGTCGAGCCATCAGCCCAAGCCGGCGCAACGGATCGGCCTGTCCG
>WNGK01008260.1_pt1 | contig 10818 bp, 11 predicted proteins | sample 5400601 | NCBI WGS metagenome assembly WNGK01 (sample SAMN13153376, study PRJNA577476) | soil metagenome | isolation source: 60 cm soil or saprolite under Garry oak tree replicate 1 | place: USA:California | collected 2016-06-15
CGGCAATCACTCCGCCTCGACGGCGTGGTACGCGAGCGTGACTGGATCTCGCTCCAACTTCGGCCTGGCGACTCCAGTCCCCGCGATCTACCACGACGCCACCAACTCAGGAAGCGGTTTCCTCTCCCTGATCCGCAATCAGACGTCCAACGACCAGCTTCGCCTGACAGCCCAATATCGGCAGGATTTCTTCCAGATCCCTTACGATCCCAACCCCAACGACTATGAGTGCGCGTCCGGCTACTACTGCTCCACCGGGCTGCGCGACGGCCAGACCGAGCGCGATGCGTTTCTCATCACCAACTGGGTGCACACGTTTTCGCCCAAGGCAGTCCTGTCGATCGCGCCCTTCTACCACTTCAATCAGGCGGACTACGACTCGCCCGCCGGCGATCAGCCTGTCGCCACAACGTGGCACCAGTCCTCGAACTATGCCGGCGGCCAGGCAGACTTTCGTGGGGAGCTGAAGACCAACAGCTTCTCAGCCGGCCTTTACTCCTTCTACCAGAAGGAAAACGACCTGTTCGGCGCGCTCATCAGTGACGGCTCGGCGCCCTCGCAGCCAAACACAACCGCAACTGCCAACGCCGGGCTGGTTGAGTTTTACGTCTCGGACCATCTACACATCGGCCAGTACGTCACGCTGCTGGGCGGCGAGCGCATCTCCGTGTTCCGCGCGACTCTAAACGAAACGGCCGTCTATCCGCGCATTGGCGCCACCGTCGAGATTCCCCGCCTGCACTGGGTTCTGCGCGGATTCTACGGACACTTCTTCCAGCCCGCGCCGCTCGAGACCGTCTCTGCGTCCGTCCTCAACTACGCATCGAACCTGCCCTCGGGTGAAAACACCTTTACGCCCGTTCCGTCGGAGCGCGACGAGGAACACCAGTTCGGCATTCAGATTCCCTACAGGGGCTGGCTGCTCGACGTCTCAAACGTCAAGAATCGCGTCAAAAATTTCCTCGACCACTCCAACCTTGGCGAGTCGAACATGTACTTCCCCATCGCGGTCGATGGCGCCCTGGTCCGCTCCTGGGAGATGACGCTTCGCTCGCCGCGTCTGGCGCGCATCGGCAACTTCCACGTGACCTATGCGAATCAGATCGCGGAGCAGCGCGGCGCGATCGTCGGCGGATTCACCTGCAGCCTGCCCGGCGACCCTACCTGCGATCCCGGCGACAACTCGTATGCGCCCGTCGATCACGATCAGCGCAACACGCTGAATACCGGCTTCACTGCCAGCCTTCCCACGCACACGTGGTTCGCGACCAACGTCTACTACGGCTCCGGCTTCGTCAACGGGCTGGCGGGCTCGGGGGTTGGTCCTTACCAGGGGGACTACCTGCCGGTGCACACCACCTTCGACGTGTCGGCCGGTCACAGCCTGGGCGATCGACTCAAAGTCTCCGCCAGCGTGGTGAATGTGACCAATCACCGTGTGCTGACGGGCAACTCGGTCACCATCGGCGGATTCCATTACAACGATCCACGGATGTTTTCCGTGGAGTTGCGCTACCGTTTCCACTTCTGATCGCGCGCACAACAGTGTTCACTTGGCCGGGGCCTCCGGCGACGAGGGCACGGCCGGGAGCACAAAGATGAGTCCGAGCCGCGCGATAATCTCCTGCGGAACCTCCTCGAAGTAGAGCACCGCCTCTTTCGCGCGCACCCGATTAACCACTCCGAGTCCCACAATGCCGGCCAGCAAAACGCCCGTCATGGTCACGTATTTCGACAAGTCGTGCAGCGCCCCCTGCTCATACACGGCACTCGATATTCCGAAGATCATCCCCACAAACACGAACCCCCCAGAAGATCTTGCCAAGCAGTATTCTACATAGGGTCCCGGATTCCCCCACTGAGATGAGGCATCCCAACGTCATCCCTTGCCTCCGCGAGCAAGTTGATACGCCTCCGTCAGCCACTCGATGGCTGCATGCACGTCGCCGTCTTCGCGAATAACAAAGAAACGCCATTTGCGGCCCTCCCCTTTCGACCTGTGCTCAGTCGCCATTGTTCCGGGGACAAATCGCGCCTCCGCCGCCATACGCTTGATGAGCGCGGGCCTCTCCTCCACAAACTTCAGCATGATGGCGTCTTCGGAGTAGAGGGCCCGCGTGTCCGGCAGCGCTCCGAACACCACCTTCCCGCGGTACGCAAGCACCATGCCGAAGGCGCGCTTCATGGTCACACCGGGCCACTGCTCCAGTTCCGCCCGTAGCCCCTCCCCCAAAACCCTCATCCGCTCTGAAGCCACTTTCATGGGGCTTCGTCTCTTCGTCTGCGCCATCAACGCCCCTCCGATTGCTCCCTCCTAGTAAACTGGATATGAGGTTTCTATGCCAGAGATTCAGCGCAGAAAGACCCCGACAGTCCGGATCGGGCAAGTCCGTGTGGGCTGGGAAGTTCCGGTCGTCGTGCAGTCGATGACCAACACCGACACGGCAGACGTAGCCGGCACCATCGAGCAGGTAGCCGCACTGGCGCTCGCCGGCTCTGAGATCGTCCGCGTGACGGTGAACAACGACGAAGCCGCGGCGGCCGTTCCTGCTATCGTCGAGGGCCTCGACCAGCGCGGCATCACCGTCCCCATCGTCGGCGACTTCCACTACAACGGGCATCTGCTACTCAAGAAGTATCCCGCCACGGCGCGGGCACTGGCCAAATACCGCATCAACCCCGGCAACGCGTCCATCGGCAAGAAAGACAACGACAACTTCCAGGTGATGGTGGAGTGCGCCGCGGAAAATCAGAAGCCCGTCCGCATCGGCGTAAACTGGGGCTCGCTCGACCAGGCGCTGCTGACCCGCATGATGGATGAAAACAGCCGCTCGGCGAATCCGCAGCCCGCCCGCGAAGTGATGATGGAAGCCATGGTTGTGAGCGCGCTCGATTCGGCGAAGGCTGCCGAGAAATATGGCCTGCGCAGGGACCAGATCATCCTCTCCGCCAAGGTTTCCGGCGTGCGCGACCTCATCGACGTCTACACCAACCTCGCCGCGCGCTGCGACTACGCCCTGCACCTCGGCTTGACCGAAGCCGGCATGGGAGCCAAGGGCTTGATCGCCTCGACGGCCGGCCTTGCGCCGCTGCTGCTCGCCGGCATCGGCGACACCATCCGCGTGAGCCTCACCCCCAAGCCGAACGGCGATCGCACCGAAGAAGTGCAGGCGGCGCAGCAGATTCTGCAGTCGCTGTCGATCCGGAGCTTCCTGCCGCAGGTGACCAGCTGCCCCGGCTGCGGGCGAACCACCAGCACGTATTTTCAAGAACTAGCCGAGCAGATTCAGGGCTACCTGCGGACCTCGATGCCCGCGTGGCGCAAGCAGTATCCCGGCGTGGAAGAGTTGAAGCTAGCTGTCATGGGATGCGTGGTAAACGGTCCCGGCGAGTCGAAGCACGCCAACCTCGGCATCAGCCTGCCCGGCACCTTTGAGGAGCCCAAGGCCCCCGTCTACGTCGACGGCAAGCTCTACACCACCCTGCGCGGCGACACCATCGTGGCCGAGTTCAAGGAAATCCTGGACCGCTACGTGGAGAGCCACTACGGAAAGAAGAGCGAAGAACTGGTCGGCGCGTAAGCGCGAGCTAGCCGGAGTGGCGGGTACCACCAGGGATACTACCCCCCTCCCTCCTTGCTGCACCACTTCTGGTGCAATTCTCTGGAGTCCTTATGTTCCGGAGCCGATGAGAATGTTGCCGGAGCCGATGAGAGACACTTCTCCCCTGGCTCTGGGGACCTGCGATGAAGTATGTGCCCGATCGGGGCCGGATGCCTGTGTCGGCGGTCACGGGTCGGCGTGATAGCTTTGGCGCTAAAATTTGAACTCAATTCCCCGGAAAGTGTGTTGCGATGGCGGCACGACGCCTCGGCTTGGCTCTCCGGTCTGGCTTGGTTCTTTGCGGGCTGACTGCGATTTCCGCAGCACTCGCCGGGAAGCCCCGGCCCTGCCTAACCCCCGATGAAGCGGCAAGCAGGCTCCACAAAGAGGTGTGCCTTGCGGCTCACATTTACAACGTGGTGCAACTGCCGGATGGGACCCGCTACCTCGACGTGTGTGCCCCGGAAACACCGGATGACCAATGCCGTTTCACCGTCGTGAGCCTTCGGGACGACCGCGGGGATGTCGGCGATCTAGGCACCTATCGCGACAAGGACGTCCAGATTCGAGGGACGGTGCAGCCCATGCGCGGACGATCGGGAATTGTCCTCAGCCACGCGCGCCAGTTCTCCGGCGGACTGCCGAAGTTCCGGCCTAACCCACGGCTGCTCCGGGGGTTCTCGGGCGACCAGGACAGGCCGCCGATCGCCGATCCAAATTTGCGGCCACAGGGCGGCCGGCGCGCCTTCATGAATTCGCGAGATCGGGAAACGATCCCACGAAAATAGGTCCTTCCCCGCGATTCATCGGGGACGCCCCTTCGAGTACCGTGACCGGGTGATTTTGTCATCGTGCCCATGAACCTGGGTGCCCCATGTTGCGAGTGCGCCCCAAGTACCATCAAATGAATGCCCTGAGAAATACGCCTAAGTTTTTGTGCTAGTTTTGTGCTACGCCGGCAGAGGCAATTCTGTTTACCCGAAATAACAGTCAAGTACGCGAGTTAAATTCAAATCAAGATTTCGGGACCGATCTAACCTCATCTTTATGAACGCGTCTGACATCATCGAAGAACTGAAAACTTTCTACAAGGACGACGTCGAATACCGCTCACTCGAACGCCATCTTTCGGAGGCAGATGTTGAGCGCTGGGGCAACGTGTGCGGTTGGCCAAGATCTCAGCTCTTTGATGAAATTGCTAAGTGCCTAGCGCTCGGCTACAACGCTTCAGACCTATCCTTCGATTTTTGCGACATGGTGGTGAACGACCTTGCCGGTCCCGTTACCAACACAAGTGGACCAAGACCTCAAATCTTTTGGGAGGTCTATTCGGCATTCGATGAAGGCGAATACTACCACGGCAACAATCGGGATGAAGACCCTGTCGAGGTCTATACCCGCCCGATGATTGCCCGGATAGTAGAAGTTCTTGGGACGGTCAATCAGTCGTCGAGATTCGAACAGTAACGGCGAGCCATCTTCTCGAATATTCTTTGCGGCTTCCGCGCAACTCCGAGCGAGTCACAGCTTATCCAGACGCTATTGGTTGTCAAAATCCCGACACGCTTTTTGGCGCGGGTTAATTCGGAATGGCTGGATGGAAAGATGTTCAAACCGAGACAACGGCAGAATGCAGGGTCGGAGGATTTTGTGCTAATTTGTGCTACTGCTTTGGAGTTTGTGGACTTTCTGGGGATGTAGGACATTAAAGAATCTGTAACTTACGTGTTTTGAATGCGTGCCATTTTCGGTGCCCCAAGTCTCGTTTTTGAGACCTGGGAAAGCACGAATCCTCGCCGTCACGGTCCTAGTTCGGAGCGGGCGCCTCATCCAGCCGTGGAGCGAAACGCGCGCCGGCGAGCAGGATGCTGCCGGACAGAAGCAACGACACCAGCGTCAGCCCCAGTGCAAGTCTCAAATTCGTTCTGTCGGAAACGGCCCCGATGATCTGCGGCGAGAACGTGTCGCCGAAGGAGTGAATGAAGAACAAATTCACCGAGATCGCCGTCGCTCGCACCTTGAAGGACACCGAGTTGACGATCGCGGCATTCAGCGGTCCGGTGTTAAGGAACAGGAAGAACTCCGCAACGAACAGCGCGGGCACGGACCATTTTGGCGGCCCGAAGAAGACCAACGCGCCGCAGGGTAGCGTGAGAGCGACGCTCCAGAACGAAACCAGGTAAAGCGCCCGGTGGTTGGTACGCAGCCAGCGTTGCGCAATCCAGCCGCCAACCACCGTTCCGGCAATGCCGTCGATGACCGTGATCCCGCTTACCACAAGGCTGGAGTTGGCGACGCTCAACCCCGCGGAACGGTGAAGAAACGTCGGCACCCAGGCCGAGATACCGCCCACCGCAAACGTCAGAGCGGCCATTCCAAGGGTTGCCGTGAGAAAGGCGCCGTTACTGAACAGCCCCCAAAACGTGGTGCGGCTCAGGTTCGGCTTGATGTGGTCGGTGGTGCCCCGCGCGGGTTCGCGCCCCAGCCAGACGTAGAGCGCAGCGATCAGCAGCCCCGGAATCGCGCAGATGAAGAACGGCGCACGCCACCCGTACATGGTTCCCAGTTCCCCTCCCGCCAAGTAGCCAATGGCGGCGCCGATGGGGATCGCCAGATAGAAGATCGAAAGGATCCGGTTCCGGTCGCGCTCTGGATAAAAATCGGCCAGGACCGCGGGCGCGAAAATCCCGAACGTCGCCTCGCCCACGCCCACCAGCGCGTGCCGAAGGTAAAGGGTCCAGTAGTCGTGCACCCAGGCTGTACCCAGGGTCGCGAGGCTCCACAGGATCGCTCCGCCGATGATCAGGGGCTTGCGGGGAAAACGGTCGCCGAGCCAGCCGGTCATCGGTGCCACCAGCATGTACACGACGAACAACGCGGTGGTCAGCGCACCCATACGCTGATCGCTCCAGCCGTACTCCCGCTGCACCAGCGACTGCGCGCCGGGAAGGATGTAGCGATCGATGTAGTTGAGTAGATTGAGGCAGATCAGCAGTATCAGCGTGCCGAGCGCGGGATTAAGGCGCGAGCGTACGGGCTGGAGCGCGGTGGACACTGTGGATTCAGCATAACGGGATCGATCCTGCCTGTCACACCACAGTGTGCGTCACACCACAGTGTGCGTCACACCCATATGTGCGTCACACGAAGACGTGCGCCGGAAGAGATCGATTGGGTAGGGAATTTATAGCAATCCGGATGGTAGAACAAGCGATCCAATCCGGCGGCGCGATCCAGGGGATTGGGGGAGGACCAAAAAAAGAGGAGTTCACTGGCGTCATGCGAAACATGCTGCCAGGGAACTCCTTTCCCCAGATCTGCGTTGTTTCTAAAGTGAGTGTCTGCCCTGGCGGGTTTTAGTACAACAGTACGAAGGGGCAGTGGATTTTAGTAACCACCACACCCACCCCTCAGTAACAAGCCGTAATTAAGAGTCCTTGCCCTTCGCTGCGGACTCCTGGGGCAGCGCTCCGGACAGCGCGCGCATCGAGAGCTCGATGCGATTTTCAGCGCCTGCCTTGCGCATCAGGCGCCCCACGTGCGCCTTCACCGTGCGTTCTTCAATGCCCAGTTCCTGAGCGATCTCGCGGTTCGAGCGCGCGGTGAGGATCAGTTCCAGCACCTGGCGTTCTCTGGCCGTGAGGCGGAGCGACTCGCTAGGGACATTGGTGTCGGGTACGTCCAGCAGACGGTCGATCAGCTTGGAGAGCAGCCGCCGGGGCGCCCAGATGGAGCCGCTGACAACGATCTCGATGGCCTGGCGAATCGTCTCGGGGCCCGCCGAGGAATCCAGGTACGCTCGAGCGCCCGCGATGATGGAGTTCAACACTAGTTCGTCTTCGTTCTCCGGACCGATGACGATCTGCCGCATCCCCGGGCGGGAGCGGCGCACGGCCTCGACGGTTTCAAACCCGCCACCGGAAGAGTTCAGATCGACGACCATGTATTCGACACTGGGATTCGCCAGCAACTCCTGGATTGGCCCGACCACGGGCACAAGTTGGGTCTGGCCCGGGGCTGGGTTCTCTTCGAAAATCATGTTCAGGCCTTCGAGCCGGATTGGCTCGCCGGCAAGGAGGCCGATACGGATTGTCTGCGGGTTGTGCGAAGCGGGCACGGTCTCTCCGATGGCCTACGAGAATGGCGTCAATATCGATTTGCTGCTACAGCGGTTCCGCAGTTTCGATGTCCGGAAGTCGGAACTGCCAAGTGGCCTTTTCCTCAAGAAAAGACCGCCTTGCTCTGCAGATCGAGACGGCAACACGAACTGCGAAACCGCTCTAAAGGAAGAACTGCAGACCGGAAGAAAGGGACCGCGGCAAAACCGGTCCGTGTGCAGCGGAGCGACTATCTAAAGCATGGGGAGAACGATTCCCTGCTGTTTCTGATACTTGCCCTTGCGATCAGCGTAACTGATTTCGCAGGGTTCATCCGATTGGAAAAACAGTATCTGGCAAAGACCTTCGTTGGCGTAAACTTTGGCCGGTAACGGCGTGGTGTTTGAGATTTCGAGGGTCACGTAGCCCTCCCATTCGGGCTCGAAGGGCGTCACGTTCACAATAATCCCGCAGCGGGCGTATGTCGATTTTCCAACGCAGATGGTGAGCACATCGCGGGGAATGCGGAAATACTCGATGGAGCGAGCCAGAGCGAACGAGTTGGGCGGCACAATGACCGACGGCGCCTGCACGGACACGAAAGAGCGCTCGTCGAAGGCCTTGGGATCGATGATGGCGCTGTTCACATTGGTAAAGATCTTGAACTCGTCGGAGACGCGCAGATCGTAACCATAGGACGAAAGGCCGTAGGAGATGACGCCTTCGCGCACCTGCTTCTCGCTGAACGGCTCAATCATGTTGTGGTTCAGGGCCTGTTCCCGTATCCAACGGTCACTCTTGATCGACATGCCTCTCCTGTTCCGAATCTGGGAGAAATCCGGTGAAAAACTGCCTGGCTTGCAGGCGCTTGGAAACCCCATCTTACGAGACGAAACCGATGGCTGACAATGGGTCCTCATCACGATGCGTGAGACGCTTCAAGCACACCCGACCAGGCAACATTCAGCCCAGATTGCCCAGTCCGGATTTCCGCTATTCGGCGGCCACGACCAGTGGCTTTACCGCACTCAGCGGGACCTCCATCGTGCCCACCTTGTGCGGTCACTGGGTCGCTCGCGTGGTCGGTTACCAGCACATCCACCAGAACAGTCCGGCTGTTGATGCGCAGAGTGGGTCCCGGCCCCGGCGCCGCCAGGTTACCCTGGGCCGTCCCGTAGGTCGCCATGGTCAGCAGAAGAAGGAAGGTGTGAATTGGGTGCTTCACAGGCTCGCCCCCTCGGAGGTAGGCAAGCGTAGCACGGGTGCAAAAACCCATCACCCGGTACAAGGGATAAATGGAGGAGCCCCGCGGGGACCTGGAAATCCCTAGTTCCCCAAATGGCGCAAAACCTGTAGCATCATTAGGGTAAGGTGTTCCAAGGCATTCGAAATCGCTGCAGAGAGGTTCCCCATTGATCAAGCAGGACATCGTTCATCATGTGATTGAGCGGACCGGGCTGCCGCGGACTAAGGCAGAAACGGCCGTGGATACAGTCTTCGAAGGCCTGAAGCAGGCTCTGGCAGCTGGGGAGCGCATCGAACTGCGCGGTTTTGGCGTGTTCAGCGTTCGCGCCCGCAAGACCGGAATCGGACGCAATCCCCGTACCGGGACAGAGGTCAGCATCACACCGGGTAAGGCCGTTCGCTTCAAACCCGGCAAGGATCTGCACGCCCTCCACGGGAAAAACGGCGCGGCTGCCGCTGAGTGAGCTCTTTCAGCCCCGGGGCCGCGCCGCTGTCCGCGCCACGGTCCGCGCCTGGCGCGAGGACCAGCGCGGCTCCCGGTGATTATTTCTCCGGAATAGCCTCTCCTTTGAAAGTTCCGGAACCCGCCTCCGATGCGGCCGACGCTCTGCGCCGCCGCACAAAATCCGGCAGCTTCAAAGGCAACTTGATTGCGATCGTGCTGCTTGCCATCAGCACCGTGACCACGACCGCGATTGGCGCCCGGTTCATGCAGAATTTTCTCGACGGCACGCCGCCGGTGGTGCGCGACAGCGATCTGTGGCCGTGGCCCTGGCTGTTTCAGCATCCGGAGCTATTTGCAACAGGATTCGCCTTCTCCGGCGCGCTGCTCTCGATCCTGCTCATCCACGAATTCGGCCACTACTTCGCCTGCAGGTGGCATCGCATACGCGTCACGCTTCCGTGGGTATTGCCCGCGCCAACGCTCAGTGGAACCGTGGGCGCAATCATTCGGATCCAATCCCGAATCAAGAGCCGCGACGCGCTGATGGACGTCGGCATTTACGGCCCATTGGCCGGCTACATCGTTTCAGCCTTCGCCGTGGCTGTAGGCTTCACGCTCAGCTTTACCGCGCCTGCAGATGCCCCAGTCGCGATCGTGCGCTTCGGCGGCGAGCCGCTGACCATCCGGCTCATTCACGACCTGCTGCAGCGCTGGGACCCCTCGATTCCGTCTATCGAACACATTGCCCCGCACCCCATCCTGATTGCCGGATGGATCGGCCTGTTCATCACATCGCTCAACCTCATTCCAGCCGGACAGCTCGACGGAGGACACGTTCTCTACGCCGTGTCGCCGCGCCTGCACCGCTACGCGACCAAGCTGCTGCCGTTCGTCTTGTTTCTTGCGGGAGCGGTGTTCTGGGTGGGCTGGCTGCTGTGGGGCGTGTTCCTGATGCTTCCCGCCATGCGCCATCCCAAGGTGGCTCCGAATCCACCCTTGAGACAGGGCCGCCTGGTTCTCGCCGCAATCGCTGTCCTGATTCTGTTGCTGACCATCACGCCCACGCCATTCTTCGACAACTCGCTCATGCATTTTCTGCATGCGGACCCATGGAGCACGGCGCAGTGAGCTGGAGCACGGCGCAGTAAGCGGAGCGGGCTAGGTAACGTAGCTAGATACGATAGGGACGTGGATCCACAGAAACTTCATTGGCAATCGAAGCTGGTTCTTCTCATCGTGGTGCCGTTCACCGCCATCGGCGTGTTTCTTGACACGGGTGATTGGGCAAAAGGCGCGTCCGAGGTAGCATATTGGACGCTCGGACTGAGCACATTGCTGGGTCTGCTGGCGTGGGCAGCGCGCTCCGCCACGCCCGACGCAGCAGCAATCGGTGCGTTGATCACCGCCGGCCTGATGTTTGCGACAGCTC
>WNGK01014371.1_pt1 | contig 10818 bp, 8 predicted proteins | sample 5400601 | NCBI WGS metagenome assembly WNGK01 (sample SAMN13153376, study PRJNA577476) | soil metagenome | isolation source: 60 cm soil or saprolite under Garry oak tree replicate 1 | place: USA:California | collected 2016-06-15
GCCCGCGGAGCCGCTCGGTGAAAAAGCGTTTGCGCCACAAGCTGACGACTTCGCGGCGGGTGTCCAGGCGCCGGGCAATCTGGTCGTTGGCGAGGCCTTCGGAGGCCAAGAGAATCATCTTGGCTCGGACGACGTGAAATACGGTAACGTGTATTTTGCCGCCCGACTGGTCAGTTCTTGTTTCTCGTGAGCAGTGAGTGAGATGGTATATGGGCTTTTTCTCGGCATAGGCCGCGCATGCGCGCGGCCTCGTTCATACCAAGCGCTCTCAATTAACACCAGAACAATACGTTAGTGTATTTATGAAATTAAGTACTAAGAGCGTGTTTCAAAACAGGCTCTAAGCCATCGCCAGCCCGCGCAGGGTGCCGGTGGCGGAGGCGAACCGGTCGGTCTCCAGGCCCAGGCGTTGCAGCATCGAGACGAAGAGATTCGGCAGCGGATAGTTGTGCTGCATGTCGAACGCGAGATGCTGGCCGTGCTCGAAACCGCCGCCCGCAAAAATCGTCGGCATGTTCGTCGTCACGTGCGTGTTCGCGTTGCCGAGATTCGAACCGTAAAGAATCATCGTGCGGTCCAGCAAGGGCTCGCCGTCTTCGCGCACGGCTTTGAGCTGGGCGAACAAGTCTGCCAGCAGCTTCATGTGCCATTCGTCAATGGATTTCAGTTGCGCCAGTTTCTCCTTCGACTTCCCGTGATGCGAAAGATTGTGATAGCCGTCGGTCGTCTTGACGTCGCCAAACTCGATGGCCGGTGAGTTCACGCTGTCGAGCAGCAGCGAAATGGACCGCGTCGAATCCGTCTCGAAGGCCAGCCGCGCCATGTCGTACATCAGCTTGACTTTGTCCATGTAAGCCTTCGGGTCAGCCGGATCCAGCGGCACTGGCGCGCTCACCTTCGGCTTCGGCTTCCGTTCCCACTCGCGCGACATCTGCAGGCGCTGCTCCAGGTCGCGGACACTGGTGAAATACTGATCTAGCCGGTCGCGGTCGCGTGCGCCGACCGTGCGTTGCAAATCCTTCGCCTGCCCGGCCACCGCGTCGAGGATGCTCTGGCCCGTCTCCAGTTTGCGAACCTGCGCCTCGGTTTCAGCCTTCGTCCCCTGCAGAAACATCCGCGCGAAAACGTCCGCCGCCTTTTCCTCGCAAGGAATCAGCACGCCCGACCCCGTCCACGAAAGGCTGCGCACTCCCTGTTGCACGTTCACGCCCAGCGTGAGCGACGGGAACCGCGTGAGATGCCCGATGCGCTCGCTGATGTATTGGTCGAGCGAGATGGTGTTGTGGAAACCGGCGCTCCCCGGATGCGGCGCGGCCGTCAGAAAGCAATTATCCGCCGGATGCCCGCCATCCACGTCTGGATGCCACACGCCGCTGAACACCGTGAAATCGTTGCGATGCCCCTTGAGCACTTCGAGGTAAGGCGAGAGCGCATAATCGCGGCCGCTCTCCTTCGGGAAGAAATGTTCCGGCAATAAACCCAGATTGTTGCAGATGCCAAACATCCGGCGCGGCTTCCCGCCCGGCGTGGCCCCGGCAGCAATCCGCCTCGCCGCAGCAGCGAACGCCGGGGTCATGGCATCAAGCAGCGGCAAGGTGAGCAGAATGCCCGCGCCACGGAGAAACTTCCGGCGCGACAGCGCGGGGCGCGTGGAAACGAAAGGCGCCTTCATAGGCTGTTGGTTATATCGCTCTTCTATTGACGGCGCGCAAGCCCATTTGTTTAGAAAAAGTCCGCCCGGCGCCTGCCCGAACGACGCGCCGGCCAGGACTCGGTGCCTCCGATGAAAGCAAGGCCAGGCGGGCCGTTGAAGGCATTAGCTTACTTGCTTCGGAACAATTCGCTCTGCACCACTTCGTGGACGAGGCTGCGGACACCGTAGTGGCTGGAACCGGCGCGTTCCAGGATTTGCTCGATCGGTTCACGATCGGCGAAGCGGATCGGCGCGCCGGTCGCATAAACCGCCAGTTGCTTCGCGAGGTTGCGGGCGAGTTGCTTTTCGTCGGACAGCAGGAGCTGTTTCAGTTCGCGCACGTCGCGGAATTTCCGGCCGTCGGGAAGTTCGCCGCCCGCGTCCACGGGCAGCGCGTAGTGGAAGGCGAATTTCTGTCCGCTCCTGGCGATGCCCTGCGCCAATTCGCCACCGGCCTCCGCACGATAGCGGTCGCGCCAGCCGCCCATCACGTCGAAGTTCTCCAGCGCGAATCCCGCCGGATCAATCTTCGCGTGGCAGGCGTTGCACGTCTCCAGGGTGCGATGTTTGTCAAGCTGTTGGCGGATGGTGACCGCGCCGCGGGTGTCCGGCTCGATGGCGGGAACACTGGGCGGCGGCGGTGGCGGTTTCTGGCCAAGAATGCGCTCCATGATCCACGCGCCGCGCAGCACGGGCGACGTGGTCGTGCCGTTGGCCGTGACCTTGAGCACCGCGGCCTGCGTCATGAGTCCGCCCCGCGGGTTGTCCTTGGGCAACGGCGTCCGGTGCAAGGCCACGCCCTGAACCGGCGGCAGACCGTAGTGCGCGGCGAGCCGTTCGTTCAATATCGCGAAGTCGGACGCGACGACGTTGCGCGCCGGCAAATCGCCGCGCAGCAACTCTGCGAAGAACAGCCGGGTCTCTTCCAGCGCGGACTCGGTGAGCAAATCGTCGAGGTAGTAGTCGGAATACAGATTGGCGTCGGGCGCGGTGGCCTCAATCTTCCGAAGGTCGAGCCAGTAATCGAGGAAGGCATCCACAAACCGCCGCGATTTCGGGTCGGCCAGCAGCCGCTCGGTCTGCGCGCGCAACACGTCCGGTTCGTGCAGTTCCTTCTGCTCTGCGCAGCGGCGCAACTCGTCGTCCGGCGATGAGTTCCAGAGGAAAAAGGCGAGGCGCGAGGCCAGCGCGTATTCGTCGAGTCGGCCGGGCTTCTCGTTGAAGTAAACGAACTCCGGCGAACAGAGAACCGCCGTGTAGCCGGCGATCATCGCGTCGGTGAAGGTATTTCCTTTCTTTAACGCGCTCCGCACGACGGGCAGGAAGCGTTTCACGTCCGCCTCGTCCGTCGGGTGCCGATAGGCGTGCCGGATGAATTCGCGGAGCAGCCGTTAAAGAGCAGCCTATGCCCCGCGGGCGGCCACTGGTCGTAAAGCGGGCCTTCGACTTCGAGCCAGCGGAAAACCACGCCGGGTTGCCCGTCTTTCTCCGCCAGCGGATTTTGCCAGCGGCTCGCGCCAGGCCGCGAACGGAAGAGCCGTCCTGCGTCCGGCCGAACCATCTCGCCGGCCAGGAGCCAGGCATCCAATTCGTGCACGCCCGGCTCCGGAGTCACATCGAAATCGCCCAGCTTGCGCAACAGGCGGGGCGGGGTTTCAGCTGTGATCGTGACCGGCTCGTCGCGGCGCCCGCGCGAAATGTCGTCGAGGTTCGGAATGAACCACTTGTTGCTCTCACCCGGTCCAACCCACACGGAATACGCGTTGAAGCGCAACTTGTAGCGGCCGGCGACCGGCGACCGGAACTGGTTGAACTTCGGCTCGATTGGCTCGTAGGCACTCGCCACCACGCCGACACCTTCCAGCTCGCGCAAGTCCGCGTTCGTGCTGCCGACCGTGAGGGGCGCCCTGCCCGCGCGCACTTCAGGCTGGCCCTTGAAGCCCAGCACCGGAAACGTCGCGCGTTCGGGCGCCGTGTTGAATACAGTGAACTTCATCGGCCCGGTGTAGCTGCGCTGGTCGCGCGCGTAGTAGCGCGTGACCTTTGTCGCTGGCCGCGTCGCGTGCGTTGCCATCGCCTGGCGCAACGCGTAATCCGCGGCGCCGAGATATCTCGCCATCTGCACGTGCGACACGTCGAGCGCGTCGCCGACTTTGTTGAAGCGATGCGCCTCCCCATCCTCCGGCAAAGAATCGCGCACTTGCAGCCACGGCGCGTGGAGCAAGTCGCGCAGCGCGTTCTCGTATTCGTAGCGATTGAGCCGACGCCGCGTCGCGCGGCCTTCCTTCGCTATGCCCGCCTGTTCAGCGGCGACGAGGGACGAAGACAACGATTTCGTGAATACCTCCAACTCCGTCGTTTCAGGGCGCGTCTTTTTCTTCGGCGGCATCTCGCCCAACATCATGCGGTCATGCACCAGCACCCAGGTGGAAAAGTTAGTGGGGTTCGCGGGATCGAACTTGAGCGCCGTCAAATCCAGGCCGCCCTTTTTCATCTCGGCATCGTGGCACTCGACGCAGTGCTTTTCGACAAACTGCCGGCTTGCGGGCGGAAAATTGGCAGCCGCCACCTGGGCCGCGCAGGCGAAAAGCAAACTGAATCGGGCGAATGCTTGCATGCCGTCGAAACGTTATCAGTTTGCCACCACTAGCAGGCTTTTGGCCAGCTTTTCTGGTTGAACCTGCGCTTGACCACCGACCCCCCATCGGATGGGGAGGACGGAGCGCGGCTGTGTCCAAAGGACCAGCCGCAGCAGGACCGAAGATGCGGACGTCCTCACGCACTCCAACGCACCCATGCCTGCGATGACGCTGCCAGTGGGGCTTCGCCCACGGCCGCGGTCCGACCATTGGAGCGGGGTGACGGCCGGGACTGAGGAGCTGTTCCTGGTTACCTCGCCGACGCCGCATCGGCGCCGAGCATGCCGGCATAAGCCGCGCGGAGCCTGCCGACCAACGGCGACTGGCTCAAGGGCTGACCGTCCAAGCTGCCGACTTCCACCACGCCCCAACTGCTCAGGGAAAGGAAAACGCCCTCCATCTGCCGGAGGCGATCGGGCGGGATCCCGGCCTCTTGCACGTCCAGCTTGAGCTGCCCGCAAATTTCCAGCACCACCGCGCGCGTCACGCCCGGAAGAACACCGCTCGCCACTGGCGGCGTGCAGACGGTCTCGCCGTCGATCCAGAACAGATTGCCGCTGGCAGCTTCGGCGACTTCGCCGTTCGTGTTGAGCAAGAGGGCTTCGTCGGCGCCGCTGGCATCGGCCGCGGCCCGGGCAAGGATCTGTGGCAGCTTGTTGCAAGTCTTGAATCGAGCCAGCGGCTCGCCGGCCGGCAAGCGGCAGGCGGCAGTGATCAACCGCCAGCGCGGCGGGTTGTTCGGATCGTTGACCGGCGCCGGCTGGAGATTCATCACCAGCGCCGGCCATTCCGCTCCCTCGGGAGAATAACCGCGCGGGCCAACGCCGCGCGAGAGCTGGAGCCGCAGCAGCGATTCCGGCATCCGGTTCAGCTCGATGAGCCGGTCCGCGAAGGCCCGGATTTCGGCCGGACTGTAAGGCAAACGCAGCCGGAGGAATTCCGCGCCGCGCTGCAATCGCTCGAAGTGTTGCCGCCAGCGAAACGGTCTGCCGGCATGCACGCGGACGGTTTCGAAGAGTCCATCTCCGTACAGAAAACCGCGGTCAAAAATCGAAACGAGCGCCTGGTCTTCCGGCACAAACTGGCCATTCAGGAAGACGCGCATGTCGGGTCAGGTCGGATAACCTGTGCGGAGCCGTCCCATCTGGTTAATGGGTGAAAGGACCGGCCTACTTATTAGTTCGGGTGAGCTCGACCAGTTTCATGGTGATTTTCTGGATGAGCTGGTTAGTCATGCTTCCGCCCGTGCCGCCGGGATTCGCGGCAGCGCCCTGTTGCTGGGGGAAGGTGATCAGCAACTTCATCACCTGGTCGATATCCGATCCGACGGCCATGCCGAGGTCCGGATCAAACCACGTTTTGCCTGACATGCTTCCGTTCTCGATGACCACATTCATCCCCATCGGCGCCGCAGTTTGTCCGCCTTTGGATCGCATAGTGCCGCCGAAATCGAGCAAGGCGCAGTTCCGTTTTTCATGCGTCTCCCAGCGTTTGAAGGAATAGTTCAAATCCAGGTTGATGGTTCCGATCGGCCCGCCGCTCAGATCAAAGTTCACCGGCCACGAATCTCCCGGTTTGACCGGCTTGTCCGGCAGCATGTGGCTTAGGCCCTGCCCGGCCATCTGTTTCAACTGGTCCTCGCTCAACATGCCGCTCAACATGCCTTGGATTTGTGGCGGCAGACCGACGGACACTTTGGCGAAGAATTCATTGAAGCCCTCAATTTCCTCCACCTGATTGCTCGCATCGGTCAGACATTTCAGCCGGGAGCCGATCAGCTTGCGAAAGGCTCCGGCCAGGGGGTTGCTATCTTCATCGATCGCCGCCCCTTTGGAATCGAAAGCCATCGGCGGCTGTCCCCCCATTGACATGTTCATCTGGATCGCCAGGAATTCCATCTCCAGCTCTCGGCCGCCCCCGCCCCGCTCCTGCAGCACGGAGAGCGCGTACTCTTCGCCCATCGTGAGCTCCTGCTTCATTGGCTGCGGCATCTGCGGCATGACCATTTCGGAGTTCTGCTTGAGTTCCATCCGTTCCACATAGCGGTTGCCGACCGGCCACTTGATCTGAAGCCGGGCCGCCTCATCCGGCCTTCGACTTCCTCCCGCGGCGGGACCGCCGGACTGGGCGCCGCTCTCCCCGGACTTTTTGCAGCCTGTCAACGGCAAGAGCAGCGTGAGGCAAAGGGAAAAAATGGCAGAGGTGGTTTTCATGGTTCGCTAAGGCGCGGCTTGATCAATTCTCGCCGCAGTTTAGCGCGCGCTCGGGCTCGGGCAATCCTTAAAAATGCCTTCGACTTCAGAAGGAAACGGCCTCGCGGCGGCGTTGGGTGAAGCGGCAGCATTGGCTATAACCCGCGCTCCGGGCCAGCTTCACCGCGTCGGCGAAGTTCATGCCCACTTCGCCCGGCGCGTGCGCGTCCGACCCAAAAGTGATCGGCACGCCAAGTTGCGCGGCCAGTTGCACGATCTTGGGACTGGGATAAATCTCCTGGCAAGGCTTCCGCAGACCAGCGGTGTTCAACTCCATCGCCAAATCGTTTTGATTCACCGCCTTTAGGAAACGCAGGAACAGCGGCGTGCACTCTTGTTTGGGGTAGAAACCAAACTTCTTGCACAAATCGGGGTGCGCGATGATGTCGAACAGCCCCGATTCCGCGGCCCGCGTCAGCCGGTCGAAATACTCGGCCCAAACTTCGGCCGGGTCGCGGCGCTCCCATTCGGCGACCTTTTTCGGATTATCGAAATCCCACGAGTCGGAAACGTAATGCACCGCGCCAATCAGGTAGTCCCACGGATGCCGCGCCGCCAAGTCGCGAATCCATGGCTCCTGGCCGGGAATGAAATCGATTTCCAGCGCCAGCTTGATGCTCAAACCAGGATGTTCACGCCGCGCGCGGGCCACCTTTTCCACGTACGCATCAAGGTCGCTCCGCAGCATGTGCCAGTCATCATAGTCGTCGCGGATCATCGGATTGTGTTCGGAGAACCCAATTTCCGGGAGGCCGAGTTTCACCGCCTGCGCGGCCAGCTCGGCCGGCTCGCCCGTGGCGTGACGGCACAGCGGCGTGTGCATGTGATAATCGGCGGGCAACGGCACGCGACGCACACTAGGCCAGACGGAGCTTTCGCAGCAAGGCGATTCGAGCCGAAACCGCTTGAAACCTTCGCGCGCCGCTCGCTAGGCTCGACGGCTGAATAACGCGCCATGCCGGCCAAGCCCAAACTGATTGGCGATGATCCCAAGTACGAACGCTGGCGTTGGCAGATTTTTTCGATCACCTGGCTGGCGTATGCCGGATTCTATCTCACCCGCAAGGCCTTTTCCGTCGCCAAGAACGAGCTGAAAAGGCCCGAGGTCCTGGGACTCAGCAAGGCCGACATGTCGTGGATCGATGGCGCCAATTCGGTGACTTACGCTTTGGGGCAGTTTTGCTGCGGCACGCTGGGCGACCGTTGGGGCGCGCGCCGGATCATCCTCATCGGCATGCTGGTGTCCGTAACTGCTTCCCTGCTGATGGGAGCGGCGTACACCGTGCCGCTGCTCGGGCTGCTCTATGGCCTTCAAGGGTTCAGTCAATCCAGCGGCTGGGCGCCGCTGGCCAAGAACGTCGGCGCGTTCTTCTCCCAGCGCGAGCGCGGGAGCATCCTCGGCTTCTGGTGCACCAACTACGCGTTGGGCGGCTTCATTGGTTCCACCGTGGCGGGCTATGCGGCGAAATGGTTTGGCTGGCGTTACGCCTTTTGGGTGCCGGCGGCTTGTCTCCTGGTGATCTGGGTCCTGTTCATTCTGTTCCAGCGCGACCGGCCCGAAAACGTGGGACTGCCGCCCATCGAAGAGTATCACGGCGAAGCGGAGGCGCTGCTCGCCCCGGGTGAAACCCCGGCTGCCGAAATTGAAGGCTCCTGGAGGGTCGTGGCCGAGGTGTTGCGCAACCGGATGGTGTGGGTGCTGGCAGGCGTGTACTTCCTCATCAAACCGACTCGCTACCTGATCCTGAGCTGGTCGCCGGTGTACATCAATGAACGGCTTGGCACCGGGACGGCGACCTCCGGCGTGCTGGGAAGCATGTTCGACCTGGCCGGCCCGGTCGGCACCCTGGCCGGCGGCTATCTGTCCGACCGGGTATTCAAGTCGAAGCGGATGCCGATGGCCGTCATCGCGCTTTTTTGTCTGGCCATCGTGATGGCCGCGTTTCGGTACTTGCCGCCGACGCGATTCGCGGTCGGAATGGGCTTCTTCGTGATTGGCTTTCTTATCTACATCCCCGACTCACTGGTATCCGGCACGGCCGCGATCGACTTCGGCACCAAGAAAGGCGCGTCCACTGCCAGCGGCATCATCAACGGGTGCGGCTCGATTGGCCAGGTATTCGGCGTCACGCTGCCCGGCTGGGCGGACAAAATCGTCGGCCAGGGGCACGATATCTGGAATCCCATCTTTCTTTGGTTGAGCGTAACGCTGGCGCTGGCGGCCCTGTTCCTGCTCCCGCAATGGCACCGCCTGCCGCCAACCGCGCCAAAGGCTCCGTAAAGCGCCTGGCCCGCCTCTTTCCGGCTTCACAACGGCGGCATTTTCGCTTAGCGTAATTCGGTGGGAAAAAAGCATCGCGCTCCCTGGCTGAGCCGGAACAAGGCCCATGGCGGTTTTCGCGCGGAGCGGACGGCCGTTATTCCCGGACTGGGTTCGGACTTGCCGGAACTGCAGCGGGCGCGTGCGTTATGGCAGCTCAACCGGTTTGATGATTCCCTGCGGCTATTTGAGGAGGCGGCCCGCAAGTATCCCCAAAACCTCGTTGCGCTCGTCGATGGCAGTCGCGCGCTGGGCGCGCGCTTTGAGATTCGGCGGGCCGAAACGATGCTTGACCGATTGATGAAACTCGGCGCGCAACAGCCCGACATCCTCCACCTAGCCGGGCAGAGTTACCGGATGATTTTCCGGCCGGAGAAGGCCATGGAATGCTTCCAGCGCGTGTTAGCCGTGTCGAAGGAGATTCCGGATGCCTACCTGGAGCTGGCGATTCTCTACGAGCGCCGTCACCGCGTGGAAGCGGCTTACTCGCTCATCGAAGACTGCCTGCGGGCGGAACCGGACTACTTGGAAGCGCAACTGTTTAAGGCCAGGCTGCTGCGCCGGATGAAGGATGAAGCTGCGTCCGAGTCGCTCTTCCGCGAGCTGGCGGCCAACGAGCAGGCCCACCCGCTGGTGCGCGCCCAGGCCTGGGCGGAGATCGCCGGGATGCACGATCGCCAGGAAGAATACGAGCCGGCCATGCAGGCCATGGTGAAGTGCAAGGAGATTCTCCTCCCGTGTGAAGCGACGTTGCGCCAGGAGTCGGAAGCGGTGATGCGGCACCTGCGCGGGTTGGCGGAATCACTCACGCCGGCTCATTTCCAGCGATGGCTGGAAGCCGGCCGGACCTTTCCTGGCAAGAAGATGGCCGTGCTGGCCAGTTTTCCTCGTTCCGGCACGACGCTCCTGGAGCGGGTGCTCGACAGTCATTCGGGCTTGGTAAGCTCGGATGAACGCGAGGCCTTCGCGCGCGACATCTTCCCGGCCATGTGGCTGACGCCGGCGACGCCTTTGCCCACGGCGGAAGCGTTTGACGCGATTCCCACGCAACGGTTGTCCGGCCTGCGCGAGCGCTATCTCGATTATATGGGGGCCGCGCTGAATGAACCGATCGGCGATCGGATTCACCTGGACAAGAACCCGACCCTCACGCTGGTGCTTCCGGGGTATTTGCGGCTGTTCCCCGAAACGAAATTGCTTATCGCATTGCGTGATCCGCGTGACGTGGTGATCAGTTGTTTTATGCAATATCTGCCGCTCAACGCCAACAGTGTCTGTTTCCTGACCATGGAGCGCACGGCCCAACGCTATGCCAATGACATGGGCATTTGGCGCAAGTTTCGCGAGATGCTCGCTTCGCCCTGGCTGGAACTGCGCTACGAGGACGCCGTGGCTGACTTGGAAAAGGAGGCCCGGCGCGCCCTGGAATTCCTGGGGTTGCCGTGGGAGCCGGAGGTCTTGAACTACCGCGAGCGCCTCAGTCAAAAAACGGTCGGCTCTCCCACCTACGAGGCAGTCAGCCAGCCCCTTTACACCCGGGCCATCGGCCGATGGAAACACTACCAAAAATTTCTCGAACCGTGTTTGCCGATCCTCCAGCCCTCAATCGACGCCTTCGGTTACTGAGCAGCCTCTTTCGTTCCTGCCGCGGATGAGCCGGGAAGAATTTGCTAGCGGGGTGTAATCGTCGCGGCTTTACAATTACGCGATAAGACCAGGAATTTCCCCTCGTCCCGTCCCTCTCCCTTGGGGAGAGGGCTGGAGTTTGGCTTTTCTTTTTCATTTGATGCTGAGAAAGATGGCGGATTCGAGAGGGTGATCGCATTTTATGCCGTTCTGGTCGCGGTCGATTTTTTGGGAGAAGCCGGCAATATTGGTTTTGAGCGAGTGGGCCCAGAGTTCGTAACGCAGTTG
>WNGK01008261.1_pt1 | contig 10817 bp, 9 predicted proteins | sample 5400601 | NCBI WGS metagenome assembly WNGK01 (sample SAMN13153376, study PRJNA577476) | soil metagenome | isolation source: 60 cm soil or saprolite under Garry oak tree replicate 1 | place: USA:California | collected 2016-06-15
CGCCGGCCGGATACGACACCAGCGCATAGACGAGGCTCATCACGACCATCACCAGCGGCACCCAGGCGAGCGCCATACCGACGCTCTGGGCGCGCAGCACCAGGAACGCTTCCGAGAATCGCGCCAGCGTCATCAGCGCCGCGACGCCTACGATCCACCAGTAACGCGCGGAAAGCCGCTTGATGTCCGCGATGGTGACCGGTGGCGTCCGCTTCTGAAGCTCGGCCGAGCGTTCCGGCTCTCGAACGCCGAAAATCAGCAACGCGACCGACGCAGCCGCGGGCACTACCGCGAACCAGAATACGGTGCGGAAATTATCGGCAAACCAGAGCATCGCCACGATGGCCAGCGCTGGCCCGGCGACCGCCCCGATGGTGTCGAGTGTTTGCCGCAAGCCGTAAGCAACGCCTCGGGCGTGCTCGGGCGTGATATCGGCGATCAGCGCGTCGCGCGGCGCGCCGCGAATGCCCTTGCCGACGCGATCGACGAAACGCGCGCAGACAATCCAGCCGAGCGAGGATGCGAGCGGAAACATTGGCTTGGTCGCCGCCGCAAGCCCGTAGCCCACGACCGTCAGCACCTTGCGGTTGCGAAAGTAGTCGGAGAGATAACCGGAAAAGACCTTGGTGATGAGCGCGGTGGCTTCGGCGATGCCCTCGATGATGCCGACGGCGAGCGTCGATGCGCCGAGTGTGGTGACCAGGAACAGCGGCAGCAGGCTGTGAATCAGCTCCGAGGAGGTGTCCATCAGGAGCGACACGAGTCCCAGCGTCCACACCCCCGCCGGGATGCTCCGCCACGCTGGCTGGCTCGCTTCGTTCGCCACGTCTTGACGCGGAGCTTAACTGCCGAAGTCGAACGCGGCGGTAAGGTCGCCTGCGCCCGAACGCACACCGGGCAGCGCCTCGAGATCGAAGCGGCGTGTGATGAGCTTCAGGATCGAGGTCGTATCGTAGGACGTGTGATCGATGTAGCCGCGCTTCGCGAACGGCGAAATGATGATCGCCGGGATACGCGTGCCCGGTCCCCATTTATCGCCTTTGGGCGGAGGCACGTGATCCCAGAAGCCGCCGTTTTCGTCGTAGGTGACGATGATGGCAGTACTCGACCACAGCGCGCTCGCCTTGATTTTCGCGACCAGGCCGGCAATGTGAATGTCGCCGGAGAGCACGTCGGTGTTCCCCGGATGCTCGTTCCATGTTCCCTGCGGTTTGTAGAACACCACCTGTGGCAGGTCGCCCTTGTCGATGCCCGCAACGAGGTCGGTGTAATCCTTGAGGTGCCGCTCGCGGTCGGCGGTGCCCGGCGCGAAACGGGCGAAATAATTGAAGGGCTGATGGTGGGCGACGAAATAGGGCGAACCCGCTTCGTTGTTGTAGATGACGCGGCGCTTCGCATTCGGCTCCTGCATCCCGTCTTGGAGCGCGAGGTTCCAGGCGCCGCTGTACCACGCCCACGACACGTCTTTGGCGGAGAGCGTGTCGCCGATCGTTTTCATCGTCTGCGGCGGCAGCGTGTACGCAGACTTGCCTGCGAAGCGCGGATCGCTGCCGGCGTCGGGCGGTACGCGGCTGGGTTGATAGCGCGGATACTCGTTGGTCAACGCATAGCCACCATCCTGCGTGAATTCGCCCGGCAGGAGTACCGGCGGCCCGTCGAGCACCGACGCCGGCGATTCGGGCGTGCGCTTGAGCCAGCCTCGGGCGTCGAGCTGCGCGCGCCGCGCAGCCGGCGCCTCGCGATCGATCGGCGTGCAGGCGCACACCAGCCAGAAGTGGTTGAGGAACGAGTCGCCGAATGCGCCCGTGAAGAAGTGATCGGCGAGCGTGTATTCCCGGGCCCACTGCCACATCGGCAGTTTCGAGCCGTCGTAGTAGCCCATGGTCAGCGCGCCGGCATCCGACACGGCCACGAACCGATCGTTCCGGCCGCCGTTGATCTGCTCCTGCTGCGGGTAGAACTTGTGGTTGAGGTCGCGCGTGCGCTCCGAGAGCGGCAGATTGATCGGCGGTGCGTCGATGCGGAACGGTCGATTGGGAAGATCACGGGGAAACGCCGGGTCGGGTGCACTACCCTTCCACACCGGCGGCAGATGCGGCAACGGCTTGCCGTCGACGTCGACCTGTGTGTACTGCTCCGGCGTGGCGTCCGCGATCCCGCTCGCACCGGGGAACAAGCCGTAGAGATTGTCGAAGCTCCGGTTCTCGGCATAGATGACGACGATGTGGTCGATGCGCGAGAGCCCCGCGCGCCCTGCTGGCGCGGGCGATGTGCAGCCGCCGAGCGCGAGAGCGCTCAGCAGGAACGCGAAGCCAAGCGCGCGCGTAGCCAAGTGCCCTCCTCCGTTCGGCCGTGACAGCCGTAATGTCAACGTTCGCTGCCTTGCGGCGCCGGTTGCCACAACTCGACTTTGTTACCGTCGGGATCGACAAACCAGCCGAAGCGGCCGTATTCGTGCTCCTCGACTTCGCCGACGACTTGCGCGCCGCCGAGGTGTACCTGGCCGAGCGCGCCGTCGAGATCGTCGACGATCAGGTTGAACATGAACTCGCGCGTGGAGGGTCTGAAGTAATCGGTCTTTCCCGGAAACGGGCTCCACACGATGAAGGAGCGCGGCGGCAACGTGCTCGCCTGGAATTCGACCGACGACTTGCCGTCACCGATGCCGAGCCACTTGGCGTACCACGCCAGCAGCCGTTCCGGATCGGGCGATTTGAAGAACATTCCGCCGAAGCCGACGACTCGCGCCATGCTGTCCTTTCCTCCGTTCACCGCAGCGGCACGGATGCGCGCACGGTTCCCGCGCGCTCGTGCCGCGCGACGACTTCCACCACATCGCCGGTCTTGCCGCGCACGATCCATTCGATCTTGGCGCGGTCGTCGGTGACATGATAATCCGGCCAGAACGAAATCCCGGTGTGCTTGTAGGCCTTGCCCTCGAGCTGGCCGATGTCCTCGCGTCGCTTGCCGGTTGCCAACGCTGCGCCGGCCGGAAGGCAGATTTCGGCGACTACGCCGCGAACGACCTTGCGTTCAAGCGCGCGCTTGCTCACGTAGCTCGGCAGCCACCCGGTGTTCTGCACAACCAGCCGAATGCGCCAGGTTCCGTCACCGAGTGCGTGCGCGTCGGCAACCACCAGCTCCAGCTTGGGCGACTGCAGCGCCTGCCACAGCAACCACTTGGGAAAGCGCGCAACCTCGCGCTCGAGGAGTTGCAACGGCGGATTGCCGAAGGCATGAAAGCGGTTCCACCCGCCGATCTCGATGGGCCCCAGCTCGGGGTGGTGGAAAGGCTTCCAGTCGACGTGCGCCATGCCGCCCAGCTTTTCCTCGCTCCACCGAAACACCTTGAGGTCGTCTTCGGGCGGGTGATCGCGAAACCAGTCGACGTAGAGATACTTTTCGAGCCCGGCCTCGCGCATCGGGCTCCAGATCTCGACCACCCAGCTGAACATCCCGAAGTGGTCATAGACCCAGTCGAACGCGCCGCCGATGACCTGCTTCGGGTGATATCGGAACTCGTGGTAGACGGAGATGCTCGGATAGCCCGTGAGCTCGGTGCCCTTCGCGCCCACGCGCTGATAGTGCCAGAGATCCTCGGCATGCATCTCGGTGTCGGGCAGATGATCGAACGGCCGTAGCAACACGCCGCTCCAGGTATGGAACGCGACCCCGCCCGTGATGTTGGGGTGGCCCACGACGAACTCGGCAACCGCCCTGACTTCGGGCTCGGACGTCGGAAACGGTCCGGCCCCGAGCTGCTCGAATTCCTGCCGCCAGTTTCCAGGGAAATTACGATTTAGATCAATACCCTGACGTGGCTTCTTCACTTTTAACGTGAAACCGTCGTAGCCCTCGAGGCGACCCTCCGGAAGGATCCGGTAATAGATACCGCCGACTTCGGTCGGCTCGCGGCGAATCATCAGCCGCGATTCTTGGGGGTGCGCCTTCCACAGGCCATTGGCGTCGGCGATTCGCATCTGCAGGATCCGGCCGTCGCCGTCGACGTCCTCCACCGTCAGCCCCTCGATGGCTTCCTCGTCGTACGGGTAACTGCGGGTGCTGGAACGCACGTACTTCGGCTTGTCGGCGAGCGCCCATTCGGCGCCGTCGGGGTTCATGCGCGGACAGAGGTAGAACGCTCGAGTATCGAGCGCGCGCGTGATGTCCGGATCCTTGCCGTGGCCCTCGACGAGGTACTTCAGAAAGTAAACGCAGGCGACCGACGCGGCGACCTCGGTCGAGTGGATGTTGCCATCAACCCAGAACGCGGGCTTGTCTGCCGCCTCGCCGGTCGAGCGGTTCGAAACCGTCAGAACCCAGATGTCCCTGCCTTCGTGGCTGTGGCCGATCGACTCGAGCCCGATCAGCTTCGGGTATTCCGCCGCAAACGCTCGAAGCAGTTCGGTGAGTTCCTGGTAGCGATAGAAGCGGTCGAATTGGACGGTTGGCATCGGGCGGCCTGGGGAACCTCTGCGGGCAAAGCGCGAAGTGTCGCTGCCGCCGGCCGATTCAGTCAACCGCTCGATACACCCTACTTTTCCCGCATCAACCCGCTATATCCCGGCGTACCACTCGTAGCCTTGGTCCTCCCAATAGCCACCCATTCCGCCTGCGATCTTGGCGAAGCTCTGCACCAGCTCGATGCGCATGACGTATTTCGCATGCTTGTAGCCGAGCTGCCGCTCGACGCGCAGGCGAATCGGCGCACCGTTCTTGATCGGCAGCGGCGCGTCGTTGAGCTCGTAGGCGAGAAGCGTTTGCGCATGGCGCGCATCATCCATGTCGATGCTCTCGTAGTACAAGCCCATGCCGTTGGCTTCCATCGGATCGGCGCAATAGAGCATCACGTAGCGCGCGTCGGGCTTTGGGCCCGCAGCGTCCAGCAGGGCGGAGAGTTTCGCGCCCTTCCATTTGCCGATCGCGCTCCACCCCTCGACGCAATCGTGGCGCGTGATCTGGGTGCGACTGGGCAGCGCTCGCAGGTCGGCAAGCGACAGGCTCGCGGGCCGCTCGACCAGGCCGCCGACCTGGAGTCGATAGTCGACAAAGCCGGCAGCCGCGAGAGTTTGATACTGACGGCTGTTCGGCATCGCCGTGCCATTGCTACGGAATTCCGGTGATCGGTCGGCGTCGCTGAATTCCTGCGCCATCGCCTTGCGCGGCAACAGGAGATGATGCGCGGTTTGACTCAACCTCTCGCCGGCGCCGAGCACCTTGGGAAACCACTCGGTTCGCGAGAGCGCGTCGCAACCGGATAGCGCCAGCGCTCCGGCAGCGCCAAAGCTGCGGGCGAGAAAGCGCCGACGCGACGACTTAGCGTGCAGTTTCATCGGGACCCTCCACTGTAACGCGATAGCGCCCGGTGATCATCGAGCGCAGATGGTTCCAGAAGCCGCTGACGATGACCTCGAACACGTGGACAAGCACGAAGGCGACGAGCAGCCACGCGACGATGAAGTGGATCGTCCGTGCCGACTGCCGGCCGCCGAACAGATCGACCCAGCCGTCGAACAGCGAATCGAGGCGGGGGGACATGGCGAAGCCCATCAGGATGACCAGCGGCAGGAGAACGAAGATCACTGCCAGATAGGCGAGCTTCTGCAGCACGTTGTAGCGCTTGGCCGCTTCGCCGGTGGGGTGCTTGAAGCGCAGGTGCTCGACGATGGAGCGGCCGATCGAGCGCCAGTCCGGTTTGTCCGGAGCGAGGTCGCGGGCGAGATGGCGGCTGCCGATCGAATACGCGACGTAGCACAGGCCGTTGATCACGAACACCCAGGCGAAGAACAAGTGCCAGCGCCGCGCCATCGCCAGCCAGCGACTGTCGGGAATGGTCAGCCACGATGGAAACGCCCGCGCCATGAGCTCGCCGTCGGGCCCCTCAGAGGCACCCAGGACGCCAGTCGTCACAAAGTCGTGACCGAAAAGGGTCGTGATGCCGATCGGGTCGCCGTTGTCATCCTCGCGCGTGCTGATCTCGAACAGCGGCGGGCGTCCCGAGTACGACGACTTGCCCCAATAGAGCGCCGGATGCGCGCTGAAGATGTTGAGCCCGCTCATTAGCAGGACGGTGAGTGCCACGAAGTTGATCCAGTGCATGAACCGCACCGGCAACGTGTGGCGGTAATACAAATAGCTTCCGGATCGACGGGCGCCGGCTGGAATGGGTTGCGAATCGCTCGATGGCATTGCGCTTCCTTGCGACATGCGGACGATCAAGCTTCGACTCGACGGCTCAACCACGCAGCCACCTCGGCCCGCTGACGAATGCATTGTCGCGCTCGAAGAAGCGAAGCTTACGCTCCGTCTCGCGGCTGATGCCGATTCTCGCGCTGCGGCCGATCCGTCCGGGCGGCTGGATGGCGGCGCCGAGCCACAGCGGGCCCGGGGCGCACAGGTCGAGGCCATCGTAGGCGCGATCGATGGCGAGCGCGGCGGCGAGCCGGCCAGGTCCGCGGGCGAGATCCGCGTCGCGCCTGACGCCTCGGCGACCGCGCATCAGTGCGACGCCCTCCACGGGCTCGATCGCCCGAATCAATACCCCTGCACCGACGCCCGCGGTCTCGCCGCTGACGTTGAGCGCGTGCCAGCAACCGTAGATGAAGTAGATGTACGCATGCCCGCGATCGAGGAACAACGCGCGATTGCGGGCGGTAAGCCCGCGAAACGCGTGGCACGCCGCGTCGCCGACCACGTAGGCTTCGGTTTCGACGATGCGCCCGCTCATCCTGCCCGCAGAATGCTCGTGCACAAGGGTCTTGCCGATCAGGAACTGCGCTAGGGTCGCCGTGTCGGCCGGAAGCTCGGCGCGGCGAAGGCGACGCGGGGCTTCGTTCATGAAGCGCGATGATACGACTGTGCGCGTCTCGCGTCCCGTGTGCGCTTTCGTGCTCGACCGAGGCAGGGTTCCTTTCGCTGCGAACCCGCGCAGCACCGTGAGGGATCCAGCGGGGCCGGCAGCGGCGCCGTTGGTTCCGGTCACGCGGTGCCGCCAAGCGTGATCCGGCATCTCTGCGCGAGCTGGGCGACAACAAGGGCAGCCATGCCTGCTACGGCGCGATGCTTCCGGGCCGCCCGCGACGGCGCCCCGGTTATTGCCAGGTGACGCTTATCTGGGCGGGGGTCCCTGCGCCGGTTGCGTTGGTTGCGGTGACCGAGTATGTCACCGTCACTGCCTTGAGCTTGCTCACCTTGCAGGTCGCCGTCGTGAGCCCGAGACACGCTCCGCCGGCCCAGAGGTAGGAAGTGGGCTGGTTGGTGCAATTGGCACTGATTGTCGTCGACTGCCCGAGTGATGGGGCCGCCGGATTCGCCGTCGGCGTGCAGACCGAGGCTCCTGCGCCGCCGCCGGACGGCGCGCAGGTCACGGTCTGCGTCGGTGGTGTGCCCGAGATGGTGATGCTCCCACAGGCCGGGTTGTTGTAGTTCAATGAGGCTGCCGGCGCCTGCGGCGCGGGCAAGAGCGTGAAAAATGCAGTCGCCAGGGCGAGCGCGCACGCGGCCGCGAGCCGTTGCGCCAAGGTGGATCGGTTCGTTGGCGTCATCGCAAAGCCTCCATGCATGCGCGTTGGTGCGCGTGATAAACCTCCTCGCTGCCACACCGTCGCGTTGCACCGCCGAATACGGCTTGACGCGGCGAGCTCCGGCCAGTGACCTGACAGCGCGTTCGCGATTCTCCAACGCAACCGTCATACCTGCTCCCTGCCACGCTCGCGGCTTTTTATGACATTAGCATAGCATCGGAGCGCCTGCCGACCAACGTGCCCGGCCGTATCGCGCCAGGAATCCCCGGCGCGATTCGCAATGCACTGATTTTTACGCGATCTGGAACGTCGGGCTGGCGATTGTCACGTCGACTCCCAGGGACCTCGTCCTAGCGCTCGCTCGACAACGCGACTGGGCGCGGCGAACCAGGGCCCGGCGGGCGCATGGGAATGACTTGCCGTGGAACGTCACTCGACACACGCGCCCAGTGCCTAGAGTGCGGTGGCGGGGATAAGTTCCGAAAGGGTGGCGACCGGTACGCTCAGGCGAGCCCGAGCACGTCGCGCGTATGGCGGGCGATCATCAACTCTTCGTCGGTCGCGATCACCCAAACCGCAACCCGCGAATCCGGGGTCGAGATCCGGGGGGCATGGTGTGTATTGGCGGCGCGATCCAGTGCGACGCCGAGCCAGGCTGCATCGCGACACACTGCCTCGCGCACCACCGCGGCATGCTCGCCGATCCCGGCGGTGAACACGATCGCGTCGAGTCCTCCCAATGCTGCGGCAAGCGAACCGAGCTCGCGTCCGATGCGGTAGCAGAAAAGCGCCACCGCTTCGCGCGCGTGTGGATGGTCCGATTCGAGCAGCTCGCGCATGTCGCTCGACAACCCAGAGACGCCAAGCAACCCCGAGCGTCTATAGAGAAGCGTCTCGATCGCCCGTGCATCCATCTTGCATTCGTCCATCAGGTACAGCACCACGCCGGGATCGAGACTGCCGCTGCGCGTACCCATCGGCAACCCGTCGATCGCCGTAAAGCCCATCGTGGTCGCGACGCTTTTCCCCGCCGCAATTGCGCACATGCTCGCGCCGTTGCCGAGATGCAGGACGACGGTGCGGCCCGCCGCGGCTCGCGGATCGCGCGTCGGCAGCACCGAGGCGATGTACTCGTACGACAAGCCATGGAAGCCGTAGCGTCGGACACCTGCCTCCGACAACTCACGCGGCAGCGCGAAGGCCTGCGCAAGCGGCGGCTGTGTACGATGGAATCCCGTATCGAAGCACGCGACCTGCGGAACCTCGGGCATGCGCTCGGTGAGCGTCCGGATGGGCCCAAGGTTGTGCGGCTGGTGCAGCGGCGCGAGCGGCACCAGTCGCTCCAGCTTCGTGACGACCTCGGCAGTGATGCGCACCGGGCCTGAATACTCGACACCGCCATGAACAACCCGATGGCCCACCGCGCCTAATCGCCCGATGCCCGGGCGCGCCTGCAGCCAATCGAGCAGGAATGCGAGGGCCCCGTCGTGACCGGGCGGCGCGCCCTCGGGCCACGCGTGCTCGTCGACGCTCGCGCCCGACGGATCGACGGCACGAAAACGAGCCCGGCCCATGAGTTCCTCGAGATTGCCGGTGACGACCGGTGCGAGCCCGGCGCCGTCGATGTGGAACACCGAGAACTTGAGGCTCGAAGAGCCGGCGTTGATCACCAGGATTGCGTCGGACATCTAAGGTTCCCTAGCGCAGCCCCAACTGCTCGCGTCGCGAATGCGCAAGCAACACCATGATCGCAATCGATGCCTCGCGGCTCCGCGCATTGTCGGCGCGGCTGGTGAGGACGATGGGCACCCGGGCGCCGAGCACGATGCCTGCGCTCTCGGCCGCGGCGAGATAGGAAAGCTGCTTGGCGAGCATGTTCCCCGCCTCGAGATCGGGGACCACGAGAATGTCAGGGTCGCCAGCGACCGGCGAGTCGATCTGCTTGATCCTGGCCGCCTCCGCGCTGATGGCGTTGTCGAAGGCGAGTGGTCCATCGAGGATTCCGCCGGTGATCTGGCCGCGATCAGCCATCTTGCACAACGCTGCGGCGTCGACGGTACCCTGGATCTGAGGGTTCACCGTTTCGACCGCGGACAGGAGCGCCACCTTCGGCCGCGCCACGCCGAGCGCCTGCGCGAAGTCGATCGCGTTCTGACAAATGTCGCGCTTGGTCTCGAGGTCGGGATAGATGTTGATCGCGGCGTCGGTAATGAGCAGCGGCTTGGGGTAGGTCGGCACGTCCATGACGAACACGTGGCTCATGCGGCGAGCGGTGCGCAAACCCGTAGCCGAGGCGACCGCGGCGCCCATCAGCTCGTCGGTGTGCAGGCTTCCCTTCATCAACGCCTCGACTTCACCGGAGCGCGCCATCGCCACCGCCTTATCCGCTGCGGCGTGGCTGTGCTCCGTGCCGACGATCTTCACGCCGGTGAGATCGATCCCCGAGGCGGTCGCGACGGCGCGTATCTTCGCCTCGGGACCGACCAGTACCGGCACGATCAGACCTTTCGCCGCGGCGTCGAGCGCGCCTCGCAGCGATTCAGGATCGCAGGGGTGCACGACGGCTGTGGTGACTGCCGGCTGTCCCGCGCACTGATCGGTCAGACGCTGAAACGCGTTGTAGCGGTGCAGCGCGACGTCGATCTGGCCCAGCCGCTCGATCGTCCGGCGCGTTGCCGGACAGGCGACGATCGACGTGCCTTCGGCGAGCAACTCGCCGCGCTGGTTAACGCAGCGGGCGTCGAGCACCAGCAGGACGCCATCGGGGCGCTTTTCGCGCACGGTGATCGTCGCGGTGAGGGCATCGCCGGCGCTGACGCGCCCGGAGAAGCGGCAATTTTCTTCGACCACGGTGCTGCCCGGGCCGGGCAGCTGCGTGCCGATGGCCGCGGCGATCAGAATGCGGCAACCGCTGGCCGGCGCGGATCGCGCCGCGCTCGGCACAAGCCCGGGACTACCATCGAGCCGATCGCCGGTCATCATTTCCACGAACTCGATGTCGCCGGCATCGAGCGTGCGGGCGTAGCTCGCGCTCTCGCCCACCGCGATCTCGTCGAAGAGCCGGCTCGACCAGGTGGCTATGGTGCGCTCCGCTTCATGTCGAGGTGGCCGGAGAAACTCATGGGTGCCGAAGGACGCTAAGGAACCTCTGAATGAGTCCCACATGAGCCGCGTTTCTGGCGCAATGGTCTCAGATGCTAGGCGTCGCGGCGCAGCGAATAGCTTGGCTTATTCGCAAGCCGCGCAACAACGCAGATGAGTGCCATTGCGCCGAAACCCGAAGGGACGGGGCTT
>WNGK01008881.1_pt1 | contig 10817 bp, 8 predicted proteins | sample 5400601 | NCBI WGS metagenome assembly WNGK01 (sample SAMN13153376, study PRJNA577476) | soil metagenome | isolation source: 60 cm soil or saprolite under Garry oak tree replicate 1 | place: USA:California | collected 2016-06-15
AATCAATTCCGCCTGCCTGTGCGTGCGGACGCGCTGCGAGCCGAGGACGGCTCGCGGTCCGTTCACTGCGGTCGGTCCACCGCGTTGGTGGTAATATCAACTAAAGGGCCGGGGTACTAGAACAAGCGCGAGCAAGTGATCCCGGTGAGCGAGGCGGCCAGGCTGCAGATGCGAGCATCCTGGGTGACGTCGAAATCCCGCTACTGGACCTCGCTCAAGTCGAATTCCAAGCCCAGCAGAGGCGACGCCAGCTTGCCCTTCTCTTCCGCGCAGCAGTGCAGTTCGTAGTTGTCTCCCTTGAGTTCAAGTATCTCCAGCGCCTTGTTGGCCGGGTCGCCGAGCCAATACTCTTTCACGCCGAACCGGGCATAGAGGGCTTTCTTGTCGTAGCGGTCGCGCCGCACGCTGGAAGGAGAAACCAGTTCAACCAGCAGGTCGGGCGCCCCGAAGATGGCGCGGCGCTGGATGATGCCGAGATTGCCTGCGGCCACGAAAACGATGTCCGGCTGGACGGTGTGAGATTGCCTGCGGCCACGAAAACGATGTCCGGCTGGACGGTGTTCTCCGGGTCAAGAACGACGTCCACGGGAGAAAGGAGCACCTTGCCGAGCTGTCGCGCGCGAACATGGCGGTCGAGGATAAGGTAGAGTGCGCCAATCCAAGCCTGATGCCACGTGTCCGGTGCGGGCGCCATAAGCAGTTGGCCATCGCTGATTTCGTAGCGCTGGTCGTCGTCGAGCTTATAATACTCCTCGTAGGTCCAGCGCTTGCCTGACTTTTCCACAACTACTGCCACGCTGGAATTCTAGCGCAACACCGAGGCAAAACCAACTGAGAATTTCCATGCCGCCACGGGGAGTCCTGTGATGCAGACAATCCTGTCTGCGCTCTGCCTTTAGGTTTTGGGCAGACAGGATTGTCTGCGTCATGCCACCGTCACGATGAACACGCAATGGCGCCTCGAATTCCGCGTCGCCCTGACCGGCACGAACGCCTGAACGCCTCACCAAGTTCCGAGAGGACTAAAGGTCCCGGTCTTGTTTCTCGGCTGGACATTTATCGAGACCACCAGCGGCCAACGCGGGCGTGCGGGACTCCAGAATCCAGCCGCTCCGGCAGAAAATCCTGACTTCCGCCGATTATCGCTGTACGCTAGAGTGTGCCGGGTAGTGTCTTTTATTTTCTGAGGCACAATGCAGCGAGTCTTCGTGCGAGACAAAATTTGGCGAGTTGAAGATGCAACACCCGTCGATGGCGACCGGCAGTTGTTCAGCCTGTTTGATCCCCAGGGCGGCGAAACGTTGAAAGTGCTCAGCCCGCCGGAAGCCGTTCAACCCCTCCCCGACACATCTCCTGTCTTCGAGCAACGCACAATTACGCCCTGGCACGGATGGCTCCTGGATCATCAAGTCGTGCGCGCTGCGTCGTTGAAGGACGAGGGGGAGTTTGCGGCGTTCCATTCAGGCCGGATTTCACCCGAACCATATCAATTCGCTCCGGTGGAGAAGTTGCTCCAGCTCCCGCGTCCGTGTTTGCTCATTGCCGATGATGTCGGCCTGGGAAAGACCATTGAAGCTGGAATTTGCTACCTTGAATTGCTTGCGCGTGGCCGCGGTAGGCGAATGCTCCTCATCGTGCCTCCTGGACTGATTCTGCAATGGCAGGATGAAATGTTGGAAAAGTTCGGGCTGACTTTTGAAGCTGTCGAGAACACGGCCTCATTGGACCTATTGCAGACACGGCTTTCCGAAGGCATCAAGCCGTGGGTGTTTTTCAACCGGGTAATCACGTCCGTCGAATTCCTGAAGAAAAGCGAAATCTTGCGCAGCGCACTCGCCCCACGATGGGATGTCATCGTGGTGGACGAAGCACACTACCTGGCGGAATCAGGCACGCCTCGAAATCCCTATACGACGGCCCGGGCCAGACTCGGGCAACAGCTCCGCGATTCTTGCGACGCGCTCATGCTGCTCACTGCGACACCCCACAATGGTTACAGCCACAGCTTCCGTTCCCTGCTGGAAATTGTTGAGCCGACCGACGCAACCTTTGGGGGCGAACGAGAAGTCATCGAACGCCGCATTTCGCGCAACATGATTCGCCGGCTCAAAAGCCAAATCTACAAAACTGCGGAGGGCGGAAAGCGTGTACCGGCGTTCATGCCACGCGAGCCGGTGAAGCAACTGGGCGTGAGCAACCTGCGGGCCGCCGAGAAGGCGATTTTCACCAAAGTCTCCGGCTACTGTGCCAGGACGGCCGCCGCCGCTGCTGGTGAAGATGACAGCGAGTTGGTCAACTTTGCGATGCAGATCATCAAAAAGCGACTGCTGTCCAGTCGGGCCGCTCTCACAGAAACAGTGAACAACCGATTGAACGCACTCGCCAGCCGCCAGCCAGCCGAAGAACCGCCGTCGCGTACGGAAGTCCGCGAGCTTCAAGGTGACCTGCCGTTGAGCGAAGCGACGTACGAACGCATCGCGGGCCGTGTGTTACGCTCTGCTCTTCCCAAAGAGGCCAAGCGTCGCGAGGTTGAGAGACGCAAGGTGCAGGAAATCCGTCCAGCCTCCTATGCGTTTCTGCAACAACGAGTTGCGGATTGGAAGACGGAGAGATAGCCATATATTGCATTTTAATAAATGCAATATTATATTGCAATTCTTGCAAAAGTGGTGTATAGTTCCCCCATCGTGCATGAGATTCCCACCATAGCGGTGGATGCAACGGGCGAGAAAGGTTGCGGTATTAACAACCGCTTCCGGATTCTTCTCGCTCGATGGCGGCGGCATCAAAGGTCTGTTTTCCGCAAGCCGGCATGTTTCGTGAACATTTACCACGGGCCCTTCTGGGCCGCGCGTGGCATAGGGGTCGCCGCTGGAGACAAGCGTAATTTGAATTTCGAATACATCATCACCGCCACCGAATCCCCACCTGACGATTTGAAGGAGAAACCCTGGCTCCTTGATCCCGTGTTAAACGCGGTGGAGGCAAAGGGAAGACTGCTGGGGGTTGACCTGTAAACAGGGGTGCAAAAGATGCCTGCTAACTACAATTGGTCTCTAATACAAAGTGGCGAAGCGTTTCAATCACTGGTGAACACGCTGCTGCTATTCGAATTCCCCGGGACTCGGGTCTTTGGCAGAGCGGGCAAAGATTCGGGACAGGACGCTCGTTCCGCGGATAACGAAACGGTTTACCAGTATAAGCATCACTCGGACTCGTCATTCGCAAAGACCCTAAGCGATGCCAACAACGAACTGACGAAGATTTCAAAGTACAGGCAGCCGACCGATACACGTTACGGTCATTGGCAGCATGCGCAGGAATGGGTGCTCGTAACAAACCTCCCGGTCAATCCGAATGACATGGCGCGCTGGGACAAGGAGGTTGTCCCCGACTTCTCCAACATCGGCCTGAAAGCAGCGCTATGGAGTTCGGAGAAACTCGAAGCTCTGTTGACTAAATATCCTCATGTCGCGGAGGCTTTTTTTGAGGGCCAAAACCGCTGTTTTCTATCTGTTGGCGAAGCGTACGAGTTCACAAAGGCCGATGAAATCGGCGACAGCGGCTTAAGGGTAGCGCTGCTGGGTCGCGATGCTGAGCTGAACAACGTGGATGCGTTCTTCCGGGGCACGAAGAAGGTGCTCTGGATGCACGGACCAGGAGGAATTGGTAAATCTCGACTGCTTCTTGAAATCGGGACTAAAGCAGAGACGGCGGGTAAACAGGTTCTTTGGGCTGTCGAGGCCACGATGAGCAGGAGCACACAGTGGTTCTCGGCAGTGAATTACAGCCTCCCCACCGTGCTGCTTCTGGATGAGCCGCAAGACCCTGACCTCATCCGGGCCGTAGCGGAGCAGGTCAGAACGCCTAATTCGCAAATGCACGGCTGGAAGGTCATCATCGCGGTGAGATCGCCGAACGACCCGGTACTTAAAGCCGTGACAGGCCTTCCGGCAAACATGAGAGAGGAGCCGTTGGTCCTCGCGGCGTTGACTCTGGAAATGTCTAAACAGCTTGCATTGGAGCTGATTACGACAAGCACATTGTCAGGTCTGCAGCCCCAGCAGAAAGAAAATATCGCTGAACATCTGTCCCGTTTGGGAGATCGATTTCCAATCTGGATCGCGATGGCTGTGAACGTGCTCGCCAAACACGGGAATCTTTCCAATTTGCCACGCGATGCGAATGATATCGCCAGGAAATACGTCGATGAGGTCATCGAGCGAAACACCTCGCGGACTTGCACACAGCAACAGCTTCAAGAGCTCCTGAGGTGGGTGGCGATTTACGAGGAACTCGATATCGAGGACGCATCATTGGTGCTGTTCGTTTCCAAACAGGCAGTTTTCGCAGATGAAAGCAGGTTTCTGGAATGCTTGAACTCTTTGGTGGCACGCAAATTTGTAGTGCGTCGCGGCGTCAACCAGCGCCTCTACTCCATAAAGCCAGACGTTGTGCGCGAATTTGTTGTGAGGGATTGGCTGACGTGGAGCGTCGACAACAAGACGGAAGCTACTCCAGCCGCAAAGAACCTGGTGGCGCTTATGATCAGCGGGGTCGAGGAAAAGCCGCTACCAAGAGTTCAGTCCCTCGTCAAAGGGCTGGCCAAAACGGAGTTTTCCACCAGCCTGCAGGGCACAAAGCTGGAGTTATTATCACCACTTGTCAGCGAACTAAAGCGAATCGCAGCGGAAGGCACTGTCCTCGAGCAGCATGGAATTCTGACATTCATAGGTAGCTTCGATTTCGCGCGGCTCGGGGATGTTTTGGAGATCCTGCGAACCGTCCGGCTAAATGAAAGACCTGCCCAAGAATACTCAGACTTTTTCGGGCACAAGCACGAAGTGACCCACAAGACTGTCGTGGCGGAACTGGCTTGGCCATTGTTCAATGCTGCTCGGTACGCACGCACGCAAGCGAAACGCGCGGCCGTTTTGGAGGAGATGATGGCGCTCTCCATTTGTGAGGCGAACATTCCGGATCTTTTCCGGAACGACGGGAAGCGTGCTGATGCATTAATTCCGAGGATTATATCTGGCGAAAACGACTGGTATCCGGGCTTCAAAAGCACCGCGCGCGAAAAGGCGATGGCACTTCTCGCCAGACTGCGGGATCCTAGCGGATTAGACCAGCCTACCCTTAACGTCGTAAGGGTTTTGTGCGGCCCGTTTCTCTCCATCGAACAGGAACGCACCTCGTACAAGCAGCATACTATTACGGTTACTAGGTGGTTCATCACATTGAATTCTCCAGACGGTGTGAACCGGAGCAGAATGCGCGCGCTGATACGGGAAACCGTAGAGACCGATTCTACGCCAGAAAGGTGTCGTCTGCTTTGTTGGACACTTTTGTCGTCGGCTCACTCAAGTGCCAATCGTGCCCTACTCGGCAAAGGGAACGATATTTCCCCGCAATACATTTCCGAGATTAAAGGCGACCTTAAGTCGGATTTGAGCTGGGCTTTGGGAGTCCTACGCGCAAGAACGCTGGCGATCGCAGAAGTTCGCGCCGCTCGTGAACTCTGGGAATGGCATTACAAGTTTGAAGGGGACGAGGAGCTCAAAAAGCTCGCTTCTGAGTGCGAGGAGTATTATCAGCGGCACCCATTAGCTGAAGCGTTTCACGTTTTTTTCAGCTTTGAGTTGTACGAAGAAGTTGCGAAAAAGGCAGCTGAGGTTGGAGAACAAATGGGAACCACGGGGACCCGCCAAGCAATTCGTGACTTTTTACAGCAGGCGCAAGAGTTTGCTCCGGCGCGAACAGACTTCGGGAATATCTTGCCGGTAGCGGAACACGCAGCCTCGCACTGGGACGCAAATAGCGAATTGCCCGCGTTCACACATATGGCGCTGGCCTCGCAGGCCGAAGGGCTCGAGTTCGCGTTTGCCGTCTCTATGTTGAATCGCAGATTACGAATGCTTCGCGAATCAAACCGGTCGGAGGCATTAAACTCGGAATTGTACAGCGCCATTCAGGCAACCCCCACCCCCGAAGCCAAAGCCAGGTTGCTTTCGAGCCTTTATTCGCGTCCGCACCCGCTGCTTACCGGTATCCTTACCGTCACCGATCTTGAGTTCGCGGCTGCCCAAATGGACGCGGTTGGATCCGTTCTGAAGCCATGGATTAAATGTCAGGTTTTGGCCGGCATGCACCATACAAACTGGGGCAAAGCCAAATCACTATGTGATGAGACCTACAGAACCGCAGCAGAGGAGGATAGGCTCACTTGCTTTGCCGCGTTACTCGACGCGCTGCACTTCCTGGATCTTTTCCGAAACGATCATCCAATGCTCGCCATCAAGAAAACCCATTTTGACTGGTTGCTGGATCTGATGGTTACGTTGCAAGACCTCGACAAAATCGGGGAATATCGACAGCACGAGCTCGAGCAACTCGTGGGAAGATTTGGACGAAGAGATTTGGCTTGGTTCCTCGCTGTCCTCAATGCTCGGATTCATACAGCAGAAGCGAAAGGGCAAAGTGAAACAGAATCTTTCAAGCTCGTGCCCACCCGGCACAGGCTCACGATGTATGTGCACGAGGTATCACCCGCAGCAACGCCATCTGATTCGGTTCTTCAGCAGGTAAATACGATTCTCGGATACACTATAAGAAAGGACATGCTGGGTTATATTTTACCTCAATATGCTGCAGACCTGGACCCACACGGCGCGGTAATCCCTCGATTGGTCGCATCGCGCATCAAGTCTTTGAATCCGAAGGATAAGGATTCAATCTGGATCTGGGCGAGGTTTGCTGGTTATTACGGATTTAACTCACCGCCCTGGAAACAGCTCGCCAAAGCGTCAGTAACAGCATCGAGCGGTTTGCCACCTAGAGACAAACGCTCAGTGTTCGTGGTGCTGTTGCCGCAAGAGATAAAGTCTTCCAACTACCCGGCAGGCGAAATGGATCCACGGTGGGAGCAAGAGCTGCTCGCCCGTAAACGTGAGATGCAGGAGGAGACGGATCCTGATCTGGTTCAATTCAGACAATGGCATTTGGCCATGGCCCAAGCTGATTTCGACCAAGCCTTGGGCCAGTACAAAGAGGAGAACGAACAGTGAACACGAGGAATCTAAAGACAGCAATTGAACAAGCCTGCAGCGATCTCGTGTGGATTAATGAAGCGGTCGCGAGAATCGGCTCTGCTGGAACCTTGTCGCGCGCGAGCAACGATTTCTTCCAAATGAGCCCACACCTTGCGACTCAACTTGAGCACGCAGAGGGGCTCCTCCTTGTCCGAGATGCAGCCCTAGCGGCTCTGCTGGCGTTCCCAAAACAGTGCTCAACCGCTTCGCCTGGCCTGTTTCTCTACAATGGGTTGGATGTGACATTCAAACTTGGTCGTTATCTGCTGTTCCAAAACTACGCAGTAACCACTTGGGCGCTGTACGACAGCCTTGCAAAGGTCGCTGGACTGCTATGCTGCAATGACGAGTTTTCGAAAAACCCACAGAAGCCCGTTAAACTGTATGAGGACTTTCTTCAGGGAAAGAATTGCGTTGGTGCGAGGGTCCGAGACCATTTGAAGGGGGCGTACGGTTGGCCAATAGCCGTGAGCTACAAAATCCGAAATTGGCTCGCGCACGACGGTCACTGCCACGAAGGAGTCGAATTGTTCAAGTACGATTCCCTGGCAATTTCGAGGGAATTTGAAATGTTAGACAGGGCTTGGGATATCGTTGTAGAGACGTGTCGAGCTGAGCCTGATCAGACAAGATTGCTGCCATTCCCGGAGGTGAAAACAAATCTAGCCCGTAGCTTGGAGATCTGCCATAACGAAGTGGATGAAGCCGTGGCGTTCTTGCTGACATGGTCCACCGGCATTGCCAAGCTCCAGGCAGCGATACTGTTTCCCCGAGATTTAACCGTAGCAGCAACGGTTCGCCCAACTGCCTCGAGCAGCACCCCTTGAAATATGAGCGTCTTCATTTTCGATGTTACGCCCGTTCAAATTCTGCTTTTGGGTGCCAGTGCTCGCCCGACCAAAAACACCGATCCGCTGAATTGCGAACTTTGACATGCAGCGGGAATCTGGTGCGGTACCAAAGAAGAACACCCCGAGCAACGATAGGTCCAAGGAATCAACTGAATGAATAGCGCGGTATAACGAGAATAACATCATGCCTGGTACTCAAGAACGATTTCAGCAGATGGTGGGCGAACGGGTAAAGTTCGCTCGCACAGAAGCCGGTATGACACAGGAGCAATTGTCTCCCAAACTCGGTTTTAAGGATAGACAGATATTAGCCAACATCGAAGGCGGCAAACGCAAAGTCGCTGCCGACGAGCTGGTCAAGCTGATGGAGAACCTCAAGAAGTCGATTGATTTCTTCACAGACCCACTGATCCTCGTGGGCGAGGGCATGTTTTGCTGGCGGGCTTCCGCCGGCGCGGCTGTGCTCGATTCCTTTGAAGCCAAGGCGAAGCCAATCGTTGCCGCGTATCGGGAGTTTTGTCTCGGACACGCGTCGGTCACGAGTCCGATTCACCATGAGTTAAGACTCACCAAGCGGAGCAGCTATCATGAGGCGCAAGCCGCCGCCGAGGCGCTGGTCGTGCAGTGGAAATTGGAAGGTGTGCCCGGACCGAAGCTCGCGGAGGCAGTGGAGGATCGGCTGGGCGTGGCCGTGCTTCACGTTGATGCGCCTCCCGGCATCTCCGGAGCAGCCTGTCGTTTGCCGGAGGTGAATGTGGTTCTGATCAGCCGCAACGAGACAATGGGGCGGCGGAGTTTTGACCTCGCGCACGAACTGTTTCACTTGCTGACGTGGAATGAGATGCCACCCGAACACGTTGAGAAGGATGTGCCGGGGGGAAACAAGAAGTCTCCTGTGGAATATCTCGCGGACAATTTCGCTTCGGCGCTCTTGATGCCACGCGAGATTCTTCAACCTTTGTGGGAAAGACGCGGCCACACGGACATTAATGAGTTCATCGTGAGAACGTCGCAGCGATTCCTCGTGTCGGGACAAGCGCTGTACTACCGGCTGATCAATCTGGGCTGGCTGACCGAAGGTGATCGAATGGATATAAAGATGGATCGCTTAAGCTGGCCCGACACTGGCGAAAAGCCGAAGCTGTATTCCGAGCGCTTCGTGAAATTGCTGCATCGCCGTCTCGACGAAGGATGGCTCTCGGTGCGGCGAGCAACCAAGGTGCTCGATTGCACTATGGAGGAGTTGGGGGATTTGTTCCGTTCATACGGACTTGAGCCTCCCTTCGACTTGTAGGGAGACAGACATGTGAAACGCGGCGACGAAGTATTCATGGACACAAACGCGAAGAAATTAGACAAAATCCGCCGGACATCATTCTCACCAACTACAAGCAGTTGGAGTTCATGCTGATTCGGAAGGCACACCGGCGTTTGTTCACGCCGTCGTTGCGGTATCTGGTGCCCGATGAAATCCACAGTTACCGGGGAGCACTGGCGACGGAAATCGCCTGCCTCGTCCGCCGCCACCGGAAAAGTACCACATTCTGGGCCGGCGCAAAATGGCTCACCAACGGGTGAATGGGCTCAGCCTGAGGGCTATACGATAACTTCAGCCATCCTCGGCAAATGCGGCAACTGTGGGAACACCCCACCGGGTCCCTCACTCGCCGTAACGTTTCACCCTACTTTCAAAGGTCGCACGGCCCCTGTTGCCGCTTTGCTGGCTTGCAGCCTTGCCATTAGGGTGCCACAATCAACTGCGACTCAGATGCAGCATCGAATTCCTCTGGCTGGTTATGAAAACTGAAAAACAGCACGATAAACCTGCCAACATGTCCCGGCGCGCTTTTCTAGGCGGGGCCACTGCTGTTGCCGGGTTCATGTTCCTGCCGGCGCGGGTGCTCGGTCGAGGCGCCCCGTCTCCCACTAGCAAGCTGAACATCGCCGGAGTGGGCATTGGCGGCCAGGGCGCTTGGGACCTGGAGCAGGTCGCCGGCGAAAATATCGTCGCCTTGTGCGACGTGGACTGGGACTACGCCGCAAAGACGTTCAAGAAATATCCCGACGCCAAACACTACAAAGATTTCCGCCAGATGCTGGACAAGGAGAAAAGCATCGAAGCGGTAGTGGTAGGCACGCCGGATCATAACCATGCAATCGTGTCGGTCACGGCAATGAAACTGGGCAAGCATGTCTATTGTGAGAAACCACTGACCCGTACAGTGTATGAAGCGCGCGCGGTGGCCAAAGCCGCCCGAGAGGCGAAAGTCGCAACCCAGATGGGTAATCAAGGCATGGCGTTCGAGGGGAATCGCCAGATAAACGAATGGCTCCAGGACGGGGCGATTGGCGCCGTGCGCGAGGCGCATGTTTGGTCCGATCGTCCGACGCATCGAGGCCGGATGCCCCTGTGGTGGGCGCAAGGAATTGAACGGCCCAAAGAAACACCGCCGGTCCCCGAGTCGTTGGACTGGGACCTGTGGCTGGGCCCTGCACCCTGGCGGCCATATCATCCGGCCTATGCGCCTTTCCGTTGGCGTGGCTGGTGGGACTTCGGCTCGGGCGGCCTTGGCGACATGGGCATTCACAACCTTGCCCCGGTCTTTTCCGCTTTGAAGCTCGGCGCGCCGGAGAGCGTCACGGCCAGCTCGACGCCGGTGTTTGAAGAAACGGTTCCGGTCGCCGCCATAGTGCATTACCAGTTTCCTGCGCGCGGAGAAATGCCGCCGGTAAAGTTGCATTGGTATGACGGCGGACTGCTGCCGGACCGGCCTGCTGACTTGGAAGAGAACCGTGAACTCGATCCCGAAGATGGAATCATTCTCGTCGGCGACAAGGGCAGGATGCTGGTAACCGGCTGGGGCGGGGAGCATCC
>WNGK01021845.1_pt1 | contig 10815 bp, 13 predicted proteins | sample 5400601 | NCBI WGS metagenome assembly WNGK01 (sample SAMN13153376, study PRJNA577476) | soil metagenome | isolation source: 60 cm soil or saprolite under Garry oak tree replicate 1 | place: USA:California | collected 2016-06-15
CTCGTCCTTCGAGGCCCGCCATAAGCGCGTTTACGCGCGTGTTCGACGCGCCATGGCTCGCGCCTCAGGATAAGGGCTGAGCTACGCCGCCTTGCGGATATCCCGCACGTGCCGTGCGACCAGTTTCAAATCATCCACGAACCGCTCGTATTCCCGCGCTTTGGCGTCCGCGTCCGGCAATCGCAGCAAGAACGAGGGATGCACCGTGATGAAACCCTCCAGCCCCTCACGCAGCAGGATCACCTCGCCGCGCATGCGCGAGATCGTGACGTCGCGCCCCGTGAGCGCACGCGCCGCGGTCGCACCGAGCGCGACCGTGAGGCGCGGCATGACGAAGCCAAGCTCCTTATCGAGCCACCAGCGGCAGGCTTCGATCTCGTCATTGTTCGGCTTCTTGTGGATGCGCCGCTTGCCGCGCGGCTCGAACTTGAAATGCTTCACGGCATTCGTCACATAGACCCGTTTTCGATCGATGCCGGCCTCTTCGAGCGCGCGGTCGAACAATTGGCCCGCCGGCCCAACGAAGGGCTTGCCGGTCAAATCCTCCTGATCGCCCGGCTGCTCGCCGACGAATACGACCGGCGCATCCACCGGACCCTCGCCGAACACCGTCTGCGTCGCGTCCTTGTAAAGCGGACAGCGCGTGCAATGCTCCGCGGCCTTGCGCGCGCCGGAGAGCGAGTTGAACGACGCGGAATCGCCCTCCGGTGCTGCGGCGGCTTTCGGCTTCGGCCTCTCGGAGACGGCAAAAAGGTCCGGCTCTGTGTCGATGCTATGCGCGCGTCTCTTGGCCATGTCGGTTCTCTTCGTGCGCCATTCGGGGAACGCCAAAGGTCGAGGCCGCGTTCCTGCATGTCTTCTTTGTTCTTATTTTGTTCTCATTAGGCATTGGCGTCAAGGCCGCGCTAGAAGTGGCTCGGCAATCTTTCCGGAGTGGCGTGATGGAGTACCGCAATCTAGGGCGCGGCGGCGTGAAGGTCTCGCCGATCTGCCTTGGCACCATGATGTTCGGCGCCGCAACCGACGAGGCAACCGCGGGCCGCATCGTGGCGAAAGCCAAGGAGCAGGGTGTCAACTTCATCGATTCCGCCGACGCCTATGCGGGCGGCAAATCCGAGGAAATCACCGGTCGCGCCATCGGCAATCAGCGCCACGACTGGGTGTTGGCCACCAAGCTTGGGAACCCGCTCGGCAAGGGCGCGAACCAGGGCGGCCTGTCGCGCAAATGGGTGATGCAGGCGGCCGAGAACAGCCTGAAGCGGCTCGGCACCGACTACATCGACGTTTACTACCTGCACAAAGAGGATCATGACACGCCGCTCGCCGAGACCGTGCGGGCGATCGGCAATCTGCAGCAACAGGGCAAGATCCGCTACTTTGGCGTGTCGAACCATCGCTCCTGGCGCATCGCCGAGATCTGCAATCTGTGCGACCAGATGGGCATCGACCGTCCGATCGTGAACCAACCATATTATCACGCGCTCTATCGCGTCGCCGAAGTCGAGCAGCTGCCGGTCTGCGCGAATTACGGGATCGGCGTGGTGAGCTATTCGCCGCTCGCGCGTGGTGTTTTGACGGGAAAATATCAGCCCGGCGCCGAAGCCGCGAAAGATACGCGCGCCGGTAGAGCCGACAAGCGCATGCTGCAAACCGAGATGCGCCCCGAGACATTGGAGGCGGCGCAGAAGGTCAAGCAATACGCCGAGAAGCGCGGCGTCGCGCCGAGCCACTTCGCGGTCGCCTGGGTGCTGAACAACAGGCTGATCAGCGGCATCGTGGCCGGCCCGCGCACCGAAACGCAGTGGGACGACTACGGCCGCGCCGGGCTATAATGATCCGCAGTATCCGATCGAGGGGCGCGTCGCGCAAACGGGTTGAACATAACTCCGCTCATTCCCGCGCAAGCGGGAATCCAGGGCCAAAGAACTGGGTCCCCGCGGGAGTTTATCCCCGACTTGATCGGGGGCGGGGACGAGCCGGATCCAGGAACGAACCGATGCAAAATACTGCTAGCACAATCGACGAATCCGAAGTCGCGCGCTTTTCGGCCATGGCCGAGGAGTGGTGGAACCCGCGCGGCAAGATGGCGGTGCTGCACAAGTTCAATCCGATCCGGCTCGGTTACATCCGCGACGCCGCCTGCAAGACGCTCGACCGCAATCCAAAGCAGCTCGACTGCCTGAAGGGCTTGCGCATCCTCGACATTGGTTGCGGCGGCGGCGTGCTGTCGGAACCGCTGGCGCGGCTCGGCGCCTCGGTGGTCGGCGCGGACCCGGCGACGCGCAATATCGCGGTCGCCAAGCTGCATGCCGAGCAATCGGGTGTCGCGGTGGATTATCGCGCGACGACCGCCGAGGCTTTGGCCGAAGCGGGCGAACGCTTCGACATCGTGCTGGCGATGGAAGTGGTCGAGCACGTCGCGGACGTGAAGCTGTTCGTCCAGCGTTGCGCCGAAATGGTACGGCCCGGCGGGCTAATGATCGCCGCCACCATCAACCGCACGCTCAAGAGCTTCGCACTCGCGATCGTCGGCGCCGAATATGTGCTGCGCTGGCTGCCGCGCGGCACGCATCAATGGGACAAGTTCGTCACGCCGGACGAGCTCGAGATCGCGATGGAGCGCGCAGGACTGCGCACCACCGACGAACGCGGCGTGATCTACAATCCGCTAGCCGACCGCTGGTCGCTCGCGCGCGACGTCGACGTGAACTACATGGTGCTGGCGGAGAAGAAGGCCTAGTGCGGCGTGCTCGTATCCGCGCTCACCTCGGCCGCCAATCGCAATCCGTGATCACAGCCGTCCGATCAGTTCTGCCGCCGTCACCACTTCGGCGAACTCGCGGTCGAGAATTGCAAGCTCGACACGGTGCACGGTGTCCGCGTCGAAACCCTTGCGCGCGAAGGTGTGGCAGGCATCGCCGACCAGAACGGGCTTGAAGCCGAGATTCTTGGCAAGGCGTGTCGTGGTCGAGACGCAATGATCGGTCGTGATGCCCATGATGACGACCGGGTTGGCGTCAAGCCCGCGCAACCGCTCCTCGAGATCGGTTCCGATGAAGGCGGCATTGACGGACTTGGACAGAATCGGTTCGCTGTCGCGCGGAGAGGCGAAATCCTTGAAGGCATTGCCGGGTTGTCCCGGCCCCAGCGACGATCCGGGCGACTTGGAGTCATGCCGGATGTGGATCACCGGCAGGCTTCTCGACCGGAAGGCCGCGAGGACGGCCGCCGCATTGGCTTCGGCAGCGGGATTGTTGCGCGGGCCCCATACGCCGGGGTTGTCGAAGGATTTCTGATAGTCGACAAGCGCGAGCACCGGCCTCGCCATTGCGGCTCCCTTCACTGCCAATTCGCCGGCATGATGCTGTTGTGCGATCGATTAGGCCAGCGCAAAACCATGATGATTTCATCAGCCGTAATGATGCCCGCGATTGCCGCAGGGCTGCCGGGCAATTCGATCAGGGCAGAACCGCCGCTCCCGCTTGATAAGGCTCCGTCCAGGCCCGATAGGAAGTCCACATGACCGACTACCCCTCCTGGCTCTGGATCGTCTTCACGGTGCTTGCCGCCGCGGGGCAGACCGTGCGCAACGCGATGCAGCGCGAGTTGACCGCGACGCTCGGCACGGTCGGCGCGACGCATGTGCGCTTCCTGTTCGGATTTCCGTTTGCGCTTCTCTTTCTTGCTGCCGTCATGGCGGTCACCGGCGCCGCGTGGCCGCGTCCGGATCTTGGCTACATACCCTGGCTGCTTGCCGGCTCGCTGTTTCAGATCGGCGCGACCGCCACGATGCTCGCCGCGATGGGTCAGCGTTCGTTCATCGTCACCATCGCGTACATCAAGACCGAGCCCATTCAAGTCGCGGTCTTCGGCCTGCTGTTCCTCGGCGATGCGATCAATGTCGAGTTGATGGTGGCGATTGTGATCGCGACCGCGGGCGTCGTCGTGATGTCGTTCAAGCCGGGCGGTATGACCGGCGGCATCAAGCCGACGCTGATTGGCCTCCTGTCCGGCGGCATGTTCGCGCTCTCGGCGATCGGTTATCGCGGCGCGATCCTCAATCTCGGTTACCCGAACTTCGTCGTGGCGGCGACCTATACGCTCGCGCTCGGCCTGGTACTGCAGGCCGCATTGCTGACCCTCTATCTGGCGTTTTGGGACCGCGCTGTGCTTGTCGCCATCATGGGCCAGTGGCGGCGTTCGCTGTTCGCCGGTTTCATGGGCTCGACCGCGTCGGAATTCTGGTTTTTGGCGTTTGCGATCGCAACCGCGGCGAGCGTGCGTACGCTGGCGCTGGTCGAAGTGCTGTTCGCGCAGGCGATTTCGGCGTTTATCTTCAAGCAGCCGACCAGCACGCGCGAAGGCGTCGGCATCGTGATGATCGTCGTCGGCGTGGTCCTGCTGATCTGGGCGCATTAGAGCGCGTCCAGGAAAAAGCCTGCCCCGCACTTGATGCGGGGTGGGAACCGGTTTTCCGTCCAGACGCGCGACAAATCAGGGTCTGGTTCGACTGCGTTAAGTCACACGCGCTGCTTGGGTTTCGTGGCCTGACGACCTAACGTCATCTGCCGCTGTCGCAGTGCGTTGGCGGGCGCGTTGACGAAAAATAAATGATGCCGCGTGGGTAAAATTGCGTAAGCGCTGCCACGGGCGACAAAGGTTTAACAAATTTCTGCGTTCCTAGCCTCCCAAAGGCGGGCTGCGGTTCGGCACATATGACCACTGACAATTCCCTGCTCGGTGATCTCGAATCCGCCATTTCGGGCGGATCGAGCGAGCGGCGTGGCGAGATGCTTCGGCGCATTACGGATCTCTATGTCGCTGCGGCGCCGACGATCGGCGACCAGAAGGCGGCCGTATTCGACGACGTGTTCGCGCACCTGATGAAGGAGATCGAGCAGAAGGCGCTGCTCGAACTCAGCGAACGCATGGCCTCGGTCGAGAACGCGCCGGAGCGGCTGATCCGGCGGCTCGCTGAGGATGACTCGATCGAGGTGTCCGGTCCGGTGCTGGCGCGCTCCGGGCGTCTCGCCGAAGCCGATCTGATTGCGATCGCCCGCACCAAGGGCCAGGCGCATCTCGAAGCCATCGCGAGCCGCACCGAGATCGGCGAATCCGTCACCGCCGTGCTGGTGCAACGCGGCGACATGACGGTCGCCCGCAAGGTCGCGGCCAATAGCGGCGCGCGCTTTTCCGAAACCTCGCTGCGCAGCCTGGTCGACCGCGCGAGCGACGACAGCGATCTTGCCGCCGCAGTCGCTCGCCGGCGCGAATTGCCGCCGGTGATGTTCCGCAATCTGGTCGCGCGCGCGACCGACGCGGTGCGCGAGCGCCTGTTGCAGAGCGCGCAGCCGGGCGCCGCGCAGGCGATCAACCGCATTCTCTCCGACATCTCGCGCAGCGTCGAAGCCGCCGCTGTCAAGAAGCGCGACTACACCGCTGCCCAGCGCACCGCGCTGGAGATGCAGAAGCAAGGCACGATCACGCCGGCCAGCCTTGCGGAATTCGCCAAGATGTTGAAGGTCGAGGAAATGGTCGTCACGCTGTCATTGCTGACCGGCGTATCGATCGAGGTGATCGACCGGTTCATGGACGAAACCGACGATGATCCAACGCTGATCCTGTGCAAGGCGATCGATCTCGATTGGAACACCACGGTGGCGGTGCTGGCGGCGCGTCTCGGCCTGCCGAAGCTGCGCGAAGCGCGCTCCGAGGAAACCAACAAGAAATTCCGCAAGCTGACCAACTATTCGGCGCAGCGTGTGCTGCGCTTCTGGCAGGCGCGCGAGAAGCTGCAGGCGAGTTAACAACGCGCCGTGTTATCGCTTCACCGCGATCAGCACCGCACCCGCCGCGATCAGCGCGATGCCGAGCCAGTTCTGCCCCGACGGCCGCTCGCCGAGAAACAGAAACGCGAACACCGCGACCAGCACCACGCTGAGCTTGTCGATCGGCGCGACCTGCGCGGCGTCGCCGAGCTTGAGCGCGCGGAAATAGCACACCCAGGATGCCCCCGTTGCCAGTCCCGACAGAACGAGGAACGCATAGCTGCGTGGCGATACCGAGCCGGGTGACTGAAACTGTCCGGTGACTGCCAGGATCGCGCCGAGGCACAGCAGGATGACGATGGTGCGGATGAACGTCGCGAAGTCCGAATTGACGTTCTCGATGCCGACCTTGGCGAAGATCGCCGTCAGCGCGGCGAACACCGCCGAAAGGACGGCCCAGAACTGCCAGGATGAGGCCGAGCTAATTCCGCTCATCCGGGAGCACCGGGAGCGGATGAAACGCGATACCCTCGTCGTGCAGCTCCTTGGCGTCTTCGGCCGAGGCCTCGCCGTAGATCGAGCGATGCTCAGTCTCGCCATAGTGCATCTTGCGCGCTTCCTCGGGAAACTTCTTGCCGACATTGTCGGCATTCGCCGTGAGGTGATCGCGCAGCTCTTTCAGCTTCTTGCGGAACTCGTGCTCCTGCGGCGAGATCATCGCGACCGGGCTGGTATCGGGCGTCGCGGCGTCGGCGTGCGCCGCCGCGGCCTCCTCGCGAACCGCGATCGACGTGCTCTTGTCCCGGCGCGCAAGGCGCGGCGCCATGATCGCCTTTTCCACCTTGGCCGATCCGCACATCGGACACTCGATCAGCTTGCGCTTGGCCTGCTTGTCATAGGCGGCGGAATTCTGAAACCAGCTTTCAAAGGTATGGCCCTTGTCGCAGGCCAACGCGTAGTGAATCACGCCTCACCTCCGACCAGATGCAGATGCGTCGGCTCGGCCATCGGCTCGATCAACTCGAAGCGGCGGCCGTGCTGCAGCGACGGCACGCGCGCGCGGGCGGCGGACACTTCCGCCGGATCGACATCGGCGAAGATCACGCCGGGCTCGGTCCCGCCTTCCGCGATGACGCGGCCCCACGGATCGACCACCAGAGAATGCCCGAACGTCTCGCGGCCATGCTCATGCAACCCGCCTTGCGCCGCCGCGAACACGAACGAGCCGTTTTCGATCGCGCGCGCGCGCATCAGCACATGCCAATGCGCTTCGCCGGTCTGCCGGGTGAAGGCGGAGGGAATTGCGAGGAAACTGGCGCCGGCCTCGGCGAGCGCGCGATAGAGTGCCGGGAAGCGCAGATCGTAGCAGATCGTCAGCCCAAGCCGGCCCCATGGCAGGTCGGATACGACCGCCATCTCGCCGGGGCGATAGCTGCGCGACTCCCGGTAGCTCTCCCCGCCGGTGAGGTCGACGTCGAACATGTGGATCTTGTCGTAGCGCGCCGCGATGTTGCCCTTACGGTCGATCAGGAACGAGCGGTTCGCGGCCTTCTCAGGGGCAATCTTTACGGCGAGCGAGCCGACATGCACATAAATATCGAGCGTGCGCGCAAGGTCGCGGAGGGTGGCGAGCGTCGGATCGTTCTCCTCCGCCACGATGGCGGCGAACAGCTTCTCGCGCGAGCTCTCCATGATGTTGGTCACTTCAGGCGTGAGCACATAGTCCGCGCCGCCGGTTTTCGCCTCGCCGATAAGCTTCACCGCCGCGTCCGCGTTGGCCTGCGGCGTGCGGCCCGTGCGCATCTGGATCAGGCCGACGCGAAATTTCGAACCGCTTGTCATGCTGTGCCTATCTTAGACCGCGAGCATTGCATCGAGCTTGCCTTGCTCCTCGAGTGCGTAAAGATCGTCGCAGCCGCCCACATGGGTGTCGCCGATGAAGATTTGCGGAAACGTGCTCCCGCCATTCGCGCGCTGGATCATCTCGGCCCGCAGCTCGCGATTGCCGGTCGCATTGTGTTCCATGAACGCCACGCCCTTGCGGGTCAGGAGATCCCGCGCCGCGTCGGAATAATAGCAGAAGTCACGCGTGTAGATCACAACCGGAGCCATGGTACGCCTGATGGGGAGGTTAACGGGTTGAAGCCCACTATATGGGGGTTTTTCCGCCGTCAACAACCCGGGCGAATACCAGCACGTCCACGTCATCGACCAGGATCAGCCGGCGCCCGGCTACCTTTGGCTTGGCGGCGGCATCGACCCGGAATGCGCCCTGCACATTGGTAGTGCGCTCGGCATGTGAAAGCCCGACCTGCTGCTGCGTCGCCTTCACGCGGCGCAGCGCCGTGTGCGCGACCGCGACGCTGCTTAGGCGCGAGATTTCGTTGGCGAGCGCGCCCGACTGGTTGAAGCGGCGCCCCCAAAGCCTGCGCCAGTGCAGCGGCACCGGCACAAGCGCGTCGGCATCGGCCAAAAGCTCGCGGCCGGCATGCGCCATCCAGCGACCCATCAGCGGCGCGAGGTCGAGCCGGTCGCCATACTTGAAGGAATGGACGAGCTTGCGCGACACGTCCTCGAAGCGCACGGCGGCGCGGGCGCGATTGAAAGCCGGCGGATCGGCGATCGCCTGCATCGACAGGATGCCGGGGCCGGGATCATAGACGAACGGGATGCCGAGCCGCGGGCAATAGGGCGGCGCGATGAAGGCAAGCTTGCCCCAACAGGTGGGGCAGAGGCCGTTGTCGGTGACGAGATCGCGGCATGAGGGACACAAGCGCGGCAGCGCCACGTCGAGGCCAAGCCGCGTGCCGGCGCGTAGGCTCGCGCGCACGCCCGCGCGGGCGCTTGGACCGGAGACATTCCTGATAGATCGCGTCGCGGCCGATCTCGCCGAGCGGCTCGGCGCTGTCCTGCGGGAATTCGACATCGCGATCGATCTTGGCACCCCGACCGACGCGGTGCGCGCCGCGTTCACCGATCTCACATCCATCGGCACGCTGATCGCCGCCAATCCCGACGTGACCGCGCAGGACGCCCCGGCGGTCGCAGCCGACGACGAGGCGCTGCCGTTCCGTGATGGCTCGCTCGATCTCGTCGTCTCGGCGCTGGCGCTGCAATTCGTCAACGATCTCCCCGGTGCGCTCATTCAAATCCGCCGCGCGCTCAAGCCCGACGGGCTGTTTCTGGCCGCGATGCTCGGCGGTGATACGCTCACCGAGTTGCGCCAGTCGTTCGCGGAGGCTGAAAGCCAGATCGAGGGTGGCGTCTCGCCGCACGTCGCGCCGTTCACCGACGTGCGCGAGATGGGTACCCTGTTGCAGCGCGCCGGCCTGGCGCTGCCGGTGACCGATGTCGACCGGCTGACCGTGCGCTACTCTTCGGCGTTCACCCTGATGGCGGAGCTGCGCCGCATGGGCGCGACCAACGCGCTTACCGAGCGCCGCCGCGCGCCGCTGCGCCGTGCGACGCTGCTGCGCATGGCCGCGAAATCGCGCCTCGCCGACGCACTGGGGACGAGAGAAATCGGGACCGGCGAGAAGCCGGACAGTTAGACCATTCTCCGCTCATGGCCGCGAACGCGGGGACCCAGAACCAAAGAACTGGATGCCCGCGTTCGCGGGCACGAGCGGACCGAGATTCATTGCGGCTCGATCCCGGCGTCCTTGATCAGCCTGCCCCAGGCCACGAGCTCCGACTGCACGAAGGCCGCGAGCGTCTCAGGCGGCCCCGAGAACGCATCGAACCCCGTCACGGCGATTTTCGCTCTTGTGTCCGGGTTGGCGATGATCTTGGCGACCTCATCGTTCAGTCGCGTCACGACGTCCGGCGGCGTTCCGGCGGGCGCGAACAGGCCGGCCCATGAGGTGACGTCGTAGCCCGGGATACCGGCTTCATGCAGCGAGGGCAGGTCGGGCAGCAGCGCGCTGCGCTCCTTGGTCGTCACCGCGAGCGCGCGCAGCGTGCCGGCGCGCACGTGCTCGAGTCCTGGCGCCAGATCGATGAACATCATCGAGACGCGCCCGCCGATCACGTCGTTGAGCGCCGGCGGCGTGCTCTTGTAGGGCACCTGCAGCACGTCGATACCGGCGCGGCTTTTCAGCGTTTCGCCCGCCACGATGCCGGTGGTGTTGCCGCTCGCATAGGTGAGCTTGCCCGGATTGGCTTTCGCGTAGGCGACCAGCTCGGGCAGCGTCTTGAACGGAAGGTCCTTGTTGACCACCAGCATGAACACGTAGGAGCCGGCGCGAACGACCGGCGCGAAGTCCCGCACGGGATCGTAGGACAAGGACTTGAACAGGAACGGGTTGGCGGAATGTGTCGAGTTCGTCGCCATCAGCAGCGTGTAGCCGTCCGGCGCCGAACGCGCCACGTAGGTCGCCGCGATCACGCCGCTCGCCCCCACCTTGTTCTCGATCACCACGCCCTGTTTCAGCGCGACAGAGAGCTGCTGTCCGATGATGCGGGCGATCGAGTCCGTGCCGCTGCCGGCCGCGAACGGCACTACGATGGTGATCTGCCGTGACGGATAAGTTTCAGTATGAGCCGCCCCGGTCCAAACACATGCGGTGACCAGACAGCAAAACAGGCGGCGCATGGATGCTCCCGGGGTTTCTTTGCCGGCAGGATACATGGTTCCAGGCGCATGTGGCCTTTGCCGAATCCGCGGGACAACTCACAGATTCATCCTTGACTCTTCGCCCCTGTGGAGTCCCGTCGGCCTGTTAATAACTTTCGTCACCGCAATGTCATTCGCGCCACCGTAGCTACCCGATCTTGTGTTCTTTCACCCCGCTCGGCGCGAGCCCTATGCGGCAAATCGGCGAGTTCCGATTCGGCCGCGATTCGTTCCAGACTCGTTCCAATTCTCAACTAAGCCACGGAATTACGGGGATAATTCGCCACGCTGGCGTAGCGGAATGGGACATGGCGTGGCGGCGCAAGCCGAGTGCCACATCTCCGTCGTCCGAGCAGGGTAGGAAACAAGGTCCATGTTTTGACGTGCGAGGACATCCTGGGAAAGTTTCCCGATCGCGCGCCAAAAATTAAA
>WNGK01008265.1_pt1 | contig 10814 bp, 11 predicted proteins | sample 5400601 | NCBI WGS metagenome assembly WNGK01 (sample SAMN13153376, study PRJNA577476) | soil metagenome | isolation source: 60 cm soil or saprolite under Garry oak tree replicate 1 | place: USA:California | collected 2016-06-15
TATAGTCTGGTACAAGTCAAAGATGCCCAGGGACGGGTGGTCGAGACCCGCTTCGCCCGCCTGAATCCGGTGCAAGCGCACATCCTGAAGCTGATTGGGCTCCCACAGCCTGCGGAGTTTTTTGCGCAGTCTGTGCTGGTCTGAGCATACGCTGGAGAGGCGTGTGCCTGGCGTCAGTATCGCATTGTGAAAGGACCTAGCGGCCGCGGGACCGCCACCTGTCGAGTGGTGATAGGCGGTGTTGCAACCGGTATGGCCGGTTCTCATCATACCTTTACGAGTGTATCCGATGGCTCTATAGCAAAGTTGTCTAAGATAGCCGTCTATAAGGCGAGCGTAGCCAGGTGGTAAGTTTTGACGATCGCGGCCACACAAACCCTTACGACAATGTGCGGAATGCAAGTACTATAGGGAGAACCCCTTGTGGAGGTCTTCCCTATGGCACGGACAACCCCTCGCCCCCAGCCAACCACTTCCTTCGTACTGCACCCCCTGGCTCGCCACTGCTCTCAGTGCGGGGAGCCCATGTGGGCCGCCTATCACAACTACCGTACGGTCACCACCTTGGCCCATGTGCTACGCCTCACACTCCAGATACGGCGCTGTGCCAATCCAGCTTGCCCGCAGGTGGGCAAACCCTACCGCCCTGAGGAGGAAGGCCGTCTGGCACTCCCCAAACACGCGTTTGGTCTGGATGTCATCGCCCTCGTCGGGACGTTGCGCTATGCTCAACACCGGAGTGTGCCCGAGATCCATCACGAGTTGGAGCGTCGCCGCGTCGTCATCGCCCCCCGAACCGTGTTGCACCTCTTGGAGCGATACGACGAACTGCTGGCTCTGTCGCTCACCGACACCGCCCGCCTCCAGCGCCTCACCGCGGCCCAGGGGCAGGTCATGCTGGCCATCGATGGTCTCCAACCCGCTGTCGGGCATGAAGTCCTGTGGGTCCTGCGGGATGGCCTCGCAGGCGTGGTGCTCCTCGCGCGCAGCTTGCTCTCGGCGACCCACGAGGACTTGGTAACCCTCCTCACTGAGGTGCGGCAGTCCATACGGGTGCCTCTCGTGGGGATCATCTCCGATGGCCAACGCTCTCTCCGCCGCGCCGTGGCCCAAGCCTTCCCCACGCTCCCACACCAACTGTGTCACTTTCCTTATCTCCGCGAGGCCGCAAAGCCCATCTCTGAAGCTGACCGCCATGCCAAGAAGGCACGGAAAAAGCGTGTCCGGGGGGTGCGTCCCCTGGAACGCCAGCTCGCAGGCCGGAATGATCCTGAAGCCGAGGTCGTACGCGGTGACTGTGCCGCGGTCCGCAGCGCCCTCACCGACGATGGGCGCCCGCCCCTGGCAGCCTCGGGGCTCATACTCTCTGACCGCCTCAGCGCGGTGACCACGAGCCTCGAGCGGGTCGAAAAAAGGGGGCCTTGCCACCGGCCCTGAGCCGCTTGAAGTCCCTGCTTGAGCGGGGCTTGGCAGCAACGGCTTCCTTGTGGCCTGACGTGCGGATAGGGGATCGCTGGGTGTATCAGGCCGCCCATATCCTTGGCCATGAGGAGCAGCGTGAGGCGACCACCGTCAAGCACCGCTGAGGGGGACTGCTGGGGGCGATGACCCGCCACCAGGCGAACGCCGGGACCCTCAAACCCGCCATCAAGCATTTCCGTAAAGTCACCCAGAGTGACTGGTCAGGTCTCTTTCATTGTTAGAGCGTCCCCGAGCTTCCTCGCACCAATAATGATCTGGAGCAGTTGTTTGGCGCGCATCGCTATCACGAGCGGCGGGCCACCGGGCGCAAGGTCGCTTCCCCCGCGTTGGTGCTGCGTGGCTCGGTTCGACTCATCGCTGGTGCGGCCACCCGCTTACACCCCTTCACGAGTGCAGACCTCACCCCCGAAACGGTCAGTGCCTGGCACATGCTGCGCCAGGGCCTTGAGACCCACCGCCAACAGCGCACGCAGCGGCGGCGCTTTCGCCGTGATCCGGCGGCCTATCTCGCCAAGCTGGAGGCGGATGTACTCCAGTTAAGTTTGCCACCCTAGAAAAAAAGGAGCCTGACCTGCAAGCGGTGAATCACCGCGTGTTGCAGCACCTCCATCCCGAGCAGGTCGAGGTGGAGATATGGCGTGCGGATGAACTCGAGGTGCGTCGTGGGCTCAGCTCCGAGCTCGACGAGATGTGGAGCTACGTGCGCAGCAAAGCCAATCCGCGTTGGTTATGGCACGCCATTGATCACCACACGGGGAAGGTGTTGGCCTATGTGTTCGGACGACGGAAGGACACCGTCTTTTTAGAGCTCAAAGCACTATTGAAGCCATTTGGCATCACGCGCTATTTCACCGACGGCTGGGGAGCCTACGAGCGGCATCTCGATGCTGAGCAGCATCAGGTGGGCAAGGAGAACACGCAGAAAATTGAGAGCAAACATATCAATCTGCGGACCCGGATCAAGCGGCTTGTCCGCCGCACGCTGTGCTTCTCCAAGACGGAACGCATGCACGACTTGGTGATTGGTCTCTTTATCAATCGGTATGAATTTGGGGTGTCAGTTTGACACGAAATCAACAGATCTGAAACATCTTCGATTTTCCTTCCAAGGTATGTCTCTAAGGGCTCCGGCTGACAAACCTCCTCTGCATCATACGTTTGCTCAGACACCTCAAAACTCATTTCTATATCTTTAGATATAGGAAAATATACTATTGATCTGTTGAAACTAGATAAATATATTCTATATAATAGAGGCCTCAAAGGCACATTGCAAGGCGAGGGGCACCCGCCAAGATGACTCCCTCGCCTTTGTCGCAACCTCCGACCAAGGAAAGATACGACATGCACACCCTAGCACTAAGGAATTACATATGAAAAGGTCTCTCCAGGAAAGGTCATCTATGGCTCCTTTCGTTGGCACACGAGACTCCTTCTTTCCCGCCCACCTCGCGAGTGAGCCTCACGCTTGCTCCCGCAAGCGCCTCAGAGCGTCCCGAGTCGCTGGTATGCTGCTCGTCACGGCTCTGGCACTTCTGGGCACGAGCGTTTGCGCTCCCCCTGTCATGGCGCAGACGTGTGCCGCCCACTCATTCATCCCTCATATCAACGGGATGTGGAGGACACTCCCCTACCTGATGTCCATTAATCCCATCTCCGCGACCCTGCTCAACACCGGGGAGGTGCTCATCGTCGCCGGGTCGGAGAATGACGCCAAGAACAACTCGAAGGGCGCCGAGAGCTACCGCAATGCCATCTGGGACCCGACGGTCACGGATCAGCGTAGCATCACGGTGCAGAACATCGACTACGATGTCTTCTGCAGCGGCACGGCCGCCCTACCCGACGGGCGCGCCCTCGTCGTTGGTGGCACCTCGGATTACTCGTTCAAGGGCGACAACCGCGCCTCTATCTTTGATCCCATGACCGGGCAATTCGTGCAGTCCCAGAGCATGGTGGACGGCCGTTGGTACGCCACCGCCACCACGCTCGGTGACGGGCGCATCATGACGTTCTCCGGGCTCAGCTTGAGCGGCGGCACTAATAATACCGTCGAGATGTACGACCTGAGGAATGCCGGCACTGGTTGGACCAGCCCGGTCGCCGCACCATTCTCCCCTCCCCTGTATCCGCCCATGCTCCTGCTGCCAAACGGCTCCGTCTTTTACACCGGCCAGGGCAGCGGGCAGAGCGCCAACGCCTGGATCTTCAACCCGGGGTCCACGACGTGGACGAAGTCGGTCGCGACGACCCGCGACCGCGGCTACGGCTCGGCCGTCCTCTTGCCGCTCCTGCCGGACGCGACCGTCACGCCGCCTCGCTACACGCCGAAGGTGATGAACTTTGGTGGCGGGAATCCGGCCACGAACACGACGGAGATCATCGACCTCGCCGCGGCCTCGCCGAGCTGGACGCCCGGACCCAATATGTCGACAGGCCGCATCCAGATGAACGCGGTCATCCTGCCCAACGGCACGGTGCTCGCGGAGGGCGGCTCGGTCAACAACGAGAGCCCCAACCCGGCGGGCAAGCAGGCGGACCTATACGACCCGGTCACCAACGCCATCAGCTCCGCCGGCACCGCCTCATACTCGCGGCTGTATCACTCCGTGGCGCTGCTCCTGCCGGACGCGACCGTCGTGAGCATGGGCAGCAACCCGGGCCCGCGTGGGAACTACGAGCCCGCGATCGAGATCTATATGCCGGCCTATCTCTTTGACGCGAACGATCAGCTGATCACGAATCGACCGCGCATCACGGCTGCGCCGGGGGTGATCGGCTACGGCATGCCTTTCTCCGTGACCTACACAAGTGCCTCGGCGATCAGCTCGGCTGTGCTGGTGCGCCCTAGCTCTACCACCCACACCTTCGATATGGATCAGCGACTGATCGGTCTCTGCGGCCCCGCGCCGCAGCCGCCGTGTAGTGGCTCGGGCGGCTCACTCAGCCTCACGAGTCCGCCGGACGGCAATATCGCCCCGCCCGGTTACTACATGTTGTTCCTGCTCGATAGCGCTGGCGTGCCGTCGAAGGCGCAGTTCATCCAGCTCTCGTCCTACGCAACGGCACCGCCACACGGCGCGATTGCGTCGCCAGCCTCGGACACGATGATCACGGCCGGCGGGTCGGTCTCCTTCAGCACGACCTCCACCGCGGCCAAATACTCGTGGGTCTTCCCCGGCGGATCGCCGGCCACTTCTACGGCACCGAACCCGGGGCCTGTCACCTTCAGCACGCCGGGGACCTACGTCACGTCGTTGACCGTGATCGACAGCAGCGGCAACTCCGATCCTAGCCCGCCGACGCGGACGATCACCGTGCTGCCGCTGAGTGCCGACTTCTCGATCGCGGTGAGCCCCGCGTCACAGACGGTCCTCCCCGGCCAGTCAGCACCGTTCACGGTAACAGTCACGCCCCTCAGCGGGTTTAATGGCACGGTAAGCCTTAGTGTGGGCAGTGAGAATGGGTTCCCAAGCGGCATCCCAAGCGGGGGCTTCAGCCCGTCCTCAATCACGGGGTCCGGCAGCTCGGCCCTCACCATGAACACGACGACCAGCGCCACGCCCTATGCCCTCTCGCTCACCATCACCGGCACTGCCGGAAACATCACGCACACCGCCTCGACTACCCTGCTGGTACACCTAGTGGCTCCAGCAAGCCTGACAGCGACGGCGACGGGGAACGCCGGCGAGGTCGCGCTCGCCTGGCCGGCATCGGTCGGGGCGACGAGCTATGACGTGAAGCGCGCGACAGTTAGCGGCGGGCCATACACGACGGTGGCCTGCACGACCACGACCACCTACACCGATACGGGGCTGCTCAATGGCACGACCTACTACTATGTGGTGTCGGCAGCCTACAGTGCGGGTCCCAACGCGGGCGGGGAGAGCGTCGACTCCAGCGAAGCGCGCGCGACGCCGCAGGGGTCCCCGGTGGCTCCGGTGGCGCCCACGAATGTGACGGCGTCATCCGGTCCACCGAAGGGGGGTGTGAGCCTCCGCTGGACCCAGTCCATAACCCCGGGCGTCACGCAGAACTCTATTTATCGCCGGACCAGCACCGGCTCGTATCCCTTGACACCGACGGTCAAGATCAGCGCGGCGACCTCATATGTCGACACCAAGCTGACCAGCGGCGCCCGCTATTGCTATGTCGTGACCGCGGTGAGCAGCGGCGGCGAGAGCCCGAAATCCCAGCCGGAGGCGTGCGCCAACGCGAAGTAGGCCGTCGATGCGTACAGGAACATGCGGGCCTCGATCACCGCGTCGGCCATTTGGTAGAGATGATATGAGTTTATCCCGATTAAACCATTGACTACCACGAGGTCAGACGCACCCGGAAGTTATACCTACTGGGACCTGCGGGAGGGAACGTGTGACCAGACCTCATTTGGGGGTTGCGTCGGCTGTTCGTTGTGCTGTTCTTGACTTTCGAACCGGAAATCCATGCCGAAACCGATCGAGAATGGCCGAAAACCCCTGGAAAATGTCTTCAGAACGCCAACGGATTGCCGGTTCTGGTAGACAACGGCAATGGCTACTCACGAGAACAAAGAACGGCTGATGTACAGTAAAGGATTTCTACTCAATCAGATAGAGCAAATGAGGTCCTATCGCACGTTCCCTCTTGTGGGTCCTTTCTTCGGCCATGCCCTCCGATGGCGATACTCTCATTGCGAGAGCATCGCGCATGCTCAATCGCTTGGGATGGAGGCGGGGCGCGTCTCGGCGGTCGTCCGCACCGCCATGATCTGTAGGACGTGGACCAGCGCCTCGGGGAAGTGCCGACTAAAAGCAGCACCTGGCACATTTGAGGCGGAAAGATTTGCTTCCACGGCTCAGGAATGGCTACTCAATCTGCTGACTTGGTCAGTTGTTCTGCCTCGAACTTTGCGGATTCTGCTTAAAGGGCAGTAAGGCAAACGCTTCCCCCAGGGGCACCATGAGCGCCGTGCCCCCATGGGCGAGTGTGCAGGAGTGCACCTGGAGGAGGGTCAGCGCCGTGGCTTCGAGGAGGAGGTCAAGTTCGGCCGTATCCAGCAGGGGATGGAGAGGCACCAGCACGGTCCCCGCCGCATTCTGGTAGAGCGGCACACGCGCGATGACCTGCATGGTCAAGGCGTCCACGGCGGCCATGATCTCGTGGCATTGCTCCTGTGAGAACTTCGGCATGATCGATGGACTCCTCTGCGGTCCCAGGCGGGCTGCTCCCCACCAACCAGCCCAATTATAGGTTATTGAGTATAGGTAATAATAATACTATTAATTTTCAGAAGAGTCTATAAAAAACAATGGAGTATGACGGCAGGCGAGCAGTGACTGACATGGGGGTACAGTGGGTCCATCCTCGTTTCTGGTCCCCATGGAAGAAACGCTGCTCGATGACGCCCTTACCTACTTTGGCTAAAAGTGGGTAAAAATCCGCCCCTCCTGGCAGCGTATTGCCGTGAGTATGCCACGCTTTCAGCATGGGCGGTTGCCTCAATTGATCCAGATTGGCGATGTTTTCGGTACCCCCACAGTGGGTAGCCAGAGTGCGGCTGCGAGGTGATCCCGTCTGCATGCTGTCCAAAAACTTCCAGGCCAACCACCAACTCGACGTTCATTTCTGGACTGAGTTTCCGTGCACGTTATGCCGGGAACATTGCCCCTCCCGTCTCGCGTGCAGATAACGGGGTTTGTTGGGGAGAGGGGAGTTTCAACTTGATGATGATAAGGTTGAAAAGGCAGCTCCGCGCGCGTGGGGGTGAATAGTGGGGGAATTACTACCCCCACTACTGGGGTGGCAACTCCCCCACGCGCGCTAGGGCCGCAAGCGCCGCACCAGCTCCAGCAGCGCTTGGGTCTGCGCGGCGTGCGCCTGCACCTGCGTCACGCCCAGCCACATCAGGTAGCCGAGCCCCAGCAGGCTCAGGTCGATCAAGGTGATGGCGAAGGCCTGGATACGCCGGCAGAAGCGCTGGGTCTGGGCGATGTACTGCTGGGTCTGCTCGATGTGGCGGTCGGTGTCCGCCAGTGACCTATCGTCGTCCATAGTCATCTCCAGGGTTCGGGGAGCCCGAGTTACTCCCTCGACAGTCAGCGGGGAAAACGAACCGGGACAATGTCCCGGTTCGTTTTCCCCGCGTGCTAGGGCCGCAAGCGCCGCACCAGCTCCAGCAGCGCCTGCGTCTGGGCCGCGTGTGCCTGCACCGCCTGGAACGCCTCCCGGCGCGCTTTGCCGGGGGGCAGGAGTTTGGCCAGGAGCCAGGCCGGATCCCGGCGCACATGCCCCAGGCGCCGCTGGCCCTCCCGCAGGCAGCCGTTGTAGATGTCGCGGGCCAACCGCAGGCAGATATCCAACTCCCGCGCCTGGGTCGGGCTGGGCAGCAACTCATATGTGTGCACAAACTGGTCGCCGTGGCTGCGTGGCATGGTCCGCTCCTCGCTATGCTCATGCGCGTAGTAAGTATACTACCAGATTATTTATTACTATTTCAAGTACTTTTTGGGCCACCTATAGCCCTCTTAGACTTCTGATAAGGGCATTTATGTCACCGTGGGACTACCCATCCGCCTCACGACACCGGAACCGGAGTGTAAGCAATGACGCCAGCCTCCAACCAGACTTGCATCCGCGACGTGAAGTTGTATCGACCCATGACGCCGGTCGCAGGCCTGGTACGCCCGCGTGATGTCTCTGTCCCAGGACGCGCGCTGGTGCTGAAGATCCTGCATGAATGTGATATAGATCACAATTATATGATTTATGATGGAATATAGTATAATATTAAGTATCATCTATACTAATGTAGTAATAACCTACTTGAAAGGAGCGCAACCATGCGACGAGACGCCACACGGCTCCTGGTCCTGGTGGGGCTCGGCTGGCTTTGTGTTACAGGAACCGTCTTTGCCGACGACAGGAACCAAGCGCAGCAGACAAATCATGCAAACCAGGGGTATCACGGGCATCACGGGAACCAAGCGCAGCGCGTCTCTGCTCCTGAGATTGACGTGGGGGCGGCAGCGGGGGCACTCACGCTTGCCGCCGGAGCCCTGACGTTACTGGGAGAACGGTTGCGGCGCTCGTAGGGGTGGTGTCCCTCCGACGGCAGGTGGTCGTGGGGGCGTCTCACCTTGCTGGGGTGGAGGGGGCTTTTGGAGGAAAGGCACAGGCCGTGCACACGGAGACGACGCACCCTCTCGGTAGGCTCCCCACCCCACCCGCACTTGCGAGACGCGGGATATGTTTGCTCGTGCTCCTCGGGATGGAACTCCTCGCCCTCACCCTGCGCTTTGATATCCAAGGGCTCACGGGGGCGGCGCCGTGGTGGGCGGTGTGGCTCGGCTTTGCGCCAGCAGGCTTGCATATAGGACTCGCGAGCGTGGCGGCCTTCCTGGTGATCCTTGGTCCACGCCTCCCCACGCTGTGGCAGGCCCTGCACCCGCCTGGCCGCCACCACCGCTGGGGGCTCTGGCTGGCTGGGCATGGCGTGGTGGGTGGCGTCTTTACCCTCGTGACCGCGGCGCTCTTCGACGTGGAGACCGCGGCCGTGCGACCGTCACTCCTGTGGCCGGTGTTGTGGGTGGGCAGTGGCGCCACCATGCTCCTGCTGTGGTTGGGGGCCCTGGCCCCTGCCCGCGGCTGGTGGCACGTGGTGCAGCAGGAATATGCGGCCGTGCTGGGGGCCAGTCTGCTCGGCGTCGGCGCCTGGGGCAGCGGGCAGCTTGGACAAGCGTTGTGGGGTCCTCTCGCTGAGCTGACCTTGTGGGTGGTGCGCGCCCTGCTGGGGCTGGTGTACCCCGAGATTTACTCGGACCTGCCGGCGCGGGTGGTGGGCACCACCACGTTTCAGGTGGCGATTGCGCCGGGATGCTCAGGGTACGAGGGCATCGGGTGCGTCACGCTCTTGCTCACGCTGTATCTCTGGTGGTTCCGCACCCATCTGCGCTTCCCCCACGCCCTGCTGCTCCTCCCGGTGGGCGCTCTGGCTGCCTGGGGGATGAATGCGCTCCGCCTCACGACGCTGATTGCGCTGGGCACGTCCGTCTCGCCGGCCGTGGCCCAGGGCGGCTTTCATTCGCAGGCCGGCTGGATCGCCTTCTTGCTGGTGGGGCTCGGCTTGATTGCCATGACCCAGCGGTGCCACCTCTTGATGATTGCTCCCCCTGCGGCCTCCGCACCAGCGCCCGCGCAGTACGCGACGGCGCTGCTGCTGCCGCTATTAGTCCTGATGGCGACCATGGTGGTGACGTCCGCCTTGGCCAGTGAGGTCGACTGGCTGTATCCCGTGCGGGTGGTCACCACGAGTGTCGCGCTCTGGGCCTGCCGTCAGGTCTATCGTTCCCTCTCGTGGACCTGGAGCTGGCAGGCGCTCATCCCTGGGATGGTGGTCTTTGGCGTGTGGCTGGGCCTGGAACCAGCCGAGCCCCACCGCTCCACGGTCATGGCGGCGAGTCTCGCGACGCTGCCCGGAGGGCTGCCCCTGGTCTGGATAGGCTGCCGGGTTCTGGGGTCCGTGCTGATTGTCCCCGTCGCCGAAGAACTCGCCTTTCGTGGCTATGTGATCCATAAATTGGTCACCCACGATTTTGCCACGGTCCGTCCCGGCCAGTTCACGCTGTTGGCGTGCCTCATCTCATCCGGGCTCTTTGGCATCTTGCACGGCCGGTGGCTGGCCGGAACCCTGGCCGGGATCGGCTATGCGCTGGCGCTGCGTCAGCGCGGGCAGCTCGCGGACGCGGTCGTGGCGCATATGACCACGAACGCCCTGATGGCCGCCTACGTGCTCTCCCACCACGCTTGGGGGCTCTGGATGTAACCGCAGTGCGACTGGGGCACACGCCTGGCCACCTGGCGCCCAAACTATTGACTCGCCGATCCGTACCGCATCAGCGGGAGGCCAACGCGGTAGCCAAGCTCGGGAATGCCGAGCCAATCATTCCGCCGGGCAGCGGGCCTGAGGGATATCCATAGGAGACCATGGGCATCCAAAGAACGACATCGGCAGCTACTTGGCCTCGGGGTAGCGAAGGCTGAAATTCTGGCCAAGTAGTTTTACGAAGGAAATTCCTGATTCCATCGGATTTCGTGGTTGGTGGAAAACCTGTGTAAGCAATAGGCTGATTTCACCTCTCGCCCTATACTGTGTATGGAGCAAACAGCGCCGTATAGGGAGTCAGCGCCATGGAACCATCCCGAGGAAAGAGTCTCTGTGTGCCGTTCGATAGTGAAGAGCACTACGCAGCGTGCGTGACCGATCTGGAGAGCTTCCGCCAGCATCTCACAGAGGTCTTTGCCAAGCATCCGGAGCTGTTTCCCGCCGGAATCAGCGAGGGCTTCGTACTGCA
>WNGK01008267.1_pt1 | contig 10813 bp, 9 predicted proteins | sample 5400601 | NCBI WGS metagenome assembly WNGK01 (sample SAMN13153376, study PRJNA577476) | soil metagenome | isolation source: 60 cm soil or saprolite under Garry oak tree replicate 1 | place: USA:California | collected 2016-06-15
ATCCACAAGCGCTTTGTCGGTCTGCCAGAAATGAGGGGAGCCGAGTATGGGCCGATAGAGGTACAATCTCATCCGTAGTAAAGAATCATAGCCAATCCTGCCGTGCTAACCTCAGGAAAACCAAGGAGATCCACTACCCTACCTCGGTTTGCTCAGTCGCACTGTGCATGATCCGAGGTCGTGGAGTGCTTCTCTCCTAGTTGTTACAGGACGGGCGCTTGGTCATGAAGCAGGGGAAAGAGTGAGTGGGGCCAGAACACAGTGAATTAAAGGAGAAAAAAGTTAGCGTCCACGCCCGGGCTTCTCGTGTTGTTTTGCCGCGTGCAGATCTTTGCCAAACACCTTAGCCGCCCAGTACGGCTTCGCCCTCCTTATCGCCCGCGCCGCGAAATCGATTCAGATCGGCAAAATAGCGACTCAGAAGGTCCTTCACGTTTTCAGGAATCCCAGAGCCAGCTCGGGGAAATAGTCTCCTGTGATGTATGTTGAGTATCCTGGGAGGAAAGATTCTCGCTACTACTAACGACCAGCAGGATTAGTGTGATCGCGGTCCAAGCTTTGTGACATTGTGTCCAAATTGGCTTTTGTACATCCGTCATGCACCCGCCCTCTTTTAGCAGTTTATGTCGGACGTGGAGAACGCATCAATATGTCTGTCCCTTCAGACTGGCAGCCCATGATTCTTCAGCCCGCTACTTTTCGAACGGAAACTCTAGCGGTTGCGCGGCGCGGATTATCGGAGTTGTTGGCCCCGCCGTCACGAATCCCCGAAAAGTAAGCCTCTGGGGTGCGCGTGATTTTATCCGGCTTCTCACCGTCGAACTGCACTGAAAAGAGTAAGAGAAAACCGGCTTGCCAGACTTGACAATTAAGGGCCCCGTGAAAATAGCTAAGTGATTGTGGCGACGCGTCTTAGCTTTAGTGATTCCCCGTTCGCAACGAGGAGGCCGGGGGTTCGAATCCCCTCTCGTCCACCAGATTGCATCGAAGACTTGGCGGGCTGAGCTTTTTCTCCGGCCAACTTTTCTGCTGTCGAAAGCGCATCAGCTGCTGCAACCTTCACGTCGGGCTCCACGCCGGTGCCTTCCCAATTGGTGTGAGTGATGGGATTGATGGCGCGGGCGAAGGGCACGCCGATGCCGAAATGCTCGGTGATCCGATGGCCGCGGACGGGATGCGCGCCGCCTCCGGTGGTTTCGCCCACGATCGTGGCGCGCTTCAGCACTTTCAGATTGTTGGTGAACTCTTCTCCGCCGGAGAAGGTGTTCTTGGAGGTGAGCACAAAGGCCGGTTTGCCGTCCAAGCGTTTGCCGGGAACGTAGGGGTCGGTCCAATACTGGTCGGTGACATCGCCCTTGCGCGTCCAAAGGTCGTTCAGATGCGTGCGCTCCGCAAAGAGATAAGATGAGATGAAAGCGATCATCTTGGGATCGCCACCGCCGTTTTCCCGTAAATCGAAAATGATGGCATCGACGTTGGCCAGAAAATTCATCGCGGCAACCACCGTAGGCCCGCAGATGCCAGGGTCGGCGAAAAAGTCGAACTTCAGATAGCCGATGTTGCCTTCCAGAATTTCCGCTTTTTTGAAGCCACAATTCACACGCTCCATCTGTTTGCGTTCTTCGGCTTCGCGATTGGGGTCGGGCTTCTGGTTGTCGAAATCCGGCAGCGCGGCGGGGCTGAACATCACGCTCAGGTGCTTATCGTGGCTGATGGCCTGGAAATCGTCGGTGAGTCGCTTGGCGAAGTCGTCGCCGTCGGAAATGGCATCGTAGTCGCCCTTCTGTTGATGCGCGCGGACAGCTCCTGCCATCTTTTTGGCGGTTTCGGGGAAGACGTAGGTGTCGTTCAGCGCTGCGACGGTTCCGTCAATCACTTTAGCGCGTGTGGCGGCATCAATTTTGAAGCTTAGGTCGGCGGCTTTGGTCCCGGGCGGAACGGCACGCAAGCCGAAACTGGCCACTTTGGCGGGCTCGCCGGGTTTGACCTCCATCTTGCCGATGGCGACGGTGTCGCCGTTGCGCTCCTTGACCATGAACTCGATCCGTTGCGGCTCGTTCTTAAGAATTTGCGTGAGGATGAAGCCGCCGGTCATGCCACGGAAGCGCATTTCGTCGTCGAGCGAGCGCTCGGGATCGTAAGTCTTGAGGTACTTCTCTTCCGTGGCGCGGTCGCCACTGTTGAAGGCGTCGAGCCAAGCTTTAAGCGTATGCCCGGCGGGCGTATCGGGAGTATTTACGGCTTGAGGCTGGGGTGTGGCCAAGGAAGCAAACAGAATCACAAGAGTTGGAATCAACATATCGTCTTCTCCAGACCGCTAGGTTCGTTCGATGCCGCGCTGCGCGACGAATCAGCGCGAAGTGGCTCAGCGGGCAAACTCGCTATCAAACCTCACCTCTACTCGACTAACTACTTCGCACGAGCGATTCTCATACTCCAGAGGCTGATATACCCAGCGTTCGATCGCCGATCGAGCGGCGCCAGCGAAGGGTTGCGGTCCGGAGGTTCGCAAAACTTTCACCGAGCCGTCCCGCGTAATCAAGTATTCGAGGAATACTGACACTGCACCGCGCGCGTTTGTTCCGTGGGGATACTCCGGCAGCACACGGCGGACGACGAAACTTTCTAACGCTTGCGCGGGCCAGACTCGCCATTCGGTACTCCCTTGGCGATAAGTGGCCCCGATGTCCGGGAGTGACAGAAAGTTGATTCCCACGCCGTCCGCAACGTCAAGGGGAAGCGTACCGCCCTGAGCGGGGATTTTAAGCGGCAGCGAAGAGTACAACGTCAATGCGTTTGGAAAAACGCGAGCGTCAGTGACTTGGGGTGGTGGTTCCGGGGCAGGCGGAGGCAACGGCGCAACTACATGCAACGGCATCGTGGTTACGTGACCCCAGACTGCGAACAGGACGATGGTTATCATCACTGCGTGTGCGGTAAGAGAAGCGACGACGGGTAAGCGCAAATTCATCGGGGACACTGGTGCCAACATCAGGCATGCATCAATAGAGGTAGTCGCGCGCACTCGGAGCACGTCCCCAAGTACGTCGCACACGTCTCTAAAAGAGGGAGAGATGTCGTCGAGAAGCGCATCAAATTCAGCGGCATAACGGTTGCGCCATGCTGGCGGGTACAACCTGGCCGCCCAACGGATCAAGGTTCTCATGCTTCTCTCATTCGTCGGTTTCCGGTCCGAACAACTTGTCCCAACAGCGCCAGCTGTTCCTTCAAATGCTGACCACCCTCCGCGGTGATCCGATACGGCTGCCTGCGAGCTTCGGATTTGACAGCTCGAATCCAGCCGCGTTGCTCAAGACGGGAGATCGCGCCATATAACGTGCCCGGGCCGAGTCGAATGCCCGCGAAGACCTGGATATCTTCCATGATTGCGTAGCCGTGCTTATCCCCATCGGCTAGGCTTGCGAGAATGAGAATGGTTGGATCTTGCATGGTTACTACGCCTCGCGTAATAACGTACCGCGTAGTAGCCTGCTCGTCAAGCTGAGGATTGCCAGATTCTTGCATCGCCTCCACGTTATTTCAGCCGGATGCTTGCCGAACAGTACGCAACTCGGAAACTGACTTGCCGGAGCGCTTTGCGTTCAGAGAGCTCCACCCAACTATTCGAAAAGAGCCGGTTGCGATGAAACAGCTTCCGGCTCAAAATCATTTCAGCAAGCGGGCTCAATCCATGGTCTTTCGCAAAATGGGCTGTGACCTCCCCCACGCGCGAAAGCTCGTCATAGCGACGGCGGCGTATGAAAATCTCTCTGAACCAGCCGACAACAAACTCCTATTCGCTTCGTAACGCCTGCATGGGGTCAATCCGCGTTGCTCGCCGCGCCGGTAGCCATACAGCGACCAATGCCGCGCTGAGTAGTAGTAAAGGCACGGACAGAAACACGATTGGATCCCACGTCGTAACGCCAAAAAGAAAACTCGCAATGAAGCGCACAAGGCCGACTGCTGCGCATACTCCAATCAAGACTCCGGCGATTGCCAATCGCATCCCCTGCCGCAAGACCAGGTTGCGAAGATCGGCTCGGCCGGCGCCTAGCGCCATGCGAACGCCGATCTCCCGGCTGCGCTGCGCAATGGTATAGGACAGGACTCCGTAGATTCCGATGATCGCCAGCACCAGCGCCGAGGCGGCAAAGATGGTGAGCAGGAGCATATCGAAGTTCTGCCGGGAAATTGAACTCCCCACTACTTCATCCATCGAGCGGATATGCCCTACGGCCAGGCCACCGCTGGCGTCGCTCAGTTGTTTGGCGATAAGGGATGCCATCTGGTGTGGCGGCACTCGGGTGCGCACCAGCCAATAGGCAGGACCAAACTGGTTCCAGAAAGCAGTCATTTCGTTGGATTCCTGCGCCTGCGGAATGATCATCGCCGGATCAGGCGGGCTGCTCAAATTAACGTCGCGGGTATTCCCTACGATGCCGATGATCTTCCTGGGAACGTCTTTGAATTGCGGGCCCAAGCCGTTGCCAATGACGATCTGTTGACCAAGCGGATTCTGATTTGGCCAGAACTGTTTCGCCATTGCTTCGTTGATGAGAACCACGGGTGGCGCACCTTCGTTGTCCTGCTCAGTAAAAGTACGGCCACGCAGGACCGGGATTTTGAAAACATCGAAGTAGCCTGGGGACACGTCCATCCACAGGGCGTCGCCCGCGCTGGAAGAGTTTTCCCGAGATCGGCCAACCACGGTGAAAGGCAGGCCGAGTCGATCTGTGAACGGCGGACTGCATGTCATAGCTGAATCCTGGACGCCGGGAATGGAGTTGATGCGAAGGCGTGCATTATTCACAAAGCCTGATACATCGGCTGTCTTCGCAAACCGCTTTCCGGCAAGCGACATGTCGATCCTGAGCACGCGGTGAGGATCAAATCCGGGATTCACTTCATGCAGCGCGATGAAGGTACGAATCAGAAGTGCAGCTCCGATGAGAAGCACGACAGCCAGAGACATTTGACTGATGACGAACAAAGAGCGCACCCTGTTCTGCCCGAAGCCCGCGCCCTGCTGATAGCCACTTTCCTTGAGTGCGCTGTTCAGATCCGGCCGCGATGCGGTTAGAGCTGGAAACAGCCCAAAGAGAATTCCTGTAAACAGTGACAACCCTACCGTAAAGACCAGTATGCGCCAATCTACGCCAATAAATACGCCGATCTGTCCGATGCGTGGAATATTGCCAGGATTCATCGCTAAGAGTGCGCGTACTCCAGCCAGGCCAATCACCGCTCCCAGCGCGCCACCGATCAATGACAGAAGGATGCTTTCTGTAAGGAGTTGACGCACAATGCGGATGCGTCCTGCACCGAGCGCTGAGCGGATAGCGAACTCACGTTTTCGACCAGTAGCTCGAACAAGAAGCAGATTTGCCACGTTCGCGCAGGCAATGAGCAGGACAAGGCCCACCGCTACGGCCAACATCAGCAGCGACGATTGCACATTACCCACGATCACGTCGCGGATTGGTTTCACCTCGAAGTCGAAATTCGAATCGACAAAAGAATGACTGCGCCGCGTTTCGGCCGCGGCCAATTTCAATTCGGCATTCGCCTGTGCAACGGTGATGCCGGGCTTCAGACGCCCCGCCACTTGAACGGAGTGGGTCGGGTCGTTGCTCTGAATAGCAAACTGAAAGGGCACCCACAAATCTGCCGCCGGATCGCTTTGAAAGCTTCGCCCCGCGACGCCAACCACTGTATACGCTTCATGATTCAGAGAAATTGTCTTCCCCGCGATACTGGGGTCACTGTTGAAGCGACCCCTCCAGAGTCTATAGCTGAGGACCACCACATTCCCGCCAATCGGGCTGGCCTCTTCTGTGGTGAATGTGCGTCCCAAAGACATTGAAGCGCCGAACAATCGAAAATAGTCTGCGGTGACATGAACACCGCGAACTTCCTCCGGCACGTCACCGGTTAAACTCAGCTCGTTTCCTGCGAAATCGTACGCTGACACATCCTCAAATGCGCGGGTGTGCTCTCGCCAGAGACGAAAATCAGCTATGGATGAGCTGGGAACAGCTCCGCCTTGCGGGGGTTTCAACAGAAACTGCACGATTCGGTCAGGATCTGGATAGCTGAGCGGTCTGAGGAGCACGGTATCGATCACCGAAAAAATCGCAGTATTTGCACTGATGCCCAGCGCCAGTGTGAGCACAACGGCGGCCGTAAAGCTGGGAGACTTGATCATCGTTCGCAAGCCGAAGAGCAAGTCCTGCCAACACGTTTCCACAAGGGACTCCCAGCCGGCATCACGGACCATCTCCTTTGTCACATCCAGATTGCCCCTCTCCAATCTCACAGCTCGATGTCGTATGGTCAAAGAACTCGAATGGATTGAGATGGCACAACTTGCGGTTTCCTCGATTCTCTTCAAATCGCTTTCGCTAAAGCTCCCATAGCACTTACAATCCTCCTTCCACGACTCGGTCAATGCGGTCAGAAAGGGTCCAAAATGACTTGGGCGCAACTGCTGGCCTACGTTTCCGGAACGGTCAACCAACGACTTCTGTTACGGAACGAGTATCTGGCGGCGGAGAACCGCATCCTGAAAGCCCAGGTGAAGGGTCGGCTGTTACTCTCACAAGAAGAAAAAGCCACATTGGCCGAGATCGCTCACCGGCAGGGACGAAAGGCCTGGAAGAAGTGGCGTCCACAGCGCAATCGGAAACGATTCTGGGCTGGTATCGGAGGCTCATCGCAAACAAATTTAATGGATCGAGATTTCGCAAGCGAGTGGGCCGACCCAGGGTTGCTGAGGAAATCGAGCGTTTAGTCGTGCGCATGGCAAATGAGAATCCTCGCTGGGGCTATGATCGGATCGTCGGTGCCTTGGCGAATCTAGGCCATCCGCTGTCCGATCAGACGGTGGGCAACATTCTTCGTCGCCATGGGCTTTCTCCGGCTCCGAAGCGCAAGCAAACCGTTTCGTGGAAAGACTCTATCCGCTCACACCGGGACGTGTTGGTCGGGATGGACTTCTTCACGGCGGAAGTCCTGACGCTCAAAGGGTTGCTGACCTACTATGTGCTTTTCTTCATTCACTTGGAGACTCGCCGAGTGAGCCTGGTAGGATTCACGCCATACCCGGACCACGATTGGCTGGAGCAGCAGGCTCGAAACCTGACCATGGAGCAGTGGGGATGCCTGAAGGGCTGCCGCTATCTGCTGCATGACCGAGATACGAAGTCTGCGAATCCTTTCGTGAACTGATCGAATCGGGAAGCGTGAAGCCGATTCGCTTGCCAGCAAGAAGCCCGAATTTGAACTCGTATGGCGAACGCTGGGTGAGATCAGTCAAAGAGGAATGCCTGGCAAAGCTCATTCTATTTGGAGAGTCATCGCTGAGGCGAGCCTTGCAGCAATATTTACTGCATTACCATGAAGAGCGGAACCATCAGGGCAGGGAAAATCGCATATTGTTTCCTTTTCAGACGAAGGCAAGAAGGAAAGAGGGAGCAGTACAGTGCCGGGAACGACTGGGCGGCCTTGAAGTATTACGAGAGGGAAGCGGCATAAAAATCGACGGCACAGCGGGCGATGGGCTCACAATGAGCACATATTAAGGATGCCGGGAATCTCCCCTGACAAAAGCCCCCCTGCGCCTGATTTATCATCGACGGGCGCTGAGCAATGAGTTGTTGCTCAGGGCAGTGACCGGAATCAGTTTTTTCACCATACGGGAAGAGCGATCAAGGATCAACGATTGGTGCACGTCGGGCCCGAGCGGGAAGGAACTCCAAACAAATGGCAAGGCCCGCACACGCCTGCCACTGAACAGCAAGCGTATGGGGCGTCTTGCAAGTGGTCGATAGAAACTAGTGGGAAGAAAGATGTTTCTCGTCGGTAAGGCGGACACGCTCCGCGCTTTCGACGCTGGACATGTCGGAGATGATGACTTTGTCGCCTTCTTTTAGCCCGTCCAGGACTTCGATGGTCTTCACCGAAGAGAGGCCGAGCTTTACCTGGGTTCGGACGGCTTCCGCGCCGTTGTCGGTGATCTTAAAGAGGCTAATTTCGCTGTTCTGGCGGCCATTCACCGGGCGTCCGATGTAAAGAACGTTTTCGAGCCTTTCGATGTTAATAGTGGCGTCGACTTTGAGACCCGCACTCGTGCCTTCGGACACAGCATCAAGGACGACGTTCACAATGCGCGTATCGCCTGATGCGGATGGGCTGATGCTGCTAACGTGGCCCTTCGCGAAAGGGCCTTCTTGCGTCTCGACCAAGGCGTCTTGACCAGGCTTTACGTCGACGACCATGGAGGCCGGGAGAGTCACTCTGGCAACCAACTTTGTGGAACCGTCTGCACGAACGAGGGTACCCAGACCACGAACCTGACGCATCATCGACCCTCTCTTTACGGTGTCGGTCCAGATTGTCGATATATCCACATTGGGTTCATCGACCGATGAGCCTTTTGCGGCATCACCACTGATACCTCCCTCCACTCCTGCAGCAACGCCTCCGGAGACTCCTGACTTTACGCCGCCAGAAACACCTCCTGCGATGCCGGTTTTCGGTCCAGATTGAGCGGCGATGGGGGCGCCTTTAAGCGGAAAGGCCCACACCGCGAGGACGATGACGAGCGCGAGACAACACGAGACGAGAGTTAACGAACCGATCAGTCTTTTGCGAGACATACGAACCTCCTTAAGCATCAGTGAGACTCGCTCGACGAGCTGGCGTTCGGCGAGAAAGGGCGGGGCTGGAATGGCTGCGAGCGATGGGCGGGCATTGGTGAACTCAAGCAGGGCTTCGAGGTAGGACTTGCGCGTGTTGGTGAGCCGGAGGACCTCGAAATCGACGACCTGCTCGCGAGCCAGACGGACGCGCGAGATGAGCCAAACGATGGCGGGATGAAACCAGAATAGGGCGCGAAAGGCTTCTTCGCCGAGATGATGAGCCCAATCGCGGCGGCGGACGTGAAGCAGCTCATGGCAGGCAATCGCGGATTGGAAGCGGGGCTCCAAGGACGGGAAATGCTCCGGAAGGAGTATAAGCGGGGCCCAAAAGCCGAAAGTGACAGGTGAATCCACCTGAGAGGAAAGGCGAAACTCGGCGGGAGCGGACACAAGAATGCGCACGGCATGGAGAATCGCAGCGGATTCCGCGGAAGAGGAGATTGGGGAGGAGGCCTGACGGAGGCGCCGAAGCTTGAGAAGGCCGAGGGCGAGGATGGCAAGGCGCAACGCAATTCCGACCAGGATTACGATGCCAAGAACCGGAGCGAACGTTTGAAGGTTGGGAAGATGCCAGTGAGTTGCGGCGGGAGTGGAGGCCGGGGAAAGCGGGAGACCGGCAAAGTCAGCGGAGATGGCGATCGCGGGAGCGGCTTGAGGGTGATGCCAAGGCTGCAGCAACGGGAGTAGCAGGCTGACGGCGAGGAGCGATCGCCAGGAGGCGAGAAGAACGCGCGGTTGCTGAATCCGCAGGGCGCGGGCCAGAATTCCTGCCGCCAGAACCAGAACAGCTACCTGGAGGCTCCAAAAAGCCAGGTTTGAAAACCACAGAGGCAATTCCGTAGACAACTCCTTCCGCTCAGGCGCGGTATCCTTATTCGCTCTCCTCGACCATGCGCGCAATCTTTTGCAAATCTTTTTCACTCAGGTGTCGCGATTTGACGAGATGGACGAGGAGAGGTTCGGCCGAGCCGTTGAAGACGCGATCGATGAATTCGCGGATCATGCCGCCGATGACCTGGTTTTTGGGGTGCGCGGGTCGGTAAATAAAGGCGCGGTCCTGGCGGCGCTTTTTGAGATAGGCCTTGGTTTCGAGGATTTTCATCATGGTCATGACGGTGGTGTAGGCGATTTTGCGGCGCTCGAGCAGGACTTCGTAAACATCGCGGACGGTGGCGGCGCCGCGCTGCCAGACGAGCTTCATGATTTCGAGTTCCTGGGGGGTAAGCGTGTTGTTCTTGGGGCGCATAGGCAGTTTTCTAGTACTAATTACTTAGGATGTCAAGCGAAAAGTGTGGATCCTCGGGCACCAAAAGAGCCATCTGGGTACAATCGGTTCCGCAAATGGCACGGTTATACCAAGCCCGCCCGCCGCCCTAGCGCCCTATTCGAGGACTGACCAGTAAAATCATTTACAGGGCTTTCTGATCCGGTGCTTAGTGGCTCTGGTACAAAAAAGAAACAGACGAGGTCACCACCCGATCCAACCCTGTGCGTGAATCGCGTGCAAGGCTCCGAGTTGTGAATTCCGGCGTCCGGCGATTTGCCGTTCTGGGTCTTCTAGCACGTAGGAGAACGCTCCAATCCAGGACTCCAAGCATTCGGCGATTTTGTGCTCGTGGTCAACATGGCCCTCTTCGACGTGCCGCAAAGGGGTGCGTCGCCCACGTAGATCGGCAATTTCCGTCCAACTGCCGTCGGATTCGAACGCAGAGGAAGCGACGGTCTCCGCTCCCAGAAGGTCCGTGATGGAACCCAGCATGGCTAGCTCGGCGGCCCGCGCACAGGGTCTTCCTCTGTGGGCACCGCCGTCGGCTTGGCGCCGGAAGGCGAACCCCCATCGGTTCCGGGACGGAACTGCGTCGCGGGCCACGCCGAATGCCGGTCGTGCACCAGCCCGTTTAGGCTCGACCTCACCGCCACGGCCAACGCACCGAGAACTTTGGCGGGCGATTCCCAAGCCAGGCGCATCTCGCCGAGCCATCGCGTCAGATGTGCTTGGCCTTGTTGGCGGGTCTCGGCCGCTTTCCGGATGCCCAGTCTGGATCCCAGCCAACCCCACAACGTCGGCGACACCAACAACTGCGCCCGCCACCGCCGCAGACTGCGCCATT
>WNGK01008268.1_pt1 | contig 10812 bp, 10 predicted proteins | sample 5400601 | NCBI WGS metagenome assembly WNGK01 (sample SAMN13153376, study PRJNA577476) | soil metagenome | isolation source: 60 cm soil or saprolite under Garry oak tree replicate 1 | place: USA:California | collected 2016-06-15
TGGTCGTAGATTTCGACTTTCATCCTTGCAGCCCTCCCGGCGAATGGCCGACGCGCGGCTGGGGTGGCGTCATTGTGCGACACCGCGATAGCTTGAGCAAGGCTGTTGAGCGTTTCGCAATTGAGGGCTACAGGGATTACTCCGTTCGTCAAACGGAACGGAGCGTGGCGCCCAGCTTCTGCTCCATTGCGGAGATAATACGCGAGGAAAAATCGGTGAGTTGAGCCTCCGTGAGTGTGGCTTCCTGGCTTTGAAACGTAATGCGGACGAGCAGCGAAACCTTCCCTGGAGGGATATTTTTCCCGCGAAAGAGGTCGACCGCCTCGATAGAGAAGATTTCGGGGATTCCCAAAGCCGCAATTGTCTCCCGTACCGAAGCAAAGCTGGCGCCCTCGCTGAGAATCAGGGAGAAATCGCGCTCGACGGCCGGGAAGCGCGAGATGGGCTGGTATTTCCGCGCGGCGCGCGCCTGATGGCAGCCAGCGTAGAAGGGGTCGACCGAGAATTCTGCGAGAAATACGTCCTGCCGAAGCTTGAATCGGTCCGCGACGCGGCCCGCAAGCTGGCCGGCGGCGCCGATTACAGGCCCGCCGCTGAGGTCAATACGAATATCGCCGGAGGCCCGAGGCATGACAACGAAACCACTCTGGCCATCCTGACGTAAGAGGGACAGTTGTCCCGTTCGCGCCGCCATGAAGCAGCTCAGACCGCCAGGTTGCCACACGAAGCCGCCCGCGAGTTCGCCGATTTGGTCGAGATCGCCTTTCAGGTCGGCGAAGCCATACTCGCGAGCGGATTCGGCGACGCCCTGTTCGCGCGCCATGCCAGTGGCGCCGATGGTGGCGATGCGGATTTCGTCGGGCGCACCGTTCTGCAGGCGATAAGCGCGGCCGATTTCAAACAGTCGCAGGTTATGCTGACCTCGGTTCAAATTCCAGGCCAGTGCGTGGGCCATGCTCACAAGACCGGTCGCGCGCAGCAGGGAAGCATCTTCGGCGAGAGGATTTGCTACTCGCGCGGGCATGACACCAGCGGGCCGAAAAAGGGCGTCTTCCGCTTCGTTGACTAGTGGAATGGACACGATTTCGCGATAGCCCAAGCCGATCAGCCGCTCGCGCAGCCGATCCTCGGCTTCGGCGTGCGGCAACCGCGCCGCCGGCTGTTTAGCGGGATGCAGCCGCGGCGGAAATTTATCCAAGCCATAATGCCGCGCAACTTCTTCGATCAGGTCCACTTCGCGCGTGACGTCCTGCCGCCAGGAAGGCTGGCGGCATTGCCACCTGGCGAGCAGCGAATCCGCTGCGCCGCGCGTTTTATCCGCGCGTTTTGGGGCAAAGCCCAGCGCCCCGAGAATCGTCTCGATCTCGGTGTCGGGCACGCTGGCTCCCATCACGCGCAGCAACTCTTTGCGTGAGAGATCCAGAGGCAAAGGCTCGCGGCGCGCTGGATAAATATCGACCACTCCGGCCAGGACCTCGCCCCCGGCCAATTCGCGAATCACTGCGGCGCAGCGGCGCGACGCCAACTCTGCCATTTCCGGGTCGGCTCCGCGCTCAAAACGAGTGGAGGCCTCCGTGCGCAGCGCGAGCGCTTTCGCGCTGCGGCGAATGGACACAGGGTCGAACCAGGCCGATTCCAGGAGCACATTGCGCGTCGACAGGCCAATCTCCGTTTCCGCGCCGCCCATGATCCCGCCGATGCCCACGGCGCGAGCGGCGTCGGCAATGACGCAAATCTCGGGTGAGAGAGCGCGCTCGACGCCGTCGAGCGTGCGGATTTTTTCGCCGGCCCGGGCGCGGCGCACCACGATGCGCCGCTCCCCCAGGCGGTCTAGATCGAAGGCGTGCATCGGATGGCCGAGCCCGAGCATGACGTAATTTGTGGCGTCCACCACGTTATTGATGGAGGCCTGCCCGAGCGCTTCCAGGCGCTGGCGCAGCCAATCCGGCGACGGCTGCACTTTTACGCCGCGCAGTACGCGCGCCGTGAACCTGCCGCAGAGGTCTGGTGATGCGATTTCCACGCGCGTGACGCTGGCGGCGCTGTCGCTGGATTCCCGGAGGCCTACGGAAAGCGGCGGCAGCTCGCTTCGCCCGAGCGCAGCCACCTCGCGCGCGATACCGTAATGGCCCAGGCAATCAGGGCGATTGATGGTGAGGTCGAGATCGAGCAAGGGACCGGCGGGCGTCTCTGACACGCCTTCGACGGCGATTCCGGCCAGCGACAATCGTTCGCGCAGTTCTCCCGGCGCAAACGGGACAGCCACAAACTCCTTGAGCCAGTCGTAAAGGATTTTCATCGAGGGTCAGGGCATCGCGCGTCAGGGAAATTGCCGCAGGAAGCGCACATCGTTTTGAAAGAAGAGCTGCACATCATCGATTCCGTACTTGAGCTGCGAGAGGCGGTCGACTCCCAAACCGAACGCGTACCCAGAGACTCGCGTCGCATCGTAATTGACAAACCCGTAGACGGCGGGATCCACCATGCCCGCGCCAAACAGCTCGATCCAGCCGGACAATTTGCATAGCCGGCAGCCGCGGCCCATGCAGACGAAGCAGCTCGCATCCACCTCGACGGAAGGTTCGGTAAACGGAAAATAGCTGGGACGCAGGCGCGTCTTCGCGGCAGACCCGAGGAATTCGCGCACGAAATATTCCACTGTGCCCTTGAATTCGCAAAAGGTGATGTCCGTATCGACCGCCAATCCCTCCACCTGGTGGAACATGTAGGAGTGCGTCGCGTCAGGATTATCCCGGCGGTAGACCTTTCCAGGCACGATGATGCGCACGGGAGGCTGCTGCTTTTTCATTGTATGCACTTGCATGGGCGAAGTATGCGTGCGCAGCAGATGCGGCTGCGATCCCGGCGGAAGGTCGAGATAGAAGGTATCCATGGTATCTCGCGCCGGATGGTGTTCCGGGATATTCAGTGCCTCGAAATTGTAGTAAGGCGTTTCGATCTCAGGGCCTTCTACCACGCTAAAGCCGAGCGAAAGAAAGATGCGCTCGATTTCCTCGAAAGTTTGCTGGACGAGGTGCCGCGAACCGATCGGCCGAATCACCCCCGGCAGCGAGAGATCGACGCGCTCGCCAGCAAGCGCCGCGCTCTCCGCCGCGGCGACAACTGCCGCATGCAACTGCTCAAGCCGCTCCTCGACATGGCTGCGCAGATCATTAAGGCACCGCCCTACTGTCGGGCGCAGCCGTGGCGCGGCTGTTTTGAGCCAGTTTTCCGTAATGCGCGTGATGACACCCGCCTTTCGGCCAAGCCAAGCGTCTCGTTTCATCCTCCAGTCGATTTCGTCATCAGGCAAATTGATTGTCTGCTTATCAAAACGCTGGCGCACCTCTTGAAAAAGTGCCTCTACCAGCGAATCGTCAGTGATGCCAAGCTGATCGAGAGTTTGGGTTGTCGGATCGTCTGTCATTACGAGTGCCGCTGAAGACTAACGCATCAGGGCGTCCCAGCCGCCCGCTTCGCCTGGGCTGCGATTTGAGCGAAGGCTGCGGCGTCGCGGACGGCAAGATCGGCCAGGATTTTGCGGTCGATTTCGACCCCTCCCGCCTTCAGGCCGTGCATGAGTTCGCTGTAGGAAAGCCCGTTCAAACGGGCGGCGGCGCCGATGCGCTGGATCCAAAGGCGGCGGAACTGTCGCTTGCGATTGCGGCGATCGCGATAAGAGTAGCGGTCGGCGCGATTGGCGGCCTCCTGGGCCGACTGGTAGAGCTTGCTCTTGGTGAGGAAGAAGCCCTTCGTGCGGCGCAGATATTTCTTACGGCGCGCGCGGCGCTTGGTGCCACGTTTCACTCTAGCCATTGCTGTCTCTCCTGCGCGGAGATCGCACGCAGCGGCGTAAGCCCGGTCTCACCGATGTTGCGCGCCAGGTAGCGGACGCACATAAATCGGCTAAGTCGACGGCCAACGACGGTGTCGCGCGTCTCCACGGCGTGTTGAGGATTTGCTCCGTTGCGTCCAAAAGCCAAGCGGAGCGATTTGGCGGCGATCAGCGAAGATCCAGGTTCACTTCGACCGCAGCCAACTGGCCGGCAGGCCCGCCGTGGCGGATAGCGCGCTGCCTGGCACAAAACTCAATTTCAGAAGATCAGCCGTACGGCAACATCCGGCGAACGTGGGGAGCATCCGCAGGATCGACTTGCGCCAGCTTCTTCAGGCGGCGCATGCGCTTCGGCAGCTTGGTACCGAGCAGATGCCGCTTGCCCGAATGCATGCGCAATATTTTCCCGTTGGCGGTGATCTTGAATCTCTTGGCGGCGCCGCGATGCGACTTCAGCTTACGTTTCGTTTTTTGCTTTTTCGCCACAGACTGTCCTTTGTTTCACGCTTGACTCGTGCCCGCCGTTGCCGGCGGCCGCACGGGCACTCCGCCCTTCTTGGGTGCTAGCAGAGCCATCAATATATTGGCCTCCATCCGCGGTCCGATCTCCACCAACGCGTGATCGACTATGTCTTTCAGCAGCCGCTCCATCTTCGCGCGGCCCACTTCCTGGTGGGCCATTTCACGGCCGCGATGGAAAATCATGGCCTTCACTTTGTGGCCCTCGCCCAGAAACTTGATGATCTGGTTTTTGCGGACCTGATAATCGTGCTCGGCGGTGGCCGGCCGGAACTTCACTTCCTTAAGCTGCGTGCCCTTTTGATGTTTGCGCTGTTCGTGCGCCTTTTTGTTCGCTTGATAAAGAAATTTTCCGTAATCGGTGATCTTGCAGACTGGCGGCTCCGCATTAGGAGAAATCTCCACCAGGTCCAATCCGCGCTCGCGGGCCACCCGCATCGCCTCAAACGGCTGCATCACGCCCAGTTGCCCGCCATCCTCGTCTACTACACGAACTTCCCGAGCCCGGATGCGTTCGTTTACCCGGGTACGTTCTGTGGCTCGAAAACTTCGTTCAGCGATAAATCCACCTCCGCGGCGCCGTAAGCGGCCGACCCAGCCGTACTTTGCGGCAGGACAGGGGCGAGAAGTATAGCACGGTTATTCTGGCTGATCATTCCCCAACGGGTTACTGAAGGAACAGCGCAAACCTGACCCTCGGCGCCGGGCCTGCTTTCATGCGATGCACTGAATGTCGCGCAGGGCAATGTGAATTTATGCGGGAGCGAAACCGGGCATCGCCGCAGTCCGTCTTTAGAATTAGCGCGGATTGACACTCAGCAGCCGCGATGGGAGAATCCGCGTAATCGTAGGGAGGTTTTCGCGATGTCCAAGTACTCATTCACCCTGCTCTTGCCGTTAGCGCTTTTGGTGCTTTGCGCTTCCGTTTTCGCCCATCATGGCGCTTCGGCCTATGACAATTCGACGCTGACGACGCTGACGGGGACCATAACGGACTTTCAATTTATTCAGCCGCACCCGCTGATTTTCCTCGATGTGAAGGATGCTGGCGGGAACGTCACCAAGTGGTACGTGGAGATGACCGCCCCCAATCATTTGGTTCACTACGGATGGAACGGGCACAAACTCCACGCCGGCCAGATGATCAAAGTTACCGGTCACGTCGCCAAGAACGGCACCAAGGTTTTGAACCTCCGTCAAATCTACGATGCGGACGGGAAGGAGATTCCTCTGGGCCCGCCTCCGCCGCCAGGCCAGAGCTGAGCCGGCGGAGTTCGTCCAGCTGCCGAAGGAACTCGGAAGGGATCGAAGACCTCCAGAAGGAGCTTGATGTATGCCTCGTGGATTGCTGCATTGGACCATCGCACTGATCGCGCTGCTGGCCTGCTCCTATGCGTTGCTGGCTCAAACTGGCGGCAGCTCGGGAAAGTCCCAATCAGGCACGGCCAAGCCCGCCTGGCAGGTGCCCAAGACCGCTTGGGGCGAGCCGGACTTTTCCGGCATGTGGGAACCGAAAATGCCGCCGAGCGCACGCGAGTACGCGGGATATTCCTTCATTTCGCATAAAGATGCGGTGCCGCTGATGACGCCCTGGGGAAAGCAGCAATACCTGAGCACCAAGCCGTCTTGGGGACCGCTGGCCACGCCGGACTCGACCGACATGGTGAATCCGACGACCGGTAAGGAGATCGGCTGTTTTCCGACTGGGGTGCCGCGCATCTGGGTTCACCCTTTTCCTACCAAGATCGTGCAGATTCCGGGGGTGGTCTATTTTCTCTACGAATTCAATCACTTCGTGCGCGAAATTTATACCCATGAGGGCCGCGAGCATCCCAAGGACGAAGATCCCTGGTGGATGGGGCATTCGGTAGGCTGGTGGGAGGGGAATACGCTGGTTATTGACACGGCCGATTTCAATGACCAGACCTGGATCGACCGCGCCGGTTTGCCGCATTCCGACCAGCTGCACGTGATCGAGCGCATCACCCGCCCGGAACAGAACAAGCTGCACGTGGACATTACCATTGATGATCCCCAGGCCTATACCAAGACGTGGTCGGGATTCCGGGAGCTCGAGTTTGAGCCCACCTGGCATATCACGGAAATGATCTGCGAAGACAACATCACCTTCAACGACCTTAAGAACCAAGGCAAAGAGCAGTAAGGCTTAGGAGATCTAGCCAACGAAGCGGCCCCGTCGCAATTGGGGCCGTTTTTCTTTTGAGGTGCTAAGGCTTGGGCACAGCGGAGCGGGCCGTTTCGGCGGCTTTGAACTGCTTGCTCAGCGCCAGTCCTTGTTGCTGATACGACGATCCGATCGCCTGACCGTATAGTTTCTCCGGGGCATTCGCCATTCGGTGATAGATGAGCCTTCCAATAATCTGCCTGTCTTCGAGCAAAAGCGGCACCTCGTGCGCGCGAACCTCTAGCACTGCTTTCGTGCCCTTAATTTCGCCTGCTGCGCCGTACCCAAATCCCGGATCAAAAAATCCGGCATAGTGGACGCTAAAATCGCCGATGGATTGATCGAATGGTTCCATTTCAGCGGCGTAGGAAGGCGGCACAGAAAATCTTTCTTTTGAGGCCATCAGATAGAAATCGCCTGGGTCGAGAACGACCCTCTTTGACTTCGGGCTGTGAATGGGAACCCAAAAATCTGCGGGATCATAGACGCGCACCTTGCTTAGATCGATGGGAGGACAATATCTCTTCCCTTTGTAGGCCACGATGCTCGAGCCCTCGCTCCCCTCGAGATCGGTAGTCGTGCGCAGCCCGCGATCAATAATGGCTTGCTGATCTCCCCCCTGAGTGGACACAAACTTCTTGAGCCCACGCTCGATGACAGCTTCCGCGGGACCCTCTCCGTTTTCGTAGTAGACCAGCCGTTCTTTCTCGGCCAATTGTTCGAGAATCCCGTCGGTTGATAGCGGCTTTCCTCGAATGAATCGAAGCTGATTGAGCTTTGTCCCCGCGGTCACGATGATGGGAAACGTTCGCGGCACGATCTCTACGTACAGATCGCCGGCATATCCTTTTAGGACTTGCTCAAACTCCAATCCGCCGTCTGTGATGAGGCGCGTGAAAATGTCTAAACGGCCTGTAGTGCTTTTCGGGTTGGCTTTTCCGCCGATATCTCGCGGCAGCGCGAGACTCTCGAGTAAAGGCACAACATAAACCGCATTCGTCTCGAGCAGCGTCGGCCGGCTCAGGTCATAGTCGGCAATTTTCAGCTCCGCGATTTTGTTCCTTAGGGTCGAGGACCGCCCCGGTAGGAAGCTGGCCTGGACGCGATAAGCAAGGTTCCCGAGACGCAAATCAATCGACGCGGGTTGAATCTGGTCATCGGAAATGTCGACGGCGCCGCGAATCTTGCCATTCGCTATCAGTTCGCGGATTTCCTGCGATGGCAGGATTCCGGTTTTGCGTTCAGCACGCCGCGTTTCTGAGTAAAGGTCCAAGGCGCCTCATTCCCTTATCTTGGGTTTTCGGATTTTAGCACGGCGCAAAGAGGAAGGGCGGCAGAGCCGGTTGAGGAAAATTTCTAAGACACGCTACGGGCGTCGACTTCGGCGCGGAGAGCGGCGAGAAACGCCGATAGCGGCTGCGGGCCCAGGTCGCCCTTGCCGTGATGGCGCACGGAGACGGTGCGGGCTTCGGCTTCCTTGCCGCCCACGACGGCCATGTACGGAATTTTCTGCAATTCGGAGTCGCGAATCTTGGCTTGCAACTTTTCGTTGCGGTCATCGAGCGTGGCGCGGAACTCGGCGGCACTGAGTTCGGAAGTGACGGTCTTGGCATAGTCGGTAAACTTATTGCTCACCGGCAAAACCGCCACTTGGACCGGCGCAAGCCACAACGGAAAGGCGCCGGCATAATGCTCGATGTGAATGCCGAAGAAGCGCTCCACCGAGCCCCACAGGGCGCGGTGAACCATCAGCGGCTGATGCCGGCTGCCGTCTTCTCCGACGTACTCGAGACCAAAGCGCCCCGGCAGATTGAAGTCAAACTGCACCGTCGTCAGCTGCCAGGGGCGCCCGATGGCGTCGATCAGTTTGACATCAATCTTGGGACCGTAAAACGCCGCTTCGCCTTCCATGCGCTTGAACGGAATGTGCATGCGTTCGAGCGTTGAGGAAAGCGCGCGCGTGGCGCGTTCCCAATCTTCGCGGGAGCCCGCGTAACTCTCGGGATGCGCCGCATCCCATTCCGAAAGCTCCACCTGGTAGCGTGAGAAGCCAAACGTCTTCATCACCGCAAACGCGAAATCAACGCAGGCCTCGACCTCCGCTTCGATCTGGCTGGGCAGGCAGAAGATGTGCGCGTCATCCTGCGTGAAGCCGCGCACGCGCAAGAGGCCGTGCAGTACGCCGGAACGTTCGTAGCGATAGACCGTGCCGAGCTCCGCCAGGCGCACCGGCAAATCGCGATAACTGCGCAGGCGCGATTTGTAGATCAAAATGTGCCCGGGGCAGTTCATGGGCTTGAGCTGATAATCCGCGTTTTCCACTTCAATCGCCCCAAACATGCTGTCGCGATAAAAATTGGTGTGCCCGCTGGTTTTCCAGAGGTCCAGCCGCATGATGTGCGGCGTGAAGACAAGCTGATAGCCGCGGCGCAGCAGCTCATCGCGCAGCCAGTCTTCCATCAGCTTGCGCACCAGGCCGCCCTTGGGATGCCAGAAGATCAGTCCCGGCCCGGCTTCTTCCTGGATGCTGAAAAGATCGAGTTCCGGGCCCAGCCGCCTGTGGTCGCGGCGCTTGGCCTCTTCCAGGCGATGCAGATATTCGTCCAGTTCTTGCTGCGTGAAAAAACAGGCGCCGTAGACGCGCTGCATCTGCGGATTGCCTTCCTGCCCCTTCCAGTAGGCGCCCGCCACGTTCATCAATTTGAAGGCGCGAATGCGGCCCGTGCTCGGGATGTGCGGCCCGCGGCAGAAATCAATGAATTTGCCGGTGGTGTAAAAAGACACCATCGGCTCGACGGCTTTTTCCTCCACCAGTTCGCACTTGAACCCCTGGTCCCAAGTTTTGTAGAGCTCGATCGCCTCGGCCTTGGGCACCAACTTGCGCTCGTTGGGCAGATCGCGCGCCGCAAGTTCATGCATCTTTTTCTCGATGCGCTCGAGATCTTCGGGCGTGAAGGGCTGCTCGCGCAGAAATTCATAAAAAAAGCCGTAATCGATGGGCGGCCCGATCCCCAGCTTCACGTCGGGGAAAAGTTCCAGCACGGCGGCGGCCAGCAGATGTGCGGCGGAATGCCGAAAGACCTGCAGCGCCTCGGGATCTTTCGCCGTCAGGATCCTGAGTGCAGTGTTTTCCTCGAGCGGGCGCGAAAGATCGATGAGCTCGCCATCCACGCGCGCCACGAGCGCTTCGCGCGCCAGACCTTGCGAAATCTTTCGTGCGATCTCCGCCGGGGTCGTGCCGCGCGGCACTTGCTGCGTCGAGCCATCGGGAAGCGTGACTTGAATGGTATCCATGCGCAATTTCGCTGCAGCAAGAAAATCTAACGCTAACAAATCGTTTCCGGCAGGGTCAAGGCGCTGCAGCGCGTCGCCAGCGAAATTATGATAGTGTCGCCATCTATACCCGCGTGCGGAGAATGGATGACGAGCGATTACAAGCAACGCCTGAAAGATCTGCTGCAACGGAAGTCGATCGTGTGGGGCAAGGTGAAGCTCGCTTCGGGGCAGGAGAGCGACTACTACTTCGATTGCAAGCTCACCACGCTCGATCCCGAGGGCGCTTTTCTCACCGGCCACGCAGTGCTCGATCTTCTCGAGGAGCATGGAGTCCAGGCTGATGCCATCGGCGGGCCTCCCATCGGCGCTCATCCCATCGTCGCCGCGGTTGCCGCCGTGAGCCATCTGCGATCGAAAGAAGGAAAGGGCCGCCCGCTGCCCGCTTTTTTGATCCGCAAGCAGCCCAAAGCGCATGGTCTCGAAAAACAAATTGAAGGCATCGACCTCAAAAAGATTCGCGACGTGGTGATCATCGATGACGTTTGCACGAAAGGCGAATCCACATTGGAAGCGCTGAAAATTGTGGAGGAGGCCGGCCTGCACGTTGCCGCCGTGCTCAGCGTTGTCGATCGCGAAGCGGGCGGCTCTGAAAAGCTGCGCCGGAAATATCCTTACTTCGCCCTGTTCACAGGCAAAGAGCTTCTCGAGAAAGCATCTCGAAGCGCAGCAGAATCGCGCTAGTCTTCAGGTATGTCTAACATCGGAGACCACCCGCTCAGGGCCTATCGTGAGACGAGGCGCCCTTCATCACCGGAGTAATTTTCGCTAGCTCTTTTGCAAATAGCGGATTTTCTGGAAATTCCCTCGCCAGCTCCTGAAGTTCCCGCCGCGCCAGATCGGAATTTCTTTCCCGCAGCGCGGCCAGCGCCAGCATCAATCTAGCGAATGGACGCAGGTAATGCGCATGCTCGCTCGAAGCCGCGCGTGCGAGTTGCTG
>WNGK01011626.1_pt1 | contig 10812 bp, 9 predicted proteins | sample 5400601 | NCBI WGS metagenome assembly WNGK01 (sample SAMN13153376, study PRJNA577476) | soil metagenome | isolation source: 60 cm soil or saprolite under Garry oak tree replicate 1 | place: USA:California | collected 2016-06-15
AATGCTGCCATGCGCGCCCGCCGGCTCGCTGCGGCTCAGGGTAGATGAACTCGGTTCCGGCCGCGGTCATCGCGGCGTGAACGTCCGGGAACGAGTCGACAGCGAACCCGATCACCGGTGCACTCCCGAAGAAGTCGTGATCCTCATCCCCTGGACCGTAGACGTGCACTTCGGCGCCGTCTCCCAGCCGGAACCATGTCGCATCCGGCCGCTCCAGGATGACTTCGAGCCGGAGCACATCCCGGTAGAAGGCCGTCATCGCCGGAGCCTGGGGTGTTCGCACGCCCAGCCAGCCCAAAGAACGCACAGCCACAGCGCCTCCTGTACGGATCGTCCACCTTTCCCAATCGTTTACCTGCGCGGCGTGCGGCACTGCCGTCCTCGCCCGGTCGGCGTGCATGAGAGTGAATCGCGGATGGCCGTACAGAGCTTCGGCGGCGCGCACGCCCGGTAGAGTCAGCGGTTACCGGTCGCTGTTCAGGCCTGTCCGGGCCAGGCGGTCGTCTATCTCGCGTGCCAGCCGTTCGAGCTGCGGGCCGCCGCCGCTTACCGCGTCCTTCTTGGCGTTGAACAAGCGGACCCACAGGCCGGCGGTTCAGGCATGCCGGACCTGCAGGCCAGTCCAGCGGATGCCGGCAGCGGCCTGATAGCAGGTGAGGAAGTCGGCGCTTTGCTCGACCGTCGCCGCCTCGCGCGGGTCTCCGGCCGCGGGCCAGACCGCAGCCGCGAGCCCGACGATCGCGACCTCCGGCTGCGCGATGACGCTGTCCCAGTCATGAACGACGAGCGGCTGGTCACCTGCCCAGCGGATGTTCTGCGACTCCCAGTCGCCGTGACCAGTCCGCAGCGGGTCACGGCAGGCGCTCATGCGCCGGCGGACTTGCCATGCCGCAGCATCAACCCAGCCTGGGCCCGGCGAACAGTTAAGGTCTCGTCCCTGATCATCGCGGTCTGGCCACAACCGCGACCTCGGATGGTCCCACGCGGCCCATGGCGGCGAGGGGGCCAGGACCGGGACTGCGGCGGGGCCGGGTGCCGAGCCGACCAGCTGAGCCAGCAGCGCCGCGAACCTCGCCGCGCCTTGTTCCGGCGGCAGCTGGCCGCCGCCCGGCGCGCACGTCTCCGCCGTGATCGCAAACCTGCCCACCGCGCAGGGCCCGGCCAGCGGCGCCAGGCACGGGAACCCCGCCCTGGCGAGATGGGCCTGCACCGCGGCACAGCCGGCGACCCGCGCCTCGAAGGGCCTGACCTTGAGTACGACTGACCTGCCATCCGCCAGCTCGACGCTAACGACCTGAGCAAGGTGATCAGACCGGAACAGGACACGGGCCACGCGCTTGCCGAGGAGACCGCCCTGGGTTTCATCGCTGCGGCGCCGAGAAGGCTGGCACCGGATACTGCAGACGTGGGTGGTGATGCCAACGGGGGCGAAGAGGAGCAGCCGGCGTGGCTGGCTGGCAACGTGGGCGGCGCGTGGCGGATCGGCAGCACGGTGCGCCGGACCACCGGTCCGTGGACGGCAGCAGTTCACGCCCTTCTCGGCTTCCTCGCCACGCGTCTTGAGCACACTCCGAGGGTGCTCGGATTCGACGAGCAGGGCCGTGAGGTGCTCACCTTCCTGCCCGGGCGGATCGCCGATACCGGCACCGGGCTACTGACGCCGGGCCAGATCGACGCGCTCGTGTCGTGGACGCGCAGGTTCCACGAGGTGGTCGCCGGGTTCGGCCATCCCGGCCCGTGGAGGTACCCGCGGGTGCCGCAGGCGTCCCTCATCGGCCACAACGACATCGCCCCGTACAACGTCTGCTTCGACGGCGACGATGTGGCCGGGGTGTTCGACTGGGATCTCGCCGGGCCGACGACGCCGCTGATGGAGCTGGCCTTCATCGCGTGGAACTGTGTTCCGCTGTGGCGGGACATCGGGGATGAGGCCGCCGCGGAGCGCATCCGGCGCATCTGCTCGGCGTACGGCGGCGTCCATCCGACACAGGTCGTCGATGCCGTTCCTCGCCGGATCCAGATGATGCAGGGCTGGATCCCGCGGGGTGCCGCTGCGGGCGATGCGGGGCTGCGCCGCCTGATGAGCCACGGTGAGCCGGAACGCTCTCAGGCAGCGCTCAAGGAACTGGTCCCGAGACTGCGGCGAATTCGGTCAATTCTCGATTGACCTGCTCCCGGTGGGGTCGGCCCGCTACGCGGTAGATGATCGCGGTGGCCTGGGACGCGATCCATAAACTGGCTGGCGATATTGGTTGCGCGTCAGGAATTTGCCCATAACACGGTCATTGGCGTCCATCTGGGTGTCAAATGACGTGTTCCGAGACCGCTGCACGACGCGTAAGCCGGTTGCTGGGTTTACCCATATCAAGCGACACAATACCGTCTTCGAGGTACCTAGCCCTGCGGGGGCTAGCTAGGTATATAGTTTGCTGTCAAACGGCACTATGGGTGGGGATCTGCGGTGCCATGGAAGGGAATCCCTGGGGGGATTATGTCCGCGCTCCGTCGTATGCGTGTGGTTTGCCCTGCTTTGCTGAGTGTCGGGACGTTACTGGCATTTACGCTCTTGAGCCCGATCGGCTCGGCTTCCGGAGCTGCTATCAGCAACAAGGCCGCCTTAAGTGCCGGTGTCGTTGCGGCGGCCGAACCGTCGGTTGCGGGTGCGTTTGTCCCGGTGGCGCCGGCACGGTTGCTGGATACGCGTACCGGGCTGGGGGCGAGGAAGGCTCCGGTCAAGCCGGACACGGCGGTCGCGGTGCAGGTCACCGGCCGTGGCGGGGTGCCGGGTAGCGGGGTGTCGGCGGTCGTTTTGAATGTGACCGTGACCGGCCCGACTGCCGCGGGCCACATCACTGCCTACGCTGACGGCGCGTCCCGCCCGGGGGTGCGGAATGTGAACTTCGTGCGCGGGCAGACGGTGGCCAACCTTGTGGTTGTCAGGGTGGGCGCGGACGGCAAGGTTGACTTGTTCAACGCCTCGGCCGGAACCACGAACCTGCTGGCCGGTATCGAGGGCTACTACCTGACGGGCACTACACCTATTTCTATAGCAACTCAGTCGCTCCACGACGGTGTCGCCGGGCTCGCCTACACCGAGGCCCTATCGGCCACCGGGGGCGTCCCCCCGTACACGTGGACCGCGAGTGGGTTGCCCGCGGGTATCACGGTGTCTGCGGACGGGATCATTTCGGGCACTCCGTCTGCAACGGGCCTGTCCCAGGTCGCGGTCACCGCCACTGACGCTGCTGGCTCGACGCGCAACACCATCCTGTATCTTTCTGTCCCGACAGGCGTCCCATCCGAGTGCGCTGGCCAATCCTGTGCGCTGCTCACCCCGGACGGGCAAACCGTGCAGATTCCTGCAACGCGCGTCGGATCGATCATCCGGGACGCCGACGGCTCGGTCAGCCAGGTCCTCCTTACGGGCACGCCGCCTCAGCAGGGGCAGGTTCTCGTGATTGCCCCGTCCGCCGACGCTCCCTCTGGGCTGATCGCAGTCGCTGATTCGGTCGTAACTAATAATGACGGCACCAGCCTTGTCACCGTTACCGTCGCCGGCCCCGCGGACGCATACGCCGAAGGGACGGTGCAAGCCATCGGAGGTGCGACGACTACGGCAGCAGCCGGAGGTCTCGGCGCCGCAGCGATGAAACCCAGGGCGGTCTCCTCGGCAAGCGTGTCCCCGACTTGCGATTCGAACGTCACGTCCGACTTGTACGGGCTCGGCGTAACCCCCTCCCTCACGCCGACCGTCGCCGCACTATGGAAGCACCCGTTCTTCGGCGGCGGCGGAATTTACGTAGGCACGGGTGGCCTGAATCTGTTCCAGTTCGACCTGGACGGCACGATCACCGTAAATCTCGGTATCAGCATTTCCGGTTCAGCGACCTGCACGCTGAACCTTCCAACCCTCACAGCGACCGCTCCCGCCGGAGCGTTGGGCGCGGTGGTCCTCCACATAGAACCCAGCCTGACCTTGAAGGTAACTGGCAAGGTCGACATTCGCACCTCCGTAACCTTGAGGTGCGGCGCTGAATACCGCTGGGACCAGGGGCGACAGTACCGGCTCGCATACTGCGGGAACAGCACCCAGCCGCTGCGGCTCGGCGCCCCAACCGGAGTCGACGCGACTCTCACCGGCGCACTCGCGGCGACCGTCAGCCTCGACGATCTCGCCGGCATCACAGGAACGTTGACCGCTTCGCTGCACGCCGGGTACCGGCCAGCCCAGCACCCCGTAGCCGAGGTCGACGGTCACGTCAAATATGACCTCGGCGCTTGCCTGGCCTGCTTCTGGTCAGGAAGCCCCGCCCACGTCACCCTCATCTCCGGGAGCCTGCTGGACAAAACGCTTCTCACCTACGACACGGCACCAGCACCCCCGCAGGGCACGCCACCCGTCATCACCAGCACGCAACTTCCGCAGGGAACTGTCGGGCAGCCCTACTCCGCGCGGCTGACCACAGCTGATGACCGCTCCGGCACATGGAGTATCAGCAGCGGAACCCTTCCAGACGGACTCGGCCTTGAAGGCGATACCATTTCCGGTAAGCCGCTCACATCCGGTACTTCGGCGTTTGGAATCAGGTTTACTGATAGCTCTGGCCTGGCAAGTACGGCATCCCTGACCTTGAACATATTGAACAGCGGCGCCTCACCAGGAGCGATCCAGAATCTCGACTACTGCCGCCAGAACGTCTTTAGCGCCAATGACGACAACTCTACAGACCAGATAGCCTTGCCATTTGCCGTGAATTATCATGGTACAAGTTATAGCTCCCTGTACATTAGCAACAACGGCTATGTCGTCTTCGACGGTCCACGGAGCACGTACACGCCGTTCGAACTGACCGACGAGACCCCAACGCCCATCATCGCGCCGTTCTTCGCAGACGTCGACACCCGGAATCCAGGCTCTGCCCTCCTCACCTACGGCGCATCACCAGATGGCAAGACGTTCTGCGTTAACTGGGTCGGGGTCGGCTACTACGACCAGCATGTCGACAAGCTGAACAACTTCCAGCTGCTGCTCGTCGACAGGCCGGCAGCCGGACCCGGAGACTTTGACATCGTGTTCAACTACGGCAGCATGACCTGGGAAACCGGCGACGCCAGCGGGGGAACTGGAGGCATCGGCGGAACCCCCGCACGAGCTGGATTCTCGGCTGGTAGCGGCGCCCCGGGCACATCCTTCGAGCTGACGGGATCCGGAACAAGCGGTGCGCTCCTAGATGGCGAGCCCAATGCGCTTGATGCTTCCTCGCAGAGTCCGGACGGGCAAGCCGGTCGTTACGTCTTCCCCATTCGGAACTGACCGCCGCTCAGCAGCCCCGAACCCACCTCCGCGCATCAACAGTGGGCACGACATATTGACCGATCGGGCCTGGTCTATAGCTAGACGTCGAAGCCGACTTCTTCGTGACGAACGACAGGCGCCTCGCTAAGATCATCGAAATCGTGCGCCCGGATGCGCTCACGCCGTGCGCAGTCGCTGCTTACGCCGATATCCAGGCAGCGGGCGGCAACGTCGTCAACGCAGTTGCCGGGGGTCGTCTAGACCGACGCCCGTACAACCGTTGCCGCAGTCGACCGTGGACGTACCACAGACGGCTGTGCGCGTCGCAGACGGGCGGGCAAGGTCGATGAACTCGGGCGGGGCGCCGGGTAGCCAGCGTCATGGTCCGCTCCCCCGCGAACCCAGGGAATTCATGGCATTCCGGCTCCGGCCACGCACCTCAGGCCCTGAATAGGGGGCAACCGACGAACACCAGCCTGCCACCCGGGTCACAGGAAAGCACGCCACCAGCGGCAGATGCGGGGCGTCGCGGCTAACCAGCAACGACAGCCTGGCCGTTTTAGCTACGCTAGCGTCAGCCGGATAGACGCAAGCGCTTGCACTTCTCTCATTACATGCGATACTACGTAGATCACCAGGAGGCAGCATGGCAGAGGCCAGGACAGATCGAGAGCATGAGTTCGGCCATATTAGTACATATACAGTCGAAAACGGGGATGTACTAGTTCTCGATGCATACAACCAGCAATATAGTCTTACCTGGTCGACCGATCTTGAGCCAGCCAGCTTTGTCTCAATCTGGTCGTATGCTGGTGCAGACAAGTCGCGAATGCTTATTCACCTTAAAGGTTCGGAAGACCCGCTTGAGGGTTATGGATATCAGCTTTTCGGAATGGTGAAGGAGGGGCGGAGCCAAGTTAATGAAGCCCCGATAGCTCTGATCAGACTGTGGCTTCATGACGTGAGCGTTACCTGGCAACTCTTGCCAAGGAGCCAAGCCGCCGTGCGCGCGGTCATCGGCGTTGCCAGTGATCGTGTCGACGCTGGCGCCATCACTAGTTACTTCTGGGCAACCGCAACATCTTCCATTCAGCAGACTGGCGAGCATATTGCAGAACTGTTGTCCGAACTGGATCTAAAGCAAGGTAATATCTCCACGCTCAGATATGCTGCCGAAGTTGCAAAGGACCACGGGAATTACGAATGAGCACGAAGTGTGAAGGTATACCCTCCGAGTCGTATCCTGGATTGTTCCTGTTCTCTAAGGTAGGTGCCAACAGAAAGTGCGCTCTGACTTCGGGCAATCCAGTTGAGCACCGCATCGTAGTTGCTAACGCGTCTACTATGACATTCGAGATCGCATGCCGCAGTACATGCGATAAGGACTATCTGGAGTATGTGCACAATGGCTCGAATCCGGCAGAGAGTAATGTCTGGAGTAGCTCTTTCTCGGTGCCCTGGCGATGGGACAGTGGGCCAAGAGAGACGGTGGACACGGCGAGCATTCAGGCCAAGAGCGGTATGCCAGCAAGGCCGGACCGAGAGGTTAACGTCGAGATTAACTGCAAGGCGCAGCCTTATGCCGCTGTAGGGCCGTTTCGCATCCTACTCCAAGTTGATCATGAGGGCGATTGAGCGTAACGATTTCGGATCGTTTTCTGGCTATGGCGCCGTTTTTGGCAGCCAGTGTTCTCTATGCGATCGCCCCTGAATTCACTAAGATAGCGCGCTGGCGAATCGACAGTACCATATCGGGTGTAAAGCCACCAACTGAGACAATGTCCGTGCCGCCGCATCTGAGTCTGGCCTATATCGGCGACTACGTTGAGTACAGCATCGACGTGGCTCAGATTACGCCTATGTTGCTGCTGCCTTTGGTCGGGGTACTGGTCTCGTGGCACCTTGGACTAAACCCAGGGATCGCTTGGGTGGTATTCGCGGGTGTATTTATCATCTTGATGATAGTTACGATTCTTTTCTTGAGACAAGATCCGATTAAGTACGTTAGTAACAAGCTGTTTGGCAGATACCCGCTATTGCAGGCGGTCGGTCTCGCCATAAACTTGGTAGCCGCCGGGCTAGTGGGGGCCTTCATTTAACCGAACCTTGCCAAAAAGTGATGCCGTGATCCAGCGTTATTAGACTTCAGAAACTGCCTCATTAAACTATGTGCGCTCCGACTCAGCGGGATCACGGGAAGGCTTCATAGGCTGCCAAGCTCGTTATATTCATTGATATGCGATGTTGGAGACTGGTCCCGACATTGACGAGTACCCGCAATCGACATGAACTGACAGCCTCGGAGTTGCCGGCCTTAGGTGATTGCCTATGCAGATGGTGCGTGAATATGCGCCATTTGTACACGCTGTCATCGGCATCTGCGGATCACCGGCATATCCCGGATGAGCGCCTCCGCTCATCGGCATGACCGGTCGACTCGAAAGCGCTGGCAGGCCACGTCCGCTATCCCGTTATGGACTCAGAGCGATCTTCGGCGCGGCAGTCGCCGACAGGCCGACTTGAACCAGAGCCTGTACCGAACGGTCCTGCGTCGAAGTGTCTCCCGGCGGCTGACCCCAGAGCGCTTGTGGCTGGGCATCGGGCTCACCGTCATCGGTTGCTCCCCGGGTCGCCATGGCGCGGGGTAGCGAGTTACAGGCTGGCGCTCATGCTTGCTGAAGGTTAGCGGCGCTAACGAAGCTGGGGAGCCAAACGGGGAGCCAGCGACCACAGACACCAGGCCATGCCAGGCCACGTCCAGCCACGGACATGGCTGGTGGATGCCACGCCGGGCCACGTCCAGCCATGTCCAGCGACCGTACTGACCTGCCTCCTAAGCAGTAGGCCGCAGGTTCGAGTCCTGCTCGGGGTGCTGAAATCGAAAAATCGTTCAATATGGCCCGAAAGCGGCTACAGATGCGCTGGGCCCGAGTCAAGCAGCGGTCGCCACATCGTCCTTCGACCAGATAACTGTGGCGAGCGCTATCAAATTGCTGTGGGCCATCGGCGTCTGCCCGGACACGGCCACGTCGTCACGGAGCGTGGTCCAGTCGGCTGCCCTCCACGGATCCAGGGCACGCATGGCCGCCCGCGCGGTCAGGACCGCCGTGGCGGGTCGGAGCTATTGTGCGCAGATTGGCTGATATGTGCTGGACGCCGCGCTGATAGGGGACCGGTGAGAGCTGCATGTGATCGGCAGCGCTCGGCGTTTCCGGCTCCCCCGGCTGTCCGACTGCCGCCATCACGCTGCGTTACGAGCTTTAGCCCGTACTTCCCCCGGCGGCGAACCGGCATAGGCGCTGACCAGGCGAAACAGCCTCGGCTCATGACTACGTAGACATGTAATTTCCAGGATCGAGGGCGTTACTACCTGGTCAAACAAGTCGGCCTATCAGCTTGGGGGAACCTCGGTTTAGCGCGACCTGCCGTTGCTGCGGCCAGCGTGATGAAGGCCTGGACCGGTCGGGCGGTTAGCCCGAGCGGTACAACTCCGCGAGTGACCCCGGCGACGGCGGTCATACGGCTCCGGAGGGCGGCAGGCGTGATGATCTCGGCCTCGGCGCCCAACCGGAGGAGCTCTGCCTGGGCGTGTTCGAGCGACTCGATCGGAATCACCGCGGTGACCCAGCCGCTTCGGTCGGGCGCGGTGGCGGTGGCGTCCACGGCTTTGATCACCGCCGAGTTCAGCAGCTCGCCCAGGTGCAGCAGCAAAGTGCAGCAACCGCACTGCACCAACCCGGCCGCGGCCAACCCGCATACGCCTACTGACTTGCGTCAACGACCTCAAGTGACCGCCCCGCTCCCAGATGGTAAGGAGAAGGTTCGACACAGCGACCCGCAGCTCATGACAGCCAGTGAGGATCGTGGTGGCCAACACCCCGCGCGGCGTGCCCAGATCGGGGCGAATGCGGGCAGGTCAGAAGCCAGGCCGACCGCAGGGCCAGCGTACGGGCCATCGCTTGGTCCGATCCCCGGCCATCACTTGGCGGCATGAGCGTTGCCGCCGTGCGGCTCGCGAGTACCCGGGACAGCCCATGGGCGATTGGCGAGACCGAAGCTAGGATTGGCGGCCGGGCGAATCCACGCGTACATTCATGAGCCAGCCCGTTGGAAAGGGAGGCGGCTAATGCGGCAGCCAACCCAGATCATCAGATTCGGTGCTCCTGCGGTGGGATTCGCGTACGGAAGCATTGTCGCCATTACGTTTGCCCACCATGCCGCTCCGATGTGGCTGGTTTGGGCAGCTTTCGCGATCGCTGCCACTACCGCTGCGGGAGTTCTCTTCGCCTACGGACTAAGCCGCTGGCGTGAGCTGAAAGAGCTGTCCACAGTACACGTGCGCGAGGTAATCTGGCCGGTCACGGCACTTGTAGTCGTGAGCCTGGCTGGAATGAATGTCCCGGCTTTCCTTCCCGGGCCATCGCACCTGAACGCCGGTGGGGCGGGCAATGGGTCGGGCAGTGGGCTGGTTGGCATGTTCGCGATCCTGGCCGCCATCCCGGCCGCTGGGGCAATGTACGGCATATGGCGCGTGGCTGTCCGCGACGTCCTGCCCGGCAAAAGAGGCGAACAGCTCGACTTGCTGCTTGCCCTGCGTCGCCTGTTGCAGCGGCTACTGGCCGCCGCCGGATCGGTGGTCGCCCTGGTGACCTTCACAGCTGGGACCTGGTGGCTTCTGGAGCACAGCTTGCATACCCAGTTCGGGAACAGGCCACCGCAGTTCGTGCTGATCTTCGGCGCCTATGGTTCAGTAATCGTTGGCTTGGTCTACGGGCCGGCATGGGCGGCTCTGCAGCGCCGCGGGCAGTTGCTGTGCGATGAAATGTACCCGCTGCGTAAGCTCGACGAGGTGGCAGCTATCCTCAGCCAGGCCGTAGATCGCCAGAAGCTGGAACAGATGCTGGGACTGGACCGCGGCATCATCTCTGATCTTCAAGGAGGCCTGATCATCCTGGTACCGCTTCTAGCGAGCGCTGTGGCGGCGTTCCTGCCGCACTGAAAGCCCCCACCGCAGTCTGTCATCGAGGCGCTGGCACCGCGATGACGCCTCCAGCCGACACCAACAGGCCTGGACGTTGCTGTACCCAGATGGACGCTGGGAGCGCTCCGTACCAGGTCATGGACGCTGCTGGCCACCTTGGCCATGCTTTGCAAGCAGGGGTTCGGCGGCGCACTCGCGCAGCTCCCCAAATACGCCCCAAAGTTGCCAGCGCTCATGGAAAAGAGCCAGGTCGAGGTGCCGTGCGGAGTGGTCTGTAAAACCGTCGGCTCAGCCTTGGCCGTTACCCCGCATCCGCCGCCAGGCGGACCACGCCGTCACGCAACCTGGTGACCGCGCCTGCAAGAGCGACCGGGCCGTCCTCCTCGCGCCGAGCATCAGGGATTCGTCAAAGTCGCTGACGGTGTTTAGCCTGGCCGGAGCGCCAGTAGCTGGAGTGCCCGGCGGGGGTCCTGGGCGTTGCGGCGTGTCTCTGCCTTGATCTTGGTTACTCCTTGTAGCCGGAACAGGCTGATGA
>WNGK01024522.1_pt1 | contig 10812 bp, 7 predicted proteins | sample 5400601 | NCBI WGS metagenome assembly WNGK01 (sample SAMN13153376, study PRJNA577476) | soil metagenome | isolation source: 60 cm soil or saprolite under Garry oak tree replicate 1 | place: USA:California | collected 2016-06-15
AAATGTCGCGAAGCCACCTTAGCGGGCGCAGACGGGGTGGTTCGTTCAAGAGAAATTGTTTTGGAGTTTGAACGAACCACCCCGTCCGCGCCTTTTAAAGGAACGGGGATATTTTTTGATGGCGCGTCCACCCCTCCTTGGCAAAGCTTTGCCAAGGAGGGGAGTCTGCTTTGCCCAAGCGTTCAGCAAGATTAAATGCGTATACTTCAAACTTTGATACTACCGAATCTACCGTTACAGTGTACTAGGAACATCCCCCATGTCTGAAGCGATCGACAGCAAGAAGATTTCCCGCCGCAGCATAGTCGCCGGAATAGCAGCGCTCGGTGTGCTCGGCCTTGCGCGTAAGGTGCGCGCAGCCGAAACTCGACCATTGGCGGAGAGACTGGCCACGTATGCGGCCGCGCTGCGTTACGAAGATCTCGATGCCGCGACCATCGAACGCGTCAAATCGCACGTCATCGACACGCTCGGTTGCGGCATCGCCGCCTTCGACGAGCGGCCCGTGCGCATCTGCCGTGAAATCGCGCAGAGCGTCCAAGGGGCCGCCACCATCATCGGCACGACACGCAAGACTTCCCCTGATCTTGCTGCTTTCGCCAATGGCGCGGCGAGCCGCTATTACGATCTGAATGACATCTATGTCGGCAAAGTGACCAGCCATCCGAGTGATCATATCGCTCCGTGCATTGCGGTCGCCGAAGCCGGACGCGCGAGCGCCCATGACCTCATCACGGCGATCGCGCTCGCCTACGAGATCGATTGCCGCCTGGTGGACGCCCTCGACCTGAGCGCGCGCGGCTGGGACACACCTGTGTTCAGTCTTCCGGCAGTTGCGCTCGCAGCCGGCAAACTCATGAAGCTTGACGCGGCGAAGCTGACCGAGGCGGTCAATCTCGCGATCAACGATCACATTGCGATGGCCCAGACGCGGGCGCAGGTGCTCTCCGACTGGAAGGGACTCGCTGATGGCGAAGCCTCGCGCAACGCGGTGTTCGCCGCGATGCTGGCACGCGGTGGCTTGACCGGTCCGGCGCCGATCTTCGAGGGTCGGCTCGGCTTCTTCAAGCAGGTCTCGGGCGAGGCCAATATCGACGTCGGGGAATTCGGCGGCCGTAGGAATCCCTTCCGAATCAACCGATGCGGCATGAAGGCCTATCCCGCCGTGGTCTACACACAGACCGCGATCGTTGCGGCCACGGCGGTGGCCGATGAGGTAACAAAGGGTGCGCCCGACAAGGCCGCCGCGCTCGAACGAATTGCCTCCATCGAAATCGCCACGTCAAGGCGCGGGCTGCAGCAGACCGGCAGCGAGCGCGAGAAGTGGGCACCCGCGACGCGCGACACCGCCGATCATTCCATGCCTTACATCACGGCCCGCGCCATGTTCGACGGCGACATCACCAATGACAGCTACGCACCGGCGAAGTTGAAGGAACCGCGCATCCTAGCCTTCATGCAGAAGATTACGGTCGCGGAAGATCCGGAGCTCACCGCGCGGGTCGGCGACGCCGTGCCAACGCGCATCACCGCGATTTTGGCGGATGGGCAGCGCGTCAGCCGCGAGGTCAACGACATTCCCGGCTTCGCGGGTAAGCCGATGCAAAGGCCGGACATCGACCGCAAATTCCGCGGCAATATCGGCAAGCGCTGGCCGCGCCAGAAAACCGATGCGGTTCTGCAATCGCTCTGGGTGCTGGAGAACACGCAGGATATGGGTGCCTTGCTTGCTACGCTGACCGTGTGATCCAGGCTCGCAGCAGGAAATCCCTTTGCTAGACAGCAAAATCGTTTCCTGTCTAAGTGGATCGATCACAGGAATGAAACCCTGAAGGGCCTCTCTCTAGCTGGCTTGGGTTCGGCGATTTCCCCGACACTCGCTCGAAAACCATGGCTCCGCTTGCAGACGAGATTGATCAAGTGATGCGCCGGGGCTTCGCATCCCAACAGAGCGGCAGGCTCTTAATCTAGTGGCTCCAGCTTGATCACGGATGCTCCATTATTGTTCCCCACCCAGAACGTAACCGGCGTGGTGGAGTTGTCGACGAAGACGCGGCGGACGTTGGTGCTGCGCGGCAGCAGGTATTCGACGGCTTGCCCGGTCTTGGGGTTCAAGCGGACGATGCGGTCGGTGCTCATGCTGCCGGTCCAGAGATCGCCGTTCTTGTCGGGCACGACGTCATAGGGCCAAGTCCACTTGGTGGGCACGGCCCACTCGGTGAACTTCTCGTTTTTGGTGTCAAGCATGGCAACTTTGTCGCCCAGATACTCCGCGAACCACAGGCGGTCCTGCGTGTCCATGTGGCCGCGGCGCGGATGCGAGTCGCGCGTCGGAGTCGGCAGCAGCTTGATCTTGCCGGTTTGGGCATCCACCCGGCCGATGTTCTCGCTGCCGAAATCCATAAAGTAGAGATTGTTTTTGGAGTCGGCGGCGATGCCGTAAACGGAGTGTCCGCCCGTATCCATACCGCCGCTACCCAGTCCCAGCGCCGGATACGGCCGGAAGGTTTCAAACTTGCCGTTACCAAGGTCCAGCCGGTGAATGCCCCGGATGCCAACGTTATTCATCCAAACCTTGCCGTCCACCGTAAAGCTTGCCGGCATGACCATAGCTTGCTGCGCCACGTCACTATTGATGTTGGGCGATAGGGGAAAGGTCTGGAACTTCTCGGTGCGGGGATCAAACTTCACGATGCCACCCTGCAGCATCATGCCCTGCCAGATGTTTCCGTCCTTGTCTATTTCAATATCCAGGCTGCCCTGCGGGAAACCGCTCTTGAATTCGGCAATGGGGTACTCGGTCACCTTGCCCGTCCTGGGGTCGAGCTTGCCCAGATACTGCGAGCCGAAGTCGCTGTACCACGCTATGCCGGAGACATCGACGATCACGTCATGAGGCATTGCTACTTTGCGCGGCAAATCGTATTCCGTAATGATGACGCGCGTGGCCCTGCCGGTGGGCCGCGGCAGCGTTTTCAGCGAGTACTCCCATTTGCTGACCGAACTGAGATTCACTGCGGCGAGCCACTCTGCTTGCTTGCGGAAGCGCTCCGGGTTAATCGGCTCGATCTCGCTGACGCGCCGCTGCGGCTTGAGAGGATTGCTGCCAGGAGCGTAGCCCGCCATGCGCACCATCACTTGCACGAACTCGTCGGCATCGTGTCCGGACTTGAAGATGCGCTGCAAAGTGTGACAGCTAACGCAGCCGCTTACCCCGTTCTTCTGCTGTTCGGTTCCAGGCACGCTCATCAGCCATTCGGCATTCGTGAGCTGCGAGGATATATCGGGTAGCTTGCGAAGCTGGAGATCCAGCGTCGCCGGAGATTGCGGCGAAACCGCGACTGTGAGCGGGCTTGCCCGATCATAACCCACAGCGCGCACGGTGATGGAGTACTCACCCGCCTCGAGCCGGTTCTGCGGAAATGAGTAAACGCCTTTTGCGTTCGAGATCACCGTGAGAGTCATGTTCGACCCGGCGCGCCTGGCGCTGACCGCCACGCCTTCCATCAGGCCTTCTTCGTCAGATTTGATATGGCCGGTAAGACTCACCGGCTCTTGTGCAGGGAGTCGGAACGCGCCGCCCGAGAATAACACCGCTAACGCGGCTACCACGATGATCACCGCTCTACGATTCAGCATAAATACCCCCTTGGCTCCATGCATTTCCGAATATAGAGGTTAAACGATCGGAGTTCTGAGGTCCAGTTACGGCGATCGCTATTATGACGGCATCGCTGTCGGAGATCGCCTTGTGCAGCCGCCTCCAAAACGGCTGAACAGGAGAATGCAGAGCAGTCATGGACCTAGAGGCCGGAATGGCGGTTACGCGCCAACGGCTCTATTTTGATCCTGCTCGTCGGCCTGTTGGTGAACACTTGGCGACTTTTCGTTACTAATCCGGCGTTTCACAACTGCATCGTTTCTTGAAGCCGGAAACCGGGCTTATGTGACTTTACCCGCACTCCATCGCCATTCGCTCAACCGGACACCCCCGCATACTCGCGCGGACGCGTGAAAACACGACTGTGTGCCGTGCCGGCGGGTGTACGATATCGATATGCGAAAGCTCTTATTTCAGCTGGTACCGATGTTCCTTATCGTCGTGGCAGCCCCGGCGCAGAATCGGATTTCGCCGGAAAAGGCCGCCAGTATGAAAGAGGATCTGGTAGGCCAAGTGGATGCAATGAAGAAGCAGGCGCAGGTGATGGTGGACAGCGTCTTCAGCTTCGGCGAGTTGGGTTTCCAGGAGTTCGAGACCTCCAAATATCTCACCAGTCTTCTGGAGAAGGAGGGCTTCAAGATCGAGAGGGGCGTGGCGGGCATCCCCACCGCGTTCGTTGCCACGTGGGGGCAGGGGAAGCCGGTCATCGCCCTGGGTTCGGATATTGATGACATCCCGCAGGCCTCCCAAAAGCCGGGAGTGCCGTACCACGTGCCAATGATCGAAGGCGCGCCGGGGCATGGCGAAGGCCACAACTCGGGCATGCCGCTGAACATCGTGGCAGCGCTGGCGGTGAAGCAGGTGATGGAGCGCGAGCATCTCTCGGGCACGCTCAAGCTGTGGCCTGGAATCGCCGAGGAGCAACTCGGCACGAAGGCATACTACGTCCGCGCGGGACTCTTCAAAGACGTAGACGTGGTACTGTTCGCGCATGTGGGCGACAACTTCCGCGTGGCCGCCGGGCCGGGAAATCAGACCGGCCTGGTTTCGGTCGAATACACATTCAAGGGAGAGACGGCGCACGCCGCGGGGGCTCCGTGGCGCGGGCGCAGCGCGCTGGATGCGGTGGAGCTGATGGACATCGGCTGGAATTTTCGCCGCGAACATATCCGCGTGGGCAGTCGGGTGCATTATGTGATCACCAACGGCGGCGACCAGCCGAATGTGGTCCCCGCCAACGCCACGGTTTGGTATTACTACCGCGAGGCCGACTACCAGCACGTCATGGATTTGTGGAAGATTGGCGACGATATGTCCATGGCGGCGGCGATGATGACGGGGACTACAGTGACATCGCGCCTGCTGGGAGCGGCGTGGCCCGGCCACTTCAGCGTGCCCATTGCCGAAGACATGTATGAGAACATGACCGAAGTCGGGTTGCCGCAGTGGTCCGAGCAGGATCAGGCGCTTGCCAAGGCACTGCAGCATGAGCTGAAAGTTCCTGAACGCGGCTTGGCAGGAAAGATACCGGAACTGAAAAAGCCACAACCACTCTTGGATGACGACAACGGCGTTGGTCCCGTGGGCGGCGGCTCCGACGATATCGGCGACGTTTCCTGGGTGGTGCCGACCGTCACGCTTAACTATCCGTCCAACATCCCCGGAGGACCGGGCCACAACTGGGCCAATGGAGTTTCGATGGCCACGCCCATCGCGCACAAAGGTGTGATCGCGGGAGCCAAGGTGCAGGCCATGACCGTGCTGGACATCCTGACCCGCCCCGAATTGGTCGACAAAGCCTGGGAGTATTTTCAAAATGTGCAGACCAAGGACACTAAATACCAGAGCTTCCTGCGGCCCGACGACAAGCCCGCGATCTGGCTCAACCAGAAAATCATGGATGAGTATCGCCTGAAGATGAAGGCGCTATATTACGATTCTTCGAAGTACGACACGTATCTGGATCAGCTCGGGATCAGGTACGGGGAGTGGAAGTAGCCCGGGACCGAGTGGCGCCGGCGCAGCTTTAAGCTCCTGCTCCCTTCTTGCTCAGCGGCTGTTTTGCAAGATGGTTGCTCGATCGAGTTGAACTGGCAAGTGATCGTTGCTCCGGATTCGCAAATCCTTGGCGACAAAGCAGGAGTAATCCGGCGATGCCGCATGCGAACTCGGGTATCGAGTTTCTTTTTGTTTTGGGGCCGCGGTCACCGAGGCAGGTGCAGTGACATCACGGTGATCGCGCCCTCGACGTTCGGAATTTGGTGCGAAACGCCCTCCGGCACCAACACCCAGTCGCCTTTGCTGATTTTTTTTGTAACAGTGAACAGCAGCCGCCTGGCCCATAACACGGTGTTCCATATTTACGCTGTACGGCCCAAGTTGGAGCATACGTTGTCCCAGCGCGTTCTTATCCGCGGGCGATTTGGCGATCATCGCGGCCGCGTCCGATGCCGTAAAAATAAGTGTTGCTGTCGGTCTGGCGTTCTGGGTATCCCGTTGCGCCCAAATTGAAACCGTAAGCAGCACAAGGAAACTGATTGCAGCGATAATTCGTGTTCTCATGCGAACCTCCTTTTAGATGCTATACGTGTCTTCAAATGCAGCGATGCAGAGATCTCCAATCTGCAATCGCCAATAAAAGGAAACAAGGCGCTGCTATCCTACCCTGCGCCCAGTAGCCCGCTCAACAGTTCTGTGACGTTATTCTCAAAAGAAATGAAGGAGGGACAACGATAGCGCGGAATGTCTAGCGTCACGGGCGTGCGTCCTCGCTCTTCGTTGAGATCGTTTGGCGCAGCATGTGGTTTATTTTCCGGGAGGCACACGGCGCTTCAGCTCTTCAAACCACCGAACGGCATTGTTCAACAAATGGACGTATAAGGCGAGATCCCAATCGGAAGTGCTCCGGCGGAAAGAGTCGGATTCAGAGAGCACGGTTTGTCCGGAGCACTTTCGATTGGGCGGTTTGTGGTGAGCGGCTGGCACGTTTGCGGCGGACGCGGGACTATGGGGATTGTTTGGTCAAGAACAAACGATCTTTCGCAAAGCAATAGCGGCAAGACGCTCATTGTGGATGACACGATTGGCGATACTGTCCAGGGACACCCGATCCTCCGTGATTGAGACAAAACTGTCGCGGCATTTTCGCCCAGCGCTACCGGACTAGAGATCGCAGATCTTCTTGCCAATGGTCCGCTCCAAGTGAATGCGCTCGCTCAGCGCACCAAAACCGATCCCTCCGGTCTCTTCCGCCTCTTGCGAGCTCTCGAAAGTACAGGAATCTTCGAGTAGGTATCGCCGCGCGTATTCGCGAATACGACCGTGAGCGAGTGCTTGCGCAGGAATGTTTCCGGCTCGCAGTCGGCTTTGGTCCGAATCAATCTGTCAACCGACCGACTGGTATTCGACGGATATACGGGACTCCTATTTTGGAAAGTGTACGGAAAGCCATGAAAGGCGCGGGACGCGTGGTTCTGCTCGAATCAGTGATACCCGAAACACGCGATTTCGATATGGGAAAGTGGATGGATGTGACCATGCTCGTCATGAAGAGAGGCAGGGAGCGCACGGTTGCGGAACACCGGGAGCTAATGGCGAAGGCGGGCTTTGAGTAGGAACAGATCATCCCCACAAGTTCGCTGCTCAGCATTAGCCGGATTTCTCGATCCACGACGCGCCGTCGGCTCGCAGAAAGCGCACGACTTTCGCGCCGCCTTTTCCGATCAGAATCGGTGTGCTACTCGTAGCGTTCTCCACCTAGGTATGATCGCACGACAAGCGAATCGGGGGAAAACTCACGTGTAACGCCGCAGGAATGATCTTCCTCGCAGGATCAAGGCGACGGTTAAGGAGGCCGTCGCCAATGCCGAAATGTCGAAAGAAAAAGAAATCGCCGAAACGCGTCCTCGCGACCGGTCGAGTGTTCCGAGCAATCAACAAGGCGGGCAGAATTTGGGGAGATGGGATGACGCCGAAGGTTCTTTGGGAAGTCGTCAAAGATGCAGCGACTCGTTCGAGGATCGAAAAGCTCGCAGCACACGACCTGCGGCGCACCTGCGCCCGTTTATGTCATCTCGCAGGCGGCGAATTGGATCAGTTTCAATTCCTGCAATGTGCTGCAGCACATTTGGTTTACCTCGGCTGCAAACAGAAGCTGCGTGTCGCCGTGAACGACAACCTCGGAATCGAACCGGGCGAGTCCCGGTAAATCGTCGAAAGGGGCGATATCGATCGCCCCTTCGCGACATATCGCGACTAATCCGCTTGCTGACGGTTTATCTGGGCACATGTACGAGATGAGGAGAAGAGAAATTTACTGGACCGGTTTTTCGAGTAAATGAAAGGTTATCCACCTTACCGTAATCTGGCGGACAGGATCACACGGTATACCTTGGTACGTAGCCGTTTGCGCACTCTGCTATTGCATCTTAGGAAATCGGCCTACTGCAGCGGCACACCGCCTGGACAAACGTCTTCTGTACGGAAGAAGTTGCCAGACCACACGTTACCGTTGAAAGGGGCCAGCGGGACGTTGCAAATAGCGGTGTTGGGATAATATCGGACGCCGATTGGTGACATGGGATCGAGAGTCGCCCGGGCCCATTTAAGGTCCGTGCCCAAATTCGACCAAAGCTGATTCCCTTGGATTTGGTTACCCGACGTGGAGTTCAGCAGAACGATCCCTCCTATAAAGTCCGGCGCCATCCCTTCCATAACCTCCCGGCCGGTCGGGCCACTGCTGTGAACAATATTATTGGAGATGGTGTTATCCCTAGTTCCCAAAATTGCGTTGGGCTGACCTGGTAAAGGGTCCGCCACCATTATTCCTATGAAGTCCGCAGTACCCAGCTGGTTGTGATCGATCAAATTCTTGAAAGATCCAGCGGTTACGAGGATGTTCATCGTGAAGGGATAATCCGCAGTGTTCCATGTCACCTGATTGTAGGTTGACGCGAAAAGCGAATAACTAATGCTCGTGTCATTGTTCGCGGCGTTGTGGTCGATCACCGAATCAACCACGTTGAAAAATCGGACGCCACCAACGTTCCAATAAGCGACGTCCGGATTGAACGATGCCCATGCCGGAGTCCCATCCGCTCCGTTGGCGCTCATTTGCCATCCCTTCACCTTGATGGACGAAGAGTTCTCCACATCGACCGCGCCGGAACGGTTCTTGTTGATCGTGCCGACGGCCCCATTTGCTCTCACTCCCGGACCATTCGGATTCGCACCGCCTCCGTCGAGGACTAAGTTCGAAGACGATTCCACCAGTATTCCTACATGATTGTTCTGAATCGACGTCCCTACGCCCGTCACGACTTTGGTCATGGTTGCCGGACTAATGTTCTTCAAGTGAATTCCAGCTCCGACACTATTCGTGATTGTTAGGTTCTGCAGCAGGAACGGTAAAGTCACACCTTGGACGTAAACCCCATCCCCAGTCGATGCACTAATCGACCACGGACCGATCACCCAGATTCCGTTCACGAGCGTGGCGCACTTGCAGCCGGACGCACTGCCCGGCGGGGTCAGATCTGCGTTTCCATTAATCTTGATCGGCGGAATGGAATTGACGTTTCCTGCCGAGACGACACCGATGAGAATGAGAAAAAAAATGAGGGAGAGTTGGGCAATGTTGAGCACGATGGGTGTCACTATATCGGAAACGATCCCTTCGCAAAAACACAAATTCAAAAACTACAATTCACGGGTATTGGGCGCGCTATGATGGCGGTCCGGTCTAATAGGCTTCGCGGCGCAAAACGCGCTCGCAACAGGACGGATTAGCACGGGACCCCACTCCTCCATGGTTGATTCGCCCAATTTTATTTATTCGTCAAGTCTCCCGTTGCTTGTCCGGGTTTCGTTGTCTCACTAATCATCCGGGCTTGCCCGCTCATCGGAGTGGGAGGGACAGCGGGCGCCTGGGCGGGGCGCGGTTGGGAAGCCCGAAGCATGTTGCCGATGGTGACTCCCAAAGTGCAACTTCCCAGGCTTGGTTCAGCGCCGGGGGGTATACAAGCGCGATATAAGGTCGATCGAATGCGAGGTTTCTGAAGATCTCACTGCGGAATGGTTGAATGGTTCGCCAACTCCTGAGTAACGCCGCAGTGGCGAGTCATCCATTACGCGGATTCATAAACCACCGTTCATTGCGATCCTGTCGGGAGCGCCCCGTCTTACCCTTTTGGGGTTACGCCTTCGTACTCAACCGGCTCAGCGTCAAGAGTCTCAGCATTTCTGACGGGCCATGTTCGAAGTCTTAAAGCCGGTGCGTCACTGTCGTCCGGGCTGTCCGTGTTGTCCGATCCGCGAGAAAACTTTGCGAATTTGAATGTGTTGCCAGCGGCTTGCATGATTGCGCAAATGAGCGTTGTTTGAGAATTCAGTCAGGATTCTTCCTGAGCGGGGCCGCGATCGGCGGCAACCCCAAATACCGCGAACCAGCGACTCCCAACGAACGCTTCTAAACACTTGCCGACTTATCGTTACTGATCGAGTTCCTCGGCGGCGCCGAGATTTGCCAATTGATGGTGAATCCTGCGCAAAGGACGTAGGTGAGGAAAGGCCCTTCAATCGACCAACAAGACTGGGCTTTAGCCCGCGTTCGCAGCCGGCCATGCGATTTCTTGACAGCTGACTTGTGCTTCACTATTTTGGGGGATTGTGGAGCAGGAGGTTTGAGATGAAGTTGAGCCATCGATTTTTTATCTCAGCAGGCACACTGGCCATCCTGATCGCGTCCCTATCGGCGGCGTTTGTCCCCGTCACGGGTCAGGCTCAGACATCCGGCGCGGCGACGTGGACGCCGCCCAAAGCAACGTATAGCCCGCCTCGCACACCCTGGGGCGACCCGGACCTGCAGGGCGTTTGGGACTATCAGAGCAGGATTCCCCTGCAACGTCCCGCTCAATTCAAAGACAAGCCGACCTTAACGGAAGCGGAGCTGGCTCAATTGGCAAAGACCCCGCCAAATCAGGATTCCTGCGGCGTCGGCACGCGTAAGGATGTAGCGTGCACGCCCGAGCAGCTGGCTGACATCGGCGCGTACAACGAATTTTGGAACAATCGGAACTTCCTTGCCGACAATCGCACTTCGCTCATCGTGGATCCGCCCGATGGGAGATTTCCTCCGATGATGCCGGAGGCGC
>WNGK01035822.1_pt1 | contig 10812 bp, 10 predicted proteins | sample 5400601 | NCBI WGS metagenome assembly WNGK01 (sample SAMN13153376, study PRJNA577476) | soil metagenome | isolation source: 60 cm soil or saprolite under Garry oak tree replicate 1 | place: USA:California | collected 2016-06-15
CATGAAAGGCAGTAATGCTTTCGAGAAACGCTTGGAGCAAGGTCAAATGAGGGGGATGATATATTCCAATGACGAAATACGCAGCCGCACAAAGAGAGACAACCAGCAGATAGGCTACGACAATACGCCACATGTGATAGCCGTATCCTGTGAGAAGAGCCAGGAACAGGGAGAAAAGCCAGCGCCCAAATTCACGTTGCACCCATCGTATCTTCCTCTCAAGCCCCTGAGCACGATAGGTAAAGCGAGCTGCTACTTCATCAAGTCCCTGTTCCCTCAACTCCATAGCAAGTTTTCGATAGGCTCTCACTGCTTCGTGCAATCTTACAAGTCGGAGATCTCGGTTAGCTTGCTGTTTCACATTCTCTTCATCTCCCAGTGTAATCACTTGCGACCAATCTATGTGTGTGAGATCAACTCCACCCCAACGAACTCCGAATACCTGAGCAGGAGCTTCTCTTGGGCCAAGAGTACTAAGGCTACTTGCGGCATCAAAAAATGCATACTGCAAGTTCGTTCCATTCAAATAGGCCCCAGCCAAAGTAGTTCCCTCCAAATGGGCAGTTCGTAAATTTGCGCCTTCAAGATGAACTCGACCCATTCGTGATCCTTCCATCCGCGCCCAGCGAGCCTGGACCTCTTGAAGAAAGGCATCACTCAGGCCAGCACCTCGAATTTTTGCATCATACAGGAGAGCGCCTTCCAGATGCGCCTGACGTAGATTAGCTCCATCCAACATTACCGCTGCTTCTTTTCCGTGGTAGGTGTGAATTGCCCGGTTGTAGGCCACGTCAAGACCCCCAACCATACATGCCAGAGGTAGTCTGCTCAAATTCACTCCACGCAAATCTGCACCACGCAAATCCAATCCCTCGCGTTCTCGTTGGCCCTCATCGCTCCAATCCACTGGTCCTCGCCCATTCTCGTGTGTGGCGAGAAGCCATTCCACGTCAGCACGAGAGAGTTTCATATCTTTGAAAGGATAAATCCCCTTCTTGATATCAGGGATGATAGCGCGATGCCTGTTCAATTCCGCCTGGCGTTCGGCATTGATCTCAGGTTCTGTGCGCCAAGGTTGGCCCTGTGACTGCCAATGCTGATGCCATTCTTCAGGAGATGTGGGAGAGGGTTGTGATTGGAGATGAACGATTTGCTGCGTTTGCTGACTCTGGAATATGATCCCGAAAAGCTTTCTAACATAGTTGTTCATCGTGGCTTCTTTCCATCACTTGTCGCTACCTCATGACAAACTCCTCGCAGGAGTGCACGTACTTTCGGATCTCGTAAAATGGCTGGTTGAGCGAGATATCGACCGATATGTCGCTGAGTGAGAGACACCTGCTCTGCCAGAAGACACAACGCAAATCCAGCCCTGCCAAACGGGTATAGGAACTGTGAGCTATTCTGCTCAGCTTAGAAGCTCAATTCAAAGTTTCTGAGTTCCTGCTCTTGCTGGAGAGCTTTGTCCAAAGCATCCTGACTGAAATCCCCAAAATGGATTTGAACCGTGGTAATCACATAGTGACGAAAGAGAATAATTTCCCGTAAGACCGCTTTTTCCCTTTGACTGAGTTGGCGAACTGCCTGGTAGGTTTGTAAGTAGCGAGCCACCAATGCAGGAGAACCCCCCTTCTCGAAGAGGACATCCCAGAGCGTATAGCCCAAACAGACAACCAGGGGCAGACACTCCAGATCACCAAAGTCCAAAATGGCTGTGACGCGATTCTTCCTGGTCAAGACATTCTCGATGTCAAAATCAAAATGCGAGAGTCCCTTTGGCAAGGAAGCATCTAGCTCAACGACAAAAGCCTTGACACGCTCAAGAACGTCTCGCAAAGAGCTTTCTTGAGTGGTATTCTTAAGTAGTTCACCTGGAACCTCGGTTGCTCGTAATACAGCTCTTCCACTCTTCATATAGTGTGTGTTTGCATACTGTTCACCCAGCGTATGCATGCGAGCTTGTAAGAGAGCCATATGATCGAGAAGTGCTGGGGTCAACGCCTCTGGGTGCGTGCCGGTGGCATATTCCATAAGGACACATTGCCATTTTTGGTGGTCTAATTCATAGACCACCAGGGGCTGATGGTCTGACGAGGAGATGATGGCAGGGATAGGCAGAGCATTATTTCTCAGATGAGACATAAAATCAAGCTCAAGCAGAATGTCTGCGTCGCTCTTTTTCTTCTGAGGATAGACGCGAAGCACATACTTGTTTCTCTGGGACCAGACAAGAAGCGTGACGTTCTCGATTCCATGAGTAGCATGCAAAAAGCGTGTGAGCGGCAAATTATAGCGTGCCAGAATGGCGCGGACATTCTTCAGAGAAGGGACAAAGAGATGTTCAGGACTCAGCTTGTTCATAACGATTCCTCTGATTGCAAACTCTTTGAGGCTATCTATAATAGACGATGAGTTCTTGTCTGTCTAGCCATAGGGAATCTTCAAACATGGGCAAGCACCTGATACAGACCTCCCTCACTATACCAAACGTAGCTATGTACCTGACGGACATGGAGCGTGCCAGGGGTAGCGCCCGCTCAAACAGGGAGAGACGGTTACGGTTGAGCACGACCTTATTCTTTGGTTCACGAAAGATCTTGAATATTTCCATGAAACACCCTAAGGTGACGCTTTGCAACAGGAAATTGCACTTCGGTGACATATTGAGCCGGGTCCATATGTTCTCCATGTCGCAGAAGAACCTGACGAGGTGGGCCAATGACTTGATATCCGTTGTCCTTCATCCAGCGGTACAGTGCTACGTGTGCCTGACCTAAGGAAAGATCATAGCCGGTATGAATGGTGCTCGCCACCAATCCTCCGGGCAAGGTTCGGATAGTAATCTGTTCGTTGCCCTGCAGAGCAGTGAGTAATGGGATGGCTACTTCCATATCAATATACAGGCCATCATCACGTTGCTCTGATCTGGAGTACAACAGACGCAGAACTGGTGATCCAGGCTGTACGCGCTGCTGGTCCAGGTAGGCAACAACTTTTCTATAAGAGTGTTCAAGACCACTATCAAGCGGGACAATTTCACGGCACGAGGCGACCTGTAATGCATCAATCTGCTTTAATAGCACTTCGTAGGTAGGCATTTTTCCCTCCTGTTCAATCTGGCGAAGCCGAGCAGCAATGCGCGTGAGACGGGCCTGCTCCGTGTCAATCATCTGTTGCGTTTGCGTCTGTTTGAGCATGAACATCCCATGCAATTGCTCAACAGAGAGTCCCTCTTCAAGGAGCTGAGCAATTTGTTCGAGGGGAAAACCCAGCTCCTTCAGGGCTAAGATCCGATTCAAACGCGGAAGTTGATCGAGTGAGTAGTAGCGATAACCAGTCTCAGGGTCAAGGGCTAGCGGCTTGAGCAAGCTACACTGATCGTAGTAGCGCAATGTCGCAATAGAGACCTGAGCAAGCCGAGCGAATTCGCCAATTTTGAGCATGGTACGTTCTCTCAATTTTTGTCTATTCAGAAAACCCTTCACATAAAGACGGGTATCGATCTTTTACTACGGTTTTCGTCCACTTACTACAAAACCACCTACTCGCGCGAAAAAGTGCTGTTCTTGTTCTGCCTGCTCCACAGCGTTCCAGAAGCGCGTGAGTTCCTCTTCTGAGACAGCACCGTTAGCCTGGGCACGTTGCAAAATTCCGCCAAAGACCGTCTGGAAAAAGGCATAGTCGAGGGGCACGCGCCCCTGGTCGTGCCACCCGCACCATTTCGGCCAACGCCTGTTCTGGCTCGCGCAGATGCCCTAAGACACGCGAAGCCTGGCATCCATCAAAGCTCACATCCGCGAACGGCAACAGTGTGGCATCGGCGAGCACATATTCCACCGGAAGCTGCATGCTGGCGGCGCGAGCACGGGCAACCTCCAGCATCGTTTCGCTGCTATCAACACCAACCACGCGACCACGTAGCCCGACAGCTCGCGCCAGATCCTGGGCATCCTGGCCTGTGCCACAGCCGACATCCAGAATCGTTGCACCTTCCCGAAGAGCGAGTTGCTCCATTATCGCTTGCTTGTAGCTCTGCGCGGTTGGCTGCGCATGCGATGTATCCATAAATTGCGCAAAGAATGCAGGATTCGTTGTTTGATCAACCGAGTGAAATTGTGTCACGTCATCAGTAAAATTTTTCATCGTTTTCCTTTCTCGTCTCAGCAAAACCTTTAGAGAGCTTACACCCTCATGTAAGATGAGAGTCAAGGGAAAACGCGAAGATAAAATGAGTGTCCTCGCCTTACACAGGTTTATTGAGGATATCCGCCAGTTCTTGCCTAGCCTGGTGAAGCCGCTGGTGCGTTTCCTCTTTCAGATCGCGCGCATTTTTACCGGCAAAGATGACCATCATTTCCCAGCCGCTACGATGGAGACCAGCTCCCATCAAACCTCCCGCTTCCTTTGGCAGGTGTTGCCTGATAGCTTTTTTATCGCCGAAGCCCGAAACAACTTTTTGCGGCTGGTCTCCAAGGTGATGATCCAGGTCGCCCTGGTTCGCCAGACGCTCTTTACTACGCGTATTGAGAACCGCATTATTGAAGCGCTGCACCGTGTCCTGGGTATCAGCTCCCTTCCAGGCTACTACTGAGCCCTCGGGATTACGCAAGAGTGCAGTACGCAAATCTGGCTCTTCAATAAGCCATGATAGACGTTCTTCGACACGTTGCTGGATCTCTGGCGGTAAGCCATCAGGGAAGGGATTAGTAACAGTACGCTCCGACTCTTCGGCTGGTTCTGATCTATGCAAATGTTGCAGCATGCGTGTGATTCTTTGCCAGATCTCAGGGCGCACTAGCATCCAGGCTGTCTCTTGTTGATCAGGACGTGGTACTTGACGAGAGGAGGCAGCTTGATTGGGTATACGGATGGCAATCATGGGCTGCTCATCCCAGGTGACTTCACGAGTGGGAAAGATGGTAGCGATATCGAGGGCGCGAAGTTTCGCAATGGGAATGTCATCCTGAGTCCCGGTAAGGCTTTCCAGCAGCCATGCCCACAGACGCTCCGCAAACCTGGACTGCCTGATGCGCCCGTTGGGCGCCATCGCACCACGCACATCTTCTTCCAAAAGCAAACGTTCCTCTCGTCCCAGCTTCTGGGCATCGTTCCTTCTGGCCTCAAGCTCTGGCCATGAGGACTCGTTTGTCTGAGCTACGAGGTCCAGGGTTGCTGCGCTCTCAAACAGTGAGCGTGTGATGAAGAGGGGCACCCCCACACGTGTTGCCAGTGCAAGCGACTCGCTCAGGCGTATGTCGGTCTCGCGGGTTTGCGCTCCCTGTGCGATTGTCAACGTTGCATACAGGTTCTGCCCTGCAAGCGCATTGATCATCACGCGCTGAAGCTGGGCGTCCAACGACTCAAGCAAACGTTGAGAAAGGTCCTGCAGGAAGGGCCATTCATCCTTGTTCGCATGGGCGCCAAAGGCTACGACAAGGGTATCGGCTTCCGATGGCGTGAGACGGATGGCGATGGCTCGTTCGGTGTGGGGATCACGCAGGACCGCGACATAGTGCTGGGTGAGGAGCAACAGGCGTACCGAGTGGATCTGTAATTCGACCAGATCTGAAGTGGTCATGTTCTGTTCCTTTCTTTGTTTCCCAAGAGGTTGCAGGAGCGTCTCCGCCAGGGGTCGCAGCAGCATTTTGAGGAGTTTGCGCCCTTGAAAGAGTCTTCCTTTGACCGTACTGACGGGCACGTCAAGCAACTGAGCGAGTTCTTCGTAGCTGTAACCGTGCAGATAGAAGCCGATCACCGCCTGACGATTCACCGAGGAAAGGTCGTGCAGCGCCTGCAGGATGGTCTCGTGAATCTCTCTTTCCATCTGATACTCCTCCAGCGTCGCAGGAGCATCGGTCCAGACCACCTGTGTCATGGCATCATCGTCGAGCTGCTGTAGAGAAAGCTCATGACGACGGCGCAGCGCTGATCGTGCCAGGTTAGCAGCAATTGCATGAAACCAGGCCGCAAAACGTACGGGTTCTCGCAGGCGTGCGAGTCCGAGGAATGCGACGAATAACGCTGCAACAGGATGTCGAATGCCTCCCGTTCGCCTACCATAACGGAGGCGACCAGGGTGGCATCATCTTGATCCTCGTAGCGATCTCTGCGTTGTTTCATACACTTCTCTGTCGCTTACAGGAGGGAAAAAGTTAAAAGAAACATGCGCTAATCACTTGCCAAAGAAGCTCCGTGTTAGCATGGCGATAAGCCCCCGCCGGCGTTCAAATACTACCCCTCTTCCCCATCGCCGTCCCATTGCCCTTATCTTGACGCTTAGTGCAGACCGAATAGGCGCGTGTGGCTCCCTGCAATCCGGTCCCTGCGGATGGCGTGTTCAGAGCTTGCGGGCACGGATGAAGGCGCTGACGAACTTGCCGTCGACATCGCGTCGTTCTTCAGCGGAGAGCGCGGTGATGGAGACGCTGGCGCCGCTCTCGGCGACATCTTCAAGGGAGTAGCGGCGCGTGACCTCTACTTCGATGTCGGTGAAGCCTGCTGATGTGAGGAGTTGACGATAGGTCTCTTCTTCGAGCGCACCCGCGATGCAGCCAGCCCAGGATTCGAGGTCCGCGCGCAGAACAGGAGGGATCTGACCCTGGAAGACGATATCGGAGACGGCGAAACGACCTCCAGGAGTCAGAACACGATAGGCTTCGTGCAAGACCTGTCTCTTGTCAGCCGATAGGTTGATGACGCAATTAGAGATGATTACATCGACGCTACTTTCAGGAAGGGGGATAGCCTCAATAACGCCTTTGAGGAAGCGCACGTTTTCTACGCCCGCTTCAGCACGGTTGCGTTCGGCCAGGGCCAGCATCTCGTCGGTCATGTCGAGTCCGTAGGCAAAGCCGGTTGGGCCGACGCGACTGGCTGAGAGCAACACATCAATGCCGCCGCCGCTGCCCAGGTCGAGGACCTTCTCGCCAGGTTTGAGCTCAGCCAACGCAGTTGGATTGCCACATCCGCGTGAGGCCAGGGCTGCTGCGAGAGGGATGGTGCCTAGCTCGGCTGCATTATAGAGGTCTGAGGTAATCGAGCTATCGCTGGCATCGACGGTGGCGGGGGTGGAGCAGCATGTTGGGCCACAACACGCATTGGTCTGCGGCGCTTGCTCTGTTCCCAACACCTGTAAAGCGGTTTTGGCGTAACGAGCACGAACTTCAGCACGTAACTGCTCGTCATTGGTTGGTACAGTATTCATCCTGTTTTCTCTCCTTGTTTCCTTGATCTCTTGCAAGATCCAGTCATGTATGTTTCCTGCCCCTATAGACGGAAAACTTTCAAGAAGGACGCACGGGGATGGCTATCAAGGATGACGTTTCGTGCGCAGTGCAAGCTCCTGATGCACAGCACTGGCAGTGTTGTTGATAGTTGATGATATGACCTCGCTGATCTAGTTCAAAGTGACAGCAGGCCAGCAATTGTTGCTTCAGCTTTTCGCGTGCGCGCTGTACACGTGACTTGGCTCCTGACAAGGAGAGGCCGAGGCGTTCACCATAATCTTTCTGGGTGAGACCCTGATATTCTGTGAGCACAAGCGCCTGACGGTCCTGCGTGGGCAGGTTCCTCACCATCGCTTGCACACAAGGGAAAAGCTCGCTAACAATATCGTCATCGGGCAACTCCGCCGGGATGTCCAGGGCTTCCGGTACGTCCAACGAGGTCATGCGCCTGCTGCTGCGATAGAAATCGATGATGGCGTTGCGCGTGATTTGATATATCCAACTTTCCAGCCTTTTCACTTCCTGTAGCTCCTCAATATGCAGGTGAATCTTGAGGAAGATGTCTTGCAGGAGATCATCGGCGACGGTCTCATCAGATACGCGCTTACTAATAAAGCCGTGAAGTGGTGTATGAAATGCTTCCCAAAGATGCTCTGTTGTTAGAGTCATATATCTATCCTCGCGTTATATTATTGGTCTCAGGACGAGGGTGAATCCCACCCCAACATTGATCAATAAGAAAGACGAAGCAGTGTCCAAAAGGACGCATTCCTTTTTGGCGATTTTCAACTAATGCTGATAGCACATTCCTCTCTATTATGTGATAATTAGCTCTATTGGATGATAATATACCAGAAACGTCTATAAAAGTGATAAGGCTTTTTGCGTCAATGTAAAGAGGTACGAGAAGTATGACACGTCCACAACGGACAGTTCTTATTATTGGCAGCGTCGCTATTGTTGTGGGAGCCACAGGGCTGCTAACTCATAGTCCCTGGTCGGATATCATAAATGTCAGCTTCCTGGTTTTTGGCACACTGGTGAATCTTATCCAGTTGCTTACCTGGTTACCCCCTGCCAAAGGAACACAGAATACAGTACATGATACACCCAAGCGTAAACGAATACGTCCGTCAAATATATCTAACACTTCTCAATACACTACTTATCGAGCCGCCTCAACTGCTTTAGATGCTCAAACATCCCCCGTTTACACTCAACAAGACACTTCTCCCCACAAAAGTATGCTTCTGGGGATTGTTATGATAAGCGTATCGATCTTTCTCCTGATATTATTCATAATATCGTTGATGCAAAGAAATCAAGCACCAGTGCTCGTTAAGTATTTTGGTGGTTCCATAAGCACTATCCATGTTGGCGGTAGCAGCTCTGCCGTTCAAATTCAGGCTTTAGCGTGGTCTCCTGATGACCGCTACATTGCCACAACCGGTAACGATGGTAAAGTACGCATATGGGATATTATGAAGAAACGCGCAATATTTACATACACCGGTCATAAAGGCCCTGTGTACGCGTTAGCCTGGTCTCACGATGGTACGCGCATTGTATCAGCAGGAAGCGATAATACAGTTCAGGTATGGACAGCTACAACTGGACGTTTAATTGTCACCTACCGAGGCCATAATGACGCAGTAAATGCTATAGCGTGGTCTCCCCATGATACGCGGATCGCTTCTGCAAGCGATGACGATACGGTAAAGGTATGGGATGTTATCGACGGAGTTACAGTCTACACCTACACAGGTCATCATTCAGGAGTAGAGTCAGTAGCCTGGTCTCCCGATGGCAATCGCATTGCTTCGGCTGCTAATGATAGCAAAAATGAGGTGCAAGTGTGGGATGCCACCACAGGAAGTCATGTCCTTACCTACTCTAGTCCCAATCCTAATAGCACAGTAAATCGAGTAGCGTGGTCCCCCGATAACACACGCATTGCCTTCAACGTCGACGATACAGTAGAAATAAGGGATGCAACTACGCTGGGCAAAACTGTTACCATCGTCTGCTCAGGTAATAATGATATGGTTGATACAATAACCTGGTCCCCCGATAGCAAATATATTGCCTCGGGCAGGGATAACAATACACTAAAGGTATGCGATTCCACTACTGGAGACAATATTGCCACCTATACCACATCTTCAACCCCAGTTAGCTCACTAGCATGGGCTTATGACGACAAACGCATTGCTACATCTGGCAGTAATGGAACCATCCAGATATGGGATGCTCTGTCAGGCAAGCAGCTATCAGCTTTTCATTGATTGCATACTAAAAATCTCTATCAATCTATTCAGAGTCTGCCCGGCACCTGCGGTGCCAGGTAAGTTTTAGATGAGCATGGAACGTTGCCGACTGGCAACGTTCCATGCTCATCTAAAACTTACAACAATAGGGCTTGACTATGACGATACGTCACCCTTTATACTGCCTCATAGAAAGGAGGAAGCACTTGGATCAACGTTTTTACCAGACAGGAGAGTTTGCACGAAGGGCGACCGTGTCGATACGCACGCTGCGCTTTTATGATAAGGCGGGCCTGCTCTCGCCCTCTGGTTATACAGAGGCGGGATACCGGCTCTACACAGATAGCGACTTCTTTCGCTTACAGCAAATCCTGGCCCTGAAGTTTCTGGGCTTTTCGCTGGGGGAGATCAAGCGCTATCTGCACGTGGGGCCGATAGCTTTGCAAGAGTCGCTGGCGCTACAGAAGTTGATGATGCAGGAGAAACGAGAGCAACTGGACACTATTATCCAGGCGCTCGATGAAACGGAGAAACTGCTGACCGGCAATAGCGGCGATTGGGATGCGATAGTAAAGGTGATCCAGGTGATGCAGATGCAACAGTCAAATGATTGGGTGAAGAAGTACTTCACCGACGAACAGTTACAGAAGATGGAGGAGTTGAGCAAAAGCTCCTACACCGAAGAGCAGCGAGCACAGATAGCGGAATGGGGCAAGAACTGGAGCGAAGAGGATCAGAAAGTCGCCAACCGCCAGTGGAGCGAAATTTTCGCCGAACTGAAACGTCTCGTAGCAGTGGGAGCCGATCCGGCCAGTCCCGAAGCCCAGGCGCTGGTTGCCAGGCAGCAGAATATGATTGGTCAGTTCACACACGGCGATCCAGGGATCTTAGAGGGGCTCAAGCAGTATTATAAAAACTTCGGAGAGCTGGTAGACGCAGAGAAGCCTTTTCCCCCTCACTATACAAAGGAGGAGGAGACATTTCTGCAAAAAGCCCTGGAGATCTATAAAGGGCAGAGACATTCGTAATCCTTATCCCATGAGTGAGAGCGATCTGTTGGCGGCGCCAACAGATCGCTCTCACTCATGATCCAATCATATCCGCGACGATCTTGCCCGACAGTATGACCAGGGGGACACCGCCGCCGGGGTGCGTGCTGCCACCGACGAAATAGAGATTACGGATGTCGGGCGAGCGATTGCCGGAGCGGGTGAAGGGAGCCATGCGTGGATTCGACGAGAGGCCATAGATTGAGCCAGCATTAGCACCATAGTTGTGATAGAAATCTTTATAAATTCTATGCGCTGGTACTATAGGAA
>WNGK01008269.1_pt1 | contig 10811 bp, 10 predicted proteins | sample 5400601 | NCBI WGS metagenome assembly WNGK01 (sample SAMN13153376, study PRJNA577476) | soil metagenome | isolation source: 60 cm soil or saprolite under Garry oak tree replicate 1 | place: USA:California | collected 2016-06-15
GGCGCGGCGGCACGCGCGGGCGCGACAATCGATCTCGGGCTCGCGACGGCCGCAGCGGCCGCGGCGGTGCCCGCGAGCATGGTACGACGGGTGAATGTGGTCATCGCTTTCTCCCTGGGCAGCGGGTCCATCCTGGACACTTATTGCTCCTGGACACTTATTGCTAATGCGATTAGTCACAACGTGCAACAAGCCCACTCATGCACCGCAGCAAAACGTTACGGACAAATGTAGCCGGCGCCACTTGGATTCCTGAAGCAGCCAACCGATTCCGGAAGCAACTGCTTCGGCAGCCACAGCACGACCTCCGGGAAAAAGATACAGAAGGCAATGGCGGCGAAGAACACGATGTAGAGCGGCAACGATGCCATCATCGCTTTGCCAAAGCCGATGTCGACGAATTTCGCCGCCATCAGCAAGCAAAGGCCGTAAGGTGGCGTGATGAGGCCGAATGCCAGCGTCACGATGATGACCACCCCCATGTGAACCGGATTGATGTCTGCGTTTTTGCTGAGGTCGGTAATAATCGGCATGAAAATAATGATGGCGGGGATCGCATCGATGAAATCGCCGACCACGACGAAGAGCGCGACCAGTAGCAGCATGATCAGGAACGGATCGTTGCCGGCCGCTGTCGCGATCCAATCTGAGACGACTGCCGGCCCACGCAGGTAAGCGAGCATCCAACCGAAAACTGATGCCGCGCCGATCGTGATGAGTGGTATCGAATAGAGCAGTCCGGTCATCGCAAAGTCGCGCGGAAGGTTGCGCAGGTGCCGGAAATTGAGCACCGGAATCGCGAAGAAGACGATGTAGGCGACTGCGATAACGCCGGCTTCGGTGGGCGTGAACTGGCCGGTCAGGATGCCGCCCATGATGATGATCGGAATGACCAGCGGGATGGCGGCCTCTTTCGTCGCCTGCGAGAAGGCGCCGAAGCTCGCGCGCTGGCGTTTGGTCCCGACTGGGCCGAAGAAGTGGCTGTAGATCATCAACCCGATGCCGACCAGAAGACCCGGCACGACACCGCCGAGAAAAAGCCCGCCGATCGAGACGTTGCCAGTTGCGCCGTACACGACCGCCATGATGCTCGGCGGAATGAGATTGGCCATTGTCGAGGCCGCGGCGATGAGCGCTGCAGTGAAAGCACGGTCGTATCCCTCGCGGTGCATCTCCGGCCCAACCGTGCGCGTGAGCACCGCGACGTCGGCGGCCGACGACCCCGAAATGCCGGCAAAGAACATGCTGAACAGCGTCACGACCTGGGCCAGCCCGCCCCGCAGATGTCCGACCATGCTTTGCGCAAGGCGGATCATGCGCACGGTAACATTCGCGGACGTCATCAGGTCGCCGACCAGAAGGAAGAATGGAATGGCGACGAGCGCCTCGACATCCATGCCGTTGAACAGCTGCGCCATCATCGAGGCGTAGCTAACCGGCGTAAATGCTGTCACGACCAGGACGGCGGCGATCAGAGAAAAAGCCACCGGCACGCCCATGTAGCCGAGAAGGAGAAACAGAGCGCCCATCACGAAGATGAGCAGGCCGTTCGACGTCACAGGACTTCCCTACCCAGACTCTCGTGAGGCTGCGTTCCCTTCGGCTCCTCGAAGCCGTTGCGCCAGCCGTTCACGATCTGCTCGATCGTGAACAGCGCGACGAGAATGCCGCACATCGGAATTGCGGCGTAAAAACTTGCCATCGGCGTCATCGACGGCATGCGCAGACTCTTGAAGCCGTCGAGATAGTTGAGATACCCGAAGTAGATCATGCAGATCGCCACGGCGAGCACGACGCAGCGATTGAAGATCTCGAAGATGAGCCGACGTTTTCCGGTCATCGATTCCGCCAGCACCGCCAGATAGAGATGATCGTTGCGGCGCGTCGCCGCGGCGACGCCGAAAAAGATGCCGTAGATGAAGAAAGTCATCGTCGCTTCCTGCAGCCACAGCCAGGGGCGGCCGATGCTGCGGGTGACGATGTCGCACATCACCAGGATGCAAAATCCGGCGATGGCGACGCCGCAAAGAACCATCAGGATGTGCTCGAGCGGATCAAGCGCGCGCCACTTCAGGTGGTGCTGCTCCTGCAAGACCAGCCCGCGAAAGCCTTGCATGCTCAGGCCCGGTTCAACCGCGTCGGGGAAGCGATCGCGAAGCGCTTAAGCCGCACCTCGCGATCGCGGAGACTGACCTAGTTCACGGCGCGCACGAGCTCGAGCACCTGCACGGAATGCGGCCCGAGATCCTTGGCGAGCTTGTCCTGGATGGGCTTGCTGATCGCCATGAAGCCGCTCTTGTCGACGTTCTTGACGACCTTCACCCCGATCTTCTCAAGCTTGGCAAGAGCTTCATGCTCGAGGCGGAACGCGATCGCCGGCTGGTTGTTGCTCACTTCGTCGGCCGCTGCCTGCATCCACTTCTTCTGCTCGTCGGTCAGGCTGCTCCAAACCTTCTCGCTGACGAAGAGCGCGGCGTTGTTGGCTTCGTGCTCGGTAAGCGAGAGGACCGGCGCCGGCTCATAGTGCTTGTTGATGAGGTAGTTGTTGATGCCGTTCTCGGCCATGTCGACGACGCCCGTCTGCAGCGACGTGTAGACTTCGCCGAACGGCATATGCACGACCTGCGCGCCGTAGGCCGGGAAGGTTTCATCCTCGGTTACGGTCGCCTGCACGCGCATCTTGATGCCCTTGAGGTCGGCGACCTTTTCAACCGGCTTTTTGCCGTACATGTGCCGCAGACCCTGGCAGCCCAACCCAAGCAGGTGCGCGCCTTTCATCTTGGCAGCATAAAGCTCTTTCATCGCTGGGATCACTTTAGGATCGGCAAGCACTTTGATGGCATGCGCTTCGTCGCGGAAAATAAAGTGGATCGAAAACACGCCGGACTCGGGTTGCGCCGTCGATGCGTTCGCGGTCGACAGCAACACGAAGTCGATATCGCCCGTCTGCACCTTTTGCAGCGTTTGCGCTTCGGTGCCGAGCTGCGCCCCCGGATATTGATTGATCGAGAGCGTGCCTTTGCTCAGTTCCATGAGCTTCTTGTTGAAGAGCTCGGCGCCGGCCCCGTAGCCGCTCGACTTCGGCTGGTCGTACGCAAACGAGAATTGCCGGCTCTGCGCCTGCAACGCCGTGGGCGCGCAGAGCATAAGAGCCGCGCACACAGGCGCGGCGATCCGCCAAGATAAGCAACTGACAAACATGGTCATTCCTCCCTGAAGCCGCGCGGCTAGGTATGTTGCCGCTGCGCTTGTGCGCCGGTTCGACATTGCGGTGCTGCCGTTTATACCGCCACACTGATGCCGACGCACGCCTTGCCTTCGGCATTCGGATTCCAGGCAATGGCCATGCATCGCAGCAAAAGGAGGCCGGCGCGCGTCGCGTATGGGGGCGGCAAAACAATCACTAAGACGGAGTGCTCAAATGTTATGGCGACTTGCTCTTCCTTGCGTGACTGCAATAGCATTAGCGTCAAGTCTCAGTTTTGCGCAGGCACCCTCGCCAAACGGCGTCAAAACACTCAACCCTGCCGGCGCTATCAAGACCGAGGGCACCTGGAGTCTCGGCGCCAGGGCCGGTGACTTGGTCGTTGTCGCCGGCATGCAAGGCATAGATCCCGCAACCAACAAGTTGGTGCAGGATCCCCGCGCCCGGATCCGGCAGGCGTTTCTCAACATCAGATTGATTGCCCAATCGGAGGGCGCCAGCCTTCAGGATTGTGTGCGGCTTACGGTTTACGTCAGTGACCTGCACCGTTTCGCGCCCATGGTGGACGAGGTGCAAGCGGAGCTCTGGGGCAAGCCGCCATATCCACCGCGCACAATGATCGAGGCGCAACGCTTGTTTGACGACGATATCGTGGAGATCGACAGCGTTTTTTACGCCCCGATGAAAAGATGAGTTGGACGCCTTGCCGGCGAAGAAGCAGTTCGATGCCGGCTTCGCGAAGCGGACATCGCGACGTTGCCCTTCGCACCTCCCGAGCGGAGTGCTGCTGGTCTCGGCAGCCGCTAAGCTCGCTCCATTTCCGGCGTCGCGGGAAATACCTGCAGGGTCGGTGCCGGATCTTGCTCTCCTGCTGTGGCAGCAGGGACACGGTCTTTTGGAAAAGCACCGAACCGAGACGAAAAGATACGGTTCCCCAACACCACATGCCTAGATCGACATAATTTCTCGCTCCCAGAGGCAACTCACCTGCCTGGCGAGCGAATTTTTGGAGACTGCTCTGCAGTGCGCAACGCGTTCGCTGACATAGGTGTGCGTGTCGCCGCGCCTTTTGGTGCAACGCTATGCGTCACGATTTTACTGTCCGCTGTGCCGGCCCTGGCAGCACGACTCGGCGGCGCTTACTACGTCGATGACGCGGAGATTGGAAAGAGCGGATCGTGCGAGATCGAAACCTGGAGCTCGTTTGCTCGCACCGGCGACCGAATTGCCGTGTTCAGTCCGGCTTGCGTTGTGGACGTCGGCAGGCCGGTCGAGTTCGGGACCAATCTGGTGGACCTTCGTTCCGCTGGCCAAGAAGATGTTCTTGCCACCCTGACAGGGAAGACCGTGCCGATACCGATCGGTCGGACCGGATTCGGACTGGCGATCGCAGGGGCCATTGTATACGACCCGCTCAACCAAACGGGCAGCGGCATGATCGTCAATGTCCCGCTGACGTTTGAGTTCAACAAAGACTTCCGCGTCAATGTGAATTTCGGCGCCCAGTATTACAGCGGCGGCGATCCCCACGGACTGTACGGCACCGCCGGCGTGGGCACCTCCTGGACTTTCGTGCCGCACTGGAGCGTTCTCTCGGAGGTATTCGCGCTCATGGGCCCTGGCCAAACCAACCCGCGCTTTCAAAGTGGACTGCGCTATAGCCCGACCAAAGACATAGACCTTGATGTGATCTACGGGCGCAACTTGCTCGGCGAGTGGGCCAACTGGATCACAGTAGGGGTGACTGTGCGGATCGGAGACAACTGACTGCGACGAGGCCATGTCAGCTCTGGCTGCGTTGCGGACACGCGCCAGCGATTGGCTTCAGTGGCGTCTGAGGCAATTGACCAAAACCGATAATCGAGCTGCGCCTACCCGCCGGCGCGCGCCAATTGGCGCCCGCGCCGTATGACCGGCGGCGAAGTGTGCTGTTGCGGCAACACGCGGAACCGGTTTCTCAAAGGCGCGCGTCCAAATTCGGACAACCTCGCGTGGAAGTTTTCGGCAGTCGGGATTACGGGGGCGTAAAATGAAGTTCAACTCAAGTTACTGGTATAAACGCGCGACAGAGATGCGTAGCGTTGCCAATGAAACAAGAGACCTGCACTCCAAAGAAACAATGCTTGGGATTGCGCACGATTACGATCTTCTGGGTTGCCAATTCGAATATCGCGAAAAATGCGCGCTGCGGGACGTCATGAGAACAGAAGCATTCGTCCACTCGGCAAAAGGCCCAGAGGGAGCCGGGCCATGGACGCGTGTGGACAAGCGCTGACCCGACTGGGGTCGTGACCGCGGTTAGCACACAGCGGGCGCCCGGCGCCTGCTGCACGGCGGTGCTTCGGACCGGGCTATATCCGCTTCGGGGTCATCCGCGACCGAGGCTAGTGATGCCCCGTGTCCTTGAATGCCGCTTCGCCCCGAAAGCGGACAAAATAGCAGGCGCCACTTTAGTTCTGCTTCGTGCCAAAAGCGTCCTAACGCACCGCAACGACACGTCTGGGTTAGCTTATTCGATCACCTTGTCAGCGCGCAGTACGAGCCCGGCCGGGACCTCATGGCCGATCGCCTTCGCGGCCTTGAGATTGATGACCAGCTCGAACCGCGTCGGTTGCTCGACCGGCAGATCCGTCGGCTTGATGCCGCGCAGCAGCTTGGCGAGTTGCCGGCTCATGATGTCTCGGTACAGCTGAACGATCAGCGGCCCGTAGCCGATGAGACCGCCTTGCTCCGCCATTTCCGGCCACTGGTACACGGCGGGCAGGCGCAGCGTCGCAACGCGGATTGTTGAACAGAAGTGCCGACGCCAGCACGTTGAGCGCTCCGGCGTCGGCGGCTTTTGCCGTATCGATGGCATTCGCGATTTCCTCGCGCCGGGCGACGCGATGGATGGAAAGGCCGACGCCGCGTGCGCGCGCCGCGTCTTCCAGCTCAGTGAGGCGTGATGGCGTTGTCGTATTGGTATCGGCGAGCGCCGCAATGCGGCGAACTCCAGGCACCGCCTCAATGAGGATTTCCTGCCGCTTACCGTCAAGTTCGGACGCAAGAAGCGTGGATGCGCGCGACGTAACTACCCATCAAATGATAGGGCTCGGCGAGATTGGCTCCGTAGCTGGCGAGGCCGCCGGCCGCGGCGAAATCGCGGCGGCCATAAATCGCTGGCATCGCATGCCGGTTCGCTACGGCGACGAGTGTGTCGCGGCGAGCGAGGAATGGAGGGTCGGCGGAGACCAGGACGTGCGATCGCCACCGCACCGGATCGTAGTCTCGCACGTCAGAAAGTAATATGCTTCCTGCCAGAAGATCGATCCGCTCCAATGGCGAGATCGGCAGACGGCAGGTTCAATCCTCGCGTTCGGAGGGAGCACCATGACACAGAGACTATCGGGCCGCTGCGCCTGCGGCGCTATCCATTACGAGTGCAACGCTGATCCAGTCATAATGTTGAACTGCCACTGTAGGGACTGCCAGCAAGCGAGTGGCAGCGCTTATGCCGCAATATTGGCCGTACCGAAGGCTGCGGTTCAGTTGCGCGGCGAGCCGCGCTACCACAAGATCGTAGGCCGGGCCGGCAAGGCGGTCGAACGTGGCTTTTGCCCGATCTGCGGAAGCCAAGTGACGGCGAAATTGGAACGGCTGCCGGATATCCTCGGCTTGCAGGCGGGAAGCTTGGACGACCCATCGATCTACCGTCCGATGATGGACGTCTTCACCTCCAGCGCGCAGCCGTGGGATCATATGGATCCCAAGGTGCAAAAGCATACGCACGGCCCGCCGCTGTGATCTGCCGAAACGAGTCGTCCGCTTCGTCGTGCCATTCGCGGCGGGCGGACCAACGGATATTCGCTTGACCCGTTTCCGCGCGCCATGTGTGTCAAGGTGGCCTGTCAAGGTGTCAAGGAGTCAAGGCTAATTTCCATCGCGCGGCTGTGGCGCCCCTCACCGCCCCCGCGTGACGACAGCCCCTCTACTGGTCGCGGGCACGCTGCCATTTGGCTTTCGCATACCCCAAGCGATTGCTAGTGTTTATGATGATCTTAGGTCATCTGGGAAACGTCGGCCAAACAGAACCAGCCGCACAGCGATGAGAGCAAATCTTCGGAGGTGAGTTTCGGCCGAGTTTTGCTGCAAGTCAGAGGCGACAGTGGCATGAGGGGAAAGGCAATGGCGTCAGCATCGCTGCCACTGGCCACCGGCCTGCTGGCCTTAGCTGGCAGCGTGCTAGCGATGCCAGCGTCGGCACAACAATTCTCGGCTGCTGAGATCGCAGCCATGAGGGCGGACTACAAGCGTCCACCGCCGCGCCCGGTTGAAAACCAAGCCCTCGTCGAACTAGGTCGTTTGTTGTTCTGGGATTCACGGGTTTCGGCGTCAGGTAAGACGGCGTGCGTTAGCTGTCACCTGCCCCATCTCGGCTGGGCCGTGACCGACCCACGCAGTCTCAACGATTCCGGCAAGCTCACCTCGCGAAAGTCCCCATCGCTGATCGGCATCGGCTACCTGCGTCCGGGAGTGCCGAATGGTTGGGACGGGCGCAATGCCACGCTTGAAGCTCAGGCCAAGTCGTCGATCGCCACGGGGTCAATGTCGATGCGTGAGACCGACACGCCGGTGAAGGTCGACGTCATCGAAGAACGAGTTCGCGCGATTCCCAATTATGTCGAATGGTTCAAGGCGGCGTTGCCGAACGCGCCGATCAACGTCGACGCGATCGCCACTGCGATCGTCGCATACGAGAAATCGTTTGAGCCTGGATCCGCACCCTTTGACCGCTGGGTCGACGGCGACGAGGCAGCGATCTCGGATTCGGCGAAGCGCGGCTTCGTGTTGTTCAACAACAAAGCGCTTTGTTTTGCCTGCCACGGCGGGTGGCGGTTCACCGACGACGGGTTCCACGATATCGGCACCTCGACCAACGACCTCGGCCGCGGGCGCGAGATCAAGACCGACCCGCAAATGCAGTACGCCTTCAAGACGCCGACGCTGCGCTCCGTCGCATTGCGCCCGCCGTACATGCACAACGCCTCATTGGCGAACCTTGACGAGGTCATGAGGCATTACGAAAAGGGCGGGCTCGACCGCCCAAGCCGATCTCCGATGATGCAGCCGATACAACTGACCGAACGGGAGCGGCGCGACTTGATCGCCTTCATGGAAACACTGACCGGCACGCCCGAGGGAGACGCCGCGCCCAAACTGCCGGGTCTTCCATGATAAGCGGGGTTCCATGACCGCTTCGGGTCCATTTTCGTCAGATCGGCACGGTGGCGACGCTCGCGGCATGTCCGCTTCACCTCCAAGAGCGTCCAAACGTTGGCACCGCACCGAAACAACGCGATGCCAGGAGCAGACATTCCGAATGACTCGATTTTCCTGATCGGAACGCCATCAAACCTGCCGGCCGCGCGCCACCGCATAGAGCGGCCAAGCCCCCGGCACGCCCTTGAGCGTATGGATGCCCCGTTCCTCGAATTGCAGCCCTGACCCAGCCACGAGGTCGCGCACTGTTGTCGAAACGAGCACCTCGCCGGGCTGGGCAAGTGCGGCAACACGAGCACCGATGTGAACAGCGATGCCGCCGATTTTTGCGGCAATTAACTCACATTCGCCTGTGTGAACACCAACGCGGACGTCGATGCCAAGCCGACGCACGCTTTCGCAAATTGCCCGGCCGCATCGGATGGCACGCGCCGGACCGTCGAATGACGCGAACATGCCGTCCCCCGCAGTGTTGATTTCAGTTCCGCGAAATCGCGCGAGCTCATCTCGGACCGCGGCGTAATACGATTGGATGATATCCTGCCATCGGCGATCGCCCATTTTAGCCGCCAACTCGGTTGAGCCTACAATGTCGGCGAAAAGCACCGTGGCAAGAACTCGGTCAGGCTCACTCGCGTCCCGAACCCCGGTGAGAAATTCCTGGATCTCGGCGACGAGCCGAGCGCTGTCCTCTGCGAAAAAAAGATGATCGATACCGGTCAACTCAACATAGCGAGCCGCAGGAATCCTTTCGGCGAGGTAGCGTCCGTGTTCTGGACCGGTGAAGGGATCGCCTACCTTGTGCAGGATTAAGGTCGGCACGGTAATCGCGGAGAGCACACCACGCGCGTCGGTATCAAACGCTCTTCGCAGCAGGGTCACGGCGGTGCCCGGGCTCGCCGCCTGACGCTGGTAGCGAGCCCACCAGTTACGCATCACTTCGTTGTCGGACTGGCTCGCCACGAGAGCTTCAAACGCTACGCCCTTGCCCCAGCCACTCTCGATCGCTTCGAGCAACCGCTCTGCGTCATTCGGGCGAATGCCGCAGGGATAGTCCTCGGCCCAAGTCAGCCGGGCATACGAGTTCAGGAGGATAAGGGCGGCAGTGCGATCGGGGTGCGTTGCCGAGAACAGCAGGTTCAGGGCCCCTGCCTCAGATGTTCCGAGCAGAGCGGCGCGCTGCGAGCCAGCCGCGTCCATCACGGCGCGCAGATCATCCATCCGCTCTTCCAGCGTCGGCAGCTTGTCGAGTGGCACGGGATCGGAGAGACCTGTGCCGCGCTTGTCGAGGAGAATTAGGCGACTGAAGGATGCGAGCCGATTAAGCAACCGGGCAAGACTCGGCTCTTCCCACAGGTGCTCGATGTGAGAAATCCAGCCGTGGACGAAGACGAGGTCGACAGGTCCCTCGCCCGCGACTTGGTAGGCGATGTGAAGATTGCCGCTCCTCGCGTACCGGGTTTCCGGAACCATCACACACGCCCACGAACATTGGCGAATGTTGGCAATAACATTACCACGCTTTGATCGCGTGGTCTGTGACTAACTCCGGCTCGGGCCAGCAAATCAGGATCAATCGTAAGACGTCAAATTGCTTCCGAATGACCGCTTGGAGTCCCTATGACCTCGTGCGCGCGGCGCACGACCGTTAGTCGACTTTGATATTGGCCGCCCGGATCACCTTGCTCCATTTCTCGGCTTCGGCGGCGATGAATCTTCCGAAATCGGCGGGCGAGCCGGCAAGCGGCGCCGCACCCAAATCGGCGAGCCGCGCTTTTATCTCGGGTTCGGCGAGAGCAACGTTTATCGCCCTGTTCAGCTTGTCGATGATTTCGGGAGGTGTGTTCTTTGGTGCCGCAACCCCGAACCAATTACTAGCCTCGAAGCCCGGTAGCAACTCGCTGACGGTCGGCAGCTGCGGCAGAATCTCCCAGCGCTCGGCGGTGGTCACAGCCAACGCGCGTAGTTTGCCGGCCTTAACGTGCTCGATCGACGACGGCGCGTCGGCGAACATCACCTGCACCTGACCGGCGATCAGATCGGTCACTGCAGGGGCATTGCCTCGATAAGGCACGTGAACCATGTTGACGCCGGTCATTAACTTGAACAGCTCGCCGCACAGTTGGATGGTTGACCCATTGCCAGGCGAGGCAAAATTGACCTTGCCCGGTCTGGCTTTCGTGTAGGCAATAAACTCGGGGACTGTGTAGACCGGTATCGCTGAACCGACCTCCATGAGAAGAGGTCCATTGCTTATGCCCGCGACCGGCGCTGTGTCTGGGATGAAATTGAAATTGAGCTTATCGTAAAGCACGTGGGCGATCCCGTTTGCGGGAACGACCAAAAG
>WNGK01010656.1_pt1 | contig 10810 bp, 5 predicted proteins | sample 5400601 | NCBI WGS metagenome assembly WNGK01 (sample SAMN13153376, study PRJNA577476) | soil metagenome | isolation source: 60 cm soil or saprolite under Garry oak tree replicate 1 | place: USA:California | collected 2016-06-15
GCGCGGGCTTCGACAAGGGCCCCGCCGACCGCCGCCGCCGTAGCCGGCGGTCGCAGCGGCACTCAGTGTCGGCGGAGGAGCGGTCGGGCGGTCGGCGAGAGCCGATTGCCCGATTCGCTTTTGCGGGAATCTCGAACAGAGCGCCTCCCGCGAGGGTGCCGCGGAGCCATGGGAAGCGGTAAGTTGAGTGCCGAAGTCGAGCCCGAGTGGCGGAATGGCAGACGCACCGGACTCAAAATCCGGCGGGGGCAACCCCATGAGAGTTCGACTCTCTCCTCGGGCATTAAATCGCGCCTTCGTCACGCCGCGGGTGATCCGCACCTACCAGGCCCCTTCCATTTCGGTGGCTGGCTCGCTGTTGTTCTTCGTGGCGCTGTCGCTCTCAGCTCAGGACTCCGCCTTCGTTCTGAGCACCACCGATCCCACCTACCGCACGCCTCCCTTCATCGGCAACGGCGCGTTCAGCTTGGTCGGCTCGCCACTCGGCACCACCGCCTCGCTCTCGTTCGCCGCCGGGGTCTACGACCATGCCGCGGACGACGTGCCCCGCATCGCCGCGCTCCCCGCGTGGAACGAGATCAACGTGTGGGACGGCGAGGGCTGGCTGAACGACACACGGCCCGACACGAGCGCGCTGCAGCGATACCGCCAGACACTCGACCTGTACGACGGCACCGTGCATACGACATACGACTGGGTGCACGGCGCGAAACACACGAGTGTGGAGGTCACCACGTTCATCTCCCGCGCCGATCCCGATCTCGCCGTGATACGGCTGCGACTGATAGCCCTGTACGCGGGGCGCATGGCGGTCGATTTCCGCTTACGGGAATGGCCGCCGCCACACCGGCTCGCACTCGCGCGCCTCGAGCGCTACGACCCCCACTGGACGCAGGACTCGGTCTGGTACACCGGGCAGATGGTGGCGACCGCGGCGGATTCCATGTCGATCCTGACGCGAGTAGAGGGCGCGACGACCCGCGTGGGCGTGGCGCAGCAGGTCGTATCGTCGGCCGGGCTCGGTAACCTGCGGCGGCGGGGGACCGAGATCTCGTTCGACGCCTCCTCCGGCGAATCGGTGACGTTCACGAAGCTCGTGGGCGTCGCCGTGTCGCGTGATGCATCGGATCCGTTAGCCCGGGCCCGCGCCGCGGTGCGCCGCGCCGCCGCGCGCGCCCCCCAGGTGCTCGCCGCCGAGCACGCCCGGGCCTGGCATCGCCTGTGGCAAACGGACGTGGTGGTGCAGGGGGATCCGGAGCTGCAGCGGGTCATCCACGCGATGCTGTTCTATCTGCTCGCGAGCGTGGGCGAGGGCACGGACGAGAGCATTCCGCCGATGGGGCTCTCGAGCGCGGGCTACTACGGCCACGTGTTCTGGGACGCGGACACGTGGATGTTTCCGCCGCTCCTCGCGCTCCATCCCGCGATCGCCCGATCGATGGTGGGGTTCCGCTACCGGGCACTCGGCGCAGCCCGCCGCAACGCGGCCCGCAATGGCTACCGCGGCGCGGCTACGGCTACCCGGTGCTCGCGGCGACGGCCGACTTCTGGGCGAGCCGGGCGACGCTCGACTCGAGCACGGGCCGCTACGGCATCCGCCACATCGTGTCCGTGGACGAAGGCTTGATCGGCATCGGCAACGACACCTACACGAACGCGGTCGCGCGCAAGAATCTCGAAGTCGCAGTGCTCGCAAGCCGCCGGCTGGGCCGCGTTCCCGACCCGAAGTGGAGTCGAGTGGCCGGGCGGCTCCATGTCCCATACGATTCCGCCGGCCAGTATCACCCGACCTACGAAGGCGCGCCGCCCGAGACCCGGGGCTCGGTCGTCCCGCTGCTCGCCTACCCCCTCGGCCTGTCGATGAGCGAGCAGGCGAAGCGCAACGATCTGGACGCGGCCATCGGACGGCTCCTCAAGGAGGGCTCCGGGGCCATGATGACCACGACCCTCTACCCCGCGATCGCGGCCGAGCTGGGTGACCGGGCGCTGGTGGACACGCTGTTGCCGCTCTCCTACCGCACGCATCTGCGCCCGCCGTTCGCCGTCCTGGCGGAGACGCCGACGAACGACGCCGTGAACTTCCTGACGGGCGCCGGAGGGTTCCTGCAGCAGGTGATCTTCGGTTACACCGGGCTGCGGTTCGGCGAAACCGGGTTGCGCGCGGTGTTCCGGCCGGTGCTGCCATCGCGGATCACGCGCCTCACGCTGCGAAACGTCGCGTCGCGCGGCCGTCGCTACGATGTGGTGGTCGAGGCCGATTCCGCCCGCTTCGTCCCGCGATGAAGGGGGCGCGGAGGTCTCCTTGACAAGTCGCTGCTGGGAGGAATCTTGAAGCTTCGAGAGTTCGAGGCACAGGCGCTGACTCCACACCCACTTGACGATTGAGGGCAACGACGTATGTCACTCGTCCGTCATGTCGTTCCCGCGCTGGCCGCTGGTCTGTTCTGGGTCGTCCCACTCCGCGCGCAGGATTCCACGGGCGCCGTGACGGGGAAAGTCCTCGACGGCACGACCCAGCAACCCGTCGGGAACGTCGAAGTCGCGATCGCGGGAACGCCGCACCGCGAGCTCACCCACGCCGACGGAAGCTTCCTGGTGAACCGCATCCCGCCGGGCGCCTATCACCTGCGGGCGACCCGGATCGGGTACGGTTCGCAAGTGCAGGACGTCACCGTCACGGCCGGCGGCACGACCACGGTGCAGTTGACCATGCTGCCGGCGGCGGCGATTCTCGAGCCGGTGGTGGTGACCGGCTACGGCACCCAGCGCCGGGAGGCGATCACGGGATCGGTTTCGACGATCAGCGCCGCGGCGGCAAACGTCGGCGTGGTCACCAACGTCGATCAGATGATCCAGGCCCGGGCCGCGGGGGTCGAGGTGACGCGGAACAACGGCGAGCCCGGCGCTGGCACGCAGATCCTGATTCGCGGTGGCAGCTCGATCAGCAACAGCAACGAACCGCTGTACGTGATCGACGGAGTGCCGATCTACAACGAGTCGACCGAACCGCCGAGCATGGGGGTCGGTGGCACGCCGCCGCTGCCGCGCAACCCGCTGAATCTCCTCAACCCGTCGGACATCGCGTCCATCACGATCCTGAAAGACGCTTCGGCGACCGCGATCTACGGCAGCCGCGCCGCGAACGGCGTGATACTGGTCGAGACGAAGAAGGGAGCGGTGGCCGGCGGGCCGACCATCGAGTACGACGGGTACGTGGCCGCGGCGTCTCCGGCCAAGTACCTGGATTTGGTGACCGCAGGCGAATACCGGCAGTTCGTACAGCAGCAAGTGCCAATTTTCATCGCGGATACGGCCGCCTGCCCGAAACCCGTAACATCCGCGTGCTTGAATTCGGCTGGGGGGCTCGATCCGGTACACCTTTCCGCGCTGGGGACGGCGAACACCGACTGGTACCGCGCTGTGACCCGCACCGCCGTCACGCATAATCACGACCTATCGTTCTCCGGCGGTACCGAAGAGACCCGGTATCGCGCCTCGCTCAATTACATGAAACAGGACGGCGTCGCGCTCGCCAACGGCCTCGAGCGGATTCAGGGGCGCCTCGCCGCCACCCACAACGCGCTCAATAACCGGATGCGCCTCGGCGTGAACGTGACGACGTCGCGCGTCAACGACCAGTATATCACCTTCGAGAACCGGGCCGGCTTCGAGGGCGGCGTGTTCCAGAACGCCGCCGTGTTCAATCCCACGCAGCCGGTCATGCTGAACGATACGACCTACTACGAGGTGGCGGGCTCGCAGTCGTTGCGCAACCCGGTGGCGCTCGCGAACCAGGTGACCGACCAGGGCCAGACCACCCGAACCCTGGCCAACGGGACGGCCGAGCTCGATCTCGTACCGGGTCTGACGGGACAGGTGACGGTCGGGTTGGACTATTCCGCCGGCGGGCGGCAGCTCTATTACCCCATCGCCAATCCGCTCGGCAGGACGCTGGGGAACGGGCTCGCGCGGGTCTACAGTCAGGACAATGCGACGCGGACGGTGCAGACGCTACTGACGTTCCGGCGGCAGGTGGGCGAGGCCCACAGCTTCGACGTGGTGGGCGGATACGAGTACAGCAAATTCACGAAGAACGTGGCCATGGGCCAAGGAATCGGGTTCGTCACCGACGCGCTCCTGTTCAACAGCCTGGACGCCGCCGCAACGTTGCGGGATTCCTCGTACGCGAACGAGAGTCGCATCGTATCCTTCCTCTCCAGGGCCAACTACGGCTTCAGGGATCGGTTCTTCTTCACCGGCGTGCTGCGCTACGACGGATCGTCCAAGTTCGCCGCGGGGCACCAATGGGCGTTGTTCCCGGGGCTATCGGCATCGTGGCATTTGACCCAACAGGAGTTCCTGCGCGGCGGGCCGTTCTCGGACCTGCGCCTGCGCGTCGGCTGGGGGCGTCAAGGCAATCCGGGGATCAAGCCCTATCAGTCGTTGCGAACCCTGGTGGGCGGCACCGGCGCGGCGTATCCGTGGGGCGACGTGCCGCAGGCCGGCGTCATCCCGAACAGCGTCGGCAACCCGAACCTCAAGTGGGAGCAAACAGACCAGTACAACGGAGCCGTCGACTTCGGCCTGCTGAACAACCGACTCGCGGGGAGCGTCGAGTATTACGTCAAGAACACCTCCGACTTGATCCTCGAGGTTCCGGTGCCACAGCCGCAGCCCGCGTCCACTCGGCTCGAGAACGTCGGAAAGCTGCGCAACCGCGGCGTGGAGCTTTCACTCGACGCCTTACTGGTATCGCGGCCGGGTCTGACCTGGCGAACCGGGCTCGTGTTCGCGGCCGAGCGCAACAGGGTGCTCGATCTCGGCCCCCACCAATTCATCAGATCGGGGATCGTCAGCGGCCAGGGCCAGTCCGACCAATGGGCCGAGCGTATCATGAGGGATTACCCGCTCGGTACGTTCTACGGGCCCGTCTTCGTCGGCGTCGACGCAGCGGGGAACCAGGTGTTCGCCTGCACGGCGGCCACGGCGGGGTGCGTCAACGGGCGTACGACGACCAGGGGAGGGCCGGACGCCGCCGATTATCAGGTGATCGGCAATGCCAACCCGGACTTCACCGCCGGGCTCCACAACCAGGTGAACTGGGGCAAGTTCGACGTCAGCTTCCTGCTGCGGGCATCGGTGGGTCAGGACGTGTTCAACAACACCGCCCTCGTATGGTCCACGAAGAGCAACGCGCTGCAGGACAAGAACTTCCTGGCGCCCGCCCTGAGCGATGGCACCGATCTCCACGAGCCGGCCATCTACTCGTCCCGCTGGGTCGAGCGGGCGTCTTTCCTCCGCCTCCAGAACCTCACGGTGGAGTACGCGCTCGACCTGCCCGTCCTGACCCGCTCGGCCAGGAGTGCGCGCCTGTACGTGTCGGCCGACAACCTGTTCGTGCTGACCGGCTATTCGGGGCTGGACCCCGAGGTCTCGAGCTTGAACGAGGTCAACGCGAACGACGCCGGCCTAGCAGCGCGCGGCATCGATTATCTCAGCTATCCCCGGCCCCGCACCTTCACGGGGGGCCTCCGTCTCGTGTTCTAAGGAGCTCTGATCCATGAAGCGACTCTTCGTGACGAGGTCGATCGGAGCGGTGGGGCTCTTCACGCTGCTCCTCGTGCCCCTGCAGGGATGCACGGATCTGACCGAGACGCCCATTAGTTCCATCACCCCGAGCAATTTCTTCCATACCGAGGGGGAAGCGCTCGCCGCCCTCGCCGGCGTGTATGCGCAACTACGGGGCACGCTCGATGACTACTACAACGTGAGCGAAATCACCACGGACGAAATGGTCGTGCCGACCCGCGGCTCGGACTGGTATGACAACGGCACCTGGTTGGAGATCCACCGCCAGACCTGGTCGGCGAGCAGCCCGGCCACGCTCAGCTTCTTCAACGGGGCGTGGAACACCCTCTACGCCGGCGTTGCGCGGGCCAACGTGCTGCTCGACGCGCTGCAGCACGCGAGCGTTCCCAATCAAGCGCGGATCGAAGGCGAAGTCAGGTTCCTCCGCGCCTTCTACTACTATCTGCTGATGGACCTCTACGGCGGGGTGCCCATCGCCACCTCGATCGAGCTGAAGGCGCAAGCGCGCGCGACGCGCGACTCGACGTTCAAGTTCATCGAGTCGGAGCTGTGGGCGGCCCGCGCGGCGTTACCGCTGACGTGGGATGCCGGCAACCGTGGCCGCATCACGAGGGGCGCCGCCGATGCCCTCCTGGCCAGCATGTACTTGAACGCCCGCGTGTTCAAGAGCGAAGCCGCCGGAGCAGGCGGCATCAACGCCACGGGCTACAACTCGTGCCTGGGCGTGACGGTCAGCGGGGGCAAGGATGCGTGCCAGGCCGCGATCGACGCCGCCGACAGCATCATCAACTCCGGGGTGTATACGCTGGCCAGCTCGTTTTCACAGAACTTCAGCGCCGACAACAATCTGTCGCCGGAAAACATATTTGTCGTCAAATTCGCCGACGCCGATGGGCTGGGGCTCAACTTCGTGATGCGCGCGCTGCACTACAATCAGTTCAACCCTTCGCCCTGGAACGGCTTCGCGGCCCTGGCGCAGACGTACAACGCGTTCGATGCGCTCGACCAGCGCCGCAAAATCTTCCTCGTGGGACCGCAGGTGAATCTCGAGACGGGCGCTCCGGCGCAAGACCGGGCGCACAACCCGCTGGTGTTCACGACGACGATCGGCAACGTGACGGCGGCGGGCGAAGGCGAGGGCGCGCGGATCTACAAGTGGCCGATCGACCCGAAGCACGTGCAGCAGAACAACGGGAACGACTTCGCCTGGTTCCGCCTCGCCGAGATCTATTTGATCAAGGCCGAGGCGCTGAACGAACAGACCCCCGGAAGCGCTACGGCGTTGACGCTGCTGAAGGCGGTGCGCGCCCGTTCCGTGCCGCAACCGGACACGCTCAGTGCCGTCAGCCGCGACGTCATCCTGCGTGAACGGCTGTTCGAGCTCACCGGCGAAGGCAAGCGGCGACAGGACATGATCCGGCACGGCAACTATACTCAACCCTTCGAATTCAAGACGGCGCAGACGGCGGATTTTCGCGTGTTGATGCCGATCCCGCAGACGCAGATCGACGCCAACCCGCTGATCTCGCAGAACGCCGGGTACTGATTGGCAGGGGCTGTCACCGATTGTCGCAGTAAGGTAGGGGCGCAGCATGCTGCGCCCCTACGTCGTCTGATAGCTGCAGTGTGTCTGCTCCCCAGCTGCTCCGGCGCAGCCGGATCCGCCAACGCGCCCCCGGCCGATGGCCGTCTGTTCACCCTGCTGCCCTCGAGCTACACCGGCGTCCGCTTCGAGAACCGCCTGACCGATACCCGCGAGCTGAACGTCTTTACCTATCGCAACTACTACAACGGCGGCGGCGTCGCGCTCGGCGACCTCACCGGCGACGGCTTGCCCGAGATCGTGCTCACGTCGAATCAGGGCGGCACGAGACTGTACTTGAACGAGGGGAAGTTCCGGTTCCGCGACGTCACCGCCGAGGCCGGGCTGCACAGCCAGGGGTGGACGACCGGCGTCACCCTCGCCGACGTGAACGGCGACGGCCGGCTCGACATCTACGTCTGTCACGCCGGAAACGTCGCGGGGAAACTCCGGGCGAACGAGCTGTACTTGAACCAAGGGCTGAACGCCGACGGCGTCCCCACGTTCGTCGAGCAGGCGGCCGCCTACGGCGTCGCGGATACGGGCTACTCGACCCAGGCAGTGTTCTTCGACTACGACCGCGACGGGGATCTCGACCTCTTCGTGATCAATAACTCGCCCCGGCCGGTGTTCACTTTCGCGCTCAAGAACACACGCAACGTGCGCGACCCGCTCGGCGGCGCGAGGCTCTACCGCAATGACGGCGGGCATTTCGTGGACGTGAGCGAGGCCGCCGGCATCTACGGGAGCGAGATCGGCCTGGGTCTGGGCGTCGTCGTGAGCGACGTGAACCGCGACGGCTGGCCGGACATCTACGTCGCGGACGACTTCTTCGAGCGGGATTATCTGTACATCAACAAGGGCGACGGCAGCTTCGCCGAGCGGCTCGAGCAGGAGATGCCCTACATCAGCCTGTCGTCGATGGGACTCGACATCGCCGACTTGAACAACGACGGCTGGCCGGATGTCTACGTGGCCGACATGCTGCCGGAGGACGAGCACCGGCTCAAGACGACCACTTCCTTCGAGGACTGGGACCGCCTCCAGACCGAGGTACGGAACGGCTTTCATTACCAGTTCACCCGCAACATGCTCCATTTGAACAACGCGAACGGCACATTCTCGGACATTGGTCAGATGGCCGGGGTGGCTCGGACCGACTGGAGCTGGAGCCCGCTCATCGCGGACCTCGATCTCGACGGCTACAAGGACATCTACGTGACGAACGGGCTCGCTAAGGACGTCACGTCACAGGACTACGTCGCCTTCCTGGCGAAGCGGGAAACGATGGTGGAGGCCACGAGCGGGGGGCGGGTGGACTTCCGGCGGCTGGTGGCCGCGATGACCTCGACGAAGCTGCCGAACTATGCCTTCCGCAACAACGGGGATCTGACGTTCGTCAACGCGAGCGCCGCCTGGGGCCTCGACACGCCGAGCTTCTCGAGCGGCGCCGCCTATGGAGACCTGGACGGCGACGGCGCGCTCGATCTCGTCGTGAACAACGTCAACCAGGAGGCCTTCGTTTATCGCAACAATGCCCGGACGCTCACGCAAAACCATTACCTCCAGGTGCGCCTGGAAGGCACGGGCGCCAACCGCTTCGCCATCGGCGCCAAGGTGACGCTCTGGGGCGGCGCAGAGCGGTTCTTCCAGGAGCTCGAGCCCACGCGCGGATTCCAGTCCAGCGTCGATTACGTTCTGACGTTCGGAATCGGGCGGCGCGACACCCTCGATTCGGTGAGGGTGGAGTGGCCGGACAAGGAGGGACGGGTGAGCCTGCTGAGACACGTCGCGGCGAACCGGCGTCTCACAATCCGCCAGTCGGAGACTGCAGCGGCCGTGGTCCCCAGCCCCCAGCCCCTGACCCCTCTTTTCACCGACGTCACGGACCAGGTCCGGCTCCCGTACGTGCACCGGGAGAACGACTTCGTGGATTTCGACCGCGAGCGCCTGATCCCGAAGCTCGTCTCGACCGAAGGGCCGTTCATGGCTGTGGCCGACGTGAACGGCGACGGGCTGGACGACATCTTCATCGGCGGGGCGAAGGATCAGCCCGGGCAGCTCCTGATCCAGCAGCCCGACGGCCGGTTCGTGAGCACCAACGAACGGCTGTTCGAAGGGGATCGCGTGTCGGAAGACCTGGGTGCCGTGTTCTTCGACGCGGACGGCGACGGGCACCCCGATCTCTACGTCGTGAGCGGCGGCAGCGAGTTCTCGGCGATGGCTCCGGCGCTCCAGGACCGTCTGTACTTGAACGACGGACGAGGGGCTTTCCGGAAGGCGACCGGGAGCCTACCGACCGAGGACATCAGCGGCTCGCGCGTTGCGGCGGCCGATTATGACGGAGACGGCGACGTCGATCTCTTCGTCGGGGGGCGGGTCGTGCCATGGCATTACGGCGCCGAGCCCCGGAGCATGCTGCTCCAGAACGACGGCCACGGCCACTTCACCGACGTGACCCAACGGCTCGCGCCCGAGCTCGAGCGGGTCGGCATGGTGACCGATGCCGTGTGGCGAGACGTGGACGGCGACGGCCGCCCGGACTTGATCGTCGTGGGCGAGTGGATGCCGATCACCATCTTCCGAAACGCGGGCGGCGGGAAGCTCGTCCGCCTGAAGACGCCAGGCCTGGAGCACAGCGAGGGGTGGTGGAATCGCATCATCGCGGGCGACTTCACGGGCCACGGCCGCGTGGACTTCATCGTCGGTAACCTCGGGCTGAACACGCGCTTCCAGGCATCCGATTCCGAGCCGGTGACGATGTACGTGAAGGACTTCGACGGAAACGGCACGCCCGAGCAGATCGTGTCGAGCTACAACCACGGCACGAGCTACCCGATTGCGATGCGTGACGAGCTCGTCAAGGCGCTCCCGTACCTGAAGGGGCGCTACCCCCGATACGAGGACTACGCCCGACAGACCGTGACGGACATCTTTTCGCACGATGAGTTGGCCGGCGCGATCTTCAAGCAGGCACGCACGTTCGCGACCGCGCTGGCACGCAACAACGGCGACGGCTCCTTCACGTTGATGCCGCTACCGCGCGAGGCGCAACTCGCGCCCGTGTACGGAATCCTCGCCCGCGACTTCGACGGGGACGGGAAGACGGACCTGCTCCTGGCGGGGAACTTCGACGGCGTGCAGCCGGAGATCGGCCGGATGAGCGCGAGCTACGGACTGTTCTTGCGTGGCGACGGAACGGGGCGATTCACTCCGGTCGCCACGTCGCAGAGCGGCTTTTTCGTCCCGGGACAGGCCCGCGACATCGAGCGAGTCAGGACGCGCCGCGGCAACCTGTACGTCGTGACCCGGAACAACGATCGCCCGCTCGTGTTTCGCGCGACGGCGGCACCGCGGTCAGTGGCGGCGCGTCAGTGACCCGGCCGCTTCGTCTTGATCACGATCACGCCATTGGCGCCGCGCACGCCGTAGATCGCCGTCTCGGCGGGGTCCTTCAGCACCTGGATCGACGCGATGTCGTGCGGGTTGATGCCCTTGAGGCTACCGCCCGCGGCGGCTTGTATCGGTACGTCGTCGATCACGTACAGGGGCTCGTTGCTCCCGTGGAACGAGGTGACGCCGCGGATGCGAATGGAGACGCCGCCGTCCGGCGTGCGGGACACCATCACCCCGGGAAAG
>WNGK01008273.1_pt1 | contig 10809 bp, 6 predicted proteins | sample 5400601 | NCBI WGS metagenome assembly WNGK01 (sample SAMN13153376, study PRJNA577476) | soil metagenome | isolation source: 60 cm soil or saprolite under Garry oak tree replicate 1 | place: USA:California | collected 2016-06-15
ACAGGTCGACGAGATCGAACGTGACATGCTCTCCGTGGCTCACCAGTTAGGGTTCAAAGACCTGGCCAGTCTCAACAATCACATCAAGAACACGCGAAGCTTTTATGCAACATCAGGACAGCAAGTGCTCGATCTGTACGCGAACTACGCTCGCAATATGGAACCCGAGTTGCCCAAACTTTTCAGTCATCTTCCCAAAGCGAAGCTTACAGTTATTCCGATGGAGGCCTCGCGCTCGAAGAATGCAGTGCCGGCGGACTATACCGATGGTGCGGCGGATGGTTCGCGCCCCGGCCACATCAATGTCAATGAATGGGATCCCGAGCATCGGCTCACGCTGAATATTGAGGCCATTGCTTACCATGAAGGCATCCCGGGACATCATCTGCAGCTCTCCTTGGCACAAGAGATGGACAATCTGCCTGCCTTCCGGCGCCACGCAGGCTATACAGCCTTCGTGGAGGGCTGGGCGCTCTATGCCGAACGTCTCGGAAAGGAAGTCGGTTGCTATCAGGATCCTTACAGTAACTACGGACGCCTGGAAAACGAAATGTGGCGTGCGATCCGGCTGGTCATTGACACGGGAGTTCACGAAAAGCATTGGTCCCGCGATCAGATGGTGGCTTATTTCCACCGCTACACGGCCATGGACGAGCCCAACATCCAGAGCGAAGTCGACCGCTACATCGCGTGGCCGGGCCAGGCCTTGGCGTACAAACTCGGTCAGCTTGAGATTCTGAAGTTGCGAGAAGAGGCTCGCCAGAAGCTCGGCGACAAATTCGACCTTCGCGCCTTCCACGATGAAGTGCTGGGGAACGGCGCGCTGCCCCTCGACGTGATGGACTCGGAAGTCAGCGGCTGGATCGACCGCCAAAGAAGATAGCTTCTCGGGCGGGCCGTTCACTAACCCATCACCAGCGGTGATGAACCAGCGGGCCGATCTTCTGTTTGTAGATTCGCTCGACCACTGACATGGCTTCGGGCGTGAGCGGTGGCAAATCGGAAGCACGACAATTTTCCGCAACTTGCTCCGGGCGCTTCCCGCCAGGAATCGCACAACTGACCGCATCGAACATAAGGATCCAGCGCAGTGCGAATTGGCTCATCGACGTACCCGCCGGCAAGAGCGGACGAATCTCTTCCACAGCCTCGAGGCCGAGATCATAGTCGACCCCCGAAAAAGTCTCGCCTACGTCAAAAGCTTCGCCATGACGATTGAACTTACGATGATCATCGGCGGCGAAAGCGGAATCATCTCGCAGCTTGCCCGTGAGCAAACCACTCGCCAGCGGGACACGCGCCAGAATGCCAACCTTCCTCTGCTTTGCCGTCGCAAAGAAAAGCTCGGCCGGCCGTTGGCGGAAACAGTTAAAGATGATTTGTACGGTCTGGAGGTTGGGATACTCGATGGCGCGGACTGCTTCCGCCACTTTTTCCACGCTGACTCCGTAGTAGCGAATTTTGCCGGCCTGCACGAAGTCATCAAGAATCGAGAAAATTTCGGGACGGTCATACAGTTCGGTCGGGGGGCAATGGAGTTGAAGCAGGTCAAGGGTCTCGACTGCAAGGTTCCGCAAGCTTCGTTCTATCCACGCGCTTAGGTTCTCGCGGCTATAGCCTTCAACCGTCTGGCGGGGAAGACGACGACCAGCTTTTGTGGCGACAACAATCTCCTCTTTGCGCTCCTTCTTCAGGTTCGCGATCAAGCGCTCGCTGCGGCCGTCGCCATAGACATCGGCCGTGTCGATGAAATTGACTCCAGAATCGACCGCTCGGTGCAGCGCGGCGAGAGCATCCTTCTCTGAGACGTGCCCCCATGCGCCGCCAATCGCCCAAGCGCCGAAGCTGATCTCTGAAACCATCCAGCCAGTCCTGCCGAGGGGGCGATACTTCATGACCGTTTCATCTCCTGAATTTACCACTCCTGTATTCCAGCAGCCTGCTAGAAGGAAACCTGGATCGGTCTTCCGTTAAAGGTCACGTTGCGCGTGGCTCCAGCTACCTGCACTACGATGGCCCGCGATGCAGGCGACAGCACACGGGAGCCCGGCTCCAGGTGCAAACTAAGTATTCTACGAGCATCGTTCCACGCCATCTGGATTCCCATCCATTCCCCTTTGCGATAGTTGAAGGAGGAGCCATCATCCTCGTAGAGCAAGAACGAATTGTCAGCACCGGGATAAATCGAAACAGAAAGGGGCTCCTCGACGATCTCACCGGTAAACTGCTTTACTGGACCGCGCGGCAGGATCGATCCCTCGCGCACGTAGAGCGGCATCGTTTCCAGGTCCACCGAGCGGCTGATTTCCCGGCCTCCTTCCAAACGCTCGTGCGTCCAAAAGTCATACCAGGAGCCGCGTGGAAGATACACCCGACGAGTCGTCGCTCCCTTCTCGATCACTGGAGCAACGAGAACATTCCTGCCCCACAAATACTGGTCGCCACACTCGACAGCCTTCGGATCGTCGGGAAAATGCAGCCACAGAGCGCGCATGATCGGCATGCCGGTGGTCACACATTCATGCACGGCACTATAGAGATAAGGCAACAGGCGGTAGCGCAGTTCTAGAAATTTTCGGCAGATCGGCTCTACGCTTGTGTCGTGCAGTTGGCTGGAATCAGGAATGGCCGCGCCATTGTAATTGTTAATCTCTACGGTCCCGGGATCTCCGGTGTTCCATCCCCACGGAACGCGCAGTTTCCAGGTACGGCCATGACAGCGGAAAAGGGGGCAGAACGCTCCGAACTGAAACCAACGTACGTATAACTCCGCAGTAAATTCCCTTGTGGGAACAAAGCCCCCGATGTCGGCGCCCCAGTACGGAATGCCGCTGAGCGCGGTGTTGAGAGCAATAGGAACATGAGTCCTCAGTGTTTCCCATGTGGAATACACATCCCCGGACCAAAGAAATGAGGCATACCGCTGCATGCCGGCGTAACCGTTGCGATGCAACGCATAGGGACGCTCATTCGGTCGGTCCAACTGCGGCCCTTCCCAGTACATGCGATTGCGAACCAAGCGCGACGGGATGTCGAGCGGATCGCCTTCATCAGGCCACCATCCGTCGACGCCCATGGCAAAGTCTCTGCGATGCGTGTCCCAATAGCAGCTCGCCGATTCTTCATCAAAGCGTGACATGTCACAGGGATCGTGAACCGTACCGCGGAGCTTGTCAGACAGAATCACTGCGTGCGACACGGCACGAAAGTGTTGCCGGTGCAACTCATCAAGCATTTTCTCGGGATCGGGGAAAACTCGGGAATTCCACACAAACGAACCATTCTCGGTGTTCCAGCCTGAAGGACAGAAACCCGTCCCCAAATAGATCAGGGCGTCGCACGGCAGTCTCTTTTCACGGAAGGTTTTCGCTTCGGCGAGTACTTCCTCTCGACTGGCAAGCGTGCGATGGGACTGTTGATACCCGAAACTCCACAGCGGCGGCATCTCGGCGAAACCTGCGAGTCGCGCGTATTCGTTCATGATCGTGAGTGGATCTGCTGAGCCGACAAAGAAGAGATCGAGTGCCGCGCCGGGAGTGGCAGATTGAAATTCTCCTTGCTGCCCGGTGAAGTCGAAGGTGCCGTAGGGTTGATGAAAAAATATCGCCCAACCGGATGTCCCGATGACCCAGGGAATGGGCACCCGCCCGCCGTGGGTAGCGAGTTTATAGCCGCCTTGTCCACTGCGCATGGAGTCCGTCGATCCGCGGCGGTCAAACTGTGGGCCGCCCTCACCTAAACCGAATAATGGCGAACTCCCATTAAGAAAGGAAAAAATACCCGCTTTCTTATCCCAGGCCAAATGCTGGATGACATCACCCTGTAAATTCCCAACCTCGACGCTGACAGGCTGGAAGGAAATTTTCAGCCGGAGATTGCCTGCAGAAATCGAGTGTGTCGGCTCCGCCCGCAGCTTGGCAATCGGACTACCCCACGATTTTTTGACGAGCGATCCGTCTATAGGGATATCGGCAACCGATCCGTTATTCACGGGAAGGATGCTCAACCGGAAGGTATAGGCGCTGACAGGAGTAATTTGAATCTCAAGTGGCGGTTCCGGAAGTTGTGCGCCAGCCTTGGTCTCCCTGGGGACAAACATGGCGCTGGAGGCGGCTAGTAAACCCTTTAAGACGTCCCGACGATTCCATCGTGGACTCATAACGCGCATACTCCCGCATGCCTTCAGGGAAATTTTCGCTCGCAACCCCAGGACCGGGGTGATTGTAGCGGAAATTGGCAAATGAAGTAAACGTTTACCATCTTAGGTATAATCCACACTCATCGCCGGCGAAATGGTTGCGGGAACGGAGGAAATACAATTGCGGTGGCGCATCGCTGTCCTCGTCAGTGCTGCGATCGCAATCAGCTATCTTGACCGGCAGACGCTGCCGGTCGCGGTGCTGGCGATCAGCCGAGACATCCCGCTGACCAACACGCAGTTCTCTGCCCTCCAGTCTGCATTCTTGTTCGCTTACGCTCTGATGTACGCGGGTGGCGGCAAACTGGTGGACGTATTGGGGACGCGCAGGGGCTTCACGGTGATCATGCTCTTCTGGTCCCTCGCTTGTGCCAGCCATGGACTGGCCACAGGGTTCGCCATGCTGGTGGCAAGCCGATTCCTGCTTGGCATGGGCGAAGGTGGAGGCTTTCCGGCGGCTACCCGCGCTGTTGCCGAATGGTTCCCCACAAAAGACCGTGCGACTGCAATGGGTATCATCAATGCCGGCACGGCGGTTGGAGCGGTCGTGGCCCCTCCTCTGATCGCGATGATCCGCGCTTACTCGAACTGGCGCTGGATTTTCGTTATTACCGGTGGGATGGGTCTCCTCTGGGCAGCATGGTGGCGATGGTCGTACCGTTCACCGAACGTCGCCTCTGATGAGAGCTTGGGCAACCCGCCTCCCGAGCCGGTTCCAGGCTCTGCGACCCATTTGCCTTGGATCCAGTTGTTTCGCATCCGTGAGACCTGGGGACTGGTGGTGGCAAAGTTTTTGAGCGATGCGGCTTGGTTTTTCTATCTATTCTGGCTTCCAAAATATCTCTACGACGCTCGCGGCTTTGATATCAAAGCCGTCGGCACCTTCGCCTGGATGCCCAGTGCAGCCGCTGGAGTGGGGTGTCTTCTGGGTGGAGCATTTTCCAGTTACCTGTTGCGCCGAAGGGTCTCGCTCGGGGTGGCGCGAAAGGTGGCTCTCGGGATCAGCGCGGCCCTTATGCCCTTCGTGATTCTGATTCCTGATGTTGCCATTTCATGGGCGATCACGCTCTTCTGCGTCGCGTACTTCGGACAGCAGTCCTGGTCAACGCTGGTCATGGTTCTCCCCACGGATCTCTTCCCTCAAGATGTAGTTGGTTCGGTGGCGGGATTGGTTGGTTTTGGAGGAGCCATGGGAGGCATCGCGTTCGGCGAAGTCGTCGGCTACCTTCTGGATCACGGCGTAGGTTACGGTGCGGTTTTTCGCGCCGCGGGCACGCTGCACATCATCGCATTTCTGATCATTCTTATCGCAATCCCCGTTCTCTCGCCATTGAAGTTGTCGCCGCAACTGAACTACGAGGGAGTTTCATGAAGATCACCGAGATTCGCACCCGTGTCGTGCGCTGGCGCGGCAAGACCGTCCCACTGCCTTCGCATTTCTGCACCAATCCGATGGATCTTCTGGAACTGCCAGAAGCTTCGATGCGAACCTTTACTTTTCATGGCTGGCTGGTTGTGGAAGTGTTTACGGATGACGGCCATGTTGGGTTGGGCAACGCCGCACTCGCGCCCCAGATCACGAAACAAGTAATTGATCTCTATCTCAAGCCATTGCTGATCGGCCAGGAACCGTGGGATATCGAGCGCCTCTGGCAACACATGTATCGCAAAACCATGGCGTTCGGCCGCAAGGGAATCGGCATGGTCGCGATCAGCGCGGTGGACATTGCACTATGGGACCTGCTCGGCAAGTCCGCCAAGCAACCGGTGTATCGCTTACTCGGCGGCAGGACGAAGGCACGCATTCCGGTCTATGCATCGCGCCTCTACAGTGTGGAACTGAGCGAACTGGGAGCGGAAGCCAAACGCTACAAAGAGCGAGGCTATCGGGCCATGAAACTTCGCTTCGGATGGGGACCTGCGGATGGCGCTGCCGGCATGCAGCGCAATCTTGAATTAGTCCGAACCGTTCGTGAGGCCGTCGGCGACGGCATCGATGTAATGGCGGATGCTTACATGGGTTGGACCCTCGAGTACGCCAAGCGAATGCTGCCTTTGCTGGAGCCGTTTCAGCTTCGATGGCTGGAAGAGCCCGTGATACCGGATGACATTCAAGGTTATGCCGAACTGAAATTCCGTGGCCGGATTCCGATCGCCGGTGGGGAACACGAGTTCACCCTTTACGGATTTCGTGCCCTGCTGGAGGCTCATGCGCTGGATTACATCCAGTTCGATACCAACCGTGTCGGCGGCATCACGCAAGCCCGCAAAATCGCCGCCCTCGCCGAGGCGCATTCTGTGCCCGTGATTCCTCACGCCGGACAGATGCACAACTATCACATCGTCATGGCTAGTCTCAACTCGCCGATGGCAGAATATTTTCCGGTCGTCGATGTCGAGGTAGGGAATGAGCTGTTCTGGTACATCTTCCAAGGCGAAGCCAAGGCAGAGCACGGCTCCATCGAGCTCGCTGACAACACCCCGGGACTCGGATTGACCGTTAACGAATCCGGACTCGACCAGTTCGAGGTAATCGAATAATCGCTCGCATACCAAAATGATCCGATGACGCGACTCATCCAAATCAAGAAAGGCAATCTTCGCCGGGTGGCGCTCGTCGAGGAACCGAACATCCGCCTGCTGGATGCCTGCTCCTCGATCTACGAACTGGCGCTTATTGCTATTGGCGCAGGCATGAAGCTCAGCGAGGTGGCTCACCAGAGGGTCAGACACGAGACACTCGATTACGACCCGATCTATGGCGGCCGCTCCGCGTGGCGACTGCTACCGGCCATTGACCATCCGGATGAACCCGCGCGCTGCCTGATCTCAGGCACTGGATTGACCCATCTCGGCAGCGCCCGTGGACGCCAGTCGATGCACGCCGCAGCTCACGAAGATCTGACAGACAGTATGAAGATGTTCCGTTGGGGAGTCGAAGGCGGCCGCCCGGCCAAAGGAGCCATCGGGATCCCGCCAGAGTGGTTCCACAAGGGCACGGGTTGCGGGTTACGTGCCCACGGAGAACCGCTCGACATTCCCTCTTATGCCGAGGACGGTGGCGAGGAGGCTGAGATTGCTGGCGTTTATCTCGTCGCTCCGGATAGCCGGCCGTATCGAATTGGCCTTTCGGTGGGCAATGAGTTTTCGGATCATCAGTTTGAAAAGAAGAATTATCTGAACCTGGCGGGCTCGAAGCTCCGCACTTGTGCCCTTGGACCGGAACTCGTGGTCGATGCGGAATTCCAATCGGTACCAGTGACCGCGACGATCGAAAGAGATGGGAAGGTGCTCTGGAGCAAAGCCTTCCGCACCGGAGAATCCGAAATGTGTCACAACCTGCAGAATATTGAGCATCATCATTTCAAGTTTGAGGGGCACCGCCGACCTCGACAGGTTCATGTTCATTTCTTGGGAACAGACTGTCTCAGTTTTAGCGACCACATTCGCCTGCAAGATGGAGATGTCATGCAAGTCGCCGCCGAGGGCTACGGGCGTCCTTTGCGCAATTCCGTGCAAGCCGCCAAGTCGGAACCTGACTTAGTTAAAGTGACTGCTTTGGGATGAGTGAAAACCATGTCGAAAACAAACGTAGCAATTCTGGGATTGGGCATTATGGGATCGGGCATGGCCAATCGTCTGCTTTCCGCGAACTTTCCGCTTGCGGTTTACAACCGCAATCGCGAAAAATGCGTTCCCTTCGCGAATGCTGGAGCATTCATCGCCTCCTCTCCACGCGAGGCCGCATCGCGTTCCCAGATCGTGCTCAGCATGGTGGGCGATGACACAGCTTCCCGCGAGATTTGGCTGGGAGAGAACGGAGCCTTACAGGGCGCGTCCCCGAATTCAATCTTGATCGAGTCCAGCACACTAAGCAGGGACTGGATTGATGAGCTTGCGTCCAAAGCGGCCGAGCATGGCTGCCGATTCCTGGATGCTCCCGTCACCGGCACCAAGCCTCATGCCGCATCTGGAGAACTGGTTTTTCTTGTCGGGGGCTCGCCCGAAGCCCTCGATACCGCCCGTCCAGTGCTTTCTGTGCTCGGTCGCGATGTGTTGCACCTGGGTTCGGTCGGCAGCGGAACTCTGATGAAGCTTATCAACAACTTCGTCTGCGGGGTGCAAGCCGCGTCGTTTGCCGAGGCACTGACCATGATCGATGCGGGGGGACTTGATCGCGCCACGGCCGTCTCTATTCTCACCGGCGGCGCTCCTGGAAGTGGAATCGTAAAGCGGATGGCCGACCGTTTGGCAGCCAACGACTTCACACCCAACTTCGCCCTGCACTGGATGGCAAAGGATATGGCGTATGCTCTGCGGAACGCCGCGGACAAGGGGATTCCTCTTCAAACTGCGGCTGCCGCGCTTTCGGTTTTCCAGCAGGCAATTGCGGAAGGCCATGGGGACGAGGATTTTTCTGCCGTTTCCATGTCGCCGACAAGACGCTCGACTCATAAGCCATGACGAAGCGAGGAACGAAATTATGAGATTTACTCGACTTGCCCGTGGAGCCTTCGTCCCACTCGTCGTGTCGATGGTGTGTGGGATGGCAACCATCGTGGTTGCACAGCGCGCTGCTGACAAGAAAACTCCGATTCCAGGGCCGATGTTGAACCAGGGAACAATGAACTACGACACCCCCGACTTCACATTAAGCCTCGTCCGTTCCTCTCAGACTGTCGCTGCCCTCAAGCCAAAGGGCGCAGAAGGCTTCGACTTCACACCCGGAGACCTGCTGACGCAGCGTTCACAAAACGGATATTTTCATCTGGGAGACATTACTCTCCGCCTGCGCACTTCAGGCGAGGCAGATTGGAAAAACTATTCGACGGCCGCTGCTCGCACGCCGGTGAACTCGTTACCCGCATCCGCAAACGTGCTGGCCGCTGCCGACCTCGCGCCCACCCTGCCTGCTGAATTTCCGCTTCGGATCACAAGAACTTGGGTAGTAGACGAAGGCAAGCTGGTCCTACGTTTCGCGCTGACCAATACTTCGACAAAGGCCGTTGAGATCGGAGCGCTGGGCATCCCCATGATCTTTAATAACGTGCTCAACGACCGATCGTTAGAGCAGGCTCACGCGATCTGTTCGTTTTATGATCCCTACATTGGCGAGGATGCCGGGTATCTGCAAGTGACCCGGCTGAATGGGAACGGTCCGGCACTGGTACTCGTTCCTGACGGCAAAACACCCTTCGAGGCTTACAACCCGATTCTAGATAGGCCGGGACAATGGGGCGCGACACCGGTGTTCACCGATCCCACACCACGCGGAATCACGTTCGAGGGCTTTTATGAGTGGATGGTCCACAGCCAGGCATACGCCGAACATGAGTGGAAGGACGCGCAACCGTGGAACGCTCCCATGGGCCTCACGCTTGGACCGGGTGAATCAAAGACCTACGGGCTCAAGTTCCTGCTTTCCGATTCGATTCGGCACATTGAGAAGACTCTTGCCGACAACCGCCGACCGGTCGCCGTGGGTGTGCCGGGGTATGTATTGCCCCAAGACATTGAAGGTCGACTGTTTCTCCGGTATGGCAGACCAGTCACGTCGTTGAAGGTCGAGCCTGCGTCTGCAATTGAGATTCATGAAGATTCAGCGAATCATGGGAACTGGCGAGCTTACACCCTGCAAGGCAAGACGTGGGGGCGGTCGCGCCTAACTGTCACTTACGACGATGGAACAGTGCAAACCATCCACTACTTCGTGATCAAGCCAAGCTCACAGGCAGTCGCGGATTTGGGACACTTCCTCACCACTCGCCAGTGGTTCACCGATGCCAGCGATCCATTTCACCGCGCTCCCGCGGCAATCACATATGACCGCGAGACCAATCGAATGGTGCTGCAGGATAGCCGCGTCTGGATTGCAGGTCTGAGCGATGAGGGCGGCGCAGGTTCCTGGCTGGCAGCCGTCATGAAGGAACTAGTTCAGCCAGACAAAGAAGAACTTGGCAAACTTCAACAGTTCGTCGACGAGGTATTGTGGGGCGAGTTGCAATCCAAAGATGGACCTCACCCCTACGGAGTTCGTAAGAGCCTCTTCTATTACCAACCAGACCAGATGCCTCCCAATTACTACGACAGCAACTTTGACTGGAAATCCTGGACAAGCTGGAACAAGCAAGCCTCCGAAGCGGTTGATCGTTCTTATGACTATCCGCATGTGGCGGCCGCGTACTGGGTACTCTATCGCCTGGCTCGCAACCACGAAGGTTTGGTCACCAACCATCCCTGGGATTGGTATCTGACTCATGCCTACGAGACTTCGATGGCGATGACCAGTTACGCCAAAGATCTAGCCGTGTTCGGTCAGATGGAAGGTTCCATCTTTGTGGAGATATTGGCCGATCTCAAGCGCGAAGGGATGAAAACGCGAGCCGAGGCTCTGGAAAGCAAGATGCGAGAGCGCGCCGACCGATGGAAGAAAGAAGCCTACCCGTTCGGCAGCGAAATGCCGTGGGACTCGACCGGACAAGAAGAGGTCTACGCCTGGACAAAGTATTTTGGTTATCGGGACAAAGCCGAAGTGACGCTCGACGCAATTCTCGGATACGATCCGGCAATTCCCCACTGGGGCTATAACGGCAGCGCACGCCGATATTGGG
>WNGK01008274.1_pt1 | contig 10808 bp, 13 predicted proteins | sample 5400601 | NCBI WGS metagenome assembly WNGK01 (sample SAMN13153376, study PRJNA577476) | soil metagenome | isolation source: 60 cm soil or saprolite under Garry oak tree replicate 1 | place: USA:California | collected 2016-06-15
ATCATCGGCGGCCAGCGGCGGATGAGGAGGCGCAACCTGCGTGAGCACCACGGATCGCCCGCTTCGCGTCGCCATGCTCTCCTACCGGAGCAAACCGCACTGCGGTGGCCAGGGCATTTACCTCCGTCACGTGTCTCGTGAGGTCGCCGCGCTCGGTCACCAGGTCGAGGTTTTCTCCGGGCAGCCGTACCCGGAGCTTGAGCCGGGACCGCTGCTGCACGCCCTGCCGAGCCTGGACCTGTACCGGGAGCCCGACCCGTTCCGCACGCCTCGGCTGCGCGAGTACCGCGACTGGATCGACGTACTTGAGGTTGCCGCGATGTGGACGGCAGCGTTTCCCGAGCCGCTCACGTTCAGCCTGCGGGCGCTACGGGCGCTGCGGCAGCGGCCTGGCGACTTCGACGTCGTGCATGACAATCAGGTGCTCGCCTACGGCATGCTCGGCATCGCGAGGCTCGGACTGCCGCTGGTGACGAGCATCCATCACCCGATCAGCGTGGACCGGCGGATCGAGCTGGCAGCCGCGACCGGCTTTGCCCGGCTGTCCAAGCGCCGGTGGTACGGGTTCGTGCGGATGCAGGGCCGGGTCGCCCGCCGGGTCGGCCCGATCCTCACCGGCTCCGAGTCGTCCAGGGACGACATCTGCAGGGACTTCCGGGTGCCGCCGGAGAACGTGCACGTGATCCCGCTTGGCGTCGACACGCGCCTGTTCCACCCCAGGAAAGGCCCGCGGGCGGCGGCCCGGATCCTGGCGGTGGCCAGCGCCGACTCGCCGGTCAAGGGAGTCGCCACGCTGCTGCGCGCGGTGAGCAAGCTCGGCACCGAACGGGACATCCACCTCATCGTCGTCGGGAAGCCGGCCGACGGCGGGCCGACCGAGCGGCTGGTCGCCGAGCTCGCGCTCGGCGACCGGGTACGGTTCGTCACCGGAATCAGCGACCTTGAGCTAGCCGAGCTTGCCGCCAGCGCGGAGATAGCCGTTGTGCCCTCGCTGTACGAGGGATTCTCGCTGCCCGCGGTCGAGCACATGGCGTCCGGGACGCCGCTGGTGGCCAGCCGCACCGGCGCGCTGCCCGAGGTGACCGGCGACGCGGCCGTGCTGGTGGCACCGGGGGATCCGGAAGAGCTGGCCGCGGCGCTGCGGCGGCTGCATGACTCGCCCAGCGAGCGCGAGCGGCTCGGCGCCGCCGCCTGGGACCGGGTACAGGAGCGCTTCGCCTGGTCGGCGGTCGCCCGCGCGATCGTGGCCCAGTACTACCGTGCGAAGGAAGGAGCGGCGCCCTGCTGACCGTTAACTTCGCCCGTTTCCCGGTCCGGCCGGGCGACCGGGTGCTCGACCTCGGCTGCGGCGCGGGCCGGCATGCGTTCGAGGCGCTGCGGCGCGGCGCGCAGGTGGCGGCACTGGACACCGACGAGGGTGAGCTCCGGCAGGTGTCCGCGATGTTCGCCGCGATGCGCGAGGCAGGCGAGGTGCCCGCGGCCGCGGCGGCCCGCGCGGTGGCCGGGGACGCCACCGCGATGCCATTCCCTGATGGCTGCTTCGACCGGGTGATAGCCGCCGAGGTGCTTGAGCACATCCCGGCCGACCAAGCCGCCATGGACGAGATCGCCCGCGTGCTGCGGCCAGGCGGGCTCGCCGCCGTCACCGTGCCCAGCTGGCTGCCGGAGCGGGTCTGCTGGCGGCTGTCCGACGACTATCACAACGTGCCCGGTGGTCACGTGCGGATATTCACCCGGCCCGAGCTGACGGCCAAGCTGGCCAGGGCCGGCCTGCAGGTGGCCGGTCAGCATCATGCGCACGCGCTGCACTCGCCGTACTGGTGGCTCAAGTGCGCCGTCGGAGTGCGCGATGACGACCATCCGCTGGCCCGCGCCTACCACCGCCTGCTGGTCTGGGACATCATGAAGAAGCCCGCGCTGACCAGGCTGGCCGACCGCGCGCTCAACCCGCTGATCGGCAAGAGCCTCGTGGTCTACGCGGCCAAGGCCGAACTAAGCTGGAGCCGCACACCGGATCGGCCGCAGCACGCGCCGGCTCGGCCGCAGCCGCAGGCGCCCGGACAGGCGCATGCCATCGCGTGAGATGTCCGCCAGGGATAGCGCCGCGACCTGCCCGCCCGAGGTTCCCGGCATCCTCACCGCGCAGGACATCCTGGCCACCGGCCGCAGCATCGCCGCCGTCCAGCAGCCGGACGGGGCCATCGGCTGGCCGGATGGCCACGTCGACGCATGGAACCACGTCGAGTGCGCGATGGCATTGAGCGCATGCGGGTTCCGGGACGCAGCCCGGCGAGCCTACGACTGGCTGCGCGCCGCGCAGCGCCCGGACGGATCCTGGCCGCGGACGACGGCGGGCGGTGTCGCCGCCGATCATGCCGCGGAGAGCAATCAGGTCGCCTACCCGGCCGTCGGCGTCTGGCATGAGTTCCTGGTCACCGCCGACCGGGCGTTCGTCGCCGCGATGTGGCCCACGGTGCGCCGGGCGACCGACTTCGTGCTCGGGCTGCAGACCGCGCGCGGCGAGCTTGCCTGGGAGCGCACCGCGGACGGCGCCGCGGGCGGCTATGCCCTGCTGGCCGGCTCGGCTAGCGCGCACCAGAGCCTGCGCTGCGCCATCGCCCTGGCTGAGTATGTGGCCGAGCCACAGCCGGACTGGGAACTTGCCGCCGACCAACTCGGGCATGTCGTCGCCTGCCACCCTGAGGCATTTGCCGACAAGAACAGGTTCTCGATGGATTGGTACTACCCGGTCCTCGGCGGTCCGGTCAGGGGCAGCGCGGGGCGGGACAGGCTGGCGGCCGGCTGGGATACCTTCGTGGTGGCGGGCCTGGGCGTCCGCTGCGTCAGCGAGCAGCCCTGGGTAACCGGCGCGGAGACCTGCGAGCTCGTGCTGGCGCTCGACGCGGTCGGCGACCGGGACAAGGCGGCGGACCTGTTCGCCGCCGTCCAGCACCTGCGGGACCCGCTGGGCGGCTACTGGACCGGATGGCAGTACGTCAACCAGGCACACTTCCCGGCCGAGCAGAGCAGCTGGACCGCCGCCGCGATCATCCTGGCCGCCGACGCGTTGTCCGGCGCGACCGGCGGTGCCGGAATCTTCCGTGACGCAGCCGGCCGATGGCCGGTCGCCGCGCCAGCGGACGCGGCCGCGTGCGGCTGCAAGCAGCCAGCATCGTCGCCGGGGCACGGCGCCGCACAGGCACCGGAATCAGGGCCCGCGCCCGACCTGGCACGGACACCAGAATGAGCCCGCGCCGGACCCGGCCCGCGCCTCAGCCCTGCGCCCGACCTGGCACGGACACCAGAATGAGCCCGCGCCGGACCCGGCCCGCGCCTCAGCCGATGCCATCCGCGGTCCGCTCAAGCACCCGTAGCGAGCCCTCGTGCCGCACCTCGGCGAACGCGCCGGAGCGCAGCGCGCGCAGGTAGACCCGGTACGGCGGCCGGCCGCCGTCAGCCGGATCCGGAAACACGTCATGAATGGCAAGCGCGCCGCCGGGGGCGACCCATGGCGCCCAGCCTTCATAGTCGGCCTGGGCGGCCGCGTCGGTGTGGCCGCCGTCGATGAACAGCATGCCGAGCGGCGCCCGCCACAGCCCGGCCACATCCGCGGACTTGCCCACCACCGCAATGACATGCTCCTCCAGACCGGCGGCCGCGAGGGTCGAGCGGAAATGCGGCAGCGTGTCGAGCCGCCTGGTGGCCGGGTCGACCAGTTCCTGGTCGTGATATTCCCAGCCCGGCTGGTTCTCCTCCGAGCCGTGGTGATGGTCGACCGTCACGACCAGCTGCCCGGCCGCCCGCGCCGCCGCCGCCAGGTAGATCGTGGACTTCCCGCAGTAGGTGCCGATCTCGGCGACCGGGCCCAACGCGGCGTAGGCGGCGGCGGTCTCGAATAGCGCCATGCCCTCGGCCGCTGGCATGAAGCCCCTGGCCGCCTCGGCAGCCTGCCGGAACACTGCGGGCAACGCGTTCTGCATGACGGATAGTCTCCGCCGGCCGCCCTTGCCGGGGCGAGGCGGGTCATGCTCTACTCCGGGGGACGGCGCGCGCGGGCGGACCTGGCTGCCCTGCGCCCGGCCGGGCAAAGCCAACGCTAGGCCCGGCCGGCCGGGCCTGCCAGGCTTGCCACCGGCTGGCCCAAGCGCCGCCCCGGCGCCATACCCGGCCGGGCGCCAGCCAGCCAGAACGTCCGAGGGAGGCCAGTCCATGCGGGTGCAGGTCGACCGCGACGCCTGCGAGGCCAACGGCGTCTGCGCCGGCCTGGTGCCCGAGGTCTTCGAGCTCGACGATGACGACAACCTGCACATCCCGGCCGGTGACGTGCCCGCTGACCTGTTGCCCACGGTGCAGCTCGCGGTGCGGTCGTGCCCTAAGGCCGCGCTCCGGCTGGCGGAATAGGCGGGCAGGTAAGGCACGGCCCGGCCGGCAGGCCCGGGCGGGCGGCCTGGCCGCAGTGCCAGGCCTGGCAAATAGGGCAAGATAGCGCAACGACCGCAAGATAGCGCAACGACCGCAAGACGGCGAAGGCCGCAAGACGGCGAAGGCCGCAAGACGGCAAGGGCCGCAAGACGGCAAGGGCCGCAAGACGGCGAAGGCGCAGGACCGAAGGCCGCAAGACGGCGAAGGCCGCGAGACGGCAAGGACCGCGAGACGGCAAGGTGGGACCAAAGGCGAGGAGATCAGCAGGTGCGAGCCGCAGTCATGCACGAAACGGGACCCGATGCACTCGCCGACCTGCGCGACGACGTGGCCACCATCGGCCCGGGTCCCCGCGAGGTCAAGGTCAGGCTGCGGGCCACCGGCGTCTGCCACTCCGACCTGTCCGTCCTGTCCGGCGTCATCCCGGCCGGCCTGCCGGCGGTGCTCGGGCATGAGGGCGCAGGCGAGGTGATCGAGGTCGGCGAGCAGGTGACTGCGGTGGCCCCCGGCCAGCGCGTGGTGATCTCCTGGACGCCTGCCTGCGGCGACTGCGCGGATTGCCGGCGCGGCGCTCCGTTCCTCTGCCTGACCTACGTGATCGAGGGGTTCAACACACCCCGCTTCAGGCTCGGCGACGGCACCGCGGCCTTCGGCATGGCCGGCTGCGGCACCTGGGCGGAACAGATGGTGGTGCCGTGGCAGGCGGTGATACCGGTCGACGACGACGTGCCGTTCGCCTGCGCCGCGCTGCTCGGCTGCGGCATCCCGACCGGCGTCGGTGCGGCGATCAACACCGCGAAGGTCGCCCCTGGCTCGACTGTCGCCGTGGTGGGCTGCGGCGGGGTCGGCCTGGCCGCCATCCAGGGCGCCAGGATCGCCGGGGCGGCCATGATCCTGGCCGTCGACCCGCTGCCGGGCAAGCACGCCAAGGCCCTGGAACTCGGCGCCACGCATACCGCCACCCCGGACGACGTCGAGCAGGCCAGGAAGGAGCTGACCGGCGGGAAGGGCTTCGACTATGCCTTCGAGGTGGTCGGCAGGTCAGCCACCATCCGGGCCGCCTGGCGGCTCGCCCGCAGGGGCGGCGACGTCATCGTGGTGGGCGCCGGGGCCAGGGACGACAGTGTCCCGTTCAGCACATGGGAACTGCTCTTCGACGGCAAGAACCTGCTCAGCTCGCTCTACGGCGGTTGCGACCTGCGGCGCGATATCCCCAGGCTGGTCGGCCTGTGGCGGGCAGGCAGGCTCGACATCGAGGGCCTGATTACCCGCCAGATTTCGTTCGGCGAGCTGAACGACGCCGTCCGCGCGCTGCGCCAGGGCGACGTGATCAGACAGGTCGTGACCTTCGACTGAGCCCGCAGGCATCCGCAGCCCGGACCACCCGAATCCCGCCGGCGCCGTCCTAGTTCCATGATCGCGGAGAGTTTTGGGTGCGCGGACCCCGAAACTCTCCGCGATCATGGAACCGCCGGGTTAGGCATCGCCCGCGTGGTTGGCTTACGCTCCGGCTATGCGGGTTGCACTGTGCCAGCTGTCGATCAGCTCCGATCCGTCGGTAAACCTGGGCCGGGTCAAGGCGGCCGTCGCGGAGGCGGCCGGCCAGGGCGCCGGGCTCGCCGTGTTCCCTGAAGCGACGCTGGCCAGGTTCGGCACCGACCTGCGGGCGGCGGCGGAAACCCTCGAAGGCCCGTTTTGCCGTGGTCTTTCCATGACCGCGCGGGCTCGCGGCGTCGGTATCGTGGCTGGAATCTTCGAGCCGGCGTCCGGCGGCCGCGTGTATAACACCGTCGTCGCGTACGACGCGACCGGCGCGCTGCTGGCGGCATACCGCAAGATCCACTTGTTCGACGCGCTCGGGCAGCGGGAGTCCGAGTTCGTCGCGCCGGGCAGCGACCCCGTCATCTTCGACCTTGGCGGGCTCCGGATCGGCGTCCTGACCTGCTACGACGTCCGGTTTCCCGAACTCGCCCGTGCCCTCGCGGCTGGCGGCGCTGAGCTGCTCGTGGTACCGGCCGCGTGGGCCGCCGGGTTGTTCAAGGAGGAGCACTGGGTCACCCTGGTCCGCGCCAGGGCGATCGAGAACACCATGTGGGTAGCGGCGGCCGACCAGGTGCCCGACCCGGCCGACCCGGCGGCCGGCGCGCCGACCGGGGTCGGCCGCAGCATGCTGGTCGACCCGATGGGCACGGTCAGGCTCGATCTTGGGCCCGGCCCTGGCATCGCCGCCGGCGAGGTCGACTCCGGGGTAACCGCCCAGGTGCGCGCCGTCCTGCCGAGCCTGGAGCACCGGCGCGAGGACCTGTTCGGCAAGTTCTGGAATTCCGGGAATTACGGATAGTTCCGGCCCGGTGCCTCAGCACGCGGCCGGGCGTGATCCGGTGCTGACCACGGCATCCTGCAGGCTGGCCAGTTCGTCGTCGCTGACCCGCTCAAGGAACCGGCGGATGATCAGCCGGTGGTCCCCGCCGGACCGGAGCGCCTCGGCCATCAGCCTGGCGTCGTGCTCTTCCTTCACCTCGGCTGGCCAGTACCGCCACGCGCGGCCATCCTTCTCCCGGTGCAGCACGCCCTTGCCGTACAGGATCCCCATCACGGTCATGACGGTCGTATAGGCAACCGGACGCCCGTAAGTCATGCGCTCGCGGACCTCGCGGACGGCGTACGGGCGGTTTCCCGCCCAGATCACGTCCATGATCGCGCTCTCGAGCTGGCCGAACTCACGCATCTTTGGCACCTCCCGTGTAGCCCAGCTAAGCACAGGAGGGCGGCGCCGCCGTGCCGCCGACGGCGCTGCGGGCAGGAATGCTGCACCGCAGTGATGATTCGTCCACCGGAACCACCGGAACCACCGGGCCGGCCGGCACCAAGGCTGGCTAGCCGCGGCTCGCGGCGCGGTGCCGCCGCATCGCCGATGCCCCCACCACGGCCAGCACAGCCGCCGCGAGCGCGGCAGCGCATGTCAGTGCGCCGCGCTGCGGGTGCGTTTGCCGGTCGTGAACCAGGCCGCCGCCCAGGACAAGATGGTCAGCGCGAACGCGGCGAGGGCGTGCTTGGTGTAGTGGTGGCCTGATCCGGCCTGGTGACGGGGCAGGAAGGCGGGCAGCTGGCCAGCGGTCCTCGCCAGGTACAGGACTCCGAGGGCAGCGAAGATCACCCCGAGGATGAGGAGCCCGGCGGTGACGGCGGCGGGTGCGTTGCGGGCGGAGGTGGAGGTGGGCAAAGGGTCTCCTCAGTGGCGGCGTGGCTGATGTGGTGTGCGGGCCGGCGAGATGACAGGGGACGCGCCGACCCTGGGTTCCGGCGCTCTGGTCTGCCGGGCCCTGGCGCCCGGCCGACGCTGACGGACTGGTGGTCAGGTCAGGGTGAGGCTGGCGAGGCTGGCGAGGCCGGCCAGGGTGCAGTAGATGGCGAACGGGGTCAGGGTGCGGGTCTGGAAGTAGCGGACGAGGTAGCGGACGGACAGGTAGGCGCCGATGCCGGAGCAGAGGCTGCCGGCCAGCACCTGCCCGCCGATGCCGGCGGCCAGCGCCGGCACGACGGCAGCGGCTCATGGCGGCAGCCTGGCCCCTGCCTGGCCGTCGGGAGCATCCGCGGACCGCTGGCGGCGGCGCGGGCGTGGCTCACCGCTGGCACGGGCGCATCTCCTTTCCTCCTGCGGGCGGGACTGATGCCGGGACTGTTTCCGGGGGTTCCCCGGGCCTGCGGGCGTGCTGGGTGAGCGCGCCGGGGCAGGCGGCCTCGGCGGCGGCTTCGAGCTGTCTCCAGCGGCTGCGCAGCCAGAACGCGGCGGCGATGGTGACGCAGAGGGCGGCAGCGGCCAACAGCAGGCCGATGGTGGCAGAGGCGTGCTGCACGAGGGTGCCGAGACTGTAGGCGGCGCTGCCCCAGCCGGCCGCCCACACGATCCCGCCAGCGGCGTTGAAGACCGCAAAACACCGCCAGCGCATGCGGTTCGCCCCGGCCAGGAACACCGCCCAGATCCGCAGAATGCCGCGGCGATCAGGCCGAGGCGGCGGTTTACCAGGAACAGGCCGGCCGCGGCCGCCCCGGCCATGGTGGCGTGATCGGAAGGGAAGGAGAACTCGGTGCTCCGGTGGGCGAGCACCAGCAGCCCGCTCATGCTGGCATAGGGGCGGGCCTCGGCGACGTGCGCGGCGATCGGCTGGCTGGCGGCGAGAGCGGCGAGAGCCGCGGCCGGCGCCCGCATCGCCCCGGCCAGCTGGCCGGGCTGGCCGCTGCGCCGCGCGATCTGCCAGCCGGCCAGCAGCAGCGCGGCAAACGCCACGACGCTGGTGTAGCCGGACATGGCGGCGTGCAGCCACGGCGTGTGGCGGGCGAAGCCGTTGACATCGCGCAGCCACCGCTGGTCCAGCCCAACACTCCGGCCACCCCGAAGGTCTTCAGCAGCAAGGTGGCGCTGAGCGGGTTGACGACCAGGCCGTGCAGCGGCGCGGCGGCCAGGGCCGCGTGCGCGATCGTCACGTACGCTTTCCTTCCTGCTGTTGAGCGGGCCGACGAGCGTGCCCGGGCCGTGACCGGCAGCTGGTCGCGCGCGGGCGTGGCATGCCGGACTCACCAGATTCATCTACAGCACTGTAAAAATTCTACAGGAATGTAGATGCTAGCTGAGGTTCGGAGGCTTGTCATGCGGGGACCACCCCTCGGCAGCAGCGCCCGCCGAGTGGCCGCGCTGCTCGCCCCGGCGCCCGGCCCGCAGGCCCTCCTGGTCGCCGCCGCCCTGGCGGTGGTCGCGGTGGCCGGCCTCTCCGCCCTCGAAGCCGCTCGCGACCTCAACGCTCTGCTCGAACTCGCCGGCGTCGCCTGACAGGGCGGCGCATCCGGCGCCGCCTGCGCGGGGCCGGGCGAACCCATCTGTCGCCGGGAAGCCATAGTCGCGAAGGCCTCGGCGGGAACGCCACGCACCGGCTCGCCGACAACAGAATCAGCGGTTCCAGCAGGCCATCGGCTATCGGCGCGGGGCAGGAGGGCGCCTTGGGCGGGCAGCCGGCCATAGCAGGCGGGCGCTAATGCCGACGTTAATGCTATTCCCCGGTGCCGCGCAGCAGCTGCTGAATTAGTCGTTCGTCGTCGGGAGACAGCTCTGTGAGGAACCGGGAGAGCACAGCCGCGTGGTCACGTCCGCGCCGCAGCACGGTGAGCATCGCGCGCGCGGTGTGGGTGGCCTCGTCCTGGGCCGGGGCATAAGCGTAGCCGCGGCCATGCCGCAGCCGGGTCACCGCGCCCTTGTGGTGCAGCCGGTGCAGGATCGTCGTCACCGTGGTGTAGGCGACATCCGGGCCCAGCCCGGCATGCACGGCAGCCGGCGCCAGGGGCCGGCCGGCCGCCCACAGCACGGTGAGCACGCCGGCTTCCAGCTCACCAGCGGGCCGCCGGCCCGGCCTGGCTGCTTCGGCGCCCGGTCTCTCGCTCAACGCGCCCTCCTCACCCCTCCCCCGATGCTACAAGCTGTAGCAGCTTTGATCGGCACGCGGCGGGCGGGCCGCCCATTTAACTCCGGCGCCGCGCTGACGTTTCCTGCCCTGGTCGACGCCAATCGGGAGGAGCCGCTGGCCGACGTTGGCCAGGCCCTCCCGCGGAACGGGCACGTTCACCGTCTGCGACGGGAAGGTCGTGCGCCTGGACGTGCGCTGCCCGGGCCGTCGGCGGGCCGCGCCTTCAGCCGCCCGGCCGGGAGGAGTGAGCGTGGCGAAGCACGCGACAGTCGATGACTACATCGCAGCACCGGCCTGCCTGCCGTTGCGGGGCATTGCTATCGCAGCATGCCGGCAACCGGCGCCGCGCTGCCGGAGGCGCAGGCGGCCACCCGGCGGGCGCCCCGCCTGGATTATCGGCACGGCGCCGATCTGCTGCCTCAAGCCCGCATCGCGGCACCTGACGTCCGGGTTCTGGGGAGGCGCGAGCATCCACGACCCGGCTCGACGGCTAGAGGCCGGTGGCCAGGTGATGCGCCCGCAAGACACAGCGTGAGCGCGTCCGCCGCAGGGGCGCGGCGCAGGTGAGCGCTAGCAGACCGCGGTGAAGATCTGTTCTTGCGGCGGCTCGGGCCCGCGGCGCTTAGGCGTGCGCGTCATCGGTCTCGGTGTCGCTTTCGCCGCTGGCCGTCTCGTGGCGGGCGCGCCGTCGCCGGTGCCGGACGATCAGCGCCGCGATGGCCAGCGCGGCGGCGGCCAGCAGGTAGAGGGCGTAGCGGTTGGCCTGGGTGTAGATGGCCTGGATGTGGTTGCCGGCCAGGTAGCCGACCGCGGTCCAGGTGCCCACCCACAGGGCCGCGCCCAGCGCGTTGAAGGCGACGAACCGCGGCCAGGGCATCCGGGTGATCCCGGCGATGATGCCGTTGGCCTGGCGCAGGCCCTCGATGAACC
>WNGK01026639.1_pt1 | contig 10808 bp, 10 predicted proteins | sample 5400601 | NCBI WGS metagenome assembly WNGK01 (sample SAMN13153376, study PRJNA577476) | soil metagenome | isolation source: 60 cm soil or saprolite under Garry oak tree replicate 1 | place: USA:California | collected 2016-06-15
ATACCGCTCCATTGATTTGTGGGCACTGAACCCGGTTGATCAAAGCCCAGTCTGATCCCATCCGAAAAACTGGCACGCGGCGCACTCAACATTCGTACGAGCTGTCCCGGCGTGCTCCAATTCATTTTCTCGCGCCGAGCCGCATCTGTCATTCGCACCTTCAGCTCTCCGAGGTATGGTGTGAAGGACCGATCTCGAATACCCTCGACAACGCGAGTACCTGGAACGAGTCCGAATTTTTCTCCCGGACGGACTGTGGATTCGGTGCTATTTGGACTGGAATGGGATACCGTGATCAGAAGCATGTAAGAAGCTGCAAGGTCTCTTGAAGCCTTCTCTTCGCAATCCTTCATGTCGGTCTGCAGCCGAGTGGAAAGTGATTCTGCCTCTTCGGTCGATTGCAAGGCGACGGCGGCAGATGATTTTGCAAGTTCCAATTCCTGAGTTCGTGTGGAGATCGCTTCCGTCAGGCAGGAGACCATTCGGAGCGCCTGGGCATCTGCCGCGCACGTTGCATTTCTCTTTTCAATCCAGCGCCGTTGCTGCTCGGCCAGGCCTTTGCGCTGTTCACTCGGGCTGCGCCTGAGTGCCTCCTGATAAGCCTGTCCAACGCTGCCATCCAGTCGGGCTAAATCGGCATTCGTGCATATTGTTATTTCAACCGGGGTTGATGCCTTGCTGCAGTCAAAACTTGGCCTCGGGGTTGGCGAGTCACTTATGATTGCGCCTAAACCACCGGTCCTCGGCGCGCGCTGATGCGGCAGCGCCACGAATGACGACTCATAGGGGTATTCTTAAAATCCGTTCGTCTTCAGCTTGCTGAACCAGATGTTATGCCCCCAGACAATCGGGCGAAACCGAGTGCCGTCCCGCCAATAGAGTTCGGTCAGGCAGCCGGCGCTCGCGCAGAAATCACGGTCCTCGATGCTCATGAGATATTCAAATTCTCCATCCTCGTTGATATCGATCCGCTTGAACTGGAATTTGCCCCTCCTCCGCGTGGAATATGTGGGTGGGTCGACCTCGAGGCGATCGCCTGTGATTTGGACAGTGCCGGAAATGCCGCCGGCATTGCAGGCATTATCGCAGGACTTTGCGATTCTGCGCTCCAATTCTGGAAGATGATTCTCCAAGCCGGCAAAAGGATCATCGCTTAGAGACGATTGCGACGCGGTTTTGTTTGTGTCGGAAGACTGCGGTGGGACATCAATCGGATTGTTCATCACCGCGGGAGATGCCTGGTGGATGACATCATCCTCGATTCGCAGAAACGCAAATCCAAACGCAATCAACAAGACACAAAGACCGAGAACGACTTTTCCCCGCACCTTCAGCGGCGTCCTTCGAGAACGCCTCCCAGATTGTGAACTACGCCTAAAATCCAGCGGCTTCCTCGACCGCCGTTTGGTTCTCTATCCGTCAATGGGGTCCGTCGAGCTTGGTCGTTCGGCCGCTTGCCGTTGGGCCATCAGTTCGGACGGCGCATCCCCAGTGATGATCCTTAGGATACGCTCGCGAGCCCATAGGGTCAAAAAATTAAAACTGCAGGAAAGTCGGGCAGTTACCCCATCCCGGCGTGGTCTCGCCGCGTGTCGTCCGCTATGCTTGTTGGAGCGATCCAAGGCGCCCCGTTGCGGATCGCCCCTAGCGCATCGATCCCGATCTCGCTGGGCGGATGCAGATTGAACCCCGGCTCGGTGTAGAGCGGCGGCACGTGGCAGGTCGCGCACTTGGCGATGCCGTTGAAAAGCGTCTTGCCCCGTTCGAATGCAGCCTTGTCATATGACCCTGCCGGTGCTTTCGGCGCCGGCATCGAGAGCTGGTAGAAGTGCAGCGCCGCCAGCTTGACGGTCGCCTTGTCCGGCGTATTCCGGGTGTTTCCCGCGCCGCTCTTGGCGGAGACGGGATTCCGACTGACGCACGCCCGGCTGGTCATGCATCCGCGTGTCTTGCAGAAAGGCCGGAAAAACGCGACTATTCACGCCAGTTTCGGAGAATCTGGGGTATCCCGGATGCAATGGGGGGCTTGAACATGCCTATGCAAGCGAAGCCAACCCTCGACGCAGCCAGCAGCGCTCAGATTGCACCGGGCTCGACACGGCGTGGCTTCATCCTGACCGCCGCCGCCGCAGCAGCGTCCAGCACCCTGGTCCAGTCTGAGGTCGCTCGCGCTGCAATCGTCCAGACCGACACGGCGAAACTTCCTCCGCTGCCGCTTCCGCCCGGCATTCGCTCCCGCTACGTCCCCAATATTAACGGTCTCACTTTCCACGTACTGGAAGTCGGCTTCGAGTCCAAAGGCCGGCCTTGCCTCCTCCTTCTCCATGGATATCCGGAGATCGCATACGGTTGGCGCAAGGTCATGCTGTCTCTGGCTTCGGCGGGCTTTCATGTGCTCGCTCCCGACATGAGAGGCTATGGTCGTACGACAGGTTGGGATGACTCGTATGACGGCGATGTCTTTCCGTTTCGCCATACCAATCTGGTGCGGGATGCCCTTGGACTGGTATCCGCCTTCGGCTACCGCACCGCCGCGGTGGTTGGACGCGACGCCGGTTCGGGCGTGGCCGCGTACTGCGCCCTGATACGACCAGACGTGTTCCGGTCAGTTGCCATGATGACGTCCCCGTTCGCCGGTCCGCCGGCGCTGCCATTCGATACGGTTGAAGGTACGACACAGACCGCGGCAATTCCTCCACGTGCCAGCACTCTCAACGACGAATTGGCGAAGCTGCCGCGGCCGCGCAAACATTATCAGGTGTACTACACGACGCGCGAAGCGAACGACAACATGCGAAACTGCCCGCAGGGCGTCCACGCCTTCCTGCGCGCTTACTATCACTATAAGAGCGCCGATTGGAAACAGAACAAGCCCTTCAGACTCGCATCGTTGACTGCCGAAGAACTGGCCAAGATGCCGACCTATTACATCATGGATCTCGGCAAGGGCATGGCCGAGACCGTCGCATCGGTGATGCCGACGGCAGCGGAGATCGCCGCCTGCAAGTGGCTGCCCGACAACGAGTTGGCGGTTTACACTGCGGAATACGAAAGGACAGGATTTCAGGGCGGCCTTCAGGGCTATCGGCGCACGGGCCCCAGATTCATCGCCGACTTGCAAACATTCGGCGGCCGCAAGATCGACGTACCCTCGTTATTCATCGGCGGCAAAAGCGACTGGGGCGTTTTCCAGAACCCCGGCGCATTCGAGACCATGCAGAGTACCGCCTGCACGCAGATGCGCGGGGTCCACCTTATAGACGGAGCCGGACACTGGCTCGAGCAAGAGCAGCCGGAGCAAGTGAGCAAGTTGCTTATTCGGTTTCTGCAGGATGCAAGCGCGCCCAACGGAAAACTTTGATTCTCGAATTGGTGTTGCTATTGATAATAGAGCGAAGGCCGCAGGAGAGACCGCAATAGATCGACCGCTATGTGGCGATCACCATCACCGAGCAAGTCGAGAGAACCAGCGATGGATGACCTGACTGGACGACGCGGTGCCGGTGCGATGACGCGCAGGAGTGCGCTGCTCGCGCTGTCCGCCACGATGGTGTCACCGGGTCTGATGGCTCAGCAGACGAGACCGGCGATTCAAACCCGGCGCTTGAACAACGTCATGATCGCCGTTTCGAATTTGGAGCGCTCCACGGCCTTCTATGAAGGTCTGTTCGGTCCGCCGGTCCGGCAAGGCGATACCGTCGTGTTTCGCGTCGGCGAGGGTCCGCACTTCTTTGCCTTGACGGCGGTCAGGAGCGGCGCAAAACCCGATTTCCTCTCCTACGGCATGACGGTTGCGGATTTCGATGCCGAGCGAGTGATGCGGACTCTGGCCGACCTCGGCGTCGGCGGCGCCCAAATAACGCGGCGCGGCGACACGCCCGAGCTGTTCGTCCCGGATCCCAACGGCATCAAGGTTCAGCTTCAGCACACGGCCTACGGACATGGCTCGGGTGCCAGAGGCGACGTACTCCCGCCAGCGCCCACCGCGGTTGCGAGATCTGCATTCCAGCTAAAGACCATCAACCATGTCACGCTCACCATCGCAAACGGAGCTCGCGAGAAGGAGTTCTATCAGACTGTATTCGGTCTTCCGATTCGCGCGATGCAGGGAAGCGGCGTTACCCTCGCAATCGGCGAGGGAACGGATGGCATCGTCTTCAACGCCGTGGCCAATAACCCCAATGCAGTTTCCGGCATCAATCACGCGTGCTTCACCATCGAAAATTTCGACGCCGAGCGAGTCATGGCAACCTTGATCGACCACGGTCTCGAACCGATTGAGACCGGAATTCCTGCGCTCATCAAGCCTTTGACGTGCCGAGTGAGGTGGCGTCAACGAGCCAACAATGGCGGAGGCCCGACAAGTCCCTTGGGAACGCCGGAGCTTTATTTCACCGACCCCGACAATATTCGGATCCAGATTCAGGACGTGAGCTATTGCGGCGGCTCAGGCCGGCTTGGCCAAATCTGTCCCTGACAGCCTCCCGCGATCAATCGGCTTGGCGGGCCTCAAGGCTCGGCGCTTTGAGGCGGAGAGCTTCGCGACCGGCGGCGCCCAGCGCAACCAGGAGTCCGAACGCAAGCACCTGCCATGCCGGCGGATAGGCTACGTCCAAGATGGCCAAGCTAAGATTGTAGCCGAGCGTCTCCAACACATCGAAGCCCCGGCGACTCCAAAGGAAGCCCGCTTCGAGAACCGCCGCGAGAAGGCACGACGCCACCGCGAGCATCGCCAGCGCTTTGGCATTGGCACCCAGCCCGTAGCGGGCCAGCACCCTCCAGACCATCAGCCAGAAGAATATTGCGGTCAGTATGTACTGCTCGGCGTATGTGCCGCGCGCCAGGACGACGTGAAGGATTGCAAGTCCACTGATCACATAGTTCGTGGTGTGCAGCCGCTGCCAGTTTTTCGCCCCCATGTACCGGACCGCGGCGTCCACGGAGGTCGCGCCCAGGACGATCAGGCCGAAGGTCGAGAGCATTGCCAGGATCAGCGTAAGTCTCGTCATCATGTCGTTGGCGATGAACGCAAAATCCCAGCGCCGCAAGGCGAAATAGATAACCATATGGGCAATCGTATAGACGAGCGCCGTCACCCCAATCATCCGTCGCACATCGATGAGAGCCGGCCAGCGGAATATCGTCACCGCCGGTGTCACCGCCAAGGCCATCAGCATAACAACTGTCGCCCACACGCCCGACCAGTAGGTCAGGCCGCCGAGCGCAACTGCAAGGACCCCGTAATCTCCGATGCCGACCAGATAGGCGGAACGGATCGCCGGCAACAACATGAGCGCCAGTGTGGTCGCTTTAAGCCAGGAAAAACGACGATTCCTGTCCTGCCAGGGCCAATTCAATTGCAAGTCGTTTCCTCCGTCGAAACCAGTGGCTCCGGGATTCGCGCGGCAGAGCTTATTGCCAGGAAGCGGCTATCCGGATGCCCTCACCGGAAAAGGGTCCGCTCATCCTCCGAGACCCTTCCGTAACACAGATATCATGCGTCGGCAGGCCCGGGCCAAAAGGCGACATCATAGGCACATCGGCAATCACTAGGCTTTCTTCGTTAATGGCTTCGCGACCTCGGTGACGCAGTCGATGAAGAGTTGCGCCATCGGACTAAGCGTGCGGTTCTTCAGGGTCATAATGGATACCGGCAAATGCCAAGGTGGCAATTCGATTGGCAGCAACTTGAACGGCGTGCGCTGAGGGCCTAAGTGCAGGACCGAGCTCGGTACCGCGGTGAGAAAACGACCGGTTGCCAGCAGGCTATTCCGCAGGTTGACAGAACCACATATCACCGTAGCCTGTGGGATGCCTGACCCAATCGCACGGAAGGCCTTTGCAACCGGCGATCCGGGTTCGACCTCGGTCTGCGACAGGATCCAAGGCTGGTCAACGAGATCGGCTAGCCCAATCCCGCGCCGCCCAATCCACTTGTTGCGCGGACCTGCCACGACGACGAGCCGCTCGTAAAATAGGGGCTCCATGTCCATGTCCGGTTCGGGCGTGGCGGCCCACGGTCGCCCGATCACGACCTCGCATTTTCGCTCGCGCAGAAAATAGAATTGCAGCGTGGGCGTGGTCCCCACTTCCAAGTGAAAGACTAATTGCGGATGTTTCCGCGAGAGCCGGTCGATCACGGCCGATACCAGTCCACCGGCTACGGTTTCATTGCTTCCAACGCGAAGCTCGCCCACGGTCGGGTCGGCAAGAAATTCGATCTCCTTCACGCTTTGCCGCAGTTCGTCGAAGATGGCGACGCTGCGCTTGCAGAGCGCGCGGCCATAGAGCGTTGGCTCAACGCCCTGGGGGCTGCGATCGAACAGCGGCACACCGAGCGTGCGTTCTAGGCCCGCAATGGTCTTCGATATCACCGGCCGCGAGATTGCAAGATGCGGTCTCCCCAATCCATGTATGCCTCGTACCCAAATGGCTAACAGGATGACATCTATTCGAACTTCTAGCTACTGCAAAACCTGATACAGTTTCGATCACGATTCCCAGAGGGAGCCACCATGTTTGCGGAACGAATGCTCCTATCGGCATTTCTTGCTTCGGCCATCGGCTTGAGCGCCGCCGGCGGTGCGACAGCGCAATCCTATCCTCAGCGCACCATTACGCTGGTTGTTCCTTTGACCGCGGGCGGTGGACCCGACGTGCTTTGCCGCTTGGTCGCTGAGAAGCTCCGGAACATTCTCGGACAGCAGCTCATCGTGGAGAACCGTGCTGGCGCCGGCGGGAACATCGGGGCCGAATCGGTCGGTCGAGCTGTCCCCGACGGGCACACGCTGCTATGCTCGCCGTCGACCATCTTCACCAATCACTTGCTCTATTCGAAATTGTCTTTCGACCCCCGCGCTTTTGAACCGGTGAGCGTGTTCGTCACCATCTGGATGGTCGTGTTCAGCCGAGCCGACTTGCCGGCTGCAAATATCGCAGATGTTTTTGCCCTTGCGCGCGCTCAGCCGGGCAAGTTGAATTGGGCATCCCCCGGTATTGGCACATTCTCACATCTCATGCTGGAGGCGATCAAGGCGGCGGGTAACGTCGACATGACGCATGTACCCTATCGACTCGGTTCACAGGCGTTGACCGACATGCTCGCAGGGCGGAACGACCTCTTTGCTGGCGCGCTCGCCACGATGGTTTCTCATCTGCGGGCTGGCAAAATGAAGCTGCTCGCTGTCACGACACGCGAACGTCTTGCAAACTTTCCGGAGGTACCCGCGTTGTCGGAAACCGTACCGGGATTGGTTGCGGACGATTGGGTTGCTGTTGCCGCCCCGCCCGGAACGCCGATGGACATTCGAGCGAAGCTGTCCAGCGCGATCACCAAGGTCGTGGCGCTCCCCGAGGTCCGGGCGCGCTTCTCCGAATTGCAGACCGCGCCATTAGGCACAACACCCGGGCAAATGCGCGATATTCTCCGTGCTACGACTGACCAATGGGCCGGTATCATCGCCAAAGCAAAGGTCAGTCTCGACTGAGCCGGAACAGCCGCCACGGCGGCTTCGGGTCAAGGAACGAAACCGCTCGCGCGGTAGAGCGCTGCGCGCAAGCCAGGCGGCCAACGCCATAGCGGGAGGGGGCGTCCTGTCTTGAGATTGAGGGGTTTGGACAACCTCACTCAAGACAGGAGCATCCCCATGACCGACCAAGTCATCAGCCCGTTACGCCGGCGCATGATCGAAGACATGGCGATCCGCAAGTTCGCGTCGAAGACCCAACATGACTACGTGCAAAGGGTCAAGGACTTCGCGGCGTTCCTCGGCCGCTCTCCGGACGCGGCCAAGTCGGAAGACGTGCGCGGCTTTCGGCTGCATCTGGCGTCGAGCGGTGCAGGTACGCCAAAGATCAACGCCACCGTCTCGGCGCTGCGGTTCTTCTTCAATGTGACGCTCGATCGCCCTGATCTCGCCAAGCACCTGTCGTTCATGCACGAGCCGCGCAAGGTGCCGGTTGTTTTAAGTCTTGAGGAGGTTGCGCGCTTTCTGGAGGCGGCGCCGGGCATCAAGTACAAGGCGGCGCTGAGTGTCGCCTACGGTGCGGGGCTGCGCGTTTCCGAGGTCGTCTCGCTGAAGGTATCCGATGTCGACTCCAAACGCATGATGCTGCGCGTCGAGCAGGGCAAAGGCCGCAAGGATCGCCACGCGATGCTTTCCCCTGTGCTGCTCGAACTTCTACGCGACTGGTATCGCATTGCGCGGCCGCAAGGCTGGCTGTTCCCCGGCCAAAACCCGGTCAGCCCGATGTCGACACGCCAGCTCACGCGCGCCTGCCACGCCGCGGCCCACATGGCCGAGATTACCAAGCGGGTGACGCCGCACACCTTGCGCCATAGCTTCGCGACCCATCTGCTCGAGCAGAACATCGATATTCGGGTGATCCAAGTCCTGCTGGGTCACGCCAAACTCGATACCACAGCGCTCTACACCCGCGTCGCCACCAACACGATCCGAGAGGTCATGAGCCCGCTGGATCGCCTCACGCCGCTGATGTCCAAGAAGAATGAACCCACGGGCGAGCCCCCCGCTTAAAGCGCGGCGAGGGTGGCGCGTCCACGGCTGGAAGTCGCGGATATTTTCCGCCGCCATGGACCGGCGTGGCGCAAAGCCAATGCCGGCCATGTGAGCCTCGGCCAGCTCAAGGTGATGTCGGCGATCGAGAACTGCCGCACGGCAGCTCTCGGCGGCCATGTCGCGCGCTGCGAGGACTGCTCGCACATCCACATCGCCTACAACAGCTGCCGCAACCGGCATTGCCCGAAGTGCCAGGGAGCAGCCGCGAAAGAATGGCTCGCCGCGCGCGAGGCCGATCTGCTTCCGGTTCCGTACTTCCATGTGGTGTTCACGCTGCCGGCGTCCATTGCGGACATCGCGTATCAGAACAAGGCCGTGATCTACGACATCCTGTTCACGGCCTCGGCCGAGACCCTGCTCACCATCGCGGCCGACCCCAAGCACCTGGGCGCCCGGATCGGGATCACTTCGGTGTTGCACACCTGGGGCTCGGCGATGACCCACCATCCGCATGTGCACATGATCGTGCCGGGCGGCGGCATCTCAGGGATGAAAACAAGCGATCGCTGGGTGTCATGCCGCCCGCGGTTCTTTCTCCCAGTGCAGGTTCTCTCGCGCCTGTTCCGGCGATTGTTCCTGGCTAAGCTCCTCGCCGCCCACCAAGCCAGCCGCCTGACGTTCTTCGGCGCCTACGCCCACCTCGATGACGCGCGAGCCTTCAAGGCGTATCTGGCGCCGTTGCGCAAGATCGAGTGGTTCGTCTACAGCAAGCGCCCGTTCGGCGGGCCCAAGGCCGTGCTCGCCTACCTGTCGCGCTATACCCACCGGGTCGCCATCTCCAACAGCCGCCTGATCGCCTGCGACCGCAACAGCGTCACTTTCAAGTACAAGGACTATCGCGCCGAAGGCCCCACGCGGCACAAGGTCATGACGCTCGACACCAGCGAGTTTATCCGCCGCTTCCTGATCCACGTCCTGCCGCGCGGCTTGCATCGCATCCGCCACTACGGCCTGTTCGCCAACGCCTCCCGTGCCGAAAATGTCGCAAAGGCCCGCGAGCTGCTCGCCGCGCCGGCCCCCAAGACAAAGCCAGATGATGCGGCAGTTGCCGATACCACCGAGCCGCCGACCCTCTGCCATCCATGTCCGTGCTGCGGCGGACGCATGATCATCATTGAGACCTTCGCACGCGGTGCCGAGCCACGATACCGGCCGAACACCCCAATGGTCGCGATCAGGATCGATACATCATGACCACCATCGCCCAATCACAGCGCATAAAAGCTGCTCATCGACCCCGCTGGTCATCGACCGGCAGCAATGATCCTCGCCCAAATGTCCCGCCAGCGCATCAGATTGCACGCAATCAGCGTCGTCCGCTCCCGCCATCAACCACCAAAACCGCCGGCTCAGCCATCCTCACCGCTTCGTTCATCGCTTTCGCTCGCATCGAACCCAAGCAGACGCACAATCCGTCGCCGCCAAATCCCCATAGAGCCCGCCGCACCGCCTGACGTTCCCCATCGCGGTTTCCTTCCTTGGAGGCTTTCGGACGCCGGCCGCCACAGCCCGTGGAACCGTCCGTCGCGGCCGGCATCCGAAACCCTTCACAAAACCGGCCACGCAACCATGTTACTGATACGGCTGCTTCCGCTGGAAGCAGCCGTATCAGCGAACCTCAAATCCGCCGCACCAATCCGAATTCGTCAGAATGGCCGGGCGCCGTCTCTGCCGACGGTAATGGCCGCGGCCGTGTAGGTACCGTCAGGCTGCTTGGTCGCCGCCTGGGCCCGGAAGGCCGCGCCGGCCTTGAGGTCGTCCTTGCTGCCGAACACGTTGCGCACGACATGTGCGTTCGCCGGGATGACAATCCGCTTCTCGCCTTGAGGGTATTTGACCACGATGCTGGGTTCGCCGCCGCCGGCAAGGGTTGCCCCAACGGTGCCGGTCGGTTGGACGAAGCCGTTCGTCATGGTGCCATTGGGTGCGCCGGGCCACCCGTCATAATAATGCCCGCCGTCGACTTGTGGCCGGGGGAAGATGCGCAACTCGACCGCCTTCTGGCTGCCGTCGGCCTGCGGCACCCCGCCGGTGCCGACGTAGTCGCCTGGCTTGATATCGGCGAATGTCGCCTTCGACACGGCGGTGATCGCCACGTTATCGGCAAGCTTGAGGGTGATCGCACTGCCATCGGCTCCTTTCCCATAGATGGTATTGCCGTCGACCCGCTCGATCGTGCCGCTCACGCGCTGGGTCCCCGGCGGCTGTTGCTGCTGGGCATAAGCGGCC